>Ga0105099_10000145_pt1 | contig 45233 bp, 38 predicted proteins | sample PPLLak3cmMay2015_2_FD_79138 | JGI IMG/M metagenome (GOLD analysis project Ga0105099, IMG submission 79138) | Freshwater sediment microbial communities from Prairie Pothole Lake near Jamestown, North Dakota, USA - PPLs Lake P8 Core (1) Depth... | ecosystem: Environmental > Aquatic > Freshwater >... | reverse complement strand
TTATAAACCTTATAAAAGTTCTCATAAAGCACCTTCAAGAATTTCTGTTTCTCATGGTGGTCTGTAATACTGGCTGCAGTAGCATTAATAGCTTCATAATAATGCTCAATGCTATAGAGAAGATTTTTACGTTCACTATAAGAGAACAGGATAGATACCAGTCTTTCAAGTTCCGCTGCTATAGTGTTGTGCCTGTGAAATTCAGGGTCATCAAATATTTTATTGAAAATGTCACTTGTCAGAATATGTTGGATCAGCATTTCCCTTATATCCTCAACTGAAATATCAGGGTTGATTTCTTCTTTACACAACAACAGAAATGACTGTTGAGCGGTCAGGAAATTCATATTCCGCTCTCTAGTCTCAAGGATCTTATCCCTAAGCGTTTTCGTGATAATCGGTATATCAGCCTTGAATTTCTCTATTGCATCTTCAAATTTGTATACAGTTTCACTCTTGAAGGAAAGGAATTCGGTAATAATCTTATCAAGCTTTTCAGGCTCTCTGACTTTAACATGGGCTACTTCTGCGCCTCTCTGATACAAATAGGCAACATTACTGTCCTCAAAGAGAATATTTGTGAGGGGGTAGCCATTTTTAATCTTTGTATCAATTTCAGCATTAATATCATCCTTCTCATCCTTACTTTCCCAGAATCCGATATCAAGCCCCCAAAGATTCTTAACTGTACCATCAGGGTATACCTTTTTGCCTTTAGTCCCCATAACAGGTACTTCCGGAATCACTTCATAGTTATATTTTCTGGCGTAATCATTTAGCAGGCTCCAGAAGTGATTTCTTATTGCCTGTTCGTTCTTTGTCTTACCATACTGGAGAGTACGGTCAATATTTTGGTAATAATTGTTAATTAAGGTTACTGACATAACCTGTGTATGGTATTTATCATATAAAATTACTCAAATTCTTTGGATTGAAGGGGAAGGACTGTAATCTATTACCCTTGTTCATCATCTTTATATACTCTACGTCTAAACTTCATAGGTTTTTCTTCTCCCCTGAATATTGTAAACTCAAAGGTATTCCCATAGTCAATCAGGTATCGATTTAGGAACCATCTGCCTAACTGATCATGGGTGTATTTGTCTACTACTTCCTTTGGTAACCAGATACCAGGGTCATCTTCCTCATATGACTCTGGCCAGATCACTTCTTGCATATCCAGGTCAAATATTTCAACCTTGATATTAACTCCAATTGTTTCATATACTTCTGTTTTCATATGTATTAGGGTTAGTGATTAAATAGAAATAAAAAAGCCTGGTCCCAAAGTCCCAGGCTGTTGTGTTGCATTATTGTATTACTATAGAGTGTTTATAGATAGTGAAACTGCAACTACTTCACTATATGGCTGTATATGTGTGTCTTATGGCATTGTTGCAATATGCTATTTGACTTTTATAGTGGATGGGAAGTTGGGAAGGTAATTTACAAATACTGTGACAAACAACTTACCCATTGTTAGTGTTAGGTGGTCGTAGCATTTTTTTCTTGTCATGTAGTCAGGTTGTCTCAGGTGGGTAGATTATGCCATGCATTACGAAATTCATCTTTATTGAGTGTATGAAAAATAATACCGGGTGAAAAGACCGCAAACGGTTGTCCACGTTTTTCCTCTTCAGCTTTCTGCCTTATATTTTCCTCTTTGACTATCTTCAAAAATTGTTTTTTGTTTAAAACGAAGTATACAGGTGGTTGAGGATCATTACCTGCTATCACATCCGGAACCAAGACGAAAACAAAGTATAGATTTGAATTTGTAGTTAGAAGAGATTCCTGATAAAGGAAGTAGTTCTTAGACTTGAGTGACTTGACTTGTACAGAGAACTCAATACCTTGTGGACTCTTACAAAGAAGGTCTGTAGTTGGTGCATTCCCTATTGTGAATGTGACGAGATATCCACGCCGTGTCATCTCATGTGCAACACCAAATTGTCCAGCCCATTGAGTCTGATGTCCGGTACTCTTCATTTTATTATCTCTGTTTCGTTACTAACTAAAATGCCTTATATTGTTTTTTCAATCTTTTTTAATGATACTGAAAGGTTATATTCATATAGGTCAACATTTTGAGTTTCTGAGCAAGCAAATAGGAGGTCCTCAGTAATTTCACGGGCTATGATGATACCTCTCACTTTTTGGTTTTGTTCTGCATGATTTTTTCTAATCCAGGCCATATAACGAAGTATTTGGCCAACTACTCTGTCATACCCTCTTGAAACTTTAAGCTCAACGACAACATAATTATTATTTTTATCTTTGGCTAAAATGTCAATAAATCTACTGCCAACTGGGAATTCTAAACCTGTTATTCCCTCTTCAATGTAGAGTGTTAAACCAGTCTCTATTAACGACAGGTTTTTAGCCAAAAAATTTTGCAAATCTCTCTCATATGCAAATTCATTCTCTTCTGTTGAGTTTTCAATTTCCGTTTTAATAATTTCTTCTTCCTGAGATCTGGTGTAAATAGGATTTGGATCAGAAGTTGGGTCATAAAGACGATATTTTTTGCTGTCTATCTGATAAAAAAGATCATCTTTCCCATTTTGATCTACATTATAATGTATTCGGCTTGTAGCATTAATAGACAGTTTTACGAGGTGGGCAGTTATAGTCCCTTGCTTTACAAGTGGATATTTTTGTTTGAACCAAGAAATTATTTTGTCTCTTTCTAAAATATCACCTTTTTGCACTGAAAGATCTTTAACCATATCGTGAAACAGAAGCTTGACTGGTTTTTCATATATTGCCATGATTTTCTCTTTTTATGTCTTACTACTAGATTGACTCTAATAATGTTTCATTATTATGATTGGTCAAGATACAAAATTTATTTCTGACGTTAGGTGGCGAAGGTTTTTAAATCCTGGTAAACTGCAGAGAACTAGGCTTGTGAGCGTTTGTAAACTTGCAGATGATGCTCATAAGCCGGTTTTGTAAATTTCAAAAACAAAACCGTGAATTATCATATGCAAGGAGCGTTGGGGCAAACCGGTCACGTCATAGAATATTTGGTAGACGGTTGAGTCCCGGTAAGTGAGCAAAATTTTGTAGTCATGACTAATTCTCTAATGTTGATCTATTATCATTTTGCGACTCGCTTTGCCACCTAACCGGCAATATGGGGAGGTTGTGTTACCCGACGTAGCATCCGGATAGAGTCCTAGTACTTTAGCCAGAAATTTGTCATGGTGCAGGATTTTAATTGCGGGCACATGAGCGTGTTCGGGTGCAACAACCATTACAAATCTGTCTTGGGTGCAGGAACAAAAGCAAAAAGTGTGACAAGCTTATTGACCCTACCGTCCGTGTTATGTGGCGTTTTATGTTTTTTTCAATTTATGTATTATTAGCTCAACGATTTCATCAGTTGTATGGCTTTTTATATCTAGATATCCAACTGTTTCTTGAATTCCAGTAATTTTTGTGTCATCAAGTCTTATTGGCAAGATATATTCTCTATTTTCTCTAAATGCTTTTGCTTGTGCACTTCTTCTTTCAAGATTAGTCCATAACTTTTTCTCGTAGTGTTCCGAAAGTAGCATGACACAATATTTTGATTTTTCTCCATAAATCGAGCTTAAATAGTCATACAGGTTTTTACCCCATAATTCACTTTTTTCATAATTATCATAAAATACCCTAACATTTAGTTCTACTAATTTCTTGGCAATTTCTTCAGCTATATCCCTATCCTCTCCAGCAAATGAAATAGCGATATCATACTTTTCATTATCACCAGTCATGGTTGGTAAGGTTGAAGTAAATTTATTAAATTCAACTTGTTTAGTTTTTTCGGAGATCAGTCTAATTCCGGAACTTGTTATGAATAAGTGGCCTCTTTCAATTCCCCGATCAATCCTTGATTCGATATACCCTTCTTCTTCTAGGATTCCGGCATTGTATAAATAATTGTTAAATGGGATCTTTAATATTTCACAAAATCCATGTGGATTGAACCTTCCCATAAAATAAGATTCAGGATTTGATTTCCTAATGTTCATTAGTCCTTTCAGAAGGAATTGTTGCACTGATTCATCATCAATTGGAATAAATTCTTCATTAAGATTTTCGGTAGTAACGCACTGAAGATATTCATTTCCTTTTTCGAAAAGACCTAGATCTATCCGTGCTTTAACTTTAATTATGGTCTTATCAATAATTTCTTTTGCAGGAGTGTCACTAATTTTTCCATATTTAGCGATCATAGCTAAATTTGAAATTTGAGATTTCTCAATGAATACATAATCTTTTTCAGATTTCGGACTTTGGTCATAGACTGTTACTAAAAACGAAAATCCATTTATTTCGTTATTCCAATTGGGATTGGAAACAATTTGATAATTATTATGTAATTCCGAGTTAGTCATGATAGTTGAATGTATTTGTTTCTAATTGAGAATTATGTATAAAATGATAGCGAATGTTTAAATGTTAATTTGTCCTTTCATAGGATATTCCCCTGGATACGAGCGGTAAAGAATGCCACATAACTCCTTTTTATCGTCAATAATTATACTGTTCAAAATCAATCCATGTCAGAAAAAAGAATGTTTCGTTATATGCTACTACTTGTTCATTATAACCATCCCAACTTACCAGTACTTAACTTAACAATACTTATTGCGATGCCCCGTCAGTCACATATATGAATGACAACAACTTTTAAGACTATTTATGGTTTAATAGTCATTGGGGTAGAATTGTTACCCTGATTTGCTATCAGTTAGGGTACTATTGACCGACAAACATATACCCTTCCGCAATACAAGTTACACTATATCTGGGTAATTGGGAACCCTATTTTCAATGATTTTTTCATTAATCCCATTAGCATGAGCCTATTAACCCTGTTTACAGCAAAAGTTCTTACATAACTACTTCCCAAAACCCCAAGTTTCATATTGCAGTAAATACCCCAACCCTTATACTATATTGAAACTGCAACACATATTTTAATTGTCTGAATATGTGTATTTTAAGCAACCTTTTTGCATATTTTTCGTATAAGTAAATAGGACAATAAATCTCCTCATTCTGAGGGGATTTGGTTTAATAAAATTCAAGTACTATTTATGAAAACACTAAAGGAAAGCTTTAAGCTAAAGGGCTTACCATATACGTTACTAAAACGGAATGATTTGGTTGCCCTGTATGGCATTGGTGGTGAGTATACTGATAAGATCTTACATTATGAGGTTGATATCATATATACCAGGAAAGACAAATATGGTGAAAGGGAGCATATTGCAAATAATGATACTTTTGGTAGGGACCGTAGTCGTTGCTTTATTGATAGAGTAAAAGCATATAGGTATTTTGACGAACTTACAAGGGAGTTGATGATAGAGCGAAATCTATCGCAGGGGGTACCAAAATCAATCGCAGGGGTACAAGAAAACAATGAAGTGATGCCAGAATATTACTTGGAAGAGATAAATGAACTCTGTAATTAAAATAGGATTAGATTTAAGTCGTCTCATTATGAATTACTTCATCAATAATATCTGCTTTTATCCCATTTAAGTAGAAATACAATTTGACATTATATTCCTTTCCAACAATAAAATCATTTTTATTTATAATTAGATTGAAGTACTGCGATAATTTGGGAATTCTAATGTTTTGGAATCCTCTTTTATTCAAGATTATTATACCTTGGAACACTTCAATCTCATCTGTATCAGTCTCCTTCCACGGTAGCTGAAAATCTGGATTTAAATAATTAAACTTATCCTTGATGTGCGCTATGAAATCAAATGCAGTGCGAAAATCTTTGTTATAAGCAGAAGCGATATAATTGAAGTAGGAAAACCGTAAAGTAAATTCTTCTTCTAATTTGGGGAATTCCTTTATTAATTCATAAAACTTTAGTCGATTACTTATAATATTTGAATTACGACCGTAATATTTAAATAATAATTTCATTACATCCTCGATATCTTTATAGTACTCAAGTTCAGACAGATAATCTGAGCACTTCTCGAAATTCTCTTTATATAAATAAAAATTGAAAAGCAATATTAATGCATATGGTCTTAAATCTGTATCATCATAACATTCATCAAGATAATTTAAATACTCATTTTCATTATCCTTAAAGATATATTTCTGTTTGTACTCATTCTCCAAGGTTAAAATAGGATATTTATAATCAGTTACAGTTCTTTCAGCTAATTCAAAATTTTCTTCAATTTTAATTCTGATTAATAATTTATCTTCTTCACTTAAGATTAAATTATCTAAGCACCATATCTCTAACCTTATCAAGTCATAAAAACTATAAGAACTGCAAGGATCTATAATTTGTTTGATGTCGAATAATTCCTGTGCTTCTTTCAAATATCTAAGAGTCTTAATAAGCTCCTTTTTTTCAAGATCAAACCAAGCTTTTGCTAGTTCAAAGTTTATTACGGCTCTTCTATGGATTAATTTGCTGTCTCTCTCATTAACTAAAGAGTCAGCATAGATTAAAAGTTTTTCAGCTTTTTCAAGGTCTTTGATATAATTTCTATACTGTAGATTAATTGCATAATGAAGAATGAAATGATGTGACTCACTTAACGTATTATAAGCTAAGTCATATAACTTATTTAGTTGTACTGGATTTAAATCATCATTATTGCGAATTGCTTTTAAAAGACTTGTAACAATGATTGATGAAGAATTTCCTGGATTTATATGATTAATAATAGTCTGCAAGTATTTATATCTATCAATGGGTTTCAATATATGCTCAACTAATTTCTTTGAAATCAAAGGATGTTTTGTTTTAAAGAATAAGTCTGAATCAGAAGAATATGATGTTATTACTTCTTGGAATAAAATTCCTTTCCCCTCGACTTCTATTACTTCTTTTCTAAATTCTTGCCAATTTTTTGATATAAGATTTTTAAGCAAACTGGATGGCATTTTAATACTGTATTGATAAAGTAGAGAAGTATATAAGAATGCTTTTTGAGCTAAATCTGTAAGTTGATAATATGCTTCTAGTAAATCATCGACATGATGATTATGAGTGACCATTTCCATTAATGAGATGAATGAATCCGAACCATATCTCTTAATAATTTTGGTTACAATTTGCTTTTCCTCACGAGCATCTCTGTAGTTTATTAATGAGCATCCTTTCAGGTTCCTGACTAATTCCTCACATTCTATCTCAGTGAGAGGAGTGTCGATATTAATTATGTGGCTATTAGTTATTACTTTATCAATTTGATTTTTCTCAAGAATATTTTCTCGGATAGAGGTTATTATTAAGATATTGTATTGGTTGTATTGCTGAATGCTAAGTTTATTTCTAAACTCTAGTAGGGATTTAAAGATGTAATTAATCTCAATTGAATTAAAATAAAGGAGGATATTTTCAGCGCGACTAGAATTAAACAATTCAGTCAAATCTGTTATCAATAATTTGTTTGAATCAAGAATTTCAAAGGCAACTGTTTTTCCATAATTAGTGTCAGCGATAATATTTTTAATCAACCTATAAGCAAAAGTTGATTTGCCTGTACCAAATGATCCTGTTAAAAAGACCATTGGTAATATCTTGGAGGTATTTTTATTAACAATACTAAATATATCTTTCTTTACTTTTTTAATCTTCTCTTTCTTAATTACATCAAAATGTTTATTAATAATCTGAAAATTAGGTTCTTCACCAATATAGAAATCTTTTTTTGTTACAAATTTCTTTGTCTGCGTATTTGAGTTTAACTGAATTAAATTATCTGATAGTCTTAGCATTATTCTAGAGTCAAAAACAATATCACTATCCTGTGCTGTATAAAAAGTTATTCTTTTTGATTTAAGATAATTCTTATTATTAGCTTCTTCCCAGTCTTTATACAATTGAATAAATTTTTCAAATGTTGACCTTATAACACATATTTTTTTCTTCGTATATAGTGGTAGAAGACCATCAGAGATATTTGGATCAACTAAATAAAGGAACCTATTATCCCGAAAACCTGAGCTCTCAATTACATCAAATAGATGCTTAGCCCAAGGGTCAGAAAATGAATAACCAATTGCAAGAAATCTTATATTATCTGAGGGATTCTTTAATTCTTTTAGAACTGAGTTATAGTAGGTTTGGTTGATTTCAAAATCAGAGGTAGAAAATATTAAAGGGAATTCTTTTTTCGAAGAGATACAACCATTTAATTTTATGAACTTAATCTCATCATTAGAACATTGATATGTTAACTCTCTTCTTCCTCTAATAATTTTTATTTTAAGACAAGCATTGGGTGTATTTTCAATTTTTTGGAACGCTTGTTCTACTATAATATCCATATTAGTCGTTAAAATCTGTCGCCATGGTATAGATGCTAACATTAAATGAGAGTCTGTAACGTTAAGACTTCTTAAACACTCATCAACATATTCATCAAACTCATCCCGGGATAGATCTTCTCTTGCTTCAATTAAATCAACAAATGTTGTTAGGTCGTCAATATTCAAATTGATATTTTTCCTATCTTGGTAAAACTCCATTAGAGAAGATGAAAGAAAACCTTTATCTTGAGTAATAGAGGTTCCTGCTCCGAGAAAAAGGAATGTATTTCTTTGATAAATTTTCTCAAATAATTCATACAATAAATGAGAATCCCTTTCAAATTCGGTAATATGTTGCATTTTTTATATTGTTAAGTTTTAATGCACAAAATTTCTGATTATTTTATTATTAAGAATAATATGCAGATTTTAAATAACTAACAATTATCAGATATCAAACAAAATCAAAATTACGACTATATAAACAGAAAGTCAATTATTTTTAACTCAAGTAATTACCAACGAACGAATACCTTATCTTTTAGATTCAATATCATTTCCCTTACAAATGGTATCCCCAATACCCTCAATCTAATACCTTCACACGGCGAGCCGTCGCGAGTAGCAGACAATTTTCGGCAAATGCAGTGGGGGTATTTTATGACTAAAGCAAGGCTTATGAAGTAACCCGGCAGGGCTTGGCCTTGCTGTGTCATGAAATATTGCTTCTTGCAAACCCACGTTTTGCCGTATAAAATTGGCTGCAGCAGGCGAGCCTTTATCAATAGTGAGGGTTGCGATTTATGTTGTATACCTACAGCCGATGCATTAAGTCATACAACATAAAGAGAGCAACCCGAACACCTTTTACCTGGTTAATTATCCTTAATACAACGAACAGAAAGTCCCAAACTCTTATTTCCTGCTTCATAGCGAATAGTACTACTATTATAATCCAGCATTCGATCCCAAGCAGTTGTTCCACTAATCTCTGTAGCTGACCACCATAGACCTTCTAATAGGATTCTTTCAAATGTACCATTGGCCCATCTATAACCTCCTGGAAGAGCAGTAAATTTACTTTCATTGGTCGCTCCAGTATTAGGGCTTGTCCAATGTAATATCCCCGTTTCTTTTAATTTACCTCCTGCAATACTTTCTCCTCCAAGGAAAGTCATCATTTTTGCCCACTCTGCATCTGTGGGTACATGCCAATCTGTTGGACATATTTTACGACTGTCATTAACAGAATACCAATTATATAAATGACCATATGTAGTTGAATTATTAATATTGTTATCGTAATCGCAATATCCCCCAGCAATTAATGTACTCCATTGTGTATTATCACTAACATTTAGTATTGCCTCTCCATTACGGAACTTCGTTGTTTTTAGATTTTCTGCTATCCAAACCTGTTCGCCAATAGTAATAGTATTATATGTATTACCGTCAATGTCAGTTAGTTGTGTTGTAAACGACATTGCCATTCCATATCCAGTTCCGACATTATTTGTAGCATAAGCTCTAACAAAATAAGTTGTTCCTCCTGTTAGACCAGTAATATTGCTTGTAAAAGTTCCTGCACCAGCGCCATCAGATGTTTTGTCATTTTCAATGGAAGGATTCGTTCCAGTACTCCAACAGACTCCCCTTGTAATTATGGTACTGGACCCTTCATCAGTAATAACACCACCACATATAGCTGTTGTACCAGTGATATTAGAGACTTCAGAAGTTGTTACTATAGGTATTTCTTTCTTTTCACATGCATTTAGGATATTCATAAGTATGAATAGAACAAGAAATAATGAATTACAATCTTTTTTCATTGTTCAATGTTTTAAGACAAAGACGTACTAAGTTAGGAAAGTATTGAATGCAAGTCAAATAAAAATTCATCACCCTTAATGTATTACTTCTTACGTCTATAGCACTCTTTCTCAAATAGAAATGGATTATCAGCCTTGAGAAACAGGTAACAAAATGTTATTCCACATATGAGGCTATCCTTAAATTCAAGCATTAAACCACATTTCTCCCTTTGCCAGGGATCTTTTGTCCTGACCGGGAATGAGCCATTTTCAAATATTATCACTGGATTGCCAATTCTGCAATGTAAACATTGGTCAATAATGTAGATTAACCTTTCTGAATCATCATTAACAAACAGGTACTCATCAATTTTTATCTGTAGCCAATTAATAAAGTCTGCTTTGTTGCCATTAAGGGTTTCATTATTCTCATTTTTAATATTAAACTCTCCATCATCTGAGAGCAAGTCGGATAGTCTTAGGATATTGAATGTAGCTATTGCTTCAGCTAATTGTTTTGCTATTGTTGTTTGATCCAATTGGGTTGTGGTTAGCATAACTTATGGTATTTATAATATGTTGTAAAAAATCCACCCAACCAAGTTTGGACCTCAGATGGGTGGAATTAAGCACGGTTGGTTTTCAGGGGTTCTTGAGATTTTATAGTTGAGGTGAACCTTCTCAGAACAACCGAAAACAAAATACAACATGACTCAACTTAAAAGGATCAGGTGTTCGGGGCTATACGTCCTAGTTACCTGGCTTCCTTTATTTGCGCCCTGTTACCCTGAAATTAAAGTGGTAATAGGCTTTATTCCGAATGACATACACATCTATGAGGGTCAGATCCATTTTAACAGCATTTACAAGGCATCTCAGCCCTTTAGTCAGTTCGCCTACATCTGTTATTACTATGACCTCGAAAGGGCAATCTAAGCGTTCCAGTTGACCCGTTTTTCCGATGACCATTATACTGTCAATTTTACAGTACTTGAATATCTCCTCGATATACTTTTTCTTGTCTTCATCACTCATGTGTTAATATTCTGAAGGTAACAGGGCAACCTTATCGATAACCCATATTTTGATGTAGTCCAGGGGAAAGTCAGAGAATTCAATTGACTGTGTAATCAATGGTTTCTTATTCCTGTCTTCCCTGCATGTTAGTTGCCATGTAAGGTCCTTCTTCAGCTGTTTCAACTCCCATACCTGGAAGTTCACACCCCTGAGGATCTTCTCACACTGGTAACTGAGTATGGCATCAAACAGCCAGTTAGCTTTACATACATCCCTGACATATTTGCACCCATCAGTTAAAAGGATAGGAGATTTGCCAGGGAAGAGGTGTTTATGATACTCTGAGGTACCATGAAACTGTCCCAATTCTTTACGTATCGTTGTTGTTTCCATAGTCTGTCATAAAATCTTCTTTATAAAAGAAAAAGGGTGATATTTCTATCACCCTCATACTCCGATTAGCACGTTACCCGACGACCTCTTCTACGGTTGCCGGACTTGGAGAATACTGGAATGTGTGGTGAAGCGTTACCTTCTTCTTTGTGTTTGGAATCAGGAAATCATACGCATCACATTCCTTACGTTCAATAGCACCAGGCAGCGATTTGCCAATGAAGAGCTTTGCAGTTTCTTCATTAAACGTACAAGGGATTGACGTTTTACGAGCTGTCATGTAGGGTCTGCCTGTGACTTTGGAGAAAATAATCTCCGGATCACCTTGGAGGACTAATACATTAAAGTCCTCGTTTTTGGTCTTGTTTTTGCGTCTCTCGACACCTGTGATTGTAACCATCTGTTTTGGTTTTAGTGAATAATAATTTTACTGGCACCCGGGAAGAACCCGTTGCCGATAGGCCCGGGGGTAACCTGATTAAGGTGATCAAGGCGGGCATGCATATATCCAGGAGAATACAATTATAAGTTCTTCACCTTGTGTGCTGTATGAAAAATATGTTAAATGAGTAAGGGGGCTTTAACAGAGTTGGAGTGTGCTTACAAATATATTTTCAGAGTATTATAACAAGCTACTTAGTCTTAGAGGCATGCTTCATAACTAAAAAGCTATAGAAATAATAAAAAAATCTTTGTTATTTTGTTAAATAACTGTAACTTAATTGATTATAATTCGTATATATATACAGAGATAATCTTCTCTGATTAAATCATAACAATATTAAACTTCAACAAAATGGATGATAGTTTAGATACTATGCCTAAAAAGGCATTTATCACCAAAGTATGTATAACGTGTCATAAAGAGCTACAGATAGAAGAGTTTGGTATAAGACGTTACAGATCAAACAAACCTGATGCTCATTGGATTTACAGTAGATATGGTGAATGTAAAGAATGTAATCGTAAACGTAAAGCCAAATGGATATCTGAACATCCAGACTATATGAAAGACTGGTATAAAAAACAAAAATTGTTAATAGAAATGAATAGTGTACATATAGGTGTTGTCAAATTCTTTAATGTAGGCCGGCTTTACGGCTTCATTACTGACGAGAGTACAGGCAAAGAATACTTTTGCCACAACGATGGTTTGACCTGCCATATTAAAAAAGGGGACAGAGTGACATTTGAACTTACTGATGGTCTCAAGGGCCTAGAAGCTGTAAATGTTATATTGATTAATAATGACCTATTAAAAATACAATGCAATGGGCACAATAATAAAAAAGAATAGTACAACCTTTTTAAGGTGTCTTAAAGATGAACAACATCCTTTCAACAGAATACCAGCAAAGCTTTTTAGTTTGAATGGTTACCAGTTTGCAATAATGGCACAAATTTTATCAAATAAAGACGATTGGAACCTGGTTAAGAATGAAATCAGAAGACGTTTAGGTTTCCCAGAACGTAAATTTCTGAAAGCATGGAAGGAACTTGAATTACTTGGTTATATTCAGGTAAAAAGAATGTGGGGTTGTTATCATTATACTATATATGAAGATCCCGTCTATACAACAGGCACGGGTGCCGACTGTGTAGGTCACACAACAGGCAGCAGTACAAGTTGTACAGGTGCCATACTAACTACTACTAATACTAACTACTATTATAATACAACAGCCAGCACAGATGCCGACTGTATGAAAAATAAGTTTTATGAGTTGAATGAACTGTATCCAGCCAGTGTTTCGTGTAATGGTAAAAAGAATTACCTGAAGGCCAATATTGAAGATTGTGAGCAGGAATACATCAAATTCTTAATGAAACAAGAAAAATCCCATAAGGATATACTCAGTTGTCTTAAAAGAGAACTGGATGAAAGAAAGCGTGCCAATGAGACTTTATATCAACCCGCCCTACTCAAATGGATTAAAGAGAGACGCTGGGAAGCTTTTGAAAAAATCATTGAACCTACTGAAGCCAGATATGGACAGATGCTTGAATAGTTTCATATACTTATACTAATGATTGACCGGAACGGTCAGGATGTCAGAATTTAACTGTTATATCCCTTGCAGGGAACTCATAGGGTACCTTCCATTATTGTCAGGTACAGCATATGACCCCTCCCTGACAGTTCCCTCAGGGAACTATTTAAATATTGACAATTTAAGGCCTCACCCCCCTGGCATCTATTTATACGGAATAGTCCTATATGCTTCTTGTTCTTATGCATTCCAAATCACCTCGATTATGGGTGGGGAGTTGGGGAGAGAGATCAGAGAAAGTATTTTATATTAGGGTATTATTACAGTATACAGTAATAGCTTTTTTACTTTTTAGTGAACAAGTTTTAAGGATAGTGAACACCATCTTCCCAAAAATAAAAACCCCAGACTACTTTACGGTAACCTGGGGCTTATTGTACTGAATACTCTTTGCTAATTGCTAATTGAACTCAAAGTAGTTTTCATTGCCAGAGTGAGACTCATGAAATTTATACCCGTATGCATCCGCAAAGTATTTCAACCAGTGCCGGAAGGTAGTGAGCTCAATCTTCTTATGGTTTGGGTACTTTTCGTAGAAGGTCTCATAAAGCTTATTCTTGCTCGTCTTTTCACCCGGATTGACATTGTTGTGAACGAATTCTATAAATTCCGGTGAGGCTTCCATTTTGAGCTTTCGTTCAGCCACGTTGAATTTGGGCCTTACTATTCCTTTATTCAAGAATCCCTTTACACAGTGGCCAATGAACATGAAGAACTTTACCCATTCTGCTTCGTCCCATTCATCATATAAAAGGTGCCCGAACTTGTCTTCCGGGGTATATTCTGGATGGAATACTTCTGAAATGATAAACTCTATCTTTCTCCTTTTATGGCTGTTCCCTGATCCCTCAACCACATAATTTGTGGTAAGCATTACCTTCGGACTAACTTCAAACGGTATAACGAATTTGTTTTCATACTTCCTCTCAATGACTGCATCCTCAGTGATAAGAGGGAATATTTTTTCAAAATCGAAATCCCTAGGGACATCATCGATCCTGAGGAGTCGCGTGCCATACTGAACATTCGACAGTACGAATTTATCATATGATTTGAAATATTTACCGTCCTGGAATGCAGTCTTTCGAACTTTCGCCAGTCCCTTTGTAAGGACTCCTTTGCCTGTACCTCCATTGGGGGTTCCATCTTTATAGGTGTCCATAAAAATTACTGCAAAGGTGGTTGCCTGGTCTTTATGCCTATGAATAAGATACCCAATGATTGTAACCAGGCTTTCATATGAATTGCTGTTGACGTTCTTCAGGTCGTTTCTGCATAAGTCCTGGATGAACCCATAGAACTCGCCTTCTGGGTTGATACTGTCAATTTTTGTCTGGTCCTGTTTGAAGGCTGACCTGATATTGTGTTTGCAGATATCAGATTCAAATACGATACCTTCGATATCACGATAATTCTTAATCTGTATCGAATCCTTGGTGACTTCGAGTACACCATCATTGAAGAATAGGTACGACTTTTCCTTTGTGTCTTTGCATTCTTCCAGGTCAAGGACCGGGAGTAACTCAAGATTACTTTTGCTGACCAGAGTATGATTTTTATAGAATTCTGCTTTGACCTGTTTTCTTTCATCAGGGTCAGAGAAATTATACTCTTTATCTATGTAATCCCAGATGACTCTACGGATCTCACTGGCAGATACCTCTTTTACAATCTTGTTATCAATTTTGACAAGAATAATTGTTTTGGCACCGTATGGCCGGTATACATAAAAGCCTCGGTTGTTCAGGAACTTCAGTAGACTCTCAGTATCTATTTTATACGAACCTGAAGCATTTGTCCAGAATTTCTCCTGAACTGGTTTCTCAATACTATTGTACTTTGGTGTCACCCAACCTTTAAGAACAATGGGGTTTCTAACCTTTCTTGGTTTGATTTTATCATCATCATTCATGATACCCTCCTTTCTTCTTGATAGTTAGCCCGGATATAGTGTTGATTAAGGTATTCGTCAATATCTGACGCCTTGTAATAGATCTTTCGCCCGATCTGGGCAAATGGAAGGGTTCCATGATCACGGTACGTTTGAAGCGTACGCTTACTGATCATAAGTAAATGGCATACTTCATCTGAGGAAAGCCACTTTTCAAACTTTTCATTTTCTTGTAACATTATTTTACTTTGTTAAATGTCGCAAAAGAATGAAAAGAGGAGCAACTAATATGCAGATATACAGTTAATTACAGTCCCGGTTAGAGTCACTAAAATAGTCCCGGGGACTTTGAGTAATAGATTAAAAAGAAGGGAATAAATTTGAAATACTGACTATTTATCAGGAACAATAATCCTTTTATCAAGAGTTTTTCTCTTGTCTTCTTTACTAGGCTTCAATATAGTATCAACAGTAGATTTATTAAGATTAATTCGATTCTTATCGACAAAATTATTTACTATGAATTTTGCTAGATTTTCTCTACTTGTTATAATGTATTTTTTTTCAAGTAAATCATAAAAAAGAGTCACCAACAAATTTATCTCATCAACTAATTGGATTCTTTTATTTGCCTTATTGTCCAACATAATATTTGTAAGTTCTTCAGTTGGTTTGAGTTTCATTATCTGTGAATTTATATAATTTAATAGAAGTCTTAATTTTTTCTTTCGATCTAGGAAGTGGTTACTGATTTCCTCAATTTCATGAGATTCTAAATCAGTAATCTTTATATTGTTTAAATACAAATTTTGCGGAATATAATGACTGTCCTTTTCTTCAATTAATGTTTCAATATCTTCAACCTCCTTTTTAAGTTTTCCTAAATATTGATTTTTTTCTTGTTCATTATCGATTGCAATTAAATTACTCTTGATTTCATCGATTGTTGCATCTATATTATCATAAAAGATTCTTAATGACATTCCCAAATCCATATCATTAAGATGAATTTGATATCCTTCTCTAATAATGAATGTATTTTCATCTTCGACCTGAGCTATTGCATCCATAACTATTGGATCGTCGGTATCCAACTTAAAATAATCCTTTGTGATTCGTAACGTATTGGACAGGTTAAGCAGATTAGTGAATTCATGTTCTATTGGTTTCATCATAAATGGTTTAATTACTTGAAAATACTATCTAATGTATCATCAACAGCTTTCTCATCAAATGATGACAGGTATGCCTCAGTTACTTTTAAGCTTGAATGCCCCAGAGTCTTCGACAAGTTATAAATATTATCGGTTTTTTGACGTGCTATATCTGCAAAAGAATGCCTGGCAGTATGTGTTGTAATCTTCTTATTTATTCCTGCTTTCTTTGCTATATCCTTCAAATAACCATTAATTAGGGCTGTTTTAGCCCCTATCTGGTTATGCAGGAACATTGGATCTGAATAATCATACCTGTCTGAAAAGAACGGGAATATGAATGATTCACCTCTTCCTTTATACTTCTCCAGGATGGATGACGGTTTATTCTTAAGCTTCAGGGAGTGTGTCTTGTTAGTCTTGAACATGGTGTATACAAGCCTATCATCCTTGACGTTTTCCCAGGTCATCGTTAAGATGTCACTAATACGAATTCCTGCATTATAGAATGAAAATAAAAATGCATTGCGGACATTATCAAAGAGGCTGCCCTCCTTAAGTTCCAGCGTTTCAATCTTAGTGATCTCCTCCTCGTTTAATCTGTCTTTAGATGGCCTGCCTTGTTTGATTTTATAAGAGATGAAAGGATTGTCGGTAAATTGTAACTGTCCTGCATCAATGGCTTTCTTAAACAACGATCGTATTTTGCTAAGATAACCGGCAATGGTCGTCTGCTTTTTCCCGGCTTCTCTTAAATGAGCTTCATACCTGTTAAGATATGTTATATCAATCTCTTCAAAAAGCAGAGAATCAGATTCGGCAAATTCTTTAATTGATTTTACTACTGCGTTATACTTTTTATATGTTCCGACATTTGCATTATTCTTCAATTCCGCAATGTACTCATCCACATATTTGAAGAAATCATGGGTTTTAACTTTAAGCATCTTCTCTTTAATGATCTGGGCAGTTATTAATTTTTTCTCATTTTCAAGACCAGTAACAATATCCTTTGCCTGCAAAATCTTGTTGAAAATGTAGTCATTGATTTTTGCATGGTCCGGATGAGATGACCGTATATTCTTCCCTATCTTCCCATTTGGGTTGAAGTGGTTTGGATTAGTAGAATACATCAAGCCAAGTCTGGCATGTTTTCTATTTACTGTTATCCTGACAAGCAATGAATGTTCATTACTTCCGGTTATAGGTTTGCTGTTTAATTCTACGTTAAAACTTATCATAGCGGTATCAAATTTAAGATATTTTACTGAAACATTACTGAAACATTTTCTTCTTTTTAATGAGATTTACTGCTTCCTGACTACTTGCTTGAAATTGTAAAGAGCTAGTAATCAGTTAAGTTGAAAGCAACTCAAAGAAACAGGAAGTAAATACTAGAGCCCAGGTGGGTCAACAAAAAAGAGTGAGAGCGGGAGTGAGAGTGAGCAAGGGCATCCTCACTCTTTTTTGTCTCGCTCTCACTCTGACACTCACTCTTTTTTCCTCGCTCTCACTCTGACTCTCACTCTTTATTTGTATCTTTACTTTTTAGTCTCGTTTAATTTTAGTGCTAACTCTCTTATTTTCATCACCATGTTTGATTTTCAGAAGCTGGATGTTTACCAGAAGTCCAAAGCTTATAATAAAGCTGTAAACCGGCTGTTAATGGGAAAAAGGTTCGACCGGGTTGTGAACGAAAAGCTGAGAAGGGATACAGGATGATTTTCGCCCTGATTCGCAAGCTTGAGTAAAGCAGAAGGAATTGCTCCCTGATATAGTTTCAGTGACGTGTCTACTCCAACATTTCTTGTATAGAAAGCTATGTATATGATATGTCCCGAGTTAACCGGGAGTGTAAAAACAGGGATTTTGAGGGCTGGGAGGATAACAAATAAAGGAACAAAAAGAGAGCAATCCGAATACTTTCTATTTTGCGTTTTCCCAATAGCCAAAAGCTATAACTACTCTTGCTTTAAGCTTTAGATCCTGGCCAAATCCGTAGAACTGCTCGTACTTCATTGGGAGTGACTCGAAATAGTTTCTCCTTGAAGTTTCAAATTCTCCATCTGTTGTTTCAATTATGGAAATATTGTGAACATAGTTTTCTCCGAGGATTGTTGATTTAACCCAGTTGTAAATCTGATATCCTTCCACATAATCAAAAGTAAGAGTAACGGTCCGGTTTTCATTATCAACCTCAACAGCCGGGCAGCATCGGTCTCCAAGATTAACTCCTTCAATATCAACTCTTTTATCAGTCTCGGGATTATAGGAATGGAGACTCCCGAAAGTGCCCTGATACTCGCAACCAAGGATATTATCCGGTATACGATTGTGTTTGATTTTAAAACGTGTCCTTCCATCATAACCTGGTTCATATCCATCCGGGATATAATCATGGAATACCCATCTGCTTGTCTCTGTTCCGGCAAGATTTCTGATTATAAGAGCCGCTTCTTCTTCAGATGCGGAAGGATTGTCAAACCATAGTATAAGATTACTTACATCTTCAGAATTCCCTGTTTCAAATACCAGGGGGTATTCCATTGTGACACCTGCCTGTTCCCTGTAATGATCAGGGGTCAGTGGGACAGAAATCCTCTCGGTTTCAGAACCCGGACCGCTTATAATCACAACCTTTTCATTAAAAGTAAGAACACCCGGTATCTCAAGGGATGCATAATTATTAATTATATCAGGAAAGCTCATTGTAAAACCTTCTCCCAATAAACCTGTTATTTGTGACACGTGGACAGTATCTATTTTTATACTTCCTGTAATAGTTCCTCCAACTACAAGATTGCCAGCCACATATAAATCATCATTAACATGTACTGTTTCATTGAATTCTGAACCATCATTATGATACTCTGTCAAAAAAACAGGAGAATTACCATTTATTCCATTATGGCCGTTTCCTGAACCATCAATAACTGAATTTGAATTGATCCTTGCTGAAAAAAACAGTGCTGTTTCAGAATCAGGATTCCCATTATATTCCTGAATCTCACTTAGTGTCAGCTTTCTCCGGAACCAATCCTGGCAGGCAATAACTATACTCGTTTCGGAATATAAGTCACCCTGCCCCTTAGACGGGTCAACATCCTGACCTCCCCAGAAGAGCTTATTGGTGTTTCCGGAATCATCCTGAGGCAATACTTCTGTAATCTGTGCTGCAAGATCACCATCTGTATATAAACCAAGCGTGTGAGCTGTCGCATCATATAGCAGGCAGATGGTATACCATTTCCCCTCCTCATATACAGCGTTATGTACAATAGAATTCCATCCGCCCTGCATGCACCATGCAAATATTCCGGATGTAGTGATCTGGATCGCAATGTCTCCTTCCTTATCTGCCCAACCCTTACCTCTGAAGAAGTGCCAGCCGCCAAAAGAGCCTGTTCCTGCCGGCATCATTACTTTTTCAATAACTGACCAGTCGGAACTATTAGTGAAGTTCTCAAAAGTTCCAAAGTCAATATAGTCTTCATCTGCCCTGGTTAGTTCAACGATATATGTTGAATCAATATGTTTGGTGGCAGGAACATTAATTAACTCATTATAGTCTCCGCTAAACGAATCTGATGAAGTTTTTGAATGTAAAGCATAAGGTACGCTCAGTAGTTGTGTTGTACCCATATCCGTGAAAATTGCATCTCCTTTGTCTACCTGGACATTCAGGAAATAAGCATCAGCCCCCCAGTTAATAGCGGTAAAATCCCCAGTTTTGTCAGTCCCATTGCCAATGGAAAGGTTAACTAATCCAAATTGATTGGTCTCAACTGCATGTTTTTCGGTATAAACAACTGTTCCGCCAGCACTGGTTTTGATAATACTGAAAAGAAAGATTACATCCTGTGTTGCCAATGGTTCACCTGCTGTATTCCGGACTATTGCCTGGTAGCTGAAGTATTCCGGTGTCTGTGCAATAGTAAGAAGGCACATTACTATTAAAACTGAAGATAGTACTACTCTTTTCATTATCAGGATATTTACTATAAATTTATGAAATATTAATCAATTAGCATATATTTGATATGCTGTATTAACAGCGAAATTCTTTGCATTGCCAGACTTGAATCTGGTTTATGAGGCGGTACATTTCATTACTCCAGTTAAATGGAGATCCTTTTAGCACGAGGAAATGCAGCGAGACAATGTACCGCCTTTTTTATGTATTAGCATCTTTATTCTCGCAGAAAATTTACATAGCTATATCCCTTACGAAATATCTTCTGATATCCTTGGTATATATTGAAACCATTATATACAACTAAAGCTCCTACAATCATTACAGATTGCCAGAACCACTCAGCATCTCGATCAAATAGAAATATTATTAGTAATGCCAAGAAAAATAAGAAGCCAAATATTGATCCGCCCTTATAGGTTAATAGTGATCGTAAATTGAACTTGCGCAATTCTCTATTCTTATTATGTTCATTTAGTACTACCCTCAATCGCTTATTAAATGTAAAATAAATAGTTCCCAAGTTATCAGGATAGAAGCAAATACAGGGTACTGCGTTTTCTTTATATACAGCCCTTTTTTCGTTATATCTCAGTCTATGCTCCTCCTTATTCCATTGTCCTAGAAATTCAACAAATACACCATAATCTGGCAAATAGAAATCAGCAATTCTAAATGAACAAGAATCACCCGTAAGTCCGTTAATTTCAACTTGGGATTGATATTTGATTGATTCTGATTCAAAAAAATCTTTTATGAAGACTTCTCCTTCAGATGGTTTATACGGTACTGCAGGAAAATGCGGCTTGAATGTATACATGGTTAATTCATAAAAGGTATTTTGTCAATCTCTTTCATAATCCTATCAGTCTCAGATAATGCAACTATAATCTTTTGATAGTGCATAATATCCTCAAATGATAGAGTTCTTCCTTTGCGATCTTTAAGCCATTTCTGAGCAGGATGATAACCTCCAATATAAAACTCCCAGGCTATTTGAGGGACCCTGGCAAAATGTTGCTCTGAATTAATCCATACTTTATTACCCTCATATTTAACCTTAACAACCTCATTATTACCATTGATCGGGTATGCAGTTATATACTTCTCTACTACAGGGCTTTCAAGTAAATGAATTTGTCTTAATTCACTTCCTAGTTTTACTAATTGCCAGAATGCCTTTTTGTCTTTAGGGTATGGAACTCGCGGGAAGTCTATTTTAAGAAATTCTTTGTATTTTTCTCTGTATGTTGGACTATGCAATACTGCATAGATATAATCGAGTATATCTATTGGAGCAAAAGTACTTTTGGTTGTTTCTTTTTCGTTGGCAAATTTTAAACCTAGTTTCTCCGCGATTTGATTAATAATTTTTGGATTTAGGTTGGGTGTTCTTGCGGTTGGTTGCTCAATTGATTGTTGTCCATTGGTTTCTGAATAAAAATAAAGAGGGTAATTCATATTTCCACCTCTATAAAACATGTTTGAATCAAGTAAATTTTTATTAATATAAACCAAATTCCACTGCATAGATCCAACAGCTTGACCTTGTCTCCCTATTACTAAACTAATATTATTTTTATTTAATAGGTGTTGATGAATGTTATGCCTTGGATAAGAATGAAATCCTTTTGATTTACCTGTATAAATAGTATTTCGATAATCAAAAGGGCGGTAATGAACAACAGTAATTAGACTTGGATTAGTCTGCAAATCTTTTTTAGCTGTCAATATTTTCCAGTCTCTTCCATCTTTTTCTAGATTATATACATTTCGAAATTCTTCTGGTTGTAGTTCGATAATATCTGATCTTATTTTTTCTAAGACAATAGTATTGAATTGAATCGTCAAATCATCTCTTTCGGTTTTAATCCCATTTGCACCAATAATAAATAAATCATTAAGCCCAAAACAATTACTTTGATATAATTTTATTTGAATGTTATCTTGAACTTTGAAAAGTAAATCTGAATTCAAATGTTCTACTTTATTCCAAACTATCTTTCTTAAAGAATTATTTAGTAGGACTTCATATTTAAATTCTCTTTCTCCTTGTAAGTCATAATTAAATACCTCTCCTAACTCATTTTTCTTTTTATTCCCGGTTTTTACAAAAATATTAATACTCACACCTTGCATAATATCAAAAACATTTTGATCCCTTGATCCATCATGACAGACCTCCTTCTTCTTACTATTCCCATGCAAATCTAAGACGAAAACTTTATCAAAACATTCTAATAAATGTCTCCTCATTTGGCGGTGTATAATGCCATCAATAAAGCTATTGTTAGAGATATAGGCTAAAATTCCTTCCCCATTTTTCTCAACAAAGTATTGCCCCAAGCGAATGAATTTAATATAATCATCTGACAAAGGTTGTATATTTCTTTCATTTAATTCTTTCTTATAATCAGAAGTTAAATTTTCAATCCAATCACTCTTATTACTACTGCTTACGGAATAAGGTGGGTTTCCCAAAATTACCATGACTGGAGTATCCTTTTTAACATGGTTTGCTTCATTTGCTTCTGTACTGAGCCAGTTAGCAAAAAGAGTACCTGTATCAGGATGATGTTCTTCCAAAGAATTCGTCAAATAGATTCTGAACCGTTGATCTTTCTGTGGCTTATATCCAGTCTCTAATAATAGTAGATCAAGTTTCAAATGAGCCATTGCGTAAGAAGCCATAAGTATCTCAAAACCATTAAGCCTAGGGATTAAATGCTCTTCAACATATTTACTCCAAACACCCTGTTGTCCTTCAAACCTCCTGTAAATTTGTTTAATAACCTCTGCCAGGAATGTACCAGTACCGGCTGCCGGGTCAAGGATCTGTACTCTATGTACCTCTTCTTCTCTTTCAATCTCCTTGGTCTTTGATCGCAAATCTGAGGTAGCTTTACTAACATCCTTTACTTTTATCTTAACCTTTGAAGTGTCAGCAAGTCCCTGGGCTATACCAAACTCTTGTTTTAAGATATCATCTACAGCTCGTACAATGAAGTTGACAACCGGTTCTGGGGTGTAATATACACCTCGGCTTTTACGCAACTTCGGATCATACTCAGCCAGGAATGTCTCATAGAAGTGAATCATCGGGTCCCTTTGCTCAGTAACCTTGCCAAAATCCTTTAATACTTCAGTTACATTAGTTGCCCTGAATATATCTGCAAGGTCATCAACTATCCATTTAATCCTATCATCCAGGTCGTACCCGGCAATATACTGAAACAACTTCCTTAGGAATGGATTTGACTTGGGGATCAGTTCTGCAGCTTCCTGTCTGGTGAAATTCTCTAATGACGGATCATGAAACCTTGCAGCAAACATACCATAGGCAATTGTCTGGGCATAAATATCAGCAAATGTTTTCTCAGTAATATCATGTATAAGGACTTGCTTGAATGACTCAAACTGGCTGTGCAGGTTTAAGTATTGTGCTTCATTTACTATTGATCCTGAATCTTCAGGTGTAAGAGCTTTCTCAATAATGCTGGAAAGTAATCTGGCCTTACCAGCCATCATTTTAGAGAGTTTTGAGGCAGACTTAATAGTCTGACCTATATAGAGGCAGAAATCAGTTATGAAGCTTAGAAATGGCTCAAATTGATCAGTGTGCGGGACTATCTTATTGCCACTTATTTCTCCTATTGTGATTGACAAAACGAATGTTCCCTCCCGGTACAGTCTGAATTCAAGGTAATCTGTAATGATAAGGTTTGTTAAACCTGTACGGTACCTGTTAAATTGTTCTTTATAATCATTACTGTCAAGTGATTTACCAATGTCCTTTGCTTCAATAAAACCTACCGGGATATTCTTTTTTGTTATGATATAATCCGGGGCACCACATTTAATTCTTGCTGGTTCATTGGTAACCAGGACATCTGTTGCAATACTTTCAATCAGTGCCTTAAGATCTGGTCTATAACTGTGTTCAGTGGATCTCCCGGTCTTGAATTGGGTATTTAGTTTGGTAATATATTCACTGACTGTCATTGTGTTCCTGATGGTTTAGTCTTATAAAATTACTCAATTTCTTTGGATTGCAGGTATTTCTATTTTAGAGTACCTCTGATATTAATTGATTAAGAAACATAAAAGGCTGATCCCAAATTACCATGCTTTATTATATTTTTTAAGAACATGTTAGTTTTTAAGAAAATATTTGTAAGTTTACTATATACGAATACTTAAGAAATATGGAGACCGATATTCAATTCAACATAAGGAAAGGTGAATTTTCATTGAAGCTTATATATGATTCAAGATCATATCTTCCGCCTCCATTTCTTAAAGTATTTGAAATATATTTAAATACCGATACGGAAGTTTTTGCCAGTTTAGCTATTAAAGAAAAAAAGATATATTCAGAGCTTATAGATTTCTCAAAATATTTAGGTCCGGGTGAATATACAATTCGTTTAAAAACAACTGTTTTTACCTTTCATTCTAGTAATACTCGTGGATTATTTATTATTAAATGTGGAGATTGGCAAGATATTGGCCATTATCCTAAATCAATTCCACCTCCACCAAATCCTTTCCCACAAAATGAATACCCTGAAATTCAAGATTATTTTGATTGGTTGAATACAAAGAATAAGAGAGACTTAATTAATCAATACTGGGATTCTTGGAAAATTTCATACTTAGGTAAATAATCCGGTCGAAATTGACCACCTGGCACTGAACAAAACTGAACCTCTTATTTATGCTTTGCATTTCTTCAAATTCGACGTCTAAACTTCATTGGTTTCTCTTCACCCCTAAATACAGTAAACTCAAAAGTATTGCCATAATCAATGAGGTATTTATATAAGAACCATCTGCCTAACTGATCATGGGTGTATTTGTCAACTACTTCCTTTGGTAACCAAATACCAGGATCATCTATATCATATGACTCGGGCCAGATCACTTCTTGCATATCCAGGTCAAATATTTCAACCTTGATATTAACTCCAATTGTTTCATATACTTCTGTTTTCATATGTTTTAGGTTTAGTGATTAAATAGAAATAAAAAAGCCCGGTCCCAAAGTCCCAGGCTGTTTCGTTGCATTATTGAATTATTATATAGGGTTTATAGATAGTGAAATTGCAACTATTTCACTATATGGTTATATATGTGTGTATTATGGCATTGTTGTGTTTTATGAAAGGGGATGGGGAGTTGGGGTTTTAATATGCAAAAAGTGTGACAAACAACTTACCCATTGTCCGTGTTAGTGGCTTTTTGATAGGATGTTATAATCAATGTATTTTCAAAACGTAAAACCAAATTTATTCTTAATTTCTTTGGGGATAGCATCCTTGTTTACCATTACCGATATAGTTTTTAGCAGTAAGTATTCCTTTGACATATAAAGATACCCTCCACAATTCCTTTCATCACTTGAGTTCTTAACAATGTAGAATCTCTTCCCTTTGTTGTTCTCAGCTATGCCGATAATATGCATGTTATGTTGATCTACTGTTGTATAATTGTCAAAATCAGTCTGCCTCATTTGTTGTGTAATAGTATTTATTGTATCGTTCAATACTGCAAAACCATTATTAAAGCCTTCATACCTATATGCATCACCATCCCAGCATATTGAATAATTGTTTAATAAAGCATAATCAATGACGGTGCTAAAATCATTTATCGGAATATTTAGGTAGTAGTTATTATTCCAGTTTGATTCAATCTCCAAAATAAACTTTGAATAAAAAGGATGATGACTGAATGAGGTTATTTCCACATAATCGTCAGGATTAATTCCAACCATTTCTTTAGCAAACGATTTTGGTGTATATTGCTTTTGCTGATATATAAAAGTTTCAGGGGCTTTCCCCATAGTCCTGGATAAGATTTCATTGATATCGTTTCTATATCCTTCCGCTGTCATGTTACCACGACCAGATTTCACATAATATTTAACCTTTTCAAGCAGGGCTTTGTCCATTTCTCCATGATTATATTTAGAGGTGGAGTCTTTTTTCCCTGAATAGACTATTTGAGGAATTGCCCCATATTTCTTATAAGCACTTAGTAAACTGAATGTTAAATCGCCTGGTCCAAAATAACTTTTGCCATTCATCCTAATATATTTCTCAGCTTTGTCAATGTACGTCGGAGTAACAAAAAACATGGGCGAAAGGACAACGGGATCTTTGCCAAGCCTTATGGCTTCTGTTTCAATAAAAGATGAGGTTGCAAAGCTCCAACACAGACCAGTTGCTTGTTGATCCTTAATAGGTGAGCTTTCTATTAATTTAATGATTTTATAACCCTCAATTTCAGGATTCAAATTTGTTTTAAGTGTAAACACATAATTTGTCCGACTCAACCTTAAGCTAAGAGCCCCAAGCTTATTCCAGTCCCATATTCCATCAATAACCGAATCACCAGGTGTAATTCTCCCCTTAAAAAAAACTCCTGCATTTAAAGATTTTGTCCCATCTACGAATACACTATCCTGAATAGTCCATACCTTATCGGTGGGAAGATCCTTTAACGCCTGGTCTGGAAGATCAAGGAATGCCTTGATATTGTCATTTGTTACCTCAAATCTTAATAGTGCGCGGAATGAAATTTGGTCAGTAGCAACCTCACCCATCCATGAACCTTGCAAGATCTGTGTTTTATTGTTCTGACAATAAATTATGGAGGGTAAAAGAAAAAAAAGAGAAAAAATGATTGTTTTCGTTTTCATGAATTAATAGTATTTAATATAAACAACATAGAAATTGATATATGGCTTAGTCCCGGTAAAGCGGCAGAAGTTTATCTGAAATTGTGAATTTTGCAAAATGCAGAGTCCGGGTTTGTCCCCGGTTACAAAGCTGTCTAAGTAGCAGAAGGTTAGTGCAAAAACCGTGACAACAGCGTCAGCCGTAGCCTTGGCGAAGGCTGAACCTATTAATTTTAGCACCGTCCGTGTTAGGTGTTCGTAGTTATTTTTTTATTTGTCCAGAAAACGAGGATTATGCCTAAGATGCTAATTAACTCAACTGGGATATCTATAATTGCATTTAAAATACTATACTCGCCAAAAATGACTGAACCCAGGTCCAGAATTATTGCTAATATATTAGCGGCTAAAATAACATACAATGCCCACAATTTTCTGTACGGATCAAGAGCAAGAAAAATGTAGAGAATAGAATAAGGGATAATTGAGCCTCCTGCACCTCTAAGCATTCCAATAATTGTCGGATTAATCGTTGTGTCACTAAAACCCTTGGTAAGGAATTCAGGAATGAAAATTAAACTCGCACCCATTAGGAAGAAATAAAATGCGCAAAAAACAAATATTAACTTGATGATCCGTGGAATAATTGTGGTAAAGAAGGAATCTTTCATTGTTATCTTAATTTGTCGATTCATTAATTGTTGATGAATTATAAATCACTTGTACCTCTGTTTAATGTTCAAGTGTCCTGCAATTGGCAGGGGTCGTCGCTATGACACCTAACCGGCCCGGCAATATGGGGAGGTTGTGTTACCCGACGAAGCATCCGGGCAGGGTCCTGATTCTTTAGCCACAAAGCTGTCACGGTGCAAGGAGGGTAAGGTGCACTTTTTGCCGTCCAGGTACAAAGATTATTGAGCATTACGCGTGGTGAGGTACGAAGTGTATTGAGAATGTACATCTTGGATGTTAAAACGTTTAGTAATATTATTGTTGTAATCGCTTTGCCTCTGCAATATCAATCCTTGCTTTATGTCCATGTTTTTCAAGTAAATAAAGAAGATTTGCGCCATTCATTAGCGTCAAGGGTTTGTTTTTTGCAAAGTCATATGCATCAGGACCATAATCAGTAGTAGTAACAAGAATTCCTTTAGTAGCCCCTTCATTTACGACGGTCCCATATAAATCGCGTACTGCTGCTACTCCAACAGTATTAGTATATCGTTTTGCTTGGATGACAATTTTACCTCCTCTGATTGGATCGGGATCAAAAGCAATTGCGTCTACTCCTCCATCTCTGCTTGCTTGAGTTACTTTAACTTCCCCTCCATTTGAGCTGAATTCCTTTTGGAATATTTCCCTAATTAAATGTTCAAAATCTTGCCAATCCATTACCGCTAGATTTGAACCCTCCTTCATCTTATCTACAACATCCTGTGCTGACACAAACCTTTTGTCATTTTTATTAATTTGAGCGATTGGCTGGATTGCAGTTATCCCACTTAGCTTACTACTGCCAATTCCTTTTAGATTTTTAAAACATGCCTTTGGATCAATATTCGACAGATTAATCTCAAGATATTCACTTTTCTTTACTTGAATTGATACAATGCAATTAGTAATCATCTTTCCAGTGGCCTTATTTATTGCATTTACCCAACCATTAAAAATCACAGCCTCAATTGCATTTGCCTTATCAGCTTTAAATAGTTCATGAATTGTTCTTAGAGTAATCTTATATATTGATTCGTCGAACATCTTATTGATTTGAGATTCAGTAAGATAATTTCCCTTCATTTCTTTTTTAGTTGCAATATATTTGACCTCAGACAATGTAGGAAAACAATCAAGAGATGGTAACAAATATTCTACAATCAATATTTTTGTTTCAGAATTATATTCTAAATCAAAATCTTTAGGGACCGATTCAGGAAATATAGAGTTGCTTAAAACCAATTCACAATACTCGGTTACTGCATTTTGGTCAAGTTCTAGGTACAGGTCATTCAATTTGTCAATCTTTTTATTGTGTTCATCTTGTAACTCATAAAATTCCTTTTCCTTCCGTTTCCAATTTTCATGCAATTGAATAAATTCATTTATTTTAATACCCTTTAATTTTTCGAATTCCTGACTTGCAAGGTTGTATTCATTCATGTCAGCTTCCCATTCATCATGCCATTTTTTATACTGTTCCTCAGCTTTGGCAATCTTTTTCTGTTTCAGAGATTTAATGAGGTAATCAATTAATGTAAAATCAGGTTGATAATTTGCCCTATCAGGCTCTTTTGGAACTCTTCTTAACCTTGGAAAGCTTTCCTTAAGTTCTGCAATTGCATATTCAAGACGGTTAATAGGATTTGGTATTTCAAATTTGGAATTATCTTTTAATGAGTTCCAGTCTACCTTATTATCAAAATCAAGACTAGAAAGTAGCAGGTTATCTATTTCTTTAATAGCAGATTGAGCTTCATTTGTTCGTTCAATCGCTAAAGCCAGACTTGCTTCCTTGAGCCATTTGTCATCCCAAATTTTAAACTGTGCAATAATTTTATTTGAGAGGATAGAGGAATCCATATCTTTTATAACCTTAGAAATACCTAATCCTTTATGACCAATTTCTGCCACTAACTTCGTTCGGCCACTTCTTATATATTCCTCATACCGTTTAATTGAATGTAAATGGTTATCTCGTGTTTCCATTATATAGGATATTACTTTGCTTATTCAGTCCAGTAGCGCACATAACTTTACACATAACAGCTAGGCAATAGAATTAGTAAGTGTTGCTGAAATCGCAACAAGCCTGTTATATTTTTTCTGTTTTATCTATTGCATTTTTCTCTCTCTTTTGATTTGTCCCTTGCTTCTTGAATTGTATCACAAGTAAGTAACAAATCCAGCATAGCCCATACTCTCATGCTTCTAATAATCTTTTTGCCAGATTTAACTGTTTTAGTGGGCACTATTGGGGGTCCAAGATGATACAAATAATGCGGATCCCAATTGGCCTTTGGAATCTCAGGAAAATACAGTGATGGATCTGTAAATACTTCATAACTATCTACATGATGTATTGACTGCAGCTTCCCACCATATCTAAATGCAATATATGTAGGTGGTTCGGTAGGCCAACCTCCTCTTCCACCACCAACGGGATGGAAGTATCTAGATCGTTTATTCACGATATCCTGCCAATTTATTTTCCATTTTTCCGGTTTATTCCAACCAAGTGATACTACATAAACCAAATTACTGTCAATTTTTTGCATAGTACTGATTTTATCAAGATAATTAATTAATTCTTTTATGAGTCGACTTTCATTATTGGTGCTATTAATAATCGAGGATGAAGCAATCTTACTTATTGTTTGCCAACTGATTACAAGAGCTGGGACTGTTTTATTCGGAGACCCTTTGAAATGAGCATTTGTATATAGTGGGGTACTTTCATTAAATACAACAATTTGCTTAATCTTTGCTGATGATTTTTTAAAAGACGGCCTTGAAATATATTTATGTAACTGGCTTATTGTTGGGAAAGTCCAACCACGTTTAGCTTCGATAATAATGTGAAATTCGTTTTCTTGTATTATCTCAAAGTCAGTAAATCCTTTGGTTTTTTCGTGTGTCTGGAGTTTGATTTTAATATTATCTGGTTGAAACTTTATACTTATTTTTAAATGTTTTAGGAAGTTTCTTAAGAATGCAGGACAATTTGCAAGTGTATATCCAACACTATAGGAAATATCATTTTCTTTCTGGCCAATCAGTTGAAAGATTGTCTCGATTTTATTATCAAAAATGTATAAATCACTCATGAGTTGAAAAATATTTAGTGTGTGGCGAGATATGACGGATAAATTATAACACTTTTAATGTTAATTACTATCAGATATTATTATGTTATGCATGTTAAAACAATTTAGCTAAATTTTAATCCCAACTTACCAGGTTAAAAGATCTGATATTCTACAGCACTGCCACATCAGTCACATCGGTATAAACATAACAACAACACGGAATCAGACAGTAATTGACCTTGTGACTGACAAACATTTTCCCCTTTCGCAATACAAGTTATGCAATCCTGGGGAATTGGGGACCATATTTTCAATGATTTTTTCATCAATACCATTAGCATGAGCTTATTAACCCTGTTTGCTGCATTAGTTCTCATATAACTGCTTCCCAAAACCCCAGGTTTCATATTGCAGTATATACCATAACCCTTATACTATATTGAAACTGCAACACACAATTTAATTGTCTGAATATGTGTATTTTAAGCAACCTTTTTGCATATTTTACGTATTAAGGTATATAAGGGGATACTGTCAATTCCTGCAGGTAAAAACAATTGATTATGAAGATATTAAAAGAACATTTTAGTAAGAATGAGCTTGACTATACATTGATAAAAAGAAACGATAAAGTTGCATTATTTCGCCTGGGACCTGAATTCTACCCAGATGGGTACGAAGTATCCAGGATCTATGTTATGAGGCCACATAAAGCATTTGGGGTGGCATTTGAAGAATCTGAGGTTATATCCAGAAACAGCCAGTTTATGATAGATGGCAGTGGTTCATTCAGGGAACTTGGGAACGCATTACGGCATTTTGATAAACTTACAGCATCTTTATTACGTCCCTTAAACGTCGATGAAATAAGCCATTTTGATAGTGAGGTGATAGCTGAATGCCAGGTGGGTTGAGATAATGCCTAAAATGGCATGACGTACTAGGGCACGTAAGGGTATTTTTAAGGGGGGATCATAGTTGGTCCCTCTTTTGTTTTGAATTGAGGAAGAGAGGTTCTAATCGAATAGTAAAGTGAAATGCTGAAAATTTACTTACTGCAATCCGTGGTAAAATACACATTCGGGCTATTTTCTGTGTCCAGATTAAACCCGTTTGGAGGGAAGGGTAAAATCCAGACACAGACTTTATACAAAGAGGGCATAGATGATAAAAACAAATAAGTTAGTTTAGTATTTGCAGAAATATCCAGCATGGTCAATTGGTTCGAAGAGCAAATCAAAATCTTTAATTCGGTATTTTTTGAAACATCTAAACTTGTTAATTTATTGTTGGCACAATTAAAATGATTTAAAGCATTATTGCTTGATACATCCAAACTGGTTATTTCATTACGGGTACACCACAACCGTTGCAGGGCATTATTATTCGAAACATTCAGATTAGTTATTTCATTAACTTGACAATCCAACTCCTGCAGGGCCGTATTTTTTGAAATATCCAAGTCTGTCAATTGGTTTGTACAGCAAACAAGGGAAATTAATAAAGTGTTATTTGATACATCAAGATTTGTTAATAAATTCCCTTCACAATCTAAGGATGTTAATAATGTATTTTTAGATATATCCAGACTTTTTATTCTGTTCTGACTACAGGACAATTGTTGCAGCAATGTGTTTTCAGATATATCCAAACTGGTTATTATGTTATCTGTACAACACAATTGTTGCAGCAATGTATTTTTGGAAACATCTAAAGTAGTTAACCGATTGTGAAGACAATTTAAATATGTCAAATCAGTATTATTTGAAACATCTAAAGTAGCTAACTGATTGTTAAGACAATTTAAATATGTTAAGTCAGTATTATTGGAAATATCCAGATTTCTGATAAAGTTATCCTGGCAGATTAGAATGGTTAATAAAGCATTTTTTGAAACATTTAAACTTGTTAAATTATTCCGGCCACAATGCAATTTTTTCAGGTTGACAAATGCTTCAATTCCGTCCATATTATCAATCGGAGGCGATACATCATCTAAATATAACTCGGTAACCAGACTGGCTTCATCATAACTTATCAGACTGTCGCCATCTTTATCAAAACCAAACCCAATGAGTGCATTCAGGAAATTGTTATCAGTGATTTTAACGAAAGGATCTTCCTTTTCACATTGAACCAACGGGATAATAGCAAATATGAATAATATGTAACGTACTATTGACCTCATGGCAGACAGAAAGAGGAGTTAATAATCTGCAAGTTATGAAATCCTGAAGTTATTATCAAGTATATTTTAAAACCAACAACTAACCTTTAATGCTGTATACTGAATGCGTAATAATTTTATTACCTCAGCCTAATTTATTTAACCGGCTCGCCGTCGCGAAGGGCTGAGCGTAAAAAAATAGCCCGGTGGGCTATTTTAGCGAAGAGCCTGACTGAAGGGGAGGAAATTTTCGGCAAATGCAGTGGGGGTATTTTATGACTAAAGCAAGGCTTATGAAGTAACCCGGCAGGGCTTGGCCTTGCTGTGTCATAAAATATTGCTTCTTGCAAACCCACGTTTTGCCGTATAAAATTGGCTGCAGCAGGCGAGCCTTTATCAATAGTGAGGGTTGCGATTTATGTTGTATACCTACAGCCTATGTATTCAGTCATACAACATAAAGAGAGCAACCCGAACACCTTGTTACCTGCTAATAATAGATAAATTATTAAAAAGCCCGAATAGCACGCACCCTATTTGTGTTCATCTTTGGGCGGACGGTCTGACCGCCCATAGCGAAATCTATTATCCTCGCTCTCTCAAGATCGACCTCGGAAGAACTCCAATATTCCGTATTAGTAAAACCGCTGCCTCCATTTGTCCCTGCGGTAGCATCAATAGTTGCCCTGTTTTGATACATCAGGTTTAATTCTTCTTCTGATGGCAAATACCAGTCGCCAAAGGTTACGCCACTTTCTGTAACCGTATAATTGGCACATACGCCTGGAGCATAATCATTTGAATTACTGCCTTGATTTGCAATAATTAGCATGGTATTCATTTCTCCCGCATAAACACCATCACCGTGAGCCTCTGTATCAGTGAAACTTCCATTATACCATTGAATACCACTTCCTCCATCCTGATCCACCATTGCAGCTGCTAAACCATGCTGTCCTGTTTCGTCTACCCAAAATACGATTCCGCCTTGGGCGAAGTCGCCTATGGAATAGGTAGTAACCGTTGGGTCGCTTTCGGTTTCAATGTAAGTTCCTAAATCGCTGATTTGACTTTCGGTTACTGTTAAAGCAGCTTCGTGTGCAGTTACATCTGTTTCGGTAACGGTATAATCCGAAATGTAGTCAGGTGTTGCCTTTACCCATTTTATTCCGTTGAACTGCAAAAGATCGCCGTTGGCTGCATCGGTAAAATCGAAGTTTGCGGTTACAGCTGGGTCGGTTTCATCGGCTGTTGTAAAATGGTCTAGATTTGTAATTTGGCTCTCAGTTATTGAAATGCCTGTTGATTTGTCCCAATCGGTAAATACAGGGTCGGTTTCAGTAATTCCATCTGTTACTGTTTCTGCAGTTTTTGCATGCATGGCATAAGGCACACTCAACAGTTGTGTCGTTCCCATTTCAACATAAGATGAACCACCTGTTTTGTCAATCTCAACTTTAAGGAAGTATGTATCTGCACTCCAGTCTATAGTAGTAAAAGCACCCGATTCAATGATTCCGCCTCCTATGGCAAGGGTAACTAATCCAAGACTGTTTGTTGAGGTATTGTGTGTTTCCACATATTCTTCTGATCCTGATATACTACCTTTCAAGATACTTATTCTGAATGAAACAGATTGATTTGTTATGGGATTATTTGAAGTGCCATCACGTACTACTGCTTGGTAATTAAAGGATTCTGGGACTTGTGCCAATGTAAGATAACTAAAGACTGTGAGAATTGAGAAAAAAAACGCTTTTTTCATTTGATCAAATTTTAAGACAAAGATTTGCTAAGTTAGGAAAGTATTGAATACGAGTCAAATAAAAATTCATTCACCCAGGAGTTACCTCAGATGGATGGATTTACTAACTTCTAATGTTTGAATTCTTTTAACCCTGTAAACTCAGCTTTATAGCTCCCCCCAATTATTGGCATACTAGGATCTTCATGAGACAGACATGTAAGCATTACACCTGCAAAAACAGGTATTGCATTGATCTGACTTGCCAGGCAAAATATATCCTTATGATTTTCAAATAAATCAATAGTAGGTATCTGTGGGTACATTACTGTCTTAACCCAGAAGTCAAACATCTTGTTATTTGGAGCTTTGACAATCATATGAAGATTTTCACCTTTCAGATTACCTGTAGGTTGCACTACATCATAATCTTTAATAACCAGGTACGCAATAAGCAGAGTTAAGCCAAAGTCATGAAGTTCTGTTTCAGTCATTACCTGACCAAGTTTACTGAAATCATCAGGTATATGTGGTATGGGTTTATACTGCCCATTTGGTAATGTTTTGTTTATGAGTTTCATGAGTATAAATTTATTTAGTATAAACCACTCAGTCAAGTCCCCTTATTCAGGGGACCTGGTGAATACAATTAATACAGTTAGCTTTCTTTAAATTGACGAATTAAGTAAACCGAGCACCTATTTGGCTGGTTAATTAATCTTTAATACATCTGACCGAAAGTCCCCAACTCTTTACCGCACCAAAAATACCAACATTAGGGCTACCTGCATTTAACCTCCTTGCCAGTGACCTTACAGGTTCATTTTATTCCGGATTTTTCCCGATCAGTTCTTCAGCAGCTTAATGTTTGCTCCTTTATCGTTTGCAATAATAAGGATATTATATATTCCCGGAGCTCCTTCAATATAAGTACTAATTACCTGGCTGTCTCTGAAAATAGTATTGCTTATAATTTTCCCGTTCACGTCACTGATAACAACCTTAATCTCAGAAATACTTTCTCCAGGGTCAATATATACCAGCCCGCTTGTCGGATTGGGCCATACCCGCAGATTCTTTGTGAGACTGTTCTCCGCGACAATTGCCGTGGCAACTACCGGATAACAAAGAGATACCGCCTCACAGCCATCCCGGGTAACTTTTACGGCATAGTTTCCGCTTGTGGACGGAGTGAAGATCTGGCTGGTTTCCCCGTCTATCGGGCTGCATCCGTCGTCGCAGTCAAGCCACTGATATTCAGCCGGTGTGGCGTTGGCAGTCAATGTCGCCAGATCCTGTGTGACTGAAACATCCACATCTTTGATTGTCAGATCTATAGTGATCGTATGGTCACAGCCATCAGCATTTGGGACTACCGCAACTTTTATTCCTGATGTAGTATAAACGACCCCGTCGGGGGCCGTATAGCTGAAGCATGCCGATTCGGTTATTGATTCTGAGGAGCTGCTTCTTACGTTTCCGTCGCAGTTTTTGTCCCCTTCATCACAGGATTCCGGAGCCCCGGGATAGAAGGATGCATCACTGTCATTACAATCTCCGGAAGGATCAGCAGCTGCTGCCTCGCCCGAATCGTCACAGTCACAGTCAGCGCTCACAACTGTTGAGCTTACATCAGGCCTGTAACCGTCATCATCGGCATCCTTATAGCAAAGCTCCTCTCCGTTACAATCCTGGTCCACACCATCAGCAGGAATCTCTGCAGCTCCAGGGTGAACGGAAGCATTGGCATCATTGCAATCTCCTGAAGGTTCAGCGGCTGTTGCTTCTCCTGCATCAAGGCAGTCACAGTCGGCACTGATAACTGTTGAGGAAGCATCGGGCCTGAAACCATCATAATCGGTATCGCGGTAACATAGCTCAAGACCATCGCAATCCTGGTCCACACCGTCGCCAGGAATTTCTACTGCACCGGGGTATATAGAAGGATCAACATTATTACAGTCAGCACCATCCGATGAACCGTCATCATCAGTGTCAGAGTCATTAGGGTCGCTCTCTGATGCGTCCACCAGACCGTCATGATCAGCATCTTCTGTCCCATCTGTAAATCCGTCATTGTCGGTATCTGCATCCCTTGGATCCGTGACTGAAGCAGGATCTGCATCTACTGTATATCCTGCTGCAGTTCCAAGGAATGCTACCCTGTTGCCGGCATATGAACCACCGCTTATACCGGCCGGAACAGGTGTTGTGCGGCCTTTTTCCAGGCCGTCAGTTAATGCATCATTATCCGTGTCAATATCTTTCGGATCTGTTTCAGTCGCATCCAGGACCCCATCATAATCCTGGTCTTCATCGCCATCTTTCAGACAATCATCATCGGTATCTGCATCAACAGGGTTGCATTCTGTGGCATCCTTTACACCGTCATGATTCTTGTCTTCATCTCCGTCATTTATGCCGTCATTATCTGAATCCGTATCAAGAGGATCTGTTTTTGAAGCCGGGTCACTGTCTCCAAACCATGAGCCGGCTGTACCCAGATAGGGTTTACCTGAGTAATCACTCACACCAGCGGGCACCGGTGTTGAACGTCCTATTTCCAGTCCGTCATTAAGGTCATCATCGTCTGTATCGGAATCTAGCGGATTCAGTGAATAGTCTGCTTCATCCCCGTCACTTATGCCATCATCATCTGTATCAGCATCAAGAGGGCTGGTTTCTCCAATGTTGAGAGAGCCGTTAAGGTTAGTGTCCTCATATCCGTCAGACAAACCATCATTATCCGTGTCGCCATCACCCGTATCGGTTCCGTAAATAAGCTCAATAGCATCCTCTAAACCATCGCCATCAGTATCCTGTGCAAATACTGCCGAAGCTGATGTTAAAAGGATGCAGATTATAAAAAAGATGCTCTTTTTCATGATACTGATCTTATTATAAAAGTTATAATATTGTAATTCTGATGTTTGCTTATAGTTACATGTCCTGATCCGTATCAGGCAGAATTATTCATAAAACTAAGCAAAAATTGTTATATCACCCATGATCAGATCAGGATCGGTAATACCAGTGAACTCAATCTGCGGTAAGGGGCGCCTGCTTTCTCAATGTACTGAGGGATTCAGATCAAGGGATCATCCGGATCTGTTGGATTCTCAAAATTAATAAAGACATCTGTCAAATTCATACACATGCTCAAACAAATACTTAAAGTATATCAGTGCGAGGAAGTTAAAATTTAATTTACTTTGGAGTATAATTCTGTTAAGCATGATCAGGACATCGGAAAAGAATAGTGTCTTTACAGTATTGCTTGTTGCAATTATCCTGAGTGGATGTGTTCCGGTTCAATATGCACACCTGGCAAAAGACCTGAAGGAAGCATATCCCGGACAACCGGAGGGTTATCTTACTGTATTTAACCTTCCAAACAGCAAGACGATATTACCACCACCGCCGCAACCCGAATCTGCAGCCCTGGCCCTTGATATTGAAATATCTGAAAAGTATCTTAAATCAGATGATTTGCTACGCTGGAAACAGGCACAGACAGATGCAAACCTTGACTTTCCTGTATCAATAGATTCTTTTACATTGGTTCTCGATACAGAAATCTCCCTGGAATCAGCACCATACCTGTATCTTCTTCTTAACAGAGTTATTGCTGATGCTTCTGCATCAACAGCTGCAGGCAAAATATATTATAAGCGGCTGCGGCCGTTTCTGGTCAATAACCAGCCAACATGCGACCCGGAAGCGGAAATCTATCTGAGAACCAGCGGAGCCTACCCCTCAGGACATTCAGCAATCGGCTGGACCTGGGCGCTTATCCTGGGTGAGCTTTTCCCCAACCAGGTAAATGCAATACTGATAAGGGGAAGGGAATTCGGAGAGAGCAGGGTTGTCTGTAACCTGCACTGGTACAGTGATGTTGTTGAGGGAAGACATATGGGTTCTGCAACAGTGGCTGCCCTTCATGGAAACGAAAAGTTCATGCATGATCTTGAAAAGGCAAAACAGGAAGTGAAAAAGATCACAGGAAGAACATTCCGCACAGCAGGTAACTGAATCAATTATCACTCACGCATCTTACAGAGAATCCGCTGACCTTGCTGGTGCTGGTCCTGTCAATGTTGCTGTAATTGTATCCCATTGAACGGTAATATGCTTCAGTAGATGAAAAGGCGGTTGAAGACCACCAGTACCCTTTTTGCTTTATGCTGTTGTAAGTGCCGACATTAACGCGGTAACCTCCCGGTAGAGCAGAAAATCCTGATTCATTCGTTGCTCCGGAATTTGGAACACTCCAGTGTGCGGTGCCTGACTCCTTAAGCTTCGCCCCGGCGCCGGATTCACCCCCAAGATATGTCACCAGAATACTCCACTCTGCATCGGAAGGAACATGCCATCCGGCAGGACATAGCTTATCTGAACCGGCAGCGTGCCAGTTATACAATGCCCCGTATCCGAGCGAATCGCCGTTATACCAGCAATATGAGGCAGAGGTCGCTGAGTACCACGTTGTGGAAACAGGAGTAAAAGGAATGATTGTACCGTCGTTAAGTTTTGTGACTTTAAGGTTCTCAGCCATCCAGGTCTGGGTTCCTATACTTATGGTCTTATAAACGTTGCCATCAATATCGGTGACAGAGCCGTAAACCAGACCGGGGTTGAAAACTATACTGAAGCTGCGGGGGCTTGTTGTTGTAAAGGATATTTCGCTGCCATAAGTAGTGCCACCTGAATATTCAGCTTTAAGCCTGAAGAAATATTCTGTACCGGAATTAAGTCCTGAAAGATTTGCATAGACTGACTTGGTTGTATCACTACTCAATGTTCCGGGCGTACCGCTTACTGAATTTTTAAATTCAGTTGAAGTATCATACTCAAAACTTATTGTACAGACTTTATTGTCAGCGTTAACAGATCCGTTCAGGGTTGCCCATCCCCGGCCGACATTGGATGCGTTTTTCGTTGTTACTGCAAATCCTGATGTCTCTTCCTCCTCTTCGTCCTTCTTGCAGGAAGTAACTGCAAGCGACAAACTCAGAATAATGAGCAAGAGTACCAACGGAAGATTGTACGATTGTTTCATATCGGGCAAAAATACTAAAAATGCGGATTCAGGAATTAAACGAAACCAATAGAAGATTATTGCTTCATTTATTCGTCGTTCGCTTTACACCGGACTGGCAATGCGTTCCATTTCTCAAATGTGCCCATAGTCTTGCTGTGAAAGTCATAGCTCAGTCCCACAATAGCCGCATTGGAAGGCTTTTCTCCCGGCATAAGATTCTGGGTATCTTCGGTTGATGTCCACCAGAGTGTTTTTGTCCCGGGCTCATAATCCTCACTGAAAGATGATATATACCCTGCAGGCAAAGCGGTAAAGTATATTTCATTATTGGCGCCTTCATTCGGGGCTTTCCAGTGAGCTGTTCCGGCCTCCTTGAGCTTGGCAGGATTATCTCCAGATCTTTCAGAACCTCCGGCATAGTCCATTATGTCGTTCCACTCTTCCTCAGTCGGAACATGCCATCCTTCAGGGCAAAGCTTACCTGTTGCCACGGCATACCAGTTGTAAATAGCTCCGTAGGTTTCTGCATATTCCACACTGTTTATAAAATAACCGCGGGCAGGTACCTTTATATCATTCCATTTTGTGTTATCATACACAATTTCAATTGGGGTGCCATCATTAAGTTTGAATGTATTCAGGTTCTGAACAGTCCAGACACCCAATTCTGTCATAATGATCCTGTATACATTGCCATCAAGATCTCTTATCGGCATTCCTTCATTCGGATACTCTTCCTGTCCGGAGAGTGAAAATGTAAATACGACAGCTATCACTGCAATTGAAATGAAACGATAAATTTTATTCATATTTTCTGTTTTTAGTTTCTGTCATGTGTATAAAAGTAATGATTTCCGTATCATTTCATGTCAATTGTTTTGAATACCCTGTATGAATGTGGTTTTATGGTGATCTCAAAACTGTATGTCGGATCAGGCTGCCTGTTACGGAAAGCAAAAACCGGAACGACAGTGCCCTGAAGCGATTCCCCCGAAAGCAGATCGCTGATCGTTTTAACCGGTTCGTTCGCGATGATCTTGACCGTCACAGGTTCATTCAGAAATGACTCAACTATGAATGTTCCGTTGTCGTATATAAACAGGCTAACCATAGAGGGACCTTCAAGCTTTATGTTGAAATCCTGAGTGGCCACAGCCCTGATCCTGTTAAGTACTTCTGGCGGATATTGATATAGGTCCGAGAAATTATCAGGTATTGTAAGCACATAAAGAAAAGCTTTAGAATACTGCGCCCTGTGAAGTATGGGCCAGCCTGTTGCCCCTTTTGTTGCAGTAACTTCTTCCCATGAATCGTTGGTCAGGTAATTGATCTGTGGAATCAGGATCTCCTGTGAAGATTGTGCGCTCCGGCCCCATCCTGCCCTGAACTCTTTAACCAGTGCTTTCCTGTCGGTGTAAGTCAGTTCAACAATATCTTCAATGCCTTTTCCCTGCAAGGCTCTGAGCAAACCTGAAGTGATCATTACATTTTTACCTGCCTGCAGCCGCTCCCTGATCTTTTGTACGATCTGCGGGTCAGATTTTGCTGATTCTGTGAGGATTATATTTTTCCCATCCATAGGGAAAGAGGGCAAGATATCCATCGGGATGCCAATCATTCCGAGATAATTCTGAAGAAAATCCTCTCCGGTGGCATGGTATGGACGATAACTTTTTACTCCGGCAGGATTTCCGAGCAAGCCCAGGAACTTATCGACATTCTCAAAAGTAAGTCCTGCAGCCCTTGCAATTGTTGTCGGAGTAATGGTTTTGGCACCGGTCTGAACAGGTTTCATCATCTCATCCCAGTCGAAGCTGGTGCCTGTTCCCTGCCATGCTCCCTTCAGCTGGGGACGAATAAGCGTCTGCAGCTGCCTGTAATCGAACATTGTTATTTCGGGAGCTTTGGCAAAAAGTGTAAGCCAGAATTGTTCGGCATAACGGTCAAGATAAAAGGCTGCGCCTGAATCGACCCATCCGCCACCGTTACGTCCGGGGGCAAGGTTATTAAAGTATCTGATGATCAGGTAGCTTAAATATTGCTGAAGGTGCTGATCGGTAAAAACAGGATCACGGGTCTCGTTGCCGGTATAGATGCCGTCGAACATTGAAGGTTGTGTCTCAAGGTTGAAGCCCAATCCCTGGAAATGCTCGTACCAGTTTGGATATTTTATTACAACCTTAACCTTCGGATTGACTTTTTTTGCCGGATCAATTACCAGCTCACGGGCAGCTTTTGTCATTAATTTAAGGCGGTAGTCAGTCCAGCTCATTTCTCCCTTTGCCTTGATGCAGAGATCGCATTTGCAGCTGGTAAAAAAGAAATCGTCAAGTATGAACTCATCGAAATACTTTGCGGTATATTCTGCGATCTCCTTTACTTTTTTCCGGTGTTCGGGGTTTGTAAAGCAGAAGGTCTCAAAATTGTTGCTCTCATCAATGGTATAAGTGATGCCTCCTGCTACCTGTAAGCCTTTCGACCTGAAGAATTTTATTGCGGATTCAAGTGTCTTCTCATCCACTATCAGCAGATCGCGGTGAGTTTCAAGATATATTTTATCTATTTTAACCTGCTGGCTGATGAGGTTCCATGTCTCTTCAAGCTTTTTCTGGTCGGCCATTTCCTTCACCTCATAGGCTCGTGTATAGACTGAAACGGTGAAGTTTTTGTAAAAGGGCGGTTTTTGTGCTGAGGTGATCAAAAAGGAAATTGTAACAATCAGCATTAGGAACATTTTCTTCATTTGACGGATGAATTAATTGTGAATGGAAAAATAAAGATAAAAAAAATCCGGCAACAGGGCCGGATTGTTAATCTTTATCAGTTTAAACTGTTTTATCTGTATACATATTCGGTCTCTCCGTTCACTTTCACCGGGTATCCTTTATCGTTATACTCGTATGCATAAGTTATAACTGAAACTTTCTCAACTGACGGATCCACCTCAAAATGAATCGTATAGGTCTGCTTAACAATATTGTTGGGATTTGTATTTCTTCCGGGTGCGACAAGATGCCTGAAAGCGTAATAAGGGTTATTCTTGTCGTCAAATTCATATTCAGTTGTTGTGCTTAATTCCGGTAAATCGCCTCCCCAGTAATTATACCTTTCTTCCCTGATCAGATTCCCCGAAGCGTCATAAAAATAGTCCGTGTAGGCTGAGGGATTACCCTGCCAGGATGACTGTGACCTTATTATCCTGTAATTCTCATAGGTAAAGGTAGAATATTCCGGACCTGAAGCGGTAGCACGCATATAGCTCTTTTTAACCAGCCTGTTTTCGCTGTCGTATTCAAGCTCCTGCGTAAGGCTTTTTTCGGTATTGGAAGGATCCACCCACTCAGTCCGGTTCATGGAGGCCTGAACGACAGTTGAATTACTGCTGTAAGTTCCCGGATCAATATAGAACTCTGATTTTACGAGCTGGTTATCATTATTATAGCTGTGCCTGGTATAGGTGAATCTGGTCCTGTCTTCAATTGGCAGATTTTGCGTGTTGTATGAATACCTGTGCACTACCTCTCCATTGTCAATAATCTCGCTTAACAGCTCCATCCCTTCATTTTCGATGTTACGCTGATTGTTTTTCTCGCATGATGCAAATGCCAGTGCACTGATAAAAATTATGGTTACCGGAAGTTTTCTCATAGCACGGTAAAGTTAGGCAGAATCCGGATAAATGTATCAAAAATCATTCCAAAGGATTCAGGAATCGTCCTGATTTTACTGTATCAGTAAATTGCTTCATGAAACGGGAGGCAGGAGCGCCATCGACAATGTTGTGATCAAAAGATGCCGTAATGCAGAGATGCTCTTTTTCCGTTATCGTGGTTCCCTCCCTGACCGGTTTAAGGTTGATCCCACCGACCGTTATAAGAACTGTCGCTGAGCCATGCGGAATGAACCAGGTGCTCTCCCGGCTGAACATTCCTACTGCAGTAACTGCCACTTTACCATATCTCATTCCCATCCTGATATTCCTGTCAGCGATCCTGATAAAAGTTTTGATCAGAAATCCGGGAATTAATCTGAACCATGTACTTCCAGTCAGGTTGCCGAGTTGCTGACTTTCCTTATTCTGGGCAGCCCTGATCTCGTTATGGATCTCTCGTAAACTCTTTGCCTGAGCTTTGCTTATTGCCATTGGCTCAGGTACTCTTTCTCCTTTCAGCTCTCTTTCAATCAGCACCGAAACAGTCACTTCAGTAAGGATGACCTGTCTGCGGCCGCTTATGAACGAATTAAGGAGAGGGTGATCTTTTATGACCTGTGCCAGGCAGGTGACAACATATGCTGTCAGCGATAATTTCTCTCCTGTTTTCTGAAAATATTCATTGATTATCCTTCGCGGTTCTGAAATATCAACCTCGGTGATACAATGAATTGTATTCTTCTCCCCGGTGACAGTTGCAGAAGCTATTACAGCTTTACGGTTGAATGTCAGCGGAATGACTTTATATCCGTCTTTTTGTTTCATTAAAAATGAAATCCTTTAACCGCAAAGGTCGCAAAGAAAAGCAAAGTACGCAAAGATTATCTCTGCTTGCCGGTTATCTCCTCAATACTTAGCTTAAGTATCAACACATTCTCAACCTCTTTTTCAGAGTATTCGTTATTGCCGGTTTTGCCGTAATGAGACATAATTATATCAAGACCCTCTTTTTTCCCGTTGAAATCCGTTATAAACTCAATGGTTCCATAACCAATCACTGACCTGTATTCTGCACCCCAGTCACAGGGCTTCTCCTTTTTAATGATCTGAGAGGAGAGCTCTATTTCAAAGCAGACCCGGTTATCATGTTTCAGAAGCTCAATTTTCTTACCAAGAGGCGATGAGTGAAAATATATGGCATTGTTACTGTAACCATAGTTTAGAGGGACGATATAAGGCCTGCCGTTATCGATCATAGCTATCCTGCAGACTTCAGATCCGGAGAGTATCTCTTCAATAATTACCGGGTCTGTTATCTCAAATTGCTTTCTTCTCATAATTATTAAATAATCTATGTTGCCAGTTACTTGTTGCTTGTTGCTTGTTGCTTGTTGCTTGTTGCTTGTTGCTTGTTGCTTGTTGTAAAAATATTTAGTATCTTTAAAGTTCGTTGTTTTTTCGTGCTAAATCAAAATAAAATGAGTAGTTATAAGGATTTGGAAATCTATAAGATAGCTTATGATCTTGCAAAAAAGACTCATTATGCCTCG
>Ga0105099_10000144_pt1 | contig 45296 bp, 45 predicted proteins | sample PPLLak3cmMay2015_2_FD_79138 | JGI IMG/M metagenome (GOLD analysis project Ga0105099, IMG submission 79138) | Freshwater sediment microbial communities from Prairie Pothole Lake near Jamestown, North Dakota, USA - PPLs Lake P8 Core (1) Depth... | ecosystem: Environmental > Aquatic > Freshwater >... | reverse complement strand
GGGGAAGAATGCCCGACTGGGCTCAGCCCGCCGTCACGTCGGCGGTGACGATCAGCCGGTCGCCTTCGGGGACACCGGCGGAGGCCAGGGTCTCCTCCTCGCGCAGCTCGCGGCCGAGGGCCTTGCTGTCCAGGCGATAACTCGTCGGCCGCCCGTCGGGCCCGGTCGTCGGCAAGCCGAGCGAGGTGGTGAGCTCGGGGATCAGCTCGCGCACTGGAACGTCGCGCGGCACGTCCGCCGTCCGGCTTCCTCCCGAAGGGAGCACGATTGTCACCGAGAGCTCCGCTGCCCGGGTTTCCTCTTTGACGCTGTCGGTCATAGTGCCAGCCTCCTTTGGCTGAGTTCGGCCTTCCCCTGGGCCTGCGCTACTTCAGGCGGACGCGCGGGCGCGACTTACCCGCCGGCTGACCGGCCAGCTTGACGCGCTCGGGCCGCAGCAGCTCGCGGCGATCGACAGGGAAGGCATCGGGGTGCCGGTTGCGATACTCCCGGCACCAGCGCGCAGCCTCGACGTCCCAGGGAAAGGGAGGCTGCTTGGGGTCATCGTGGAAGTTCTTGTACTGGATCATCTCGCCCAGCATGATCACCAGCCGGTCGAGCGAGCGGCCGGCCGTCCACCAGGCGGCGTCGATGCACACGCTTCCATTGAGGTGGTTGATGTTGGGATGCCAGATCGGTGTCAACCACTTCATCCCGGGCCAGCGCTGCGGGTATTGGCTGTGCAGGTAGACCTCGACCTGGTGGTGCTCGGAGAACCTGGGCCGGCCCTGCCGATCGACGCTGGCGATGCCCTTGCAGCGGAAGGTCAGGAGGTAGCGCTCGGGCGGCCAGCCGGGATGTTCCGGCCGGGCTTCAAAGCGGATCAGATCGCTGCGCGCCGCCAGCTCGACCATGCGCTCGTGGTCGCCGCGCAGCCGGCGCTGACGCGGCGATTGCTCGAGCGGATTCGCGCCGGCGGTGATGTCGGCGGTCAGGATCAGGCGATCGTTGGCGGGGATACCGGCCTGGGCCAGCGTCTCGTCCTCGCGCAGCTCGCGGCCGAGGGCCTTGCTGTCCACGCGGTACCCCATCGGCCGCCCATCCGGTCCGAGGGTGGGGAGCTTGAGCAACGAGGTCAGCTCGGCGAGCAGATCGCGCACGCTGACGTCATCGGGCATCTCGGCAGTGCGCGCCCCGCCGTTGGGGAGGACGATCGTCACGGCCAGGTCGGTCATCGGTTGGCTCCTTGTCGTCCGGCGGAGGTTTCGACGTACAGGTGCGGCATCTGGCATACACCGGTGACCGCCCAGCAGTCCGCATGGTGTCGGGTGTGGCAAACCGGACAGACCTTGGAGCCGCGCGGGTCATTCGGCTGCACCGGTTCCAGGCAGTACGGGCAGCGCGCCTCCTCCCTCCCGGTGAAGCGAATGCCGCGGCGTGCCATCCGCCGCACCGCGTGCCTGGAGGGACGCGGCGCGCTTGGGCGGGTGGCCTTGGCAAGCTTTGGCTTGGGGGAAGGCCGGGCGCCGCCGGTCGAAGCGCGCCGTGGTGTTGGCTGGGGTGAGGCGGCTGCCGAGGCGGCGGCGAGACGGGGCTGGGTTTGCATGCGGCCCAGGCGGTGCCGCCGCCACACGCCGGCGGGCGACAGGCGCTGCCGACGCGAGCGCAAGCTCTCCTGGGCAGCTTCGAATCGTTCCTGAAGTGACGGCCGGGGTGGGCGAATCGGGCGCGGCCGACGGTTGCCCAGTGCCAGAAATGCGCCGAGCCCGCAGAGCGCCAGCCAGGCCAGGTCGGCCAGGCGCGCCTCGGCGCCGCCGACCAGCGGAGCGGCGATGCCGCTGCGGCCCCCGGATACCAGCCCGGCCAGCAGCAGTCCGAGGGTGGCCGCCGCCAGGGCGATCCACCATTGAATTGCCAGGGGCCGACCGGCGACGCTCCGCCGCGTCAGGGCGCCAGCAGCCAGGCCAAGCGCCGCGGCTCCGGCAGTTTGGACGGCAAGCGGGTGCAGCGTCCGGTTGACGGCAGCGGTGTAGGCCATGCCGAGCGCGGTCAGCATCATCAGTGGGAAGACAATCCCCAGCCAGCGCGGCAGGCGCGACGAGCGGCGCCGAGGCGCGGAGGCGGGAGGCGCAGGGGGCGGCGCGGTCACTGCGCCTCTGGCTGGTGGAGGACGATTCGCCCGCGGGCCGGGCTGCCTTCGGCCAGTGTCGGTTCGACCGCTTGCCCGAGTCGGATGCGCTGGCCGGATCCCGGATCGTTGACTCCAGGTGAGGAGCCCTCGAAATCGGCGAAGTGCAGCGCTTCGGCCAGGTCGCCGGTCAGCTCATAGAAGCGATACTCGCGCCCGTTGTGCGCCCTCAGAATATGCAGCGGCGGGACACCGAGGCTCGAGAGGCTGCGATCGAGGAAACCCTCCCGGCCGGTGAGCAGGTGGGTCAGGTCGGTCTCGCGCAGCAGCCCGCAGGCCGGGCAATGGCCGGCTTCGAAGCTGACCTCGGACAGCGGCCGGATGACTTCCTCGACGGTCTGGCAACGAGGGCAGGTCAGCCGCAGGAGCAATTCGTGGTCGAGTTCGATCACCGCTTCCGGTCCGAGGTCGCGCCGGGCGATCTCAAGCAAGTCCCTCCCCCGGAGGCTCTCGGCGCGAGCGTCGAGCTCGATCACTTCCCCGTAGGTCCAGTGGCTCTCGCAGTCCTCGCGCGCTACGTAGGCGGTGGTGTGCATGGCGTTGGTCAGACCGTTGAAATGGGTCACCTTGCCGGCTTCGACGGGCATGGCGTGAATCAGTTTGAGCGCTTCCTGGGCCTGCATCGAGCCGATAATGGAAGCGATCGTCGGGGTGGTCGGCACCTTGCCCTGCAGGATGTTGTGGCGGGCGAGCAGCGGGCAGGAATAGCGCAGCGAGATCTCGCGGCGCGCTTGCTCGGTGAGGGTGCATTCGAAGCAGGCGCCCTGGCCGGGGACGAACACCCGCACCAGGCCGAGCAGCTCCTGGATGGCGCCATCGACCATCGGCTTGCCCATCCAGTAGCAGAAGCGGTTCAGGGCCAGGCGGGCCTCGCGGTTGTCCAGGCAGCCGATAACCACATCCATGCGGCGGACGACCCCCAGTCCCAGTCGGGTGGTGACGTCCCCTTGCAGGTGTTGCACGTGGATCTGCGGGTTAAGCGCCTTGGCGCGTGCTGCCACAACGGTCGCCTTGTCCTTGCCGGTGTCGGCCTCGCGGAAGAACACCGAGCGGCTGAGGTTGGCGGCCTCGATCGTGTCGAAGTCGATGAGGAACAGATGCCCGACGCCCATCAGTGCCAGGCTCTTGACGACCTCGTTGCCGAGCGCGCCGGCGCCGACGACCAGCACGCGGGCGGCCTGCACCTTGTCGCGCTCCCACCAGGAGATGAAGTCGAAGGTCCCCAGTCGGTCGGTGCGCAGGTTGGGGATGCGCAGCGGTTTCTCGGCGATGACCGTCAGGCGCCGCGGTCCCTCGGGCGGTGGCTGACGCGCTGGCTGTGTGTCAGCGGCCAGGCTGGGGCGGTGGGCCTGCGCCAGCGCCGTCACCGAGGGCAGCGAGCGCCTGCCCGGCTGGCGCACGAACCAACCGACGCCGGGACGCGCCTCGAGCAACTCATGCTCAGCCAGCATGCGCAGCGCCTCGCGCAGCGTCGCCCGGCTAACACCAAAGCGCGTCATCAGGTCGCGCTCGGCGGGGAGCTGTTCGCCGGGCTGCAGGCCGCCATCCAGGATCGATGCCGCCAGCCGTCCAGCGACCTGCTCGGCCAACGTCAGATGATCAATCTGCTCAATCTGCATCCGCCCTCTGGTATGCTGGTCAGACCAGCAGACCTTATTCTAGTCACTCTTGAGGGGAGATGTCAACCCCTGGGGCTAGACCTGAGGTCCTATTCTGGCCAAATCGCTGGCGTTGCCGGTGCCCCATCCGCCCGGACGCCGGGCAAGGTCGCTCAGCCGCGCTCGGCGGGGTGGGTGCCTGACCGGCGCGGGGAGCTTCCTGCGCCAGGTGGGATCCTGTCCGAACCTGAGCCCGGCCGGGCGCAGTCCGGGTTCACTGGCAGGTAGACTGAGGCGCCCTGGCTTTGAGCCGACTCCCCAGCCTCAACTGCCGGATCGGCTGATGGCTGCTGCTTCGCGAAGCATGATCCACAGGCTGCCATCCTTCCGCCGGATCCGTTCGAGCGTGTTGGACTGCGTTGTGGCGGAAGGCGGATCCCGCCACGCGGCGGGGCTCCATATGCGTATCACCGACCTCTTCCACCCAGAGGGGCTCCCGAATGGAAAAGCCCCCGGGACATGCCCGGGGGCCTTTGTGTTCGGCAAATGCGTCCGACTAAAGGACGGTGACTGCCTCGGCCTGCAGGCCCTTCGGGCCCTGGGCGATCGCGAACTCGACTCGCTGGCCTTCTTGCAGCTCGCGATAGCCGTCGCCCTGGATAGCGGAGAAATGAACGAACACATCGTCCCCGCCCTCGCGCGAGATGAAGCCGTAGCCCTTCCCGCTATTGAACCACTTGACCGTACCCTGAATCCGTCCAGACATGACATTGCCTCCCTGGGCAACAAGAGGATAGGTGCCTGTTCGTTCTCTGGGCTGGTCGGGTTCTCCGAGAAGTACGGGAAGAACCAAGCCGGCCCGAGCATTGTCCGCCCAGGCCGTTTGTTCGACATCCAGACAGAACTACCATGCTACCTTCAACAGGCAATATACCACAGGCAGCCCGTTCCGACAAGCCCCCAATCCAGGCCTGCGCCCGCTGAGTTTCGGGCCGGTCTGGCGCCCATCACCCCCGGATCGGCGGACCGGCGGATGGGCTGACCGAACCCGGTCCGCAGACCCTGCAGTCACGGCCGGTCGGCATGCCCCGCAGGACCGGCCCCAGCCAGCATAGTCAGAACTGACTTGCCATGGCGCGGTAGTTGCCTCCGGGACGATTGAAGCTGGCGCCGTGCGCCCTCACCGGCTGGTGCCGGATTCGATCTATCTCGCCCGAGGCTTCTCAGCGATCGGAGCCAGGCGTGCCCGGCCGTAGGCGATGAAGCCAAGGAATGCGGCCACCAGCAGGTTCATGATGATGTTCTGGAATTCGCCCCGCGTCACGTGGTAGACCGCCGCCAGGAGCATCACGGCCCCCAGCCCCAACGCTGCATATACGGTCAGGCGAGGCCGGATGTGCGTTGCCGACGGTAGCACCAGCCCGAGCGCCCCCAGAATCTCCGCCGAGCCGCTCACGACGTGCAGCGGCGCCGACAGCTCATACATCCAGTTCATCGGGGCAGGCAGGCCGGGGGGAATGATGAAGTGCATGACGCCTATGAAGAGGAAGTAGATGGCGAAGACAACCTGAAGGATCCACAGCAGAACGTTCATGTTCGGACAGGCTCCTTGGGTTCCATACATGGCGTCATTCTACCGGAATACACAGCTCATGGGCCGTCTGGGGGCGAGTGATCGGCGGACCCGATCCGGGCGGCTGCGAGCCGGAACCGGCCTGACCAGCTGCCGGGAAGCCGGGCGCTGGCTGCCCGCTCTCGCCCGGTGCGAGCTCCCACCTGGCAGGCGAGGCGAGGGTGACGCCATGCCCGAGTCCGTAAGCAGCCATCTGGCCCATCGACCCCTTGCCGGGGGCTCGCCCCCCGGGATCCTTCCGCCTGGAAAGCTCCTGCCGGCTTCGCAGGCGGCCTTGAGCGAACCCTCACCGGCGGTTTAGCAGAGGCTCATGGTGCCGTGGTCGAATCGACTTGCGAAGAAGCGCAAGGAGGGACAGATGGAGCTGAGACCGAGCATGCCGGCCAGACGGCCGGGTCGCACAAGCCCGTGGTTAATGATTGCCGTCGCCGGTCTGGTGGCCGGGCTATGTGGATTCTTGGGAGTGGCGCTTGGAGGAGCAACGGTCTACCTCGGGTTGCGCGAGACAACCGATCCGGGCCGGTCAACCGCCCAGCTGCCTGTTGTCCTGCCGCTCACCGATGACGGCACAAGCGATCTGGTGTCCGATACCGTGGCCGAAGTCGGCCCGGGGGTGGTCACCATTGTGAACTACCTGGAGGGCGCTGCCTCCGGGCAGAGCCCGGAAGAGGACGCCAAGGCCTCCGGTTCGGGATTCATCATTTCCGATCAGGGCTACATCGTCACCAACAACCATGTGGTTGAAGGCGCGGCGCGCCTGGAGGTGATTCTGGCCGATGGCTCGACCGTCTCGGCGGCCCTGGTGGGCGTCGATGCATTCGCCGACATCGCCGTCGTGCGCGTCGAAGGCATGCTCCCGGCGATCCTGGCGTTCGGCGACTCGGAGGGCCTCAAGCCGGGGCAATCGGTGATCGCCTTTGGCTCGCCGCTGGGAGACTTCAAGAATACCGTGACCGTCGGTGTAGTCAGCGGGAAGGGCCGCAGTGTCGGCGATGGGCTCGGCTTCGCCCAGCAGGATTTGATCCAAACGGACGCCGCCATCAACCCGGGCAACTCCGGGGGTCCGCTGGTGAACCTGGCCGGCGAAGTGATCGGCGTCAACACGCTGGTCGTGCGCAGCAGTGGATTGGGCAGCGCCTCGGCCGAGGGTTTAGGCTTCGCCGTGTCCAGCAATACGGCGCGGGCGATCGTCGACGAGCTGATTGCCACCGGCCGCGTGCTGCGGCCCTACTTGGGCGTGACCTGGCAGGCGATCCCGCCTGCGCTGGCTGCTGAGCAAGGTGTCCCAGAAGGCATCGCCATCACCGAAGTGGTGACCGGCGGACCTGCGGACCTCGCGGGCCTGCGCCGCGGCGACATTCTCACCGCGCTCAACGGACAGGAGATTGACGAAGAGCATCCGTTCATCAATCAGCTGCTCCGCTACAGCCCGGGCGATGCCGTGCAGGTGGAGATCTATCGTTCCGGCCAGCGCGTGCGGTTGGAGATCACGTTGACCGAGCGCCCGGCGGCCTGATCGGGCGGCGTCGCCCCGCTGCGCCAACAACCTGCGCCTCGGGCGCCAGGAGATCCCAGGCGAGGCGCCTCCGATTCCGTCCGTGCGCCCTGCGGGCAGGCGAGATTGGGGTGGCCGAGATCCGTGGGACCTGGGGAGGAACGAGCGCCGCCAGGCCTGCCGGGCCGGGGTCGGGAGGGCCCGATTTGACCCATGCCGGGCGGCATGGTAAGATGCTGGCTACAACTGAATAGCCCCTTGTAACTCTTATCCAGAGAGGCGGAGGGACCGGCCCGATGATGCCTCGGCAACCTACCAGGACAATTCGCCTGGCGTGGTGCCAAGTCCGGCAGAGGTACGAATCTGGAAGATGAGAGGGAGGCATCCCCGGCTTTGCGTTGCCCCTTCTCGTCGAGAAGGGGCGATTTCTTCTCAAGGAGTGGATGCTCGTGACCAATACCTTCATGACCTCACCCTCGCTATTCTTCACTTCGGAGTCGGTCACCGAGGGGCACCCGGACAAGCTGTGCGACCAGATCTCGGACGCAGTGCTGGATGCCTGCGTCGCCCAGGACCCGCGCTCGCGGGTGGCCTGCGAGACGGCGACCAAGACCGGTTTCGTCATGCTGTTCGGCGAAATCACCACCCACGCCCAGGTCAACTTCGATGAGCTGGCGCGCAAGGTGATCACCGGGATCGGCTACGACGACAGCAGCAAGGGTTTCGACGGCAACACCTGCGGCGTGATTGTGGCGCTCGGCAAGCAGAGCCCGAATATCAAGCAGGGCGTCGACGCTTCGCTTGAGGTGCGCAGCCACAAGCTGAGCGACGAGGACGTCGAGACCATCGGCGCCGGCGACCAGGGGATGATGTTCGGCTATGCCTGCAATGAGACGCCAGCGCTGATGCCGATGCCCATCGACCTGTCTCACCGCCTCACTCGCCGCCTGGCCGAAGTCCGCAAGGCCGGCGGCCTGCCCTGGCTTCGCCCGGACGGGAAGGCCCAGGTGACGATCGAGTACGCCTTCGGTCGCCCGAAGCGGGTCGACACCGTCCTGGTGAGCACGCAGCACGCCCCGGGGACACCTGTCGAACGCATCCGCGAGGGCGTGATCGAAGAGATCGTCAAACCCATCCTCCCGGCGGAGCTGGTGGGCAACGGGATCAAGTACTTCGTCAACCCCACCGGATCCTTCGAAATTGGCGGGCCCATGGGCGACTCCGGTCTGACCGGACGCAAGATCATCGTCGACACCTACGGCGGCATGGGCCGCCACGGGGGCGGCTGCTTCAGCGGCAAGGATCCGACCAAGGTCGATCGCTCGGGCGCCTATGCCGCCCGCTATGTCGCCAAGCACATCGTCGCTGCAGGGCTGGCTGACCGCTGCGAGATCCAGGTGGCCTACGCCATCGGCGTCGCCCACCCGCTCTCGGTGAACATCGAGACCTTCGGGACCGGCAAGCTGCCCGATCCCGAGATCATCCAGCTCATCACCAAGATCTTCGATCTGCGACCCGGGGCGATCATCCGTGACCTTGATCTGCTGCGCCCGATCTACCAGCAGACGGCTGCCTACGGACACTTCGGACGCATCGACCTCGATCTGCCCTGGGAACGATTGGACCGGCTCGAGACGATCCACTCGGAGGCTGCGGTCGGCGTGGCCGCCGCGTAACCTGAGCCAAGCCAGATCCTTGCCGGCCAGGGGGACCTGGCCGGTTTGCTTTCTGGGGTGCCGGCTGCTGGCTCGCCTGGGACGGGTGGCTGCTCCGCATGGCAACCACCTCCCCTTTAGGGAAGCGCAGTGCGCTAGGCCGAATGGGCAGGCCGGAGGCTTGACGTAGCCGGGTCCACCCATTCCCCCTGGGTACACGTCAGTCGCTTCGAGTGGGATTGGCCCGCCGCCTCTGCCGGCTTCACCCGGAGGATCGATCATGAGACATCTCCCGGCGTTCCTGGTTGCAGCCATCTTGCTCGCCGGATGCGCACGCGCTGCGGCCGTGACCCGGTCCCCACCCGGCCCCCATCGCCTCCCAGCTTCCCGCCGACCGAGGCACCTGAGCCCACACCCGCCCCAGCGCCGACCCTGACACAACCCCTGCCACCCTCGACGATTCCGCCAACGGAAGTGCCTGAGCCCACATCCACTGTGCCTCCCGAGGCTCCGCCCGATGAGCCCGACTGCCTGGTCGGCAGGTGGCACGTCGAGAACCTGATGGAGGTGGCGCGGCTGGGGTTTCTGGGGGAAGCGGGGGTCCCGCTTGACCTGGCGATCGGACGGGTGAGCTGACATTGGCCTTCGGCCAGAGAGGTGAGGCGGTCTTCGCCCACAACCAGCGGACCGTGACGGGGGAGATCGACGCCGGCGGAACGATGCTGCCATGGCAGATCGTGGTCGACGGCCGAGGCCGGGCCAGCTACGATATCGAGGGCGCCACGCTGACCTTGTCGGATCTTGCAGCACCCGAGCTGACAGTCGAGACCTCTGTCGAGAAGCAGCCGGCGCCGCCGGGTGTGCCTTCCGAGGAATTCGAGGTCTTTGATCCTGCCGGTGTGGAGTTCAGCTCTCGTTGGGAGGCGGCCGAGATCGGCCTCCCGGCGGTGGGCGCAGCCTCGCTGGTCCTGGCACGGTCGACAGCTAGGCACAATCGGGTCCACCGGACTCGCCCAGGTCATTCCAAGCCCCTGGGGCTCCCACAAGAGGCATCTCGGCCTCATCCGCGTGCGCGACGATCGGCCGGACGCCTCCGGACCGGGCCGGTGGGGCGTTCTGCGGGGCGAGCTAGAGGACCTCAGATCAAAGGCCCCGGCGCGCCAGGGTATTTTGACTCATGAGGATGGCAATCGTATAATTCGCGCATGATCGCACTCAGGCGTGCCCTGCCAGTCCCGCCGCCGGTGCACCTGCCCCCTGGGTCAGGGTAGCGCTGTTCGCTTCAAAGCGAGTCTGAGGCGGCTTCCCGGAACCTAGGGAAGCCGCGTTTGTTTGCCGAGAGGATGGCGCCATGCAGCTGGAGGAACTCACGCAGGCGATGCACCGCTTTGTCGAATCGCGGGGCTGGTATCGGCCTGACAGCCCTCGGCCGCAAACGCCGCGCAATCTGGCGGCCTCACTGGCGATCGAGGCCGCCGAAGTGCTTGAGCTGTATCAATGGGGGGCGTCGCCCCCCGAGCCGGCCGCGTTGGGAGAGGAGCTGGCGGATGTCACGCTCTATCTGCTGCAGCTGGCGAGCGTGAGCGGCGTGGACCTGGAGGCTGCCATCCTGGCCAAGCTCGATCGGAACTACGGACGTTCGTGGTAGAAGATGAAGATCCTGGCGCTCTCGGACACCGTAGTCGACCTGATCTACAGCCCATGGGTGACCGAGCGCTTCGCCGATGTCGACCTGATCGTCGGGTGTGGCGACCTCCCGGCCGACTACCTGGAATACGTCGTGACGCAGCTCAACGTGCCGCTGGTGTACGTCCACGGGAATCACGACTCGGACAACTACCGGGTGCCAGGAGGGATAGACATTGACGGCAGGGTCGAGAGGATCGCCGGGGTGCGGATTGCCGGTCTGGGCGGAAGCCGCCGGTACAAGACTGATGGCCGCCATCAATACACTGAGCGGGAGATGTTCTACCGCACGGTCCGGCTGTTGCTCACAGTGCGCGCCCGCTTTCGGGGCCTGGATGTGTTCGTGACGCACTCGCCGCCGTTTGGCGTGCATGATGCGCCAGACTGGACCCATCAGGGGTTCGAGGCATTTCACCGCTTCCTGCAAATGGCGAAGCCCCGCCTGATGTTGCACGGGCATGTCCATGCCCACCCGAACCTGGTCCAGAAAGAGACGGAGCTGTACCAGACCCTGATCATGAATGTCTATCCCTACCAGGTGGTGGGTTGGGCATGAGGCAACTGCCGGACGGCCGCGCTCTGACCGATTCCGAGTTCGAGTGGAGCCGCCTGAAGGGCTTCTTTCAACGTGTGCTGGGCTCGCTGTCGGGCCATCCTCAGGAGCTGTTGCCCTTCGACGAAGTCCGGGAGAAGCTCAGGCTGGGTGGACCCATCTACCGCGGCGTGCAGGACGTTCCGCTCGACCAGATCGTCGGCAGTGTCGATCGCTACCAGGACTTCGACCGGCGCTTCATGCCCAAGCAGTCCCACAGTGAGCAGAAGTGGCAGCGCGTCAACCGGGCATGGTACCGGGAAGAGAACCTGCCTCCGGTGATGCTGTACCAGGTGGGGGAAGCTTACTTCGTCATCGATGGACACCACCGCGTCTCGGTGGCACGCAGCCACGGCCAGCCCACGATCGAGGCCGAGGTGCGCGAGTGCCGGTCACGCGTCCCGCTGACGCCGGACATCGACGCCGATGCGCTGGAACGCCTCGGGGACCGAGTCGATTTCCTCGAGCGCACGCAGATCGATGTGCTGCGGCCAGACAGCCGGATCGAGACCACCCTGCTTGGCGGCTATGATCGTTTGCTCGAACATATTGCCGTACACCGCTACTTCATGGGCATCGAGCAGGGGCGGGAGATCCCCGAGGAAGAGGCGGTGGCCCACTGGCACGACACGCTGTATGCACCGGTCGCCAGCATCGCCGAGGGCTCGGAGCTGCTGGCTGAGCTGCCGGGCAGGACGCCCACCGACATGTACCTGTGGGTGATGGACCACCTGCATTACCTGCGCAGCCGCGGCGGTGGTGAGCATGTCGATGCCGTCAGCGCCGCCGTCGACTTCCTCGAAGAGCAGCCCGGGTTGGAGGACGATGAGCAGCCGGCTGGATGATGACACCTGGACCTGGCCGTGTTCGCGGGCGGAGATCACCGCTGGGCTGCGCCGGATGTACGCCGACAAGAGCCTGACCCTGAGCCGGGTCCAGCGGCTGCCGATGGCGGGGCGCCGTCCGTCGATCGGGCGCATCCAGGGCCTGACGGCCCACTTCGACCGGTCTGGCAAGCCGGGCAGCCTGTCGCTGGTGCTGAAAGAGCCGCGCGGCACGACCCGCGCCGGCCTGGCCGGCGTGGGGCGCAGAGAGGTCGGGGTGTACGCCGCGCTGGCCCCGCTGCTACCTTTCCCGACGCCAGCCCTGATCGCCGCCTCGGTTGGCGGTGACTGGCTGCTGATGACGGCGGAAAGCGAGTCTCGCCCACCCGAGAGCTGGACCGACGAGGACTTCGTCCGAGCCGTCGACAACCTGGTGGCGCTGCACGACCGGTTCTGGAATCTGGAGGAGGACCTGGAGGCGTTCACCTGGCTGGCGCGGCCGTTGCAGGCGGATTTCAGCGTGCACGTGGCGGCCGCCGCGCAGGCCATCGGCCGCATGGTGGAGAGTGGGCGCCCGGAGACGCTGGCCGGGTCGCCGTGGCGCATGCGGCTTCTGGCCCAGCTCACCACCCAGGCTGACCGGGTCGCCCAACCCTTGCTGCAGGCCCCGCCGACCTTGATGCACGGTGACTACTGGCCAGGCAACATCGTGATCCTGGCAGATGGACACCAGGTTGTGTACGATTGGCAGATGGCCGGGGTGGGGCCCGGGGTGATCGATCTGCTGACTCTGGTGATGAAGAGCCGTTGGGCGTTTGGCGAGCTTCCGATCCAGGCCGCAGAACTGGTCACTCGCTATCGCCGGGGACTGCAGGAGCGGACCGGCGCCCTGTGGTCCGACGAAGAGTGGGCCCGCCTGTGGGACCACGCGCTGATGTGGCAGTTCCTGGAAGAGTGGATCGATATCTTGGCTGCCTCGCCCGATGCCGTGCTGCGGGCGCGCGCCGAGGAATTGGATGTCAGCTGGCTGCAGCCTGTAGCTCAGGCTGTGGCACGCCGACTGCCGGCGGCGTGATCGCCGCCGAGACAAGTTCGCGTCTGTTGAAGACGACCGAGGTTTGAGAATGTCCGAAGACCGTCTGCCTTCCCGATCCGACAACTTCGCCGAATGGTACAACCAGCTGGTGCTGCGCGCTGAATTGGCCGACTACGCGCCGGTGCGGGGCTGCATGGTCGTCATGCCATACGGCTGGGCGCTGTGGGAGAACATCCAGGCTGCCCTCGATCAGCGCTTCAAGGCCACTGGCCATGTGAATGCCGCCTTCCCGATGTTGATTCCGATGAGCTTCCTCGAGAAGGAGAAGGAGCACGTCGAGGGCTTCTCGCCAGAACTGGCCGTGGTCACCATCGGTGGGGGCGAGAAACTTGAGGAGCCGCTGGTTGTCCGTCCGACCTCCGAGACGATCATCGGTCACATGTATGCCAAGTGGATCAAGTCCTACCGCGATCTTCCGGTGCTGATCAACCTGTGGAACAGCGTCATGCGCTGGGAGATGCGCACCAGGCTGTTCCTGCGCACGGCGGAGTTCTACTGGCAGGAAGGGCATACCGCTCACGCGACCGCCGAAGAGGCTCAGGCCGAGACCATGCAGATGCTGGACATCTACGCCGATTTCGCCGAGAACGTGGCTGCCGTGCCGGTGGTGCGCGGCCGCAAGAGCGAGAGCGAGAAGTTCGCCGGCGCGCTGCGCTCCTACAGCATCGAAGCCATGATGGGCGACACGCGGGCGCTGCAGGCTGCCACCTCGCACAACCTGGGCGAGAACTTCGCCCGCGCCTTCGAAATCCGCTATCTGGACGCGGCCAACAGCCTGCAGTACTGCTGGACCACCTCCTGGGGGCTGTCGACCCGGGTCATTGGCGCCATCATCATGGTGCATGGCGACGAGCAGGGCCTGATCCTGCCGCCTCGGCTGGCGCCGCACCAGGTGGTGATCGTGCCGATCCACAAGACTGATCAGGAGAAGGACGCGGTACTGCAGGCAGTCGCCCAGCTCGAGGCGCAGCTGGCTGGCTTCCGCCTGAAGGTTGACCGTCGCGATGGGCTCACCCCGGGATTCAAGTTCAACGACTGGGAGATGCGCGGCGTGCCACTCCGCCTGGAAGTCGGCCCGAAGGATGTGGCGCAGGGGACGGTGACGTTTGCCCGGCGCGACCTGCCGGGCAAGCAGGGCAAGCATAGCGTGCCGCAGGAGGGCGTCGCTCGGGCCGTGGCGGAAGAACTGGAGGCGGTGCAGGCGGCGCTGTTCAAGCGGGCGCTGGAATTCCGCCGCGAGCACACCCATCAGCCGCGCACCTACGCCGAGTTCCGGCAGGTCGTCGAGGCGGGTTGGGCGGAGGCCTGGTGGTGCGGTCGGCGGGAGTGCGAGGCCGCCATCAAGGAAGACACCAGGGCGACGACGCGCAACATCCCGCTCGATCAGCCCTCGGGCGGCGGCCCCTGCATCCGCTGTGGGGAGCCGGCGACCGAGCGGGCGCTGTTTGCGCGCGCGTACTGAAGCCGGAGCCGGTCCTCCAGCATGCCGGCGGATGTGTGCACGCCAGGCGGCAGGATAGGCCTCGAGGCGGGGTATGCCGGCGATTGATCCAGCCCGACTGGCGCGGGAGCTCGAGACGGTGACGCAGGCCTTCGATCAGCCGGTCGAGCTGGTCGAGCGCGTGCTGGCCCTGCTCGACTTCTACGCCGACCGCGTCCTGCGCCCGGGCGCACATGCTTCCATGCGCGCCCCGCGGCGCACCTTCTCGGCACCCATGCCCGTCGTCAACGGTCTGCGCCAGGCGCTGGGGCGCGAGGCGGCGGCCCGTCCGGATCTGGCGTGGGAAGTCGCCGATGACTTGTGGGCTGCCGGCTACCACGAGACCCACCTGCTGGCGGCGGCGGTGCTCGAGCCGCAGACCGATGCCCGGGCCGCGGCCTGGGTCGAGCAGCGCCTGCGCCCAGGGTTGGACGACCGGCTGCGCCTGCTGTTGGCCTCAACGGCCTGGCGCGGCTGGCGGACTGCCGAGCCCGAGAGCTTCCTGGCGCTGATCGAAGCCTGGGTGGGTGGCCGGGACGCGGCGCGGCAGTCGTTCGCCTACCTGGCGCTCAAGGCCGCGGTCGAGGCGACGCCTTCCGACCACCTGGCGCCGCTGATCAACCTGCTGTACCGCTTGCCGGCGCGGCGCGGCCCGGGGGTGCAGCAAACACGGCTCGACTTGCTGCGCGCCCTGGCCGAGCAGAGCCCGGCCGAAGTCGCCGCCTACTTGCTGTACGAATACGAGCGCGGCGCAGCCGGCAGCGAGCGCGACCTGCGACTCCTGGCGGATCGCTTTCCGCCGGATCTGCAGGCCCGGTTGCGCCTGGCCTTGAAGCGGTAGGGGGCACCTGTTATAATGCCTCGCATTCTGACTAGACCGGTTCTCGGTTGTCACGTTGACTGGGGGCTGGGTGACCTGCACCAGGAGCAGACGTCATGTCCATCACCAAGGAAGACAAGACCCGGCTGATCGGGGAGTATCACCGGCACGGCGCCGACACCGGCTCGCCCGAGGTCCAGATCGCGCTGCTGACCCACCGCATCGGCCAGCTGACCGAACACCTGCGTGCCCACAAGCATGACGAGTCCTCTCGGCGCGGGCTGTTGAAGCTGGTTGGCCAGCGCCACCGTCACTTGGCGTACATGAAGAAGACCAACCCGTCCGGCTACCTCGGTTTGACCGATCGGCTGGGCATCCGCCGCAAGTAAGCGGCCCGGGTGTCCCGGCCGCTCCCGTCGGGCAGTTCACTCCTTGGCCCCGCTGCGAAGCCCGGCAAGCTGCCGGTAGCATCGCGCGCCGCTATCCTATAGAATCGTTGTATCCGCCCAGGAGGGAGCGACGGGTCGGGAATTGGAGCGCGTTCATCAGGCTGGCGCATGGGCGAATTCGCCCTGCGGAGGCCAGACTGACGGCCGCACTCCAGTCCCTGACTCGCCCCCTCCCCGGCGAGAAAGGGGCATTTCATGTCAGACGTAAGGACCTTCCAGACCACGATCGACGGTAAGTCGCTGACGATCGAAACCGGCAAGCTCGCCGGGCAGGCGGGCGGTGCGGTCACCGTGCGCCAGAACGACACTCTGTTGCTCGCCGCGGCCACGATGGCGATGACTCCGCGCGAGGGCATCGACTTCTTCCCGCTGACGGTCGACTATGAGGAGCGCATGTACGCCGGCGGCCGGATACCCGGATCATTCTTCCGGCGTGAAGGCCGGCCATCCGAGGCGGCCATCCTGATTTCCCGCCTGGTTGATCGGCCGATGCGCCCGCTGTTCCCCAAGGATTTGCACAACGACGTGCAGATCATGCTGTACTCGCTCTCGTCCGATGGCGAGACCCCGATCGACGTGCTGGCAATCGTCGGCGCCTCAGCTGCGCTCACGATCTCCGACGTGCCCTTTCTGGGACCGGTCGGCGGGGTGCGCGTCGGGATGGTCGACGGGAGTTTCGTCGCCAATCCCTCCTATCAGCAGCTGGAGACATCGCCGCTGGACCTGCGCATGGCCGGCACGCGCGACGCCATCCTGATGGTTGAATGCGGCGCCAGCGAGGTCTCCGAGCAGACGGTGGTCGAGGCGCTCGCCTTCGGGCATCGCGCCATGCAGCCGCTGATCGACGTGCAGGAAGAGATGCGGGCCGCCGTCGGCAAGCCGAAATCCACCTACCCTTCGTTCCTGCTTGACGAGGAAGTCGGACACAAGGTCGGGGCCTGGGTGGGCGATCGGCTGCGTCAGCTGGTCGTGCATCCATTGACCCGCGCCGAGCAACACGACGGGTTCCTTGGCTTGAAGATCGAAGCCAGTGCATCCCTGTGCGAGCAGGGCGGCCTGGACGCCGGTCAGGTCGATCAGGCCATCGACCAGTTGTACAAGCAGGAAGTGCGCCGGCGCATTCTCGAAGACGGCAAGCGGCCGGACGGCCGAGGCTTCAAGGACATCCGGGCGCTCAGCGCCGAGGTCGACCTCAGCCCGCGCGCCCATGGCTCCGGGCTGTTCACCCGCGGCGAGACCCAGGTGCTGACCCTGGCGACGCTGGGCACGCCGCGTCAACGGCAGGAGTTGGATGGCTTGTCGCCGGTGGACGAGAAGCGCTACATGCACCACTACAACTTCCCGCCGTTCTCCACCGGCGAGGTGCGTCCGCTGCGCGGCACATCCCGCAGGGACACCGGCCACGGCGCGCTCGCCGAGCGCGCGCTGCTGCCGGTGCTGCCACCCATGGATGAGTTCCCCTACACCCTCCGCCTGGTCTCGGAAGTGCTGTCGTCGAACGGCTCGACCTCGATGGCCTCCGTCTGCGCCTCCACCCTGGCGCTGCTGGACACAGGTGTGCCGATCCGGCGCCGGTGGCCGGGATCGCCATGGGGCTGATCAAGGATGGTGAGCGGCACGCCGTGCTGACCGACATCCAAGGGGCCGAGGATCACTTCGGCGACATGGACTTTAAGGTGGCCGGGACGCGCCAGGGAATCACCGCCCTGCAGATGGACATCAAGATCAAAGGCATCACGGCCGAGATCATGTCGGCCGCGCTGGCCCAGGCGCAACAAGCGCGCCTGGCGATCCTGGACGTCATCGAGCAAGCGATGCCCGCGCCGCGGCCGGAACTCAAGCCGTTCGTGCCGCGCCTGACGGTGATCAAGATCGATCCGGACAAGATCGGGGCCGTCATCGGACCCGGCGGCAAGATGATCCGCAGCATCCAGGAGCAGACCGGCGTTCAGATCGACATCGAAGACGACGGCTCGGTGTTCATTGCCGCCGCCGATGCCGAGCGTTCGCGCCGGGCGCGGGAGTTGATCGAAAGCCTGACCGAAGTGCCGGTCGTCGGACGGATCTACACCGGCAAGGTCGTGCGCACCACCGATTTCGGGGCGTTCGTCGAGATCCTGCCGAACATGGATGGCATGGTGCACATCTCCCAGCTGGACAGCGACCGGGTCGAGAAGGTCGAGGATGTCGCCCGCCTGGGCGAGGAACTGACCGTCATGGTGACCTCGATCGATCCGGAGGGCAAGATCCGGCTTTCGCGCCAGGCGGTCCTGGAAGGTTGGACGCCGGAAGAGGCCCTGGAACGCGACCGACGCACGCCGCGGCGATCCCCCGAGGGTGGGGGGCGCAGCTCCGGGCGTCCGGGCGGTCGGCCCTCCAGCTCGGGACGTTCAAGCCGGGGCAGCTCGGGCTCCTCGCAGCGTTGAGCCCAACCGCTCGAGGCTGAGCCGGCACGTCGGTCGTGAGGCAGGAGCCGCCGTGACCGAAGTCATATCGTCTAGCAGGGCCCCTTGACCGCCGAGCGCACGCCGGGTTCGGGTTCGCCTGATTGGCAGCCGTCCACCCGGGTGGTGTCGGCCGTCATGCTGATCCTGGGCGCAGCGCTGCTGGCCTACGCGCTGCGCTCGGCCCTGGTGACGCTGATGGCAGCCGTGGTGCTGGCCTACGTGCTGCAGCCGCTGACGGTTCGCCTGCAGCGGTACCTGCACTTCCCGCGTTGGCTGGCCGCGCTGACCGTCTACCTGGCCATCCTGGCCATTCTCGGTGGGCTGGCCGCCGCACTTGGGCTCGCGCTCTCTCAGCAGTTGCTCGGTCTGGTGCAGGACCTGCAGACGCTGCCGGGCCGCATCCCCGAACTGCTGGATCAGGCTGAAGGCGTTGTCATCGACCTCGGCCCGTTTGGGTTCATTCTCTCTCGCGAGACTCTTGAGTATTTCGTCACCCCGCTCACCTCGGCGATCCAACCGGTCCTGTCTCAGACCGGGCAGGCGCTGGGATCGTCCGTGGCCGCCACCGCCTCCGCCATCGGCAGGGTGTTCGTCGTCTTCATCCTCGGCTTCTACCTGCTGCTGGACTATGGCATGGTCGATCGCATGCTGATCGGCCTGATGCCCGAGCCGTATCGTGCCGATGGAGAGCGGCTGACGCGCGAGACCGCAACGATCTGGCGGGCCTTCCTGCGCGGTCAACTGGGGCTGGCCCTGTTTGTTGGCGTATTCGTGGCCGTGATCCTTTCCTTTCTCGGCGTGCGCTTCTCGCTCGGCCTGGGGGTGATTGCCGGGGTCCTCGAATTCGTGCCGGTATTTGGCCCGGCCATCTCGACTGCGCTGGCGGTGATCGTCGCCTTCTTCCAGGGGGGGAGCTGGCTCGGCTTGAAGCCGCTGCCGTTCGCCCTGCTGGTCCTGGGCGTGATGATGCTCATCCAGCTGGTGGAGAACAACTACCTGGTGCCGAGGTTCGTCGGAGTGTCGCTGCGGCTGCATCCGATACTGGTGCTGGTGGCCGTCATCGCCGGGTCCAATCTGGCTGGGATCGTGGGCGTGCTGGTGGCTGCCCCGGCGCTGGCGACGCTTCGGCTGTGGGGCGGGTATGTGTACAACAAGACCGTCGGCATTGATAGCTGGCCCGAGTCGCCTATGGCGCCTCGAGTGCGGCCCAAGCGTGTCCTGGCTCAGCTTCGGCGCAGGCTGCGGCGGAGCAAGGGTGATCCGTCCGGATGAGCGACGGCGATCGGGCCGCTTCGCCGCGCTGGCCCACGGCGACCAAAATGGTGGTCGGCCTGCTGGGTGTCTTGCTGATCGTCGCCCTGCTGATCCGCTTCCGCGCCATCCTGCCGTTGCTGATCCTCGCCGGGCTGCTGTCGTACCTGCTGATCCCCCTGGTGAACTTCCTGAATCGGCGCGCGCGTCTCGGGCGGATGGCAGCGACCAACGTGGTCTTTGTCTTCCTGGCGCTGGTGCTGCTGACTCTGGCCACGGCAGTCGGCCTGGCGGCGCTCGAGCAGTTCCAGGCCCTGCTGCTGACGCTGCAGTCAGTCGTGGTCAGCCTGCCGGCTCGGCTTGCCGGGCTCGATAATCTGGTGCTGGTGATCGGTCCCTGGCAGACGGATCTGATTGCCTTCGACCCGGCGACGCTGGTGCAGCAAGCCCTGAGGATCATCGAGCCTGCGCTGACGCAGGTGAGCGGCCTGCTGACCTTTGCCGCAGCGCGCCTGGTGGAGGGACTGGCCCATGCCATCTTCGTCCTGGCCATTGCCTACTTCGTCGTCCTGGACTCGCACCGGCTGCAGCAACGCTGGTCGGGTCTCACCATTCCGCGCTACGAGCCCGATGTGCGCCGCATCCAGCAGGCGCTGGGACGCATCTGGAATGCCTTCCTGCGCGGGCAGTTTCTGATCGTCCTGATCACCGGCTTGCTCACCATGCTGCTGATGAGTGCGCTGGGCGTGCGCTACTCCGTTGCCCTCGGGGTGATGATGGGGCTGGCCAAGGTCCTGCCGATTGTCGGCCCATTCTCGGTCGGCGTGGTGACCGGATTGGTGGCCCTGCTGCAGCCCCAGCACCCGCTTGAACTGACTCCCCTGGGACACGCAGCCCTGGTGATCGTGGCGCTGATTGTGCTTGATCAGGCAATTGACTACTTCTTGCTGCCGCGCATCATGGGAGGCTCGCTCAGCCTGCATCCGGCGGTGATCCTGATCGCGGCCATCGTCGGCGCCAGCCTGCTGGGGATCGTCGGGCTGTTGCTCTCGGCGCCGACCATGGCGACGTTCATTCTGCTTGGTCGCTACACCCTGCGCAAGCTGTTCGACCTCTCCCCCTGGGATCCGCCGATCGATGTCATCGGCGGGTCGCGGCCGTCGCTGCCGCGCCTCCCCTGGCGCCGGACGCCGAAACCCGGCATCTGATCCTGCGTGACCTCGCTGCGCGAAGCCCTCCGCCGCCGGCTTCGACTCCCGGCAAGCGACCCGCCGGACGACCCGCGGCTCTCCTATCGCCTGTATTGGACCGGGCAGGCGCGATCGTGGTCGCCGGAACGCCGCGAGAGCCTGCGGCGTGCGGCGGGGGAGCTGCTGGCTACCCCCGACTTCGAGCCGAACTTGGTTCAGCGGCGCTATCGACTTGCGCAGCTCGATTCCAGCGGCCACGCCGGTGCGAGCCTGGTCGCGCTGCACACTGTGCTGACCGCGCTGGGTGAATTCGACGACCTGGCGCGGACTCCCGACTTGACCACACACCCACAAGGAGAATCCCATGAGCGACAACATCCCGACTGAGACGTTGGCCGAGACCACCAACTTCGTTGCCTGGAAAGCCGGCGAACCGGATGGCGAAGTGACCTACCATCTTGAGCTCGGCACCGTGACGGTGCATTTCTTCGAGGAGGAGTGGACCGAATTCCTGGAGCTGGTTGGAGAACTCGGCTGAACGTCGGGTGACCCGCGCCGACGCCACCTGTCCCGGTGGCCCCCCGGGGGGTCACCGGCGCCCCATGATCATTCGCTCCCGATGCTCGACCTGCCATCTCTAGCCGCGCTGCAAACGGAGCAAGGCCTGGCCTGCCAGGCTGAGGCCATGCGGCTTCGTCCTGCGCCCGACGCCTTCCTGGCGCTGGCTCAGCGGCTGGGGCGCGTCTATCCGGAGCGGTTGGCGCGCCTGGCGTTGGAGCAGGCGCTGTTGCGGCAACGTGCCGCCGAGAAGTTCGAGCAGCCGGATCGGTTGTATTTCACCCGGAACGGTCTGGAACAGGCGACGCCAGCGGCCGTCGCGGCTCATCGCGCCGGGCGTTTCAAGGAAGTCGGGCGCGTGCTTGACCTGTGCTGCGGCCTGGGCAGTGATGCACTGGCCCTGGCGCAGACACATCCTGTGGTCGCCATCGACCGTGACCCCCTCTGCGTCGCCTTGCTCCGTGCCAATGCCGATACCCTCGGTCGGGGTGGCAGCCTCTCCGCCGTCGTCGGCGATGTCCTGCGCCTGCCGTGGTCCTTTGACGGCGCAGACTGTGCCTTCTTCGATCCTTCCCGTCGGGAAGGCCACCGCCGCTTCCGGCAGCCGGAGCAGTACCAACCGCCGCTCTCGACGTTGTTGCCTTGGATCGATCGGTTGGCAGGACTGGCCGTCAAGGTCAGCCCAGCGATCCAGCGCCAGGACCTGGCGGACTTCGAGTGCGAGACCGAGTTCGTCTCGCTGGAGGGTGAGTTGAAGGAGGCGACCCTCTGGTTTGGGGAACTGCAGACGACTCTGGTGCGGGCGACAGTGCTCCCGGGCGGCCACACGCTGGCCGAGGCACCCCAGCCGCCCGGGCGGTTGTCCCGCCCGCTGACCTTCCTGTATGAGCCGGACCCGGCGGTGCTGCGCGCCGGGCTGGTGGCCAATCTGGGTGAACGCCTGGGGGCCGCACAGATCGACCCGACCATCGCTTATCTCACCGCTCCCCGCCTCGTAGCCACTCCGTTCGCGCGGGCATATGAGGTGCTCGACCAACTGCCCTTCGGGCGGAAGCGCCTTCAGGCTGCGCTACATGCGCTGGGTGCGGGGGAGGTGGTGCTGAAGAAACGCGGGTCACCGGTCGACACGGAGACACTCGCGCGCCAGCTCAAGCTGCATGGCGATCGCTCCCTGACCGTGATCCTGACGCGCGTGTCGGGTGCAGCCACCGCGCTGATCGTTCGCCCGTTGCCGGTCGCCGGCTCGCCCGGCGATTGAAGTTCGACCCGGCCGGTGCTATTATCGCCGGCTACCCTTCTCCCTCGGCGGTGAGACATGGCCACCCGGCGCGAACTGCTCAACTGGCAAGAGGTCGACAGCCTGATCGACCATCTGATCCCCCAATTCCGCAGCGATTTCGAGGCGATGCTGATGATCAGCCGGGGAGGGGTGGTTCCGGGGGGGATCCTGGCCGAAGCGCTGGGGGTTCAAGACCTGCTGATCGCTTCCGTCGACTTCCCGTATGAGGCCGAGCGCGAGCGAGCCAAGCTGCTCGCCTGGCCGAAGTTCATCCAGTTCCCCGACGAGGCGCAGGTCGCCGGGCGCCGGGTGCTGGTGGTGGACGACGTCTGGGGCTCGGGTCGCACCATCACTGCCGTCAAGAGCCGGGTCGAAGCGGCAGGCGCCAATGTCTACACGTGTGTCCTGCATTTCAACCCGTACCGCTCGCTGTTCTCTCAGGCGCAACCGGATTACTATTCGGCCGTCACGGATGCCCACATCGTCTATCCCTGGGAAGTCCGTCGGGGGACCGACCGGGTGCTGCTCGACGAGCCGCAGCGGCTGTAGCCGCCTGCAGCTTTGCCGTGTTTGACAAGGCATAATCGGGTAGGTATAATGTTCAAGCGATCAGGGGAAGGCCCTTGTCCGGCGCGCTGCACGGGTAGAGGAGAGCCTCTGGGGTAGACAAAGGGTCGACGAGCTGGGTATCGTGCCGCTCCCATTGGCCTGGTCATCCTGAGACCGCACTTGATCGGGCTTTTTTGTTTGCCCCTGGGGGGGGCCCTGGATGGCCGATGCTTCTGACAGTATGGAGTACCTGCTTGCTCACTCGGAAGAGGTGAGCATGCCCCGCCGGGGAGACGTGCTGGACGGCGTTGTCATCGGCAGGGATCACAACGGACTGGTACTCGACCTTGGGTTGAAGTGGGATGGGGTTGTCCCGCTTCAGGACATTAACAATCTCCCCCCGACAGAGCCTGCGCTCAAGATCGGCAGCCGGGTCAAGGCGATGATCGTCAACCCGGTCGATCCCGATGGCAATCTGATTGTGTCCCTGGCGCTGGCGCGCGAGAGCGACGATTGGCAAGCTGCCCAGAAGCTGCTGGACAGCGACTCGGTCTTTGAGGGGGTTCCCTGCGCCGCCAATCGCGGCGGGCTGGTCGTCCCATTCGGCCGGATCCGCGGCTTCGCCCCGGCATCGCATCTGGCAGACCTACCGCGTGGCCTGGACGAAGAGGCGCGCATGGACCAGCTGCGCCGACTCGTCGGACAGTCCCGTCCCTTCAAGGTGATTGAAGTCGATCCTCAGCGGCAGCGCCTGGTGCTCTCCGAGCGCAAGGCGATCCGCCAGTGGCGTCAGCAGCGCAAGGCCGATGTGCTGGCCAGCCTGCGCGAGGGCGAGACCCGCAAGGGCGTGGTGACCAGCCTGCGCGAGTTCGGGGCGTTTGTCGACATCGGGGGCGCCGACGGCCTGATCCATATCTCCGAGCTGGCTTGGCGTCGGGTGGAAGACCCCGGCGAGGTGCTCCAGATTGGCCAGGAGGTCGATACCCTGGTGGTCCGGGTGGATCCACAGGCGAATCGGATTGGCCTGAGCCTCAAGCGCTTGCAGCCGAATCCCTGGATGCAGGCGGCTGACTCGCTGCAGGTCGGCAGCACCGTGACGGGCGAGGTGGTGCGGTCGACCGGAACGTCCGTGCATGTGCACACCGAGCATGGGGTGGAGGGCAAACTCCAGCTCAGCGACGATGTGCGGATGCTGACCGTGGGTACGCGGGTCAAGACGAGTGTGGTCACCTTCGACGCGCCGGCGGAACACCTGGAGCTGGCACTGGTCGGAGAGTTGGAGCCGGCCGGTTGGGCCGAGTCCTCCACCGAAGGGAGGTGAGATGGTATGACAGTTGTCCTGCGTCCGAATGAGTCCCAGGACATGTTGCTCAAGCGCTTTCGGAAGAAGGTCGCTAAGAGCGGCATCCTGAGCACCGTCCGCAGAAAGCGCTGGTTCGTGTCCAAGAGCGAGCTGCGCCGGATCCAGCGCAAGAAGGCCATCCGCAGGTTAAAGCGACGGCAGCGCAAGGTTGCGGCGAGTCGGCCCGAGGCATAGATCGGCGCGGGTGGAATCCGAACGAGATGAAAGGCGTCGGAGGCAACGGAGCCCCCGACTGAGGTGCGCATGACCAAGCAGTCTGACAAGATCGAAGTCGATGGTCGGATCGTCGAAGCCCTTCCATCGACCCAATTCCGGGTCGAACTGGACAACGGCCACACGGTCCTGGCGTACCTCTCCGGCAAGATGCGCCGCTACTACATCCGCATCCTGCTCGGCGATCGAGTGCGAGTCGAGCTCTCGCCGTACGACCTGGCGCGTGGCCGCATCACCTATCGCTACCGACAGCGCGGCACCGAACCCGCCGAGACGACACCCTAGTCGCCCAGCGGATTGACAGGCTTCCTGCCGCTCCCGGCCACTTCGCCGGGAGCGGTTGTCTTCTGCAGGACGGGCGTGCGCCAGTCTTCGGTCTGGAGCACCTCAAGTGGGGCCAGGCCAACCGCCTGCGCCTGGCGCAGCACCGCCGCAAGCTGTTCGTCGAGGATCCCCGACAGCACGGCCAGCCCGCCCGGAGCAACGTGCCGCGCCAGGCCGGAAGCGAGCATCTCGATCAGCACTGGGGCCAGGATATTGGCGAGGAGCAGGTCGGCCGGCCGATAGGCCGCCAGGTGCGGCGCAGCCAGATCGTCCAGCGAACCCAACTCGGTGGTGACTCTGTCGGCGACGGAATTGCGCCTGCAATTCTCACGCGTCGCTTCCACCGCCAGCGGGTCGATGTCGAGCGCGAGCACGCGGGCGGCGCCGAGGCGGGCGGCGGCAATCGCCAGAATCCCCGATCCGCAGCCCAGGTCGATCACTCGCCTGGCCGGGCGCAGATGCCGCTCCAGCGCCAGCAGGCAGTCTTGAGTGCTGGGGTGGGTGCCGGTCCCGAATGCCATCCCCGGATCCAGCACGAGTGGCAGGCGGGAGGAGGGCGGCAGATCGACCCAGGCGGGCACAATCACCAGGCGCTCGCCGATTGGGATCGGCTGATAGTGCTGCTTCCACGTCTCCGCCCAATCCTGCGCCTCGACCGGGGTGAACTGCGCGGCAGGGAGGGGGGAGATCTGCGCCAGGTGCCACAGCCCCTCTTCGATCGCCTGGCGCCGGTCGGCGGTGTGTTTGTCGATGGGCAGGTAGGCGGTGATGCGCACTTCGGCCCGGTCGGTCTTCTGCGGGAGGCGGGTGCGGGGCATCTCGACGGCCACGCCGCCGGGCACGTGGCGGGCCAGCACATCGGCGATGGCCTCAGCCAGCTCGCCGCTGGTTTCCAGCGAGATACACAGCCAGGCCACCAGCTACCCCCCCAGGAACCCCCTCAGCCCGTCGAGGAAGCTCCTCTCGACCGGCCTGGCCTGTGTGCCAAGGGCCCCGGCCAGGTCGGTGAACAGGCGGCGCTGCTCGGCGCTTAACTTCTTGGGAATCTCGACCTCAACCAACACCAGCTGATCCCCGCGGCCGTTGCGCCGTAGCCGGGGAACCCCCTTGCCGCGCAGGGTCAGAACGGTGCCGGACTGGGTTCCGGCCGGGATGGCCAACTCCTCGTCCCCGTCTACGGTCGGGATCTGGACTTTGGCTCCCAGAGCAGCCTGGGCGACGTTGACACTCAGGTCGAGCAGAACGTCGTCGCCGCGTCGGCGGAAGAACTGGTGCCCCTCGACGTGAATGACGATGTACAGGTCGCCCCGCGGTCCGCCGAGCGTGCCTGGCTCGCCTTCGCCGCTCAGTCGAACCTGCGTGCCGTCGTCGACGCCGGGCGGGATCGGCACCGCCCGGGCGATATCCATCTTCAGGTAGCCTTCGCCTTTGCAGGCGCGGCACAGCGTGGCGATAGTCTCGCCTTCCCCGCGACACTGCGGGCAGGTGGTGACGTTGACGATTGAGCCCAGGAACGTCTGCCGCACCTGGCGCACCTCGCCCGAGCCGTTGCAGGTGCTGCAGCGGATGGGGGTGGTCCCCGGTTCGGCCCGGCTGCCGCCGCAGGCCTGGCACGGCTCGTGGCGGCTAAAGGCGAGCTCGCGCTCGACGCCGAACACGGCTTGCTCAAAGCTGATCGTCACGTCCAGCCGCAGGTCGGCGCCGCGCCGCGGGGCGCGGCGGCGGGTCCGCCCGCCGGCCATGCCGAAGAACTCCTCGAAGATGTCGGCGAAGCCGAAGCCGAAGTCGGTTGGCAGGCCCTGGACGCCGGCATGACCATAGCGGTCGTACGCCGCGCGTCGCTCTTCGTCGGAGAGCACGGCGTAGGCTTCGTTGATCTCCTTGAAGCGCTCTTCGGCGCCCGGGCCACGGTTGATATCCGGGTGATGTTGTTTCGCCAGCCGGCGATAGGCGCGCCGGATGTCTTCGACCGACGCCTGTCGGGCGAGCTCGAGCACCTCGTAATAGTCGCGCTTCTCGGACATGCCCGGTCAGCCCGCTCGGGTGCCTGAATGGCGCCGCCGGTCAGCCTTCCTTGAATTCGCCATCGATGACGTCGGCGTCTCCACTGGCAGGCTTGGGGCCGGTTCCGCCGGCGGGGCTTCCGATGTTGTCAGCGCCGCCCTGGTAGGCCGCCGCGCCGATCTCCTGCATCGCCTGCAGCAGCTCGTTGGTGGCCTGCTGGATGTTGTCGGCGAGATGAGTCTCGATGGCGGCGCGGGTGGCCTGGGCCTTGGATTGCACCCGGGCGCGCACCTCGGCGGGGAGCTTGTCTCCGGCTTCGCGCAGCGCCTTCTCCGAGGCGTAGATCGCATTGTCGGCTGAGTTGCGCGCTTCAACCAGCGCCCGCCGCTTGCGGTCGTCCTCGGCATGCGACTCGGCGTCGCGGCGCATTTTCTCGACTTCGCCCTCCGACAGGCCGGACGAGGCGGTGATGGTGATGTGCTGGCTGCGGCCGGTGGCCTTGTCCGTGGCGCTCACCTTCAGAATTCCGTCAGCATCGATGTCGAAGGTGACCTCGACCTGGGGCAAGCCGCGTGGGGCCGGTGGGATGCCGTCGAGCGTAAACTTGCCCAGCGACTTGTTGTCCGCCGCCATCGGCCGCTCGCCCTGAACGACATGGATCTCCACCTCGCGTTGATTGTCGGTGGCGGTTGAGAACACCTGGCTCTTGCGGGTGGGGATCGTGGTATTGCGTTCGATCAACCCGGTGGCCACCCCGCCCAGCGTCTCAATCGACAGGGTCAAGGGCGTGACGTCCAGCAGCAAGATGTCCTTGACCTCTCCGCCCAGCACGCCCGCCTGGATGGCGGCCCCGACAGCCACCACCTCATCGGGATTGACGCCTTTGTGCGGGTCGCGCCCGAAGATCTTGCGCACGGCTTCCTGAACGGCCGGCATGCGGGTCATCCCGCCGACGAGAACGACCTCATCGATGTCGCTGGGTTTGAGCCCAGAATCCTGCAGCGCCTGGCGGCAGGGTGCGATCGAGCGTTCGACCAGGTCCTCGGTAATCTGCTCGAGCTTGGCCCGGGTGAGGGGCATGTTCAGGTGCTTTGGGCCGCCGGCATCGGCGGTGATGAAGGGCAGGTTGATCTCGGTCTGCATCACCGTGGAGAGTTCGATCTTGGCCTTCTCGGCGGCTTCCTTGAGGCGCTGCAGTGCCTGGCGGTCGGCGCGCAGGTTGATCCCTTGCTCGCGCTGATACTCGGTGGCGACCCAGTCGATGATGCGCTGATCGAAGTCATCGCCCCCCAGGAAGGTGTCCCCGTTGGTAGCCTTGACTTCGAACACGCCTTCGCCGACATCCAGGATCGAGATATCGAACGTCCCGCCGCCAAGGTCGTAGACGGCGATCGTCTGCTCAGCCTTCTTGTCCATCCCGTAGGCCAGGGACGAGGCGGTGGGCTCGTTGATGATGCGCAGCACCTCCAGGCCGGCAATCTTGCCGCAGTCCTTGGTGGCGTTGCGCTGTGAGTCGTTGAAGTAGGCTGGCACGGTGATCACGGCCTGGGTGATTGACTCGCCGGTGTAGGCCTCGGCGTCGGCCTTGAGCTTGGCCAGAATCATGGCCGAGATCTCGGGTGCGGAGTACTCCTTGCCGCCCATTTGGACGCGAACATCGCCGTTGGGGGCGGCGCTCACCCGGTAGGGGACGGTCTCGAGGGCGCGCTGCACTTCAGGATCGGAGTAGCGCCGGCCCATGAAGCGCTTAATGGAGAAGACCGTGTTCTCCGGGTTGACAATTGCCTGCCGCCGCGCGACCTGGCCGACCATGCGCTCACCCGTCTTCGGGTTGACCGCCACGACCGAGGGAATCAGACGACCGCCCTCGGAGGAGGAGATGACGGTTGGCTCACCGCCTTCCATGATGGCAACCACCGAGTTGGTCGTGCCCAGGTCGATGCCGATGATCTTGCCCATGCTTGCTGCCTCCTATTTGGCCACCCGCACCAGGGCGGGCCTCAGCACGCGGTCGCCGAGGCGGTAGCCCTGTTGAATGACTTCAATCACCATTCCTTCGTCGTGCTGCTCGCTGTCTTCCAGGGTGAGCGCCTCGTGGACCATCGGGTCGAAGCGCTGGCCGTTGGCGGGAATTGTCTCGATGCCCTCGGCATCCAGCAGAGCAACCAGCTTGCGGTAGATCAACTCGATGCCCTCCGCCCAGCGGGCGCCGTCGCCTTGGAGCGGGCGGTCCTTGAGGGCGCGCTCCAGGTCGTCGAGGACCGGCAGGAAGTGCGCCACAAGCTCGGCCGTGATCCGGGCGCGGGCGTCCTCCGCTTCCTTGTCGACGCGCTTCTTGTAGTTGGAAAACTCGGCCCGCGAACGCTGCCAGCCGTCGAGGTACTCGGAAGCCTGGGCCTGAAGCAGGGTGAGATCAACCGACTCCAGGTCGGCCTGACTGGCGGGCGTATCCTCCAGGATCTCGGCGGGGAGCTCGCGGCGCGCCGCCTCCACGGGTTCGTCGCCCTGGCTCGGGTTCGTCTCGGGCTGTTCGCCGGTCTCGGGAATGGGTTTTTCTTCCTTCACGCGCTCGTCCTCGCCACAACCTGACCAGGCCTAACCAGCCAGGCTTTCGGTCACCAGTTCGCTCATCAGGCCGGCCACATAACGCACGCAGGAGATCGAATGCCCATAGGGCATGCGTGTCGGGCCGACCACGCCAACGGCGCCGGTGGCGAACCCCGGAGCGCCGTACCTCGCCAGCACCATGGACCAATTGCGCAGCTCGGACCAGGCGCCCTCGCCGCCGATCACCACCTGTACGCCGCCGATGGCCGGTTGCAGCGCCCGGCTGACGACATCCTCCAGGAAGGCCTGCTCCTGCAGCAGCCGCAAGGCGTCCTGTGCACTGCCGGGCTCGGCGAACTCCGGCTGGGCCAGCACGTTGGTCAGCCCATCGCGGAAGACCTCACCTGCAGCCAGCGTGTCCGCCTGCACCATCAGCCCGGCCACCAGGCGCATCACGACCGAGGACAGTCCGCCGCTAAGGCCCGCCTGCGTCCGAACGCCTTGGGCCGTCTGAGCGACACAGACGCGGGTCACCTGATCTGCCAGCAGGCTGAGATGATCCTGGTCCATCCCCTCCTGCAGGGTGAGCAGCTGTTGGCGCACATCGCCGCCCTGCAGCACAAGCACCAGCAGGGCCTGGTTCGGCCGGGTGGAGATCAGTTCGAGGTGCTTGAAGACGGCTCGCTCTGGGCGGGGCGCGCTCACCAACGACAGGGCGCTCGAGTGCTGGGCGAGCACCGAGGCCGCCAGGCGCATCCACTCTTCGACCTGGGGGCGTGCCTGATGGAACTGGTGGCTGATCAGGCGCTTCTCGTCCGGGGGCAGGTCGGTATCGCCTAGCAGCCTCCGCACGAAGTAGCGGTACCCTTCCTCGGTCGGAACCCGCCCGGCCGAGGTGTGCGGCTGACGTAACAATCCCGCCTCGGTCAACGCAAGCATCTCGTTGCGGACCGTGGCGGAGCTCACGCCGAGCAAGAATCGTTGCACGAGCGACTTCGAACCGACGGGCTCGGCGCTCTCGATGTACTCGTGAACCACCAGCGCCAGGATCGTCTCCTGGCGCTCCGTCAGGTCCTGCATGAAGCGCACCTCTCCGTTAGCACTCGCGCGTGGAGAGTGCTAACAGGCTGGGAATGATGATAGCATGCGGCAGAATCGCCGTCAAGGTCGTCGCTCAGGTCCTGCCTGGCCTGCTCGAGAGTGGATTGGGAGATCGACGGCCCGGCGCCGCGGCTCCGCCCGGCGGGCCGTTGCCGGGGAAGGGCACGCAAGGGCGCGCCATGCTTGCCTGCCATTGGACAGAAAACTGGCCGGCGCTTGACAGCCACCCCCGGCGCCGATATGATGGCCAGCCTGCTCGTCGATCTCGGCTCAAAGGATACCCGCGTGGGAAACTTGGTCAGCACCAGTGATGCTTCGTTCGATGCCGATGTCCTGCAGAGCGATCTGCCGGTGCTCGTCGATTTCGGCGCAACCTGGTGTCACCCCTGCCGTCAGCTGGATCCGATCGTCGAGGAGCTGGCGGCCGACTGGGCGGGCAAGGTTCGCGTGGTCAAACTCGACATTGACCAGAATGTCGCCACGACGATGAAGTACGGTGTGATGGGTGTGCCCACGCTGCTCCTCTTCATCGGCGGGGAGGCCAAGGAACGCCTCGCCGGGTTCCAGCCTAAACGCAAGATCCTGGAGAAGCTCGAGCCCTTCCTGCCGAGCCCCTGAAGCCTCCGTCAAGCTCTTCTGCCCCCGATGCCCGCCCGCTTGGTCCGGCAATCCCTTCCGGCAGAGCGGCTGGGCTCTAGTCGGCCCTAATGATCCTTCGGTTCCGTGCGCCCACGCAGCTTGAAGGCTGGCTCGGCGCCGGCGGTTGGTCCACCGGGCGGCAGGGATGCTTGACTCGGCCTGGGCTGCGGCGTAGACTGAACCTCAAGTGAAGACAGGCGTTGACGAGGACGAGTAGGCGCCGCAGCGGCGGAGCAGAGAGCGGGGTGGGTGGAAAACCGCCCGTGCGCCGGCGCCGAATGGACCTCCGAGCTGCACGGGTGAACCGCCGCCAACGCGGCTGCAGTAGCTCGTGCCGGGGGCTGCCCCCGTTATCCTGGCAGGGGTCAGTTTGTTCGACCCGTGAGTGAGGCGGCGGACTGCGCCGCCTAAGCGGGGTGGCACCGCGGGCATCGCGCTCGTCCCCAATCGGGGCGAGCGTTTTGATTCACAGGTGGCGACCTCGCCGGCGCCATGCAGCGCAGGAGGAAGAGATGCAGGCCAGACGCAAGCGTATCTTGACGGGCGATCGACCCACCGGAAGGTTGCACCTCGGCCACTACGTGGGCTCACTGGCCAACCGTGTCCGGCTGCAGAAGGAGTACGAGTGCTTCTTCATCGTTGCCGACCTCCATACCCTCACCACCCGTCCTGAGAAGCCGGACTTGCTCGCGATCGAAGAGAACGTCCGCCAGATGGTGCTGGACTACCTGGCAGTCGGGATCGACCCCCAGCGCAGCGCCATCTTCCTGCAGTCGGCTGTGCCTGAGACCTTCGAGCTCAACCTGTATTTCCAGATGCTGATCAGTGTGCCACGCCTCGAAAGGGTTCCTTCCCTGAAGGAAATGGCCTCGGCAGCGCACCTTGAGGCGATGCCCTATGGATTGCTTGGCTATCCGGTGCTGCAGGCTGCCGACATCCTGTTACCGCGCGCCCACCTGGTGCCGGTCGGCAAGGACAATGAGGCCCATGTGGAAGTGGCGCGTGAGATTGCCCGCCGCTTCAACCATCTGTATGGGGAGACCTTCCCGATCCCGGATCTGCTGTTGGGCGAAGTGCCGACGCTGGTGGGGATCGACGGCCAGGCCAAGATGAGCAACTCGCTCGACAACGCCATCTTCCTGTCCGATCCGGCCGAAGTAGTGGCGGCCAGAGTCCGGCGCATGTACACCGACCCGCAGCGGGTGAGAGCCGACATTCCGGGTCGGGTGGAGGGCAACCCGGTGTTCCAGTATCATGAGGCATTCAACCCCGACCGCGACGAGGTCGAGGACCTGAAGGCGCGCTACCGAAGCGGGACCGTCGGAGACGTCGAGGTGAAGGGCCGCCTGATCGAGGCGCTAGAAGCCCTGCTGCAGCCGATGCGCCAGCGGCGCGCAGAGCTCGAACGGGAGCACGGCCTCGTCGAGCGAGTGCTGTCCGCCGGGTCTGAGCGGGCGCGGCATGAGGCGCAGGCAACGATGCGCGAGGTACGCCGGGCGATGGGGCTCTATCAGTTGGCCCGCACCTGAGCCGGGGTGCGCAGGCGGAGCCGTCGTTGTATAATCGCCACGTTCATCGGGAGTCCCTCGCCGTATGCCGACCCCTCTGCGCGTCCTGATCGCCAAGCCCGGACTCGACGGCCATGACCGCGGCGCCAAAGTCATCGCCCGTGCCCTGCGGGACGCAGGGATGGAGGTGATCTACACCGGGCTGCGGCAGACGCCGGAGATGATCGCCGAGGCCGCCCTGCATGAGGACGTAGATGCTGTGGGCCTTTCCGTCCTGTCGGGTGCCCACATGGCTCTCGTCCCCCGTACCCTCGAACTGTTGCGCCAGCAAGGCCAGACGCATGTCCCGATGCTGATCGGGGGGATCATCCCGGATGAGGATGTTCCGGCCCTGAAGGAAATGGGGGTCGCGGCGATCTTCGGCCCAGGCACCAGCACGCAGGATGTGATCGAGGCCTTCCAACAGGCCGCCGCTCAGCGTCCAACGGCCGGCTGAGGGCCGGTCCGGGCCATGGACCTCGCCGCGGCAGTTCTGCAAGGGGACCGACTGGCGCTTGCCCGCCTGCTGACCGCCATCGAGAATGAAGACCCAGTTGGCCTGGACACTTTGTCGGAGCTTTATCCGAACGGTGGCCAGGCCGATCGCATCGGGATCACCGGCCCGCCCGGCTGTGGCAAGTCCTCGCTGGTGGCGCGGCTGGCGGCGCACATTCGCCGTCACGGGCTGCGGCCCGGCACCGGGTCGGTTAAGGTAGCCGTGATTGCGGTCGATCCCAGCAGTCCCTTCACCGGGGGCGCCATCCTCGGTGACCGCATCCGCATGCGCGACCTGGCGGGCGACCCTGGAGTATTCATCCGCAGCATGGCCAGCCGCGGGGCGCTCGGCGGGTTGGCACGGGCGACGTTCGGAGCGGTGCAGGCATTGGACGCGGCCGGGTACCCGGTGATCTTGATCGAAACCGTCGGCGCCGGCCAGGCCGAGGTCGAGATCGCCCGGACGGCCCACACAACGCTGGTCGTCGAGGCACCGGGGATGGGCGACGATGTTCAGGCGATCAAGGCCGGCATTCTGGAGATCGCCGACGTGCTTGTGGTGAACAAGGCCGACCTGCCGGGCGCCGAGAATGCCATGCGTCAGCTGCGCTCGGCGCTGGCGCTGGGCTACCCTGCCCACCATGATCGGCACCACGCTGCGGTGGGGCAGGCGGGAGAACCGCCGGCGGCTGCGCCGGGCTGGGTGCCGGAGGTGCTGGCAACGAGCGCCTTCAAGGACACCGGTGTTCCGGAACTGATCGACGCCATCGCCCGCCATCTGGCGCACCTGGATGCGTCCGGCTCCCGTCAGACAGTTGATCAGCGCCGCGCGCTGCGCGAGGTTGAGATGCTGCTGCAGCAGCGCCTGGTCGAGTGGTTCCACAGCAAGCTGGCCGAGCAGGAGCTGCAGGCTGCCGTCCGGCTGGTCGTCGAGCGCAAGCTCTCCCCGCGCCAAGCGGTCGAGCGGTTGAGCGCAGGGCTGGTGGCGTGATCCTGGGCGAGCAGGTCCGCTTGAGGGCAGTCGAGCGCGACGACCTACCGCGCTTCGTCGAATGGTTGAACAACCCCGAAGTGCGCCGCGGACTGGCGCGCTACCTTCCGCTCAGCCTGGCGGAAGAGGAGCGCTGGTTCGAGGACTCGCTGCAAGTGCCGCCCGCCGAGCGGCCGTTCTCGATCGATGTCCGCCAGGGCGAGGCATGGCAGCACATCGGCGGGGCCAGTCTGATGCACATCGACGCGCGCGCCCGGCATGCCGAGGTTGGGATCCACATTGGCGATGCCCGCGTCTGGGGCCAGGGATTGGGCACGCAGGCGATGTGCCTGATTCTGCGCCATGGGTTTGAGACACTGAACCTCAACCGCGTCTACCTGCGGGTGTACGAAGATAACTCGCGCGCACTCGCCGTCTATCGCCGCCTGGGGTTCCGGGAGGAAGGGCGTCTGCGCCAGGATCGTTTCCTTGAGGGGAAGTATTGGGATACGCTGTTGATGGGCCTATTGAAGAGCGAGTGGCTGGATTCCCAGAAGGGCAGGGACTGACATGGGGAAGATGTTCGGCTATGGGGACATCAAGTTGTACGCGGGATCGGCCAGCCTGGAGCTTGCCCAGGAGATCAGCGCCTACCTGAAGGTCCCGCTCAGCGGCTACGACCTGGTGGAGTTCTCGAACGAGAACTTGTTCATCCGCCTGCACGGGAGCGTGCGCGGCCAGGACGTATACGTGATCCAGTCGATGGGATCGCCGCTGCACCGCAACATCATGGAACTGCTGATCATGATCGATTGCCTGAAACGCGACTCCGCCGGTCGGATCACGGCCGTAATTCCCTACATGGCCTACGCCCGCTCGGACAAGAAGGATCAGCCCAGGGTCTCGATCGCCGCCCGCCTGCTCTCAGATATGATCGAGGTGGCCGGGGCCGACCGTTACATGACCGTCGACCTGCACGCTGGCCAGATCCAGGGCTTCTTCTCCATCCCGGGTGACGTGCTGACTGCGTTCCACCTGCTCAGCGACTACTTCGTCGACAAGAAGATGGAAGATGTTGTCGTGGCGACGGTTGACCTGGGCTTTGCCAAGAAGGGGCGCAACTTCGCCGCCAAGCTGGGGACGCCGCTGGCCTTCGTCGAGAAGCGCCGCACCGGCAATGACTCGCGCGCCACCGCCACGACCATCATCGGCGATGTCGTCGACAAGCATGTGATCCTGGTGGACGACGAGGTGTTGACAGCCAGCTCAATCACCGAGGGCGTGCGCATTGTCAAGGAGCAGGGTGCGCGCGATGTCTACCTGTCCTTCACCCACCCGCTGCTGGTCCCGCCGGCGGCGGAACGCCTGGCGGCCGCGCCGATTGTGGAGATCGTCACCACCAACACACTTCCGCTGCCGGCTGAGGCTCACCTGCCGAACATGACGGTGCTATCCGTAGCGCCGCTGCTGTCGGAGGTGATCCTCCGGGCGCATGAGGGGCGCTCGGTAGGCGAGCTGTTCAACGAGTAGCGCCGGAGTCAGGCGCGGCGAAGGGGCTCGACCACCGGATTCCATGGGCGCGTGTCCTCTCCGGCATCCAGACGAGCATAGTAGTCCCGGGCAATCTCCGCCTGCTGCTCCAGCGTGAAGTCCGTGAGCGCCTTGGCCCTCGGGCCCGTCGACAACCCTGCGGCGCCGCCATAGTCATAGGGATCGATACCCGGACGCAGGTGAAGCTTGACCGTGCGCCAGAACGCGCCGCTTCCCAAGTGCTCATGCTGCCAGACATGCGTCAGTTCATGGATCAGCCAGGCCAGGTCGCTTCGGCGATGGGAAGGCAGTTCGCTGGGTTCGGTGCGTAGCTGGCGGGAGAAGAAGATCCGGTGTCCGAGCGTGACGGCGTTGTGCGCCGGCGGGGGCCGTCGCTGCAGCCGGGCTGCGGCGCGGGAGAGCGCGAGCGGCCAGCTGGCCTGCTCCACGACCTGCACCCGCTGCCAGTCGAGCGAGTCGCTGAACACCCGCCGACCCTCGACGACCTCCCAGGGGCTCAGCCTGCGGCGGCTCACCGGAAGCCTTCCAGCCTGAGGCGTGGCGTCCAGCTCGCGCGGGCGACGGCCCCCACCCAGGCTGTCTGCTCGCCCGATGAATCGGCAGGGAAGTTGGTTATCCGCGCGAAGCGCACCGCACGATCCTCCTGCAGATTCCCGCTCGCTGGCAGGGGGACAGTATAGCGCAGGCTGCCCCTGCCAGCCTGGACGAAGTGCAGTTGTCCACCCGAGGATGCAAGGGTACGATGGCCGGAGCCGGCCCAGTTCATTCGTGGCCGAGGCAGGAGGGTCGATGACGCTGTATCTGGACTCCGCCGATCTCGAAGAGGCCCGTCAGGCGAGCAGCCTGGGCTTTGTCGTCGGATGCACGACCAACCCCGCACTGCTGGCGCGCGCCGGGCACACCCGGCCCTTGGAGGCCATCCGTCAGCTGGCCGAGCTGTTCAGCGGGACGGTGTTCTACCAGGTGATGGAGTCAAGCGCACAGGGTATGGCGAAGGAAGCTCCGCCCTTTCTGGAGTTGGGCGGGAACGTCGGCCTCAAGCTGCCGGCGACGCTGGAAGGGTTCAGGTTCGCCGCCGGGTTCGCCGGCCGCGCCACGCTCGCCGTCACCGGCATCTTCTCCCCCAGCCAGGCTTTGTTGGCCGCCGAGGCCGGCGCGCACTTTGCACTGCCCTACATCAACCGCCTGACTCGCTACGTCGGGGACGGCGCCAGTGTAGTGGCTGAGATCGGAGCTGCCCTGGAGGGGACGCCTTGCGCCTTGCTGGTGGCCGGGATCAAGTCGCCCGCCGAGGCGGTGGCGGCGCGTCTGGCCGGGGCGGACCACCTCAGCCTGCCGCTGGAGGTGCTGAAAGCGATGGCGGACAACCCGCTCACGACCAACGCGATGCGGGACTTCGAAGCGGCCTGGGCCGCGCATCTCGAAGAGCGTTCGGGGGGTTAGCGCCGTTCAGGGGCAGGTCAGCAATTCGCCATCGGCATCGATGAACGGCCGGGTGCCTCCCATGACCTCCACCTCGCCGGTGGCGGTGATACAGGACCCGGGCTGGGCCTCGTAGTGGATGCCGGTCCGGTCAACGATGGCGAAGGAGCCGCGCACTTCGCTGAACAGGGCGACGAACGGGATCTCCTCCGCGGCAAACCAACGCTTGAGATCGCCATACACGCACAGGGTCTGACCGGCAGCGGCCAGAGTGACCTCTTCCCAGCGCAGGCAGCTCCCCCCAAGCGCCTGTCCGGGGGTGCCTTGTGCGCCGGGGGTCTCCGGCGGGGAAGTCGGGAGCACCGCCGCCGTGGGGAGGGGCTGGGTTGTAGTGGGGGGCGGCGCAGCCGGGATCAGGGCGGGCAGGCTGGGTAGGCCCGAGCGCAGCACAAAGAACAGACCGACCGTAACCAACACCAGCAGCAACAGCACAAGCAGGATGGTGGACGAGCTTCCGCCCCTGCTGGGCTCGCCGGCCGACGGAGGCGGCGGAGGCGGTGGCTTCCTCCGGCCGCGCTTGACCAGGTCAGGCGAAGGAGTCAATGGGGTCTGTTCAACATAGCTCGAGCCCCACAGCGGGGCGGGAACCGACGGCTCGGGTGGGAGCGGCTCGAGGGCTGGGGGTTCCTTGCGGGATCGACCGAGTCCGAACAGTCCACCGCCCTTCTGAGGCGCCTCGCTCTCAACATCCGGCGTGAAGGGGGAGTCGTCAAGTGCCCCGGGCGTCGCCTGGGACCTGGAGCCCAGGCCAAAAAAACGCGAGCGGCGCTGGGGTGCTGGCTCTGCAGGCAGGCCGGCCGGCGTAGAGCTCTCCTCTAGGAGAACGTCTCGTGGATCCCAGGTTGGACGCGGCGGTGCGGCGGCGGGCGGGGGCTCAGGCTCGGGTTCAGGCTCCGGCGGAGTCAGGGCGCACTCGCAGTACTCGCACTCGGTGGCCTCGCGCTCGATCCACTCCGCGCAGAACGGACAGCGAATCTTGCCCCGGATCCCGGCATAGGACTTGAGCTGCCGGTGGCAGTACCGGCAGTACACCGCCTCGTCCTGGATTTCAAGGGCGCAGTAGTCGCAAAGCCGCACGCCAGTCTGTCTCCCTATCTCGACTCTACTCTAACCCGGGGCGGGCTGCCAGCATACCGGCGGACTAGGCCGCCTGGATGCGGCTTGCCCCATGGCCGGGGAACGCTGAAGCGCCTGCAAGGAGCATGCCAGGGTTGCGGACTGGCCGGTATGCCAGCCGGAGGGGACTTGATCAAGCCGGCGCGGTGGCGAGGCCGGAGGGTGAGCCGCCCGTCGTCTCCGCCTGCCGGCGGAACTGGCTCATATACAGCTGGTGGTAGGCGCCCTGCTGGGCGAGCAGCGACTCGTGCCTGCCGCGTTCCACGATCTGGCCATCTTGCAGCACCAGCACCTGGTCGGCGTTGCGGATTGTGCTCAGGCGATGGGCGACGACGAACGAGGTGCGCCCGCGCATCAGCGTCTCCAGCGCCGATTGGATCAGGCGTTCGGTGCGTGTGTCGACGCTGGAGGTCGCTTCGTCCAGGATCAAGATGCGCGGATCCGCCAGCGCCGCCCGGGCGATGGCCAGCAGCTGGCGCTGGCCCTGGCTCAGCCCCGTGCCGCGCTCCCCGAGAACCGTCTGGTAGCCCTCGGGCAGGCGTTGGATGAAGGTGTCGGCGTGCGCCAGCCGGGCGGCCTGCATCACGTCTTCGTCGGTCGCCTCGGGGCGCCCAAAGCGCAGGTTCTCCAGGATGCTGTCGTTGAACAGGAAGTTGTCCTGCAGCACGACGCCGATCTGCCGGCGCAGTGAAGCCGCGCTGACCTCACGCACATCGTGGCCGTCGACGGTCACACGTCCCCGCGTGACGTCGTAGAAGCGGGGGATCAGATTGATGATGGTGGTCTTGCCGGCGCCGGTCGGGCCGACGATGGCGACAGTCTGTCCCGGCTCGGCTTGCAGGTTGATCCCTTTCAGCACACTCACGCCCTGCTCGTACTCCGCCCAGACATCCTCGAAGGCGACCGCGCCACCGATCGCCGTCAGCTCGATGGCGGAGGGCGCGTCCTGAACATCGGGCACGACGTCGAGCAGTCCGAAGATGCGTTCCCCGCCGGCAATGGCGCTCTGGATGTTGGTCCACAACACGGCGATCTGCTGCACCGGTTGGTTGAAGCGCTGAACATAGGCGATGAAGGTGATGATCAGACCCAAAGAAAGGGGCGAGCCCATCAGCCCGCTGCCGCTGAGCAGCCCGATGCCGCCAACGACCAGAACCAGCATCAGGGCGACGTAGCCCAGCGCCTCCAGCGTGGGCGCCAGCGCCGAGGTGAAGGCCACGGCCCGGATGTTGGCGTCGCGGTTGGCAGCGTTCACCTGCCGGAATGTGGCGATGTTCTCGTCCTCGCGGCCGAAGGCCTGGCTCTCGCGCACCCCGGAGATGCTTTCCTGCAGTCCGGCGTTGACCGATCCCATCTCGCGTCGGGAGCGGCGGAAAGCGCGCCGCGCCTGCGAGGAGAGCCAGACCGTCGCCAGCGCCATGAAGGGCAGGATGGACAGCGCCACCAGCGCATAGGCCGGGCTGGCGCTGACCATGGCGTAGCCGATCCAGACGATCAGGAAGACCCCGCTCACGACCTGCACCAAGGCGAAGCTGATGGCCTGCTGAACCGTATCGGCATCGTTGGTGACGCGGCTCATGGTGTCGCCGGTTTCGTGCTGCACGTGGTAGCCGACCGAAAGACGCAGGATCTGCTTGAACACGTCCACTCGCAGGGTCTTGAGCATCCGCTGTCCCGACCAGGTCATCAGGAAGAACATGCCGCCAGTGGTCACCGAGCCGAGCACGAAGATGGCGATCAAGGCCAGCGTGAGCTGGCCCAGTCCGGCCAGATAGTCGTCGGCGGTCCAGCCCGGCTGTGGCGGGTCGTACCAGCAGGTGCTGCTGGCACCGGCTGCCAGCGGCTGGGCGGCCGAGGCCAGCGTTTGGCGAAGGGGCGCCGGAACCTGACTGAAGGCCGAGCTAGCCGCAGCCGGGGTGAAGAAGCAATCGACGGCCTGGCCCAACAGGCGCGGCCCCATCACCTGCGTCCAGGTGCTGACCACCATCAGCAGCAGCACGCCAAGGTACTGCGGCCAATAGGGCCGGAAGTAGGTGGCGAAGCGGCGCAGCGTCGCACCGACCTCCTTCGGCTTGGAGACTTCGGCCTCGAACGCCCCGTGCCTGTCTCGCATCATTTCAGGATCCCTCTTGCCCGGCAGAGGCCGGCGCCCACGCTGGCGTCGGTGCGGGATCTTCGGCCAACTGCGAGGTGTAGATGTCCGCGTACAGCTCACTGGTTTCCAGCAGATCGGCGTGCCGCCCATGTGCGACGATCTTCCCCTGATCCAGGACCAGGATGCGGTCGGCCTGGACGACGGTGCTCATGCGTTGGGCGATCACAAAGCTGGTTCGGCCCTGCATCAGGCGATCGAGGGCGTGTTGAATCTCAACCTCGGTCTGCAGATCGACGCTGGAGGTGGCGTCATCTAGGATCAGGATGCGTGGGTCCAGCAGCAAGGCCCGGGCGATGGCGATGCGCTGTTTCTGCCCGCCCGAGAGGGTTGCCCCGCGCTCGCCGACATGCGTAGCGTAGCCGTCGGCAAACTGGCTGATAAACTCGTGGGCGGCTGCGGCCTGGGCCGCCTCGATCACTTGGTCGAGCCTGGCTTCCGTTCGGCCAAAGGCGATGTTGTCCCGAATCGTGCCCGTGAAAAGCGTGGTTTCCTGCAGGACAATGCCAATCTGGGAGCGCAGGGAGTCGAGCGTGACCTGGCGCACATCGTGGCCGTCGATCAACACCCGGCCATGCGTCGGATCGTAGAAGCGGGGGATCAGGTTGATGATCGACGACTTGCCTGAGCCGGTCATCCCCAGCAGCGCGACCCGCTCGCCGGGTTCGGCCACGAAGGACACCTCGTCGAGCACCGGAGGACCGCCGCCAGCGTAGCGGAAGGTCACCGCCTCGAAGGTCACCCGCCCTTCGACCGGGGGCAGCGGGCGGGCTTGGGGCGAGTCAGCGACTTCGCTGGAGGCATCCAGGATCTGGTAGACACGGTCGGCGGAGGCCGAGGCCTGGGCCATCTGCGTGATGATGAAGCCGAGCTGGCCGACCGGGATGAAGACGAAGACCAGGTACAGGCTGAATTCCTGCCACTCCCCCAGCGTCAGCGTGCCTTCGATGATCTGTCGCCCGCCAAAATACAGGATCAAGGCCTGCCCCAGGTTGGCGAGCAGGAACAGCGTCGGCATCACCAGGGTCATCAGCCGCATCGCCCGCAGCACTTCGGCCAAGAAGCGGTCGGCGGCATGGTCGAAGCGGGCGATCTGCTCGGCCTCACGGTGGAAGGCCTTGACGACCTTGATCCCGGCCAGATTCTCCTGCAGCACGGCGTTGAGAGTGGAGAGGCGCGCCTGAGCCGCCTCAAAGATCGGCCGCGCCACGGCCCCGATCACCATGAACAACAACATGGCGATGGGCAGGATGGGCAGGATCATCAGCATCAGGCGCAGGTTGGTGGTGCTCAGGATCAACAGCGTCGCCGTCAACAGCAGCAGCGCCTGCACCGCCATGAGCAGGCCCTGGCCGACAAACAAACGCACCTTCTCGACGTCGTCCGTGGCGCGGATCATCAACTGGCCGGTGTGGTTGCGATCGTGGTAGCTGAATGACAATCGCTGGATCTTGGCGAACAGCTCGTTGCGCAGATCGAATGAGACCGAGTGCGACACGCGTTCGGCCATGTAAGCCTGGGAGAAGGAGAACAGCCCGCGCACCAGGGCGAACACCAGCATCAGCCCGCCTGCCACCAGCAGGCCGCGCGTCGGCGCGGTTTGCATCTGTGCCAGCGCCAGGGGGTCGAGCCCCATCTGCGTCACCGCCGCCGCCTGCGCCTGCGCCGGGAGTGCCTGCAACTGCAGGGCCACCAGCCCCTGGGTCAGGCTGTCGATCAAGCCTTTAATCAACTGAGGCACCATCAGTTGAGCCCCGGTTGCCAGGATCAATGCGCCGTAGGCCAGCGCGGTCTCGCGCCGATAGCGGCCCAGGTAGCGGATGGCGCGCGCCAGCGGCTGCAGGGTGCGGCGGGAGGTCGGCTCGCCGACGTTTGCCAGCGGTGGATTAGGTCTGCGGAACAGGCGCACCCTGAGCCTCCTCCAGCGCACGGGCGGCGAGGGTGAGCCGATCCAGCGACTCGACGATCGTCCGTTGCCGGTCCGGCTCAAGCGCGGCCACCAACTGCCGGATCCAGGCGACGCGCGACTCGATCGCCTGGCGGACAACCTCATGCCCGAGCGGCGTGAGCGTGACGCGCCGGATACGGCGATCGTGGTCGTCTTGCTCGCGCCGCAGCAGCCCCTGCTGGACCAGGCGGTCGACGATCTGACTGGCGGCGGCTGCGCTGACGTGCAGATCCAGCCCGATCCCGCTCACAGGGCAGGATCCGGCATGATGTAGACGCATCAGCGTTGCCAATTGCGAGTGGGACAGCCCGGATTCCTTCACGCAGGCCTGGAACTCGCGCATCGACCGGTGCATGAACACCTGCGCCCACTCGCGCAGCGCCTGCTCGAACGGGATTGGCTGCTCCATGCTTCACCCTACTTAGTAGTTAAGGAACATGAAGTATACCCCCGCAGGCGGGCGCCGTCCTCCTGCCTGGCGTCTGGCGAGTGGGCGTATAATATCCGCCGGTCCGCGCCATGGTCAACCAGAAACCTCCCAGCCGCTCTGCGACAGACCAGACCCAACCGATCGCCCGCATGGGCGGTCCGCCGCCGGGCAAGCCTTCCCGGGCTCGCCTGCCGCGCTGGGTGGTGGGAATTCTGGCGGCGGCGTTTGCGATGGCCGTCCTGGTGCTCGGCCTGCTCGTTCACTTGGTCGCCCGCGATCTGACCCGCACCTGGGCTGGCTTTGCCCTCAATCCATTCCAGCCCAACCCGGTTGCCCCTGGCAGCACGCTGCAGCCGGGCGAGACTCCACAGGCATTGCCTCCGGCAGTCACGCCGATTCCCTGGACAGGGGTCGAGCGGGTCACCATCCTGCTGATGGGCCTCGACTATCGGGATTGGGTGGCCGGCGAGGGTCCTGCCCGAACCGACTCGATGATGCTGGTCACGCTGGACCCGCAGGCCGATACCGCCGGGATGCTCTCGATCCCGCGCGACCTTTGGGTCGAGATCCCGGGCTTCGGCCACAACCGGATCAACACGGCCTTCCCGAACGGCGAAGCCAACCGCCTGCCTGGAGGCGGGCCGGCGCTGGCGATGCAGACCGTCGAGAAGGTGGTTGGGGTTCCCATCCAGTTCTATGCTGTGATCGACTTCGCCGCCTTCGAGCGCATGATCGACGAGATCGGCGGTGTCGACGTGCTGGTCAGCGAAGAGATCAAGATCTGCCCGATTGGCCGGACCTGCCTGATCCTGCCGGCCAAGGCGCATCAACTGGACGGCGCGCAGGCGCTGGCCTACGCGCGGGTGCGCAAGGGTGCCGGGGATGATTTCGGGCGGGCTGAACGCCAGCAGCAAGTTGCCTTGGCGATCATCGACCGCGTCGTTGGGTTGAACATGGTTCCGACGCTGGTTGCCAAGGCGCCGGCGCTGTATCAGGAGCTGTCCTCCGGGATCCGCACCAACCTGACGCTGGAGCAGATGATCTCGCTGGGGTGGTTGGCGGTGCAGACGCCCAAGGCGAACATCCAGCGCGGCGTGATCGCTCCGCCGAACATGGTCGGTTTCCACACGCTGCCCACTGGCGCCTCGGTGCTGCGCCAGGTGCCGGATCAGATCCGTGAACTGCGCGACCGGATCTTCACCGCGACCGGGATCATCGGACCGTGAGGCCGATACTGACCCGATGATGCGCCCCGCACCCAGCCCGAAGCCGCGCCGCAGCCTGATCGATCATCTCCCGCCGCGCCTGCAGCGTGTGCCGCGCGGGGGCTGGTGGGCCGCCCTGGGCGTGTTCTTCCTGTTGTGTGTCCTTTCGGTTGGCGCGCTGAGCGGCGTAGCCGCCGGCCGCCAGCAGTCCGCTGCCGGGCAGTCGGAGGCCCTGACGCGTGCCGCCCAGGAGCAGTTTGATCTGGGCGTGCAGGATCTGCTCGAAACGCGCTACGAACTGGCCCGGCAGCGCTTCGAGTACGTCCTGAGCGTCGACCCGGGTTTCCCTGGCGCCGCCGAACTGCTCGACAAGGCGCTGCTCGGGATGAACGCGCCGACCACCACCCCCGTGCCACCCACGATCGCCGTCACACCGACTGCGACGCTGGATGTCTCGTCGCTGGATTCGCTGTTTGCCCAGGCACAATCGGCCTTCACCGCCGAGGACTGGAACACCACCATTCAAGCGGTGCTCACCCTCCGTTCGATTGACCCGCAGCACCGCCGAGCGGAGGCTAACCAGCTTCTGGCGGGCGCACTGCGCGCTCGCGGGCTGGAGAAGATCTGGGCGGGCCAGCACGAGCAGGGCATCTACGACCTGGCGCTGGCTGAACGCTTTGGGCCGCTGGACAGCCAGGCCACCGCCTGGCGTAGCAGCGCTTCCTTCTACCTGTTCGCCAACAGCTTCTTCGGCGTCGTCTGGCCGGAGGCCGCCCGCTACTTCTCTCAACTGTGCGCTGCCGGCGGCTGGGATTCCTGCTACAAGTTCTCGGTGGCGGCGATGGAGTACGGCAACGAATTGATGAAGGCCGATGATCCCTGCGCGGCCGTGGATCAGTTCGACGCCTCCTACGAGACGCGCGCCGACTCCAAGGTGGAAGACCTCGCCGACAATGCCCGGGAAGCCTGCCTGACGGCGACCGCCGTGCCCCCGACGCCGACGATCACCCTGACGCCGACCTTCGGCCTGCCCATCGAGACGCCCACTGAAACGCCGACGATTGGCGCACCGCCCACCACTGCCCCCGCTCCGCCGACCGAGACACCCACCCCGACCGACACGCCGCCAACCCCGTAAGCATGCGCCCTGGCGCCGTTGTTGCCGCCTCGCACGGCTAGCTCTTCGGACGACCCTGAGCGTCCCTTGCTTGAGGTCGCCATCAGCCTCCTCGGCTGAGCCTTACCTACCGCAGGCGCCTGGCAGGCGAATTCTTCGTGGCGATCGATGGAGCTGTGGGGTTGAGGGCCGTAGAGCGCGGGGGTGTGCCCGGCTGACCGAGGGGGGTACTCACGCCGAGGGACCCCCAGCCAGCGCGCCGCTGCGCGGCGGCGGAACTTGCGGGAGCGTGGGCGACCGCAGGCTAGAAGGCTTCCAGGGTG
>Ga0105099_10000143_pt1 | contig 45339 bp, 33 predicted proteins | sample PPLLak3cmMay2015_2_FD_79138 | JGI IMG/M metagenome (GOLD analysis project Ga0105099, IMG submission 79138) | Freshwater sediment microbial communities from Prairie Pothole Lake near Jamestown, North Dakota, USA - PPLs Lake P8 Core (1) Depth... | ecosystem: Environmental > Aquatic > Freshwater >... | reverse complement strand
CCAGAACATCTTTTCATCCACCGTATACTCATCCGCAGGCAACATGTCGTGCGGTATGATGGTATACCCGCGCGACGCCACTTTATGCGGGATACCCATGTTCACTTCAGACGTAAAAGCATTATACGGCCTGCCGAAAAGCACCAGCCCTATCCGGTCCGGATGTTTTTCCAGCGCATAGAGGACCCTTCTCCCGATGCGGCGCAATTCGCGCTCGAACGCGATCTGCTTTTCGCACGCATACCCGTACGCAATCCGCGCCTGACGGTCGGTAACACCGATCCTGCGCGCCATTTCCACGAATGTTTCCACCACGCTGTTATACCCGTCCTGCATTTTCAGAACCGGGCTGAGTATAACCGATTTCGACTCCTCTATCTCTTTTCTGAAGGTTGTTTTAAGGTAGTACGGCTCGCCCTGTACAAAGGGGCACAGCCTGCTGTAGGTGGGCACATTGGGCACCGGAATCTGCATAACCTGAGGCAGAAAAATATAATCGCACTTTTTTTTCAGCAGGGTATAAAAACTGCCGTGAGCTACCTCAACCGGCAGACAAAACGCAGCTTCCGCCCGCACAACCCCTGCCTGGTCACTCTCGTCCGGCACTACCACCCTGCACCCGATCCCGCTGAAAAAATTGGAAAACAACGGATACAGTGAATACAGCAACAGAGACCTGTTTAAACCCACGGTTTTTTGCGAACCGGCGTTTTCTCTCCCCTGCTCATTCTCGTCCGGGCCATATTTGCCAAACAGCAGGCTCTGGCGAATCGCTACAGCGTCCAGCTCTTCGATATCGTCAACACTCTTTTCAATCCTGCTATTATAATAACGGTCACAAGCGCCGCCAAACGCATACACCCTGCCGCGTATCATGACGCGGGAGATTTCACATTTCCTGTCGCACTTTTCCTTGCCTCCGGCACAGGTAAAAACGCCGATAGTTTCCGCATCTCTGAGCGCAAGCTCCTTAAGATCAAAACTCTTTTCCTCTGCAATACCGGCCCGTATCCGTTGTATCACCTCCAGACCTACGCCGAATGCGCCCATCAAACCGGGGTCCGCAGGAACAATAACCGGCATTTTCAATAGAGACGCCATAGCCACCGGAACCGCCCTGTTATAACATACGCCGCCCTGCATGAAAACCTTTTTCCCTACCGCACGATGCCCCTTGACCCGGTTTATATAATTAAGGCATATCGAATAGACCAGCCCGCCCAGGATATTATCCTTTGAAATCCCCTGTTGCACTGCACGCTTGATATCGCTGGAAATAAAAGCTGCGCACTGGTCGGTAAAATCAAGGGGTTTTGGCGCGCCCAGCGCGTGCGGGGCAATCTGTTCCGCACCAATGCCAAGGGATTCCAAAGCAGACTCTTCAAGAAAAGAGCCGGTGCCTGCGCTGCACGCTTCGTTCATGGCATAATCGGACGGAACTCCGTTTGTCAGATACGTATATTTCGCATCCTGCCCGCCTATCTCGAATATCGTGTCCACCTCGTTATCGTAAAACGCCGCTGCAGTCGCATGCGCGATTATCTCGTTGATCACCGTATCGCTGAGCGCGTGAAGCCCCGCAATCTGCCTGCCCGACCCGGTTACCCCCAGCCCGATAATCGAAACCACAGTGTCCCCAACCTGCTGTAAAATTGCCGCATAGCACTTTTTCGACGCTTCAACCGGGTTCCCGTTTGTTTTCAGGTAAATATCAGCAAGTATCTTTTTATCTCCAACTCGTAAAAGCACCGCTTTAGTCGTTGTCGAACCAACATCAAGTCCGAGTACACAGACATCCGAAGGCTGAACCGTTCCCCGCTCCGCCTTTTTAAAATCAACCAGATGCTCCGCGTGCGACAACGGCGCATGATACGCAACCCACGACTCCTTATGCGCGACAAGATCCGTTATTTCCCCGGTTATCGCTATGCACTGGTTGTTCAGAGCCCACAGCGCAGCGCCATACGCCTCGAACAACGCTCCGTACCCGGGCACTATCACATTGTTATACGACCTCTTCAATATATTAATCATTGCCGTATTCAAAACGCCGCCACCCACCACCGCCAGCACATCACAGGGCATGTCCTTGATAAGCTCGCGTATCTTTTCCGCCATCATGAAACATAACCCCGACACCACATTCTGAACCGGCTCACCTTTATTCAGCGCGTGCGTACAGTCGCTTTTACAGAAAACAGAGCACCTGCCCGCAATTTTATACGGCGTTCCCTCAAGACCAAGCGTTACCGCCTCATCCTTCTCCAGCCCGATCCGCCGGATCTGCTGCAGAAAAAACTCCCCGGTCCCCGATGCACACTTATTCCCCGAATGCACCGACACTATCCTGCCCTGAGTATTAACCCGATACACAAGCTGCGTCTCACCCCCGCTGCTCACGACAATATCCGGAAACCGCGAACCGGCAAACGCCTCCGCAAGAGCATATTCAACCGCCTCAGGCTCGGAAATGGAGGTTAACCTGACATTGTTTCTGAAATTACGCCCCGTAACCGCTATCCGGTCGATATCATACAAATCAATGCTCTCTAAAAACCGTACAAAAGCTTTCTGCGGATTACCTTCGTGCGCAATACGCTCCGCCCTGATAACCGACTTAACATCAGAATCAGCCTGAAGCAGAATGCATTGCAGAGAAGTTGCGCCAAAACAGACGCCGAGCGTTTTCATAGGATTGTTTTTGTACCGGATTCCTTGTTAAAAAGCAGGATAAATACCCTTACAGTGTCGTGCCTTTAAAATATATCGGTGTTTTTTGCCATAGGAAAAATATACCAGTGCGGGGAAAAAGCAAGGACTTCACTTGGAAATACTACATTCCTCTCTATTGTCCTGATTTATCAGGATTCTTCATTGGAAATTCATTTCGCGTCATTTTGTTTTGTGGGCTGCAGGGCAATATTGGACTGTACCTGAACAACTTGAACGGTTGCACAGTCTTTCTCTTCACCATTCATAATCAGAGAGAATGTAAGAGAAACAGGTTTTTTCATGAGCATTTGCATGTTGAATGCAGCATATAAAGACCCACGATGCTCTTTTGCAATTTTGACGCTTCCGACAATGGGAGGCGCAGCATGTTTTCCGTCAGGATCAATAATTTTTAGCTCGAAAGAATGTTCCCTTTCTGATTCTGCTAAAGAGAATCGTGTTTCGATAAGAACCGCAAAATTAACAGGAGTAGGAAATTGTTGCGCTTGTATAAGATTTATCCCTGCTCCTATTGCATCAAATCTAGAGCCATTATCAGTGACTCTAGCAAAATTGCATAGAAATATTCTAGCGTTCATATTTATACCTCGTTCTGTTGATTAATATTAATTTTCATAGAATCAGAGTTCCCGGTCATGCTCTGAATTTGTATAGAAGTATGCCACTTGTTAAATGCTTTAACAAGCTCTTCGTTGGCTTCATGAGTATCACCCAAAGGTTGGGCGTACATTAGCTCTGCACTTTCAGAATAATCTTTTAGACCAATATCCCCTTGAAAAATTGTCTTAAAAGAAGAATTGCTTCTCAAAAGCCTTAATATCTTTGCAACTAGTCCGGGAGGATCAATTCTTCCTTGTTCATATGATTGAACCGTCTTAATGGATACATCAAGTATCTCTGCCAATTGGGCTTGAGTAAGATCCATTTCCTTTCTTATCGAGGAAAATTCTTCTTTACTCATAGGCTTATTGGCTCTTACTTTATATGAAGGGCCGGAAAGGGGAGTACCACTTTCTAAATCCCTTTTCAAATCTTCAAATGCGTCTTGCATGGAGACTTCATCAAAGCTCATAGGTGCCTCCTTTTAAAGTTCCTATCTATAAGTTCTTTTCTTTAAGTTCTTGTTCTTTAGCTCTTATAAGTAATTTTTCTTGATCTGGTGATAGATCTTCTTGATCGCTTTTGCTATAAATCATTAAAAAAAGAATGAATGCTTCAGTATTATCCGAAAAGTAGTAAATTACTCTTGCTCCGCCTCTTGTTCCTCTGTCGCCTAATGGTACTCTTAATTTCCTTATGCCACTTTTACCAATAATCGGATCACCTTTACGGCGATTTTTAGAAACGAAGTTCTTTATCTCTGCCTCTTCTTCATCGGATGAGCAAAGTTTTTTGATTTGCCTTTGAAAGCTTTTCAGTTCAACGTATTCGTACTCGAACCAATCTCTATCCATGAAAAAGAGGTCCTCTGATATTTCTGATTGCTACCCATGTACTAAAATATAGCACAAACAAGGTTAAATGTCAATAATAAAGATAATAATTAGTAGTAGCCATTGTGGATTAAGGCTAATACTGAGTGAATTTGAGACTGATAAGCACGCTAATCTACGTTTGCCAACCACTAAATTGTATATATAGATACAATATTATTATTGCTTAAAATGCAGCTTGTTTTCCACATCCTGTTCCTTTGTGCGCGGTTTCACTTTATTCCTATGCATTCTCCGGTATTCGCTCTCATACACCTTTCGTTTTTCCGGGTTATGGCGGAATGCGTGTTTGCCTGCTGCACGGATCGTTTCTACCGTGCGGTACAGCCAGGCGCATGCCTGTCGTTTGATCAATTCTGCGGTCTCTGCGGGTTGTTCCACCTGCTGCTGCGCTATGGCAGCCCGGAGTTTTGGGACAAACTTCCGGGAGAATTCGATTTTGCTCATGTCAAAACAGATTGATTCAAGGTCTGTTTTGATTGAATCTGCATACTCGGACCATACAGATAATTCTTTAACCAGAATAATATCTTTGGGGCGCAGGCAGGAGCGTTTCAGGCTTGCAGGCGGTTTGGTTCCCCGCGTGCGGCAGGCGTATAGAACAGCCTGCCGGATTTCATCGAGCACTTCCCAACCCTGTTGCATGTTGCGGCGATATTCCTGTTGCGCAGGCGTGAGAACCGTTTCCGCAGCTCTCCATTGCGCATACGCAGCAAGACAGGCCATCACCCGGTGCGGAAGATCTTCAACAATACCCCATACAAGCCCGACCCCGCGCAACGCTTCACGGTCCGGCCGGCATGCCTCGTACAGCGTGTATGCTTCCGCGATAAATATCGGCACAGGAATCTTCGGCTCTATAATCTCCTTTTCAATGATCGACCCGATTTCGGATAACCTGCTCTCAAGACATTTTCTCAATGGCATGATCTTTTTCCTCCTCTACTCACTGAATATTTGTGCATTCTGCCCCCTAAACCCTGTTAGGCAGTACTCAAAATACGTTTGAGGATTATATTTTAATTTAAATCGCTGGAATACCATAAATTATATCAGGAATTGTTTTAAATTTCTAATAATATTCAATACATAATTAATATTACATATTTTATTTGGGTGTTTTAATTTATTTTTTGGATTTGATTATTTTATTGATGAAATATAAAATAATAGAAGCTAAGCCGGCAAAGCCGGAAGCTTTTGAATAAGCGATTATAGGCTTTGCGGCATAAGTGTCTGTACGCTGACTTATCTACCCTTTGAATTTATCTACTCGTATTGCGTAGATAATTCAGCTACAGACTCTAAGCCGGCAAAGCCGGAAGCTTTTGAATAAGCGATTATAGGCTTTGCGGCATAAGTGCCCTGCTAATCGCAGGATTAAAATCTGTACGCTGACTTATCTACCCTTTGAATTTATCTACTCGTATTGCGTAGATAATTCAGCTACAGACTCTAACTTTGTTGAGCAAGTGCTATTTGAGAGTCAATACAGAAAAGCAGTCCCGCTGATATAGGCCTCTGGTGGTTTCACTTTTGCTCCCTTCCCCCATAATTGGGGGAAGGGCCGGGGATAGGGGTATAATATCATTCCAACTCCTCATAATCAAATCCATAATATCCATTAAAAACGACTCAATCCGGTCTCCAAGCATAAACTTCTGTGTGCGGGGGAATTTTTCCAATACCGGAATGAGCCATAGCAGGAGACTATACACCTTTGTAAGAGCGGTAATCTCTTTTATGTCTTTTTTTTCCATTAAATAATCCATTTCGTTAATTCCATTTTTTAAATTTGCCCGCGACCCGCCTGCGGCGGAAGCCTAAAAATGCCCCTTTCATACCTCTTTCCTATCCTGAACATCCTTTTATCCTGTGCATCCTGGTCTAAAAGGGTAAAAGATCAAAGCGTAATCCTGGCGCAACGAAACCCCCTATAGTAGCCCCTGAGGCCAGGGAAGTCGTGGTAGCGATACGCGCAGCGGCAGTACTCCGCATCGTCGTACCACGAGCCGCCCCGCAAGACTATCCATTCGTCACTTTTAAAATCATCCTGTTCTTTTTCCGTCTTATAGTTTGTACAAGTCCACTCCCACACATTTCCGGCCATATCATAACACCCATACGGGCTCTCACCCTGTTCATACTTGTTTACAGGAGTTGTGCCTTTGTGTTTCCTTCCATAATTGCACCTTCCCTCTTCAAAATCATTACCCCAAGGGTACCTTCTTCCATCCGTTCCCCGCGCCGCCTTTTCCCACTGTTTCTCTGTCGGCAGTATTTTCTCCGCCCAATCAGCATAAGCTTTTGCCCCAAACCAATTCACAAAACTCACCGGATTCCGCTCAAACCCCGATTCTATAGCATACCTGTTCTTATCCTTTAATATGCGGCATTTCTCTTTTTCATACGAGTCTTTAAAATAAAACCACCCCCCCAATTTATTCGCATCCGGTTGTGCGTCATTCAAAAACCTGCAATACTGCTCGTTTGTGGTGGGATAGATATCCATATAAAATGCAGGCAAATCAATTAATACCTGCGGTTTTTCATTACTCTGCGCTTCTTTATCATCCACCTTGCTGCCATACAAAAAGCTGCCTGCAGGTATTAAAACCATTTCGGAGTTGTCTTTTTTATGGAGTATTTTTTCCGGTTTATCAGGTTTAATTATTATTTCCGGCATTACTCCTGCTCTCTTTAATTCATCTTCCTTGCCGAACTGTCGTAATATCCGTTGTATCTGTTCTTTAGCTTTGTCAGAAAGCTTTTTGTTCTTTAATAAGCCGAGCAATGTGTCAAACGGTTTGCTTACCGCGTCTTTTAATGCGTCGTTCACAATAGTCGGCTCTGTTTCAAAATCTTTGGTGAACACAATTCTCTCTATAAATTTATCCAGAATTGACGGATTATCCAGACCCAGGCACAACAGAATTGCTTCACGCCACCAGCGGATTGAATAGTTTTTAATCAGAATTTCTATCTCGTTATTATCCCTGGTTACCTTGTTACGAATCTCCTCTGCAGCAAGGTACTCCTGAAAACTTAAATGGGCAAACCCGTATTCTGTTTCGTTATATCCCATAAATATCCCGCTGCGGTCGCGGATATTCAGTAAAAGTTGTTTCGGGTCAATCGTTTTTCCGAAATTCGACAAAGGCTTTTTTATAATTTCGATTATATCAGGTAACGGCGCTGAACGCCTCTCCTCTTTTTCGTGCAACCATAAAGCAACAGGTTGGAGTATCAGCCTCACCTCTGCTGCGCTGATAAGGGAATTGAGCCCTTTTGCCATGTCCCATTTTTCAAGCAGGACGGAGATGCACTCCTTATACAACTCGACCCTGCGCTGCGGAAGGGCTGTGCCTCTGTCCCTGCGAATCAAGGCTATTATCTGGAGCATGAGCGGGTTTACCGCAAGCTTTTTTATATGCTCGGATTGGTTTATATTGTCGGCCAATTCTTTCGCCTCTTTTTCTCCCTTCTCTTCGCACAATCGTTCTTCTTTGCCGGGGTTCAGGGCTACTTCAACCGTTTTAAACCATTTTATCAGAAATGTCCTGACCTCTTCCGGCGTAAAATCCTGTATTACCAGTTCCAGCACGCTCCCTTCCAATCTGCTCTCCTGCGTATATCCGGCAAAACGGGAGGTTATTATAAAAGGCGTATGAACATAATTCCTTCGAGCCTTATCTATCCACCTGCACACTTTTAGCCGTGTATTCTTATCCGCAACCTCATCCAGGCCATCGAAAAGTATTATCCCCTGTTTATTCTCAAGAAGATTGGTGAAAATTTCATCCGTTATTGAATATGATTCAAGGCAACAAACTCTTTTTATAAAGGAATTAAAATCTTCAGCATCTGGATTTTTCAGTTCACGCAGCGGTGCAAAAAATGGAATTAATCCGGAAGAAATTCCCAGTGTGTGCAGCGCTTTGCCTTCTATAATCATTATAAGAATATATTTCAGAAGCGTTGTCTTTCCGGAACCGGGGTCTCCAAGAATTATCATGTCTTTTACACATTGCCGCAAAGCTGCGGCAAAAGCCCCCCGCATATCGAATCTTTTCATATCCTGCTCGTGTGTCCACGCTTCAAATCCCTTTCTACCTTCAACCGTATCGCAACAAAACTCCTTGCCGTGAATCTGCGCGTGCAGCGTGACATATACCTGCTCGATATTTATCGGAACGCGAAGCGTGCTCTCGAAGCCTTTGAACGCGAGGTGGCGGTGTTCGGTAAGGGCGTACTCTTTATACCTGCTGAAATCGCACTGAACTGCCTTGGGGATAGTTTGGGAATGTTTCTCATTTGCGTTCTGTTCAATGAATTTTCGCTCTATTATTATTTTATCCAACTGCGCCCGTATCTGATTAATGAGATCTGCGATGGAATCGTAGGAGCAATAAATCTGTTCATACTCGTTAATGGTGTTTTTAAGTGCTCTGATCTTGTTTATCTCGTTCCCATCAATGGCATCAATATCTAACGCAGCTTTCTTAAAATAAACATACAAATATAGCGGCTTATTGCCTTTTTTCAGGTTCTCGTGGGCTTTGTTGAATTCTTCGAGGGTAAACTGACCTACCTTATCGAATATTAAAACAATCACCATATCACACGCAAGCATTTGCTCGTTGAAATAATCCTGTATTCTCTCTTTTCGAAATGCTTGCAGTAATTTTTCCCAGACAACTAATTTCAATGAAAGACCCATGCTTTCAAGTCGTTCATTCTCTCTGCTTACGAAAATCTCAACTTGTGCACGTTCTTCCTTTAAACTGCCTGAAGACGCAAGAAAAATCTTAAATGTATTCATGTTAACTTCACCTAATTCAAGCCTCGTTTCCGAAGCAATTAATTGTTATAGTATTAATACAAAGCAAATCAAAATATCTGATTATTCGTATATCGAATTTCGAATAGCCCTTTTTAATATGCAGGTCGGAGATATGAAGGATTTGTACTTGAGCCATGCGGAAAGGTCTCCTGGGATGGAAGTGAATATATGTGTAACCCTTTCTAATATAATAATTAACAGCGCAGGGGGGCATACTGTCGTACAATGCTTTTAATTGTCAGGTATTATAGTGGGCCTGTATATTTCATCTCTTGTTTTTGGGGTAATACAGAAAACCAATATTTTTTGTATCCGTTCAGCTTGGGGGGTAACCTGGGGGGTAGAAATTTCTATTCTAAAAATATCTTCTTCATAAATTTTCGGCTCATCACCAAAATAAATTTTCCCGTATTTTGCGGGAAAAAATGTTCGAGTGGTTTACAGGTGATTGATCTCCAGTCCTCCACAAGCTCTAAAATAATTCAACCCGGCAAAGCCAGAAACTTTTGAAAAAGGTACTATAGCGGCTTTGGGGTAAGATACTGTACGTCAAATTTTATACGCTAAACACGTATATAATTTTCCTACAGTATCTAATCGTTACAATTTTAACATTTCCCATTTACTTTCAGCCAGTTTTTACCGATTTTTTGCAATGTTTTTACCGCTTTAAATTATTTTACATAACACTCGACTCACCTTATAAAATCAAACAAATCGGGGCAAAAACAGGTATAACAATACATACTCCGGCAACACTTTATACAAGGAGGCATTACATGCATTTGGACGATTACATGACTTCGGTGACGGTTATCGGAGCTGCGGGGAAAATGGGCAGCGGCATATCGGCTCTGGTGACGCAGGAGATGCTGAATCTCAAGCTTAAAAATCCGCAAAAGTCCTTTCGGCTCTATCTTATCGATGTGAATGAGGACGGTCTTGACGGGCTGCAGAAGTACCTCAAATCGCAATTGGTGAAAAATGCGGAGAAAACGATCGTTGCCTTGCGGAAAACCTATGAATCGCGGGCTGATCTGGTGGAGAACTGCGAGATTATAGACGCGTATGTGAATGACGGACTGGCCATGCTGCGGTGCGGGACGGAATTTGCCCTGGCGAAAAGCTCGAAGATTGTTTTCGAGGCTGTTTTCGAGAATGAGGAGCTTAAAATCAAGATATTGAAGCAGTTGAAGGATATCTGTTCGAAGGAGGCGCTTTTCTTTACGAACACGTCATCGATTCCCGTGGGTTTCCTGGCAAAAGAGGCGGGGCTTGAAAACAGGATCATCGGGTACCATTTCTACAATCCGCCGATTGTACAGAAGCTGGTCGAGGTAATCTGCGCGGACGGCACGTCAAAAGAGTTTCAGGAGCTCTCCATGGAATTCGGCAAAAGGCTGCGCAAAACCCTCTTTCCCTCCAACGACGTTTCAGGGTTTATCGGCAACGGCCATTTTATACGCGACGGACTCTACGCCCTGTCCGAAGTTGAGCGCCTGAAAAAGAAATATTCGCTTCCCGAAGCGATGTATATCATAAACGAGATCACGCAGAATTTCCTGGTGCGGCCTATGGGAATATTCCAGCTCATTGATTATGTCGGCATTGATGTGTTTCAGTGCATTCTGCGGGTTATGAGCAAGCATTTGAAAGACAAGTCGCTGCACAGTGAGTTGATTGACACCTATATGAGCAAGAACGTCAAAGGCGGTCAGAATTCCGACGGATCGCAGAAAGACGGTTTCCTGAAATATGCCAAAGGCGCTCCGGTCGCGGTGTATGATATAAATAAAGGCACGTATGTAAATATCGAAGATATAAAAAAGAGTGCGGACAAGGAGATCGGCACGCTTCCCGAAGCATTCAATCCGTGGAAAAAGCTGACCAGGGATCCTGGTAAAGAGGCAAAACTCTCCACATTCTTCGCCAATTTGAATACCATGAATACACCGGGTGCTGTACTTGCTCAAAACTATCTTAAACGCAGCAAAGAGATCGGTAAAAACCTGGTGAAAGACAAGGTCGCTCTGTCGGAAAACGACGTAAACGGCGTTATGATGAACGGATTTTTCTGGCTCTACGGACCTATAAATAATTATGTTAAATAATTGAGGAAAGTAATTTCTGTTCAAAATTAAAACGCCCCCTAAATCCCCCGGAGGGGGACTTGTTTTGAACGGGAATTCATTACTAAATCTATACCTAACAAGTCCCCCTTCGGGGGATTTAGGGGGCGTTAAAAAAGGAGAATAACCATGAGTTTTTTTAGAAAACCTATATATGCGACAGCAGGGTATTATACAGTATCCATGGGCCAGGGAAGAAAAGAGTTTAATCCCAAAGGCGAGCGTCCGGGTCTTGAATATTATATAAAGGAGGCGGGCGAAGGAACATTGAAACAGGTGAAAAATCCCGAAGCGATCGACGAGGGAGTTATCACCAATTTCATGATGGCGCGGTATAACCATCAGGGAAACCGTCCGGGCTTTTTTCCGATGATACATCCGTCATTCCGGTACAAACCGGCGACCGGCGTGGAAGGCGCGTGCGATTCGGGCGGGCTGGGGCTTGCGCTGGCGCTTAAATCCGTATTATCGGATCTTTCCGACGCAGTTCTGGTTCTGGGTGTTGAAGTGATGACGACCGTCAAAGCGGTGTACGGCGCAGACTATCTTGCGGGCGCAGGGTACTACAAAGAGCGCAAACTGGGGCATGCCCACTTTTTCCCGGGCCAGTTTTCAAACCGCGCAGGCGTCTGTTTTGAAAAATTCGGACAGGAGAGGATCAAGGCTGGAATGGCCCACTGGTTTGCGCAGGCAGTGGAAAATGCACGTAAAAATCCAAAAGCCCAGGAACACACCAATACCGTCCAGGATCTGGTAGCGCTTGGCATGACGGCTCCCAACCCCAAAACATTCTGCGACAATATCAGCGTGTATGACTGCTCGAAGGTTTCTGACGGCGCAGCATCGCTGATTATTGCATCGGAAGAGGGGCTTAAGAAGCTTGGAGTCAGTAAAAAGGACGCGGTGGAAATCGTGGGCTATGGACAGACGGAAGACGACATAACCAATGCACAGCCCGACAAGACAAGAATGGTCGCCTCACAAAAAGCCGCGCAGACCGCCTACGACCGCGCAGGATTGACGCCAAAAGACATCGGCGTTTTTGAGGCGCACGACTGCTTCTCCATTGCAGGGCTGCTCATGGTTGAAGCTGCGGGATTTGCTGGCTACGGCGAAGGCGCGGATTTTATTAAAGAGGGCAAAACACGGCGCGACGGGCTTATCCCGACAAACACCGGCGGCGGACTTATCGGGTATGGCCATCCGGTGGGCGCATCGGGCGTGCGGCAGGCGGTTGACCTGTACCTGCAGCTCACCGGAAAAGCGGGCGACCACCAGGTAAAGGTCGATCCCAAACGGCCGCATGGACTGTTTATTTCAATGGGCGGGAATGATATTACGGTTGTGTCGATGATTTTCAGGAAGAATGATTAATTGTTATACTATTGACCGGCCATCGTGCTCGTTTTATTTGAGGACGACGGCCGGCGTACAATGACGGATAGATTTACTTATTGCAAAAATATGGAGCACGTATGGAATTTAAAAATATCATCATAGAAATCAAGGACGATCTCGGCTGGATTAAGATGAACAGGCCGCAGGCTATGAACGCATTGAATTTTGAGACTCTTGGCGAGCTGCACAAAGCCGCCGAGATTCTCGAAAAAGAGGATGCGGTCAAGGTAATTATTATCACGGGTGAAGGCAAGGCCTTTGTCGCAGGCGCTGATATCGCGCAGATGAAGGATATGGACGCGCTGGGAGCGCGTAAATTCTCTCTGACCGGCCAGAGCGTGTTTTCGTATATCGAAAACCTTGAAAAGCCGGTTATTGCCGCTATCAACGGATTTGCCCTTGGCGGCGGTTGCGAACTTGCCATGAGCTGCGATATCAGAATAGCTTCTGAAAAGGCGAAATTCGGCCAGCCGGAAGTGGGTCTGGGTGTTATTCCCGGGTTCGCAGGCACCCAGCGGCTTGCCAGAATCTGCGGTATCGGCAAGGCAAAGGAGCTGATCTTTACCGGCGATATGATCGACGCGGCGGCAGCGGAAAAAATCGGCCTTGTCGACCGGGTCGTTCCCGCAGAAACGCTTCTTGCGGAGGTTGAAAAAACAGCGAAAAAAATAGCCGGCAACGGTCCGGTTGCGGTGCGCATCGCCAAAACCGTTATCAACCGCGGCCTCGACAGCAACCTGCAGACCGGAACATCACTGGAGGCGGAGGCGTTCGGGGTCTGTTTCTCTTCAGGCCAGGCAAAAGAGGGTATGAGCGCGTTTCTGGAGAAGAGGAAGCCGGGCTGGAAGTAATACAAATTTAAGATTTAAGATTTAAGATTTAAGATTTAAGATTTAAGATTTTTTATTTGGAAGGGGATTTTGTATCTCGTTATTCGGGACTCGTATCTCGTGATGCGTGATTCGTTCCACCTTATACGTTACTGGTAATTATTGATCGGTTCTTATTGCAGGGGTTCATCGCGATACCCCCCCGGCAATTCATCTGGCCGTTTTACCACTCCCTTGTCGCCGGGTTTATTGTTTTGTTTTTCTTCTATTTGCAAATTTGGTATTTCGAATTTGTTTCGGATTTCGAGATTCGGATTTCGAATTTTCTTCTTTCTGCCTCTCCCTTTATACAGAGGCCCGCCCTCTTTTTTTCATGGAACATTAAACCGACAAAACCCCGTCAATCTCCTCCATAATCTGCCGGTCCTTAAAATGGATCGCTTTTGCAGCGCCGCTGGGGCACACGGCGGCACAGGTGCCGCAGCCCTTGCACACTACTTCATTCACTCTTGAGATTTTCTTTCTCTCGTCAAACTCAATGGCGTTGTAGGCGCAATTCGCGATGCAGATTTTACAGCCTGCGCATAATTCCGGGTCGATTTTGCCGGTAAGGCCGGGAACCTCGACCTTGCCTTTGGCTATCAGCTTCAGCGAAAGACAGGCGGCAGCCTGGGCCGAGGCCACCGTATCGGGTATGTCTTTGGGACCGACGCAGCATCCGGTAATATAGATGCCGTCGTTCGCCGTATCGACAGGGGCGAGCTTCGGGTGCTTTTCCAGAAAAAACCCGTCTTTGTCCGTCGACACCCTCACTAATCTTGAAATATTCACCACATCATCCTGGCGCTCAAGGCCGGTGCTCAAAACGACCATATCCACCGGCACCCGGATTCTCTGACCGGTGAGCGTATTTTCCGCTATTACAACCAGCTTTCCCTTTTCGTCGTCGGTTAACGGTATATTGGTAACCCTGGCCACTTTTCCCCGGATCAGATGCACATCCTCTTCGCGGACCCTCTGATAAAACTCCTCATAGCTCTTTCCGGGAGACCGGACGTCTATATAAAATTCAAAGACCTCGGCGCCGGTCTTCTCTTTTATAAGATGCGCGAACTTCAATGAATACATGCAGCATACCCGCGAACAGTATTCGTTATAATTCTTATCCCTGCTGCCGATGCAGTGCAGTATTGCGGCTGACTGGGGCTTGCTGCCGTTCTTGAGTTTTACCTCCCCGCCGGTCGGCCCTGCCGCGTTATTGAGCCGCTCGAACTCCAGCGCGGTGAACACGTTGTCATAGGTGCCGTATCCATACTCTTTGATAGCGTCGTTTTTCGAAAATTTATACCCGGTTGCCACGATGATCGAGCCGACTTTCACTTTGACCGTTTTTTCTTTATCCTCGAAATTAATGGCTTCGCGCTCGCAGAATTTCTTGCACAGCCCGCACTTCCCTTTGGTAAGAAAGGTGCAGACCTTCGCATCGATAACGGGTTTGTTGGGAACAGCCTGGGGGAACAGGGTATAGATCGCCTTGCGGGTAATCAGTCCCTCGTCGAATTCCGACGGCACTTTGGTCGGGCACTTCTCCAGACAGATGCCGCACCCGGTACACAGGTCATAATTGACATATTTCGCGTTATTTTTAATGGTCACCTCGAAGTTGCCGATATATCCCGACACATCCACAACTTCGGAACAGGTCATCAGTTTTATGTTGGGGTGCGCGCCCACGCTGTTCATCTTCGGCGTCAGGATGCAGGCGGCGCAGTCCAGTGTGGGAAAGGTTTTGTCGAATTGGGCCATGTGCCCGCCGATGGAAGGCTGTTTTTCTATCAGATACACCGTGTACCCTGCATCAGCGATCTGTAACGCCGACTCGATGCCGGCAATACCGGCGCCGATCACCAGCACGTTCGGATCGATGGGGACCTCCCGCGTGGGCAGCGGCTCATGAAACCTGATCCGCTTGACAGCAGCAGTGACGAGCGCAATGGCTTTTTCGGTCGCTTTCGCCTTGTCGCCGGTCACCCAGGCGTCCTGCTCCCGGATATTGACCATCTGAAAATAGTAGGGATTCGCCCCGGCGCGGATCATCGCGCGCCTGAACGTCTCTTCGTGCAGCCGCGGCGAGCAGGCGGCAACAATGACCCGGTCTAACCGCTGATCGATCATCTCCTTGACGATCAGATCCTGGCCCGGCGTGGAGCACATGAATTTGTAATCCCGCGCTACCGCCACCTCGTCGAGTTTGCCGATCGCTTCGACCACCTCGCTGATATTGACTTTTGATGAGATATTCACGCCGCAGTGACACACAAAAACGCCGACTCGTATTTTATTTTCCATGGTTATCGCACCTCGTTTTTCAGCGATGATAATAATACTTCGGATACGGTCTTTACCTTCAGCTTTGCATCTATGCCAAGCCCCAGAATGCTTGCTTCAAGCATCTGCACGCAATAGGGGCACGCCGTGACAATCACTTCCGCGCCGCACTCCATTGCCTCGCACACGCGCAGATCGCCAAGCCTCTCGCCCTTCAACGTTTCGAGCCATCCCCCGCCTCCCCCGCCTCCGCAGCAAAAGCTGTTTTCCCTGATAGTATTCATTTCAATGAACTCCAGGCCGGGAATTGCAGCCAGAATGGCGCGCGGCTCGTCATAGATACCGTTATATCTCCCCAGGTAGCAGGGATCGTGATACGTGGCCTTCATTGTAACCTCGTGCTGCGGCTTGAGCGTTCCCTCTTTAACAAGCTTTGCCAGCAGTTCGACCAGATGCACCGATGAAGGTTTCCCTCCTTTATACTCGTAGCGGTTCTTAAAGGCGTTTTGGCAGTGCGGCGACAGCGTAATGATCTTTTTAACGTCCAGTTCAGCAAATAATCCCTGATTTTTTTCCTGAAGACCGGCAAACAGCTCGTTTTCACCCACGGTATATGGAATATCGCCGCAGCACACCTGCCTGTTTCCGGCATACCCGAAACTGACGCCTGCCATGCGAAGAAGCTCCACCGCGGCTCTCGCGTCTAACTGGTTCCTCGGGTCAAAGTCATTTGTGCAGCAGGTAAACAACAGGTGCTCGGTGCCTTTTTCATACACCGGTACACTCATCTCCTTTATCCACGATCCTCTGTTCGCTTTGGGCTGCTGCCAGGGATTGCCTTCGTCCCGCAGACTGGTAAGGGTTGCTTTCAGCTCGGGCGGGCAGGCATTCCATGCAAGAAGAACGCTGCGCACCGCCTGAAACAGTTGAGGAATATTTATCTGGTTGGGGCACTTATCCCAGCAATGTTTACAGGTAACACACCGCCACGAATCGTCTTCGAATCCCTCAAACCCGAGGCGAACCATTTCGATCAATTTTCTCGGATTGAAATCCTTCAGATTACCCCAGGGACAGATCGCGGTACAGGTACCGCACTGGTAACAGAGCCGAAGCTCCTCCCCTTTTGCCTCGATGACCGCAGTTGCCATCTCAAGCATAGGGGCTACACTTTTTACCAACTCCGAAGTCGCAGGCATACTTCCTCCAGACTGCTTTTGCAGTGTTATTAAGGCGCCGATTATCCCCGCTTGTGCGGGACTAAATCCGGCTGGAACTCATTTACAGAAAATAAGATATGCTTAAAGTATCCACAATCTATACTGTCGTATAAACCCATCTCGTATTAATTCGGCACGGCTGATTATGCGGACTGACTAATTTTTTTTCGGAAATCCTCCTCAAAATACTCTCTCTTCAGAATCATCAGGCACACAAGCAGGCCTATACCCACGCAGAGCAATACGTCCGCGATATTAAAAAGAAACGGCCAGTTGAAAAACCTTCCCAGCCGGATATGAATAAAATCGGTCACAAAACCGAATCTGATCTTATCAAACGCATTACCCAGCGCTCCGCCAAGGATTATATAAAACGGCAGCAGGAATAAGAACGGCTTTTTTCTGCTAAAAAAAATATACAGAGCCAGAACCAGTGTGCCGATGAGCGTTATATGGCGCAACAGGCCGTGGATTGAGCTGAATTCCTTCCTGTTCAATATACCGAATACCATGCCCCTGTTTTCCGTGTAATCCAATGTCATGGTCCCGCCAAACAGCGAAACCGGCGGCCTGCCCTTCAGCGTGCCGCGCGCCCACCTCTTGGTATAGAGATCCGCATTGCATCCGGCAATAAGGATACTGACCAGAACAGAATATTTTATAATATGTTGTAACAAAAAAAACTCCTCTCTATCCGGGATTTTATTCAGGATGCGGATGCCTGGATATAAATATATATCCGTTTAACTCATTACCGATTACCGATTCAGCATACAATTTCCTTGCCATTCAGAGACCTTTTGCATATTTTAATCTCATTGAAAGGAACCGCCTATGAACAAAGTAATTTCAGCGATGCCATGCCTGCTTTGTCTACTCGTGATTGTATCCGAAGCACAAAACCTGCCAAAAAACAAAATTGATTCATTTTTGAAAGACGCCTCGGTAAAAATCCGCGAACAAACCGAGGCGCAAAAACTGAACACCGGCACGATCAACCGGATACAATCCGGCGCCTTCCAGAATATTGCCGCCTACAGGAATCCAGGCAGGGCGCATAATCCAGGCCTGCCCAAGTACGATACCCTGTTCGTCGGTTTAAAGCCGAATGACTCCCTGATTATAACCGGTACATTTTTCCACGACGGCCCTGTGTTTGTCTATGGCAGCGGCATACTGCGTTTTAAAAATGCAACCGCCACAATTCTGGGAGACGTGTGGGTATGGGGAGACAGCGCATTAATGACGGCAGACTCCTCTACGCTGATTTTTCCGCAGCAGTATTTCTACCAGCGGTCTCTGATCATTGCGGGGAAAGGAAGGGTTGTTTACCGCAACACGACGCTTGATCACAGCGGACTGTCACACAACCTGGCGTTAACCGATTCCGCGCGCATGGAAATGTACAACGTCTTCAACAACGGATTCACGACCTGTGGACTCTACAGAAACCCGCAAATACTCATACGGGGAACAAACGAGGCCGGCGAGTTCGTCATAACGGACAACGCCAGAATTACCGTGCAAAAGGCCCGCACGGTTCTTCTGTGGCATCAGTTTCCAAAAACCGCGGTTATAAACAGCTCTTTCCCGAAAGGCGATACGGTCCATGCATATACGTTTAATAAAAACAAACCGGGCATCAGCGGAATCAATTATACCGTTGCCGTTGACACCTGTTACGCGGTTATGTGGGGTATGATGCCAACAACCGGCTCCGATGTTACGATCGTCAATTCCCGGATACGTGCAATCGGCCTCTGGTTTGAAGGCGGGGACTCCATCGCAGTCAACGGCCTGGTCAACAACTCAAGCTACGCTGATTTCACCCCGTCGCTGCCCGACCGCAAACTGCACCTTGTAAACTCGCAGGTTCAGACCTGGAGCCTCTATCCGATGGACAGCACCAAAATTACAGTTAGCGGATCCATTGTAGGAGAAATAGGATCTCAGCATAAGGCCTCTGTTACCGCTGATAAAATACTGATGGACGGGTCCGGCGGCTATTGGTGGGCAACAGATACGACATTCATGATCAGCGGGTTTTCAACCGCATATAATGCCGTACGAAGCGACAGGAATGCGATTTTTCTTTTCGCCTATTCAACATTGAGCACCGGCGAGGCTACAGCTCTGGGCAACTCCATATTCATGGCGATCCAGAGCCAATTTCCCGACGATCCGAAACCGCTCGACCGCTCGTGCGTATGGCTTGCCAATATAGGAAAACCATCTTCCGCGCATATCGATACGATTGTTCCGGTGTATGGCTCCGCGTGGATCGATAAAACCGCGGCGAGCAATCTTATGGAATTTGCCTGGTACAGCCTCTCCTGTCAGGCGGCGGGCGACACACTCTGGCATCCGATATGCCAGAAAATCCCCGTAGAAAAACGAGACGAGGTTCTTGCAAACTGGGATACTCATGGATTAACCGCTGGCGCCTATTTATTAAGACTTGTTCTGTGTGATAATACCGCAGACAGTAACCAGCTCGAAGCTTTAAAACAGATCCAACTCAACCCCATTATTGTCGCCATTGACGAAAACAGGCCGGGCGTGTCCGGCGCACGAATTACGGTTCTTCACAGCGACCTGAACAAGGAAATTGTTTTTACCCTGCCGCGCGGAATCCCGGCTGCTGTTTCGATGTATGATATTTCGGGAAGGCAGGTGCGCGCCGTTAACAGCCGCGTCACAGGAACAGGTTCGATGAAAATTAATATTCGCGATTTATCGGCAGGAGTCTATTTTTATACTATAAAAGCAGGCGCAAGGAAGAGTACCGGCACGTTCATTATAACGAACTGAACTTTGGGGGTAACCGGTATACCTGTTGACTCATAGCCCAAAAGAAAGATATGGAAAAATGAACAAAACGCTCCTGATCCTATCGCTCCTCTATTTCTCGTGCAGCATTGCACTGAATCAGAAACCGTCAACAGAGACTCCGGGGAACTCAAGCCCTGATCTTCCCCTGGTACTGCACGATATTGAATTGAAATGGATGCCTACGGAAACGATTACCAGCACGGATTCAACAAAATTGAAAACCCTGATGAAACACACGTTTAAAATAAACACATTTTCCAATTGCCGGGAGAATACCACTGAAATCGGTAAAAATATTGAAAAAGAGAATGTACGAACAGTCTCTACCACAACGGATGTTGGTGCGTGGTGCTCCGAAAGCTTTGGTGTAAAGCTGCGGGATTGCGGGATTTCCGTCATAGCGGATTCTGCAAATTTTACTGTCGATGGATGTGTAAAGAAATTTTACGTCACAGAAAGCAAAATGTATGCAGGAGAAATCGAAATAGCTTTTACCGTTACAAACACAAGCAATGGCGAGAAATGGTCAACCACAATCTCCGGAGGATATGAACTGTGGGGCAAATCCTATAAGGCGGAGAACTATGTTCAGTGTTTTTCCAATGCGTTGATGATTATTATTGATTCGTTTTTATCGAATCCGAAATTTTCATAAGAACGATAGGTATCACGCTCACTCCACCTAACGCAAAATAAAAGTGGAAGGTTAATAACCTCCCGCTTTATGCATAATACGTTGATTCGTTGATACCAAGCAGCGAATAACTGTATGTGCACGCAAGAGACTTGAGTTCTCCGCTTCCTGTAGTTATATTTTAATTATGCATTCCTTTAATTTCATCTGGGACAAAAACAAAGCACAGAGTAATATAATCCGTCATGGAATTGCTTTCGAAGAAGCTGTAACAGTGTTCTATGATTTAAATGCAAAGGAATTTTACGACCCGACGCATTCGGAACTTGAGGAAGACCGTTTCCTCCTTCTGGGATTCAGCTCAAAATTGCGAATGATGATGGTTTGTTATTGTTATGTGGAGAGTGATACAGTGATACGAATCATTTCGGCGAGAAAAGCAACCAAAAAAGAGAGTAAACACTATGGAACCTGATATGAAAAAAGAATACGATTTATCGAAACTCAAAAGTCGACGGAATCCGTTTGCCCGCTACCTAAAGAGGCAGATTACCATTCGTATTGCCTCGCCAACGATAGACTATTTCAAGAATCTGTCAAAAGAGACAGGTATCGCCTACCGGACCCTCATCGACTCTTACTTGACTGATTGTGCAGAGAAACGTTTGAAACCGTTAACACGTTGGGAGAAACAGATAGACAGGTAACCTTGCATGTTTATATATCGAAAGCTGTTAATGCATTACCTGTCACCGAGTCTTCAAAATAAAAAAGAGCAAAAAAATCGCCTGCACAGCTATTTCCGGCGGAAACGAGCTGTGGGGCAAATCCTATAAGGCAGAGAACTATTATCAGTGTTTTTCAAACTCGCTGATGATTATAATTGATTCGTTTTTATCAAATCCGAAGTTCTATTAAAACCATTAATCCCAATCAGAAATACGCCATTCCTCATTCTCATTATTCAGGTAGAAACCTTTTATATTCAAGCGCCAGATAGAGTGGAAGTGAAATCAGATCGTAATCCCCGGCTGTCTTTGAAGGCTGGTCCGTATTGAACCTTACGGCGGTTTTCAGTTTTTTTTCGGCCATATACAAGCGAAGGGATTTCAGTGTGCCTGTTTTTCCAGCTTTTACCTCAATGGGAACGATAGAGTGACGGCACTCCGTAAGAAAATCAAGTTCGGCTGCTGAATTTTTAGCTTCCCGTGTCCAGTAAAAAAGTTGCGTATCCAGGAAAAACGGTTCCGTTGTCAGAAGCTGCTGCCCTATAAACTGCTCTGCAAGAGCGCCTTCATTCAAGGTAAGAAGGTCGTCGATATCAACCAACCGCACCTTCAGCGAATGATTGGCTAAACCAATATCAACGAAAAGTGGTTTGATTATTCTATCATCTTTTCCCTGAGCGAGAGGTACCCCAGAAGCCTTGGAGTGTGCAACAATGTGCAGAATACGACTCATTTGCAAAAGGTTCAGCGCGGAACGTAATGCTGCGGGGCGAAGGTTCGGGTCAATTTTTACATATCGTATTTTTCTGCCTAATCCCGAAGGAATGTATCTGATAACGGTAACAAGAATCTCCAGCTGAACATTCGTACCGTATTTTGAAAAATCGAATTCAAGAGATTTGAGTATGCTTTCATGGCATCTTTCTACAGCAATAGGATCATTTGATTCGGCATACTCCCTGACAGCTTCAGGCATTCCGCCTATCCAATAATACATCCTGACCAATTTTAATAACTTTTCATGTATCGGAGCGCTTACCTCTTTTTCTAATGTATAATTATTAAGATACTCAACAAGTCCGGTTTCACCCAGCGCTTCCAGAAATTCATAAAAATTAAGCGGATGCATGTAGGCAAATTCCACTCTGCCCACCGGCATGGAATAGTCAATGTCGTTCAATACATGATCAAGAAGCGATCCAGCGACCACAACATGAAGGCCGGGCATTTTCTCATAAAAGTATCTAAGCACCCGAATCGCTTCCGGGCACTGTTGTATCTCATCAAGAAATAAAAGCGTTTCCCCAGAGGCGACCTTCTTTCCGAAATAGGATGAAATATTAAGAATGATCTCTTCGGTATCGTTTGTCTTGAAAAAATTCTTTAAATCAGGCATTTCTTCAAAATTAATTTTTATTATGTTGTTAAAACGCTTTTTTCCAAATTCTTCAATAGTATATGTTTTACCGATTTGCCTCGCGCCTCTGACTATCAGAGGCTTTCTGCTCTTTCGGTTCTTCCACTCTTCGAGGTACGATTCAAACACTCTTTTCATCCATCAGCTCCATGTATTATAACGCTATTTTTAACTGTTCATAATTTAAATATACAATTAACCTTGGATATTTGCAATAATTATCATAAAACACCATTGGATTTTATCATGTTTTTTGATATAATACCATTGGATATTATCATATTAATTGCTAAAACACCATTGGATTTTAGCAATATTCCCACAGCTATGCAATGATAGTATTTGTTTATCTACTATAAAATCATTGAGTTGCGGTGAATTAAATAAAAAAGCGGAAGGTTGTGTGCCCTTCCGCTTTTGTTTTAGAAAGCAAATCAATGTATTGCGTATTCAATTACTACATAGTTCTTGTTCAAAATCGACTGATTTGTAACCTTGAACCTTGTACCCTTAACCTTAAACCCAGCTTAAATTTTAATCCTCGCATCCACCACAAGCGCCTTATCCTCAAACGCCATAATCGGGTTCAAATCCATCTCCTGTATCGCCGGAATATCCGAAACTAATTGCGAAACACGCTGGAGTATCTCTGCAAGTATTTTCTGATCAACCGGTTTCTGTCCGCGATAGCCGGTAAGCAATTTGCTGGTTTTAATAGAGCTGATCATTTTGTCCGCTTCATATCCGGTTATGGGTGTGATGCCGAACGATACGTCTTTAAGAACCTCAACGTAAATACCGCCGAGGCCGAACAGAACCAGGTGCCCGAGCTCGCCTTCTGATTTTGCGCCAACTATCACTTCCCTGCCGCCGGGAAGAAATTTCTGGATGAAGAATTTAAGATCCGGAACTGTGCCGAATTTTTCCTTCATCTTTGATACAGCTGCTTTTAAAGCGTTTGCATCAGCAAGGTTCACTGCAACACCGCCCATATCGCTCTTATGCACGATTGACTCGGCGTCCGCTTTGACGACAACCGGGTAGCCTATTTTCGAAGCGGTCTTCTCTGCCTCTTCCGCACTCTTTGCCGTTCCCCAGCCTGCAACCGGTATGCCGTATAACGAAAGAAGCTCATACAGCTCCGCTGCGGACAGATACTCTTTCCCGCTCTTCTTTGCATTATTGATGAGAGCTTCCGCTTTTGTTATATTGACATCGCTGAATTTTTTAACCTCGCCGGTTTTCCGGGCACACAGGTCGTTATACCTGGTCATGGCAACCAGGGCGCGCGCCGCAGTTTCCGGGAAGCTGTAAAATGGTATGCCGCCCTCCTTCAGAATCCGTATAACCTCGGTCCACTGACGTTTGTCGGTCATCAGGTTGCAGATAATCGGCTTGATCCCGGCTTTATTGACCGCGACAAGCTCTCTGGCGATGCTCTCGTTATCCACAAAAAATGGCGTAACGAAGTTGATGTACACGCTGTCGATCTGCGGCTCCTGCATCATCGCGTCCACCGCTGCGCGGAAATGCGGTGCACCGGCAGTGGCGATAACATCGATTGGATTGTTGATGGACGCTGCTGCATACAGTTTATCCTTCAAAAACGCCTTTGCCTTTTCGGAAAGCGGCGGTATTTCAAGGCCGGCGTCAACCAGTTCGTCGGTTGCAATGATTGCCGGGCCGCCGGTGTTGGTGATAAGGCCGACACGCTTGCCTTTGGGTATGGGCTGCGATGCGAATGCGACTGCTGCCTGGCACAGTTCTTCCTCGTCGCGGAATGTGACTGCGCCCGCTTTTTCAAAAATGAGCTCTGTTGCGATCTCTTTGCGCGCAAGCCCTCCGGTATGGGACGAGGCTGCTTTTGCGCCCTCTTCGGTGCGGCCTGCCTTCATGGCAAGCACCGGCTTCTTTGCCGCAACTTTTTTAAGCGTCTCCATGAACCGTTTCGGTTCAGGCAATCCTTCGACGTATACAACAATGACCCTGGTTTTTTCATCGTCAGCCCAATACTCAAGAACATCAGAAATCGAAATATCGCACGCATTCCCGTTGGATGCATACATGCGGATGCCCACGCCAAGCTCGGAGAAACGCTGGTTGATGACCTCGGCAACTCCTCCGCTCTGCGCCACAATGGAGATATGTCCCTCTTCGGGTCTGGTAAAGGTAAAATTGCAGTATGCTTTCAACGCAGGATCGGTGTTGATGATTCCCTGGCAGTTGGGGCCGAATATCCTGATCCCGTACTCCTTTGCACGCGCGATGATCGCTTCTTCCAGTTTCTCGCCTTCCCCGCCGACCTCTTTAAAACCCGCGGTGTTTACAATAACAAATTTCACCCCTTTTTTGCCGCAGTCCGCGATAGCGTCGGGTACGAATTTGTTCGGAATCACAATATGGACAAGGTCAACAGGACCGGGAACATCGGCGATTGTCGGGTACGCTTTGATATCGCGAATCGTCGCTGAACCCGGATTTATCGGGTAGATGGCGCCTTTGTATCCGAACTCAACGAGATTTTTAATGATTCGGTTGCCGATCGAGAGTTCTTTGGCCGACGCGCCGATAACAGCGACTGATTTAGGATTGAATAGCGTATGTAACATCGTTACTTCCTCTCCTGAAGCTGTTCGACGAATGCTTCAATATTGGTTTTTGTCTGCTCGTCGGAGACCATGCGCAAATCGTTCAAATCGCCATTGATGACCAGATAGGGAATTTTTGTCTGGGCCTGAAGCCGTTGCGGCATGCCGTACCGTGAGTTGGAGTTGTTCGGGCAGGTCTTTGCGTCATGGTAAATAACACCGTCCACCCTGAACAGCTCGAACATGCGTCTGATATACGCCTCTTTCGCCGCGTCGGAGCGGACGATAAACAGCTCAGTATAGGCGCGTGCCATGCTCTTGAACGGATCCCCGGGGTCGAACGCGGTGAATATCCAGCTGTTGCAATAGGTTGACGCAACAACACAAGTCTGATGCTCGGCAAAAATTTCAGAGAGCATGCGCAGCCTGCCCCATATCGGCATGCCGTCCCAATATATACGCAGGCGCTCGCCTTCAACAGCAGCCTGTTTGTTGGCTGCGTTATCCTTGAGCTCGGCAAGCAGTATCTTATAGAAATCTATGGCAGCCTGGGTTCCCCTGCCTACGACCGCGGGACCCATAAGGGTCGTGCCGTCAAAAAAGGTCAATGGTGAGGGAACAGCCGAAGCGGTTTCAAGCACCTGTTTCCACAATTCGGAACATTCACGGGACAACCTTACCACCTCTTTAAAATGATCCATGTCGAACTTTTTTCCCATGACTTTCTCAAGCGGCGGTATCATCTCTTCCATCTGCTTTGCAATGGAAAGGATGCGGCTCTCCGTCACGTCACCGACGCCTCTGTATGACTGGATGCCGACAACGGGAACATTATACTCTTTCCCATAATAGGTAAACCAGTCCTGAACGTCCCTGCATTGATTAGTACTGTAGGCTATTACGTCAGGCCTCGGAACGCTTTCGATGCCGGGAAAAGCCTCGGCAAGCGGCGTGTATTTCTTAACGTGTGCGCCGATATCAGCGGTACAGTAGGAGCATATTTCCGGTGAATAACCAAGCGCATTGGCATGAGGAATATACTCTGCTGCTTTTTTTGTTGAACCGAGCATGGCAGAGTGAGTTTCCGGAAAATAGACCAGAAATCCCATTGCACGCAATATCTCCGCCGGTCCGACACTGGTGCACCAGGCGATTTTTCTTTCGCGGGTTTTGGAGGCATTGTCAAGTTCGTAATAATAATCAGCCATGAACTTTTTCATCGGCTCGGTCGCTTTTATTTTCTTTCTGACGATCTTTTTCTCTTCTGCCATACTCTCTCTCCTTTAAATGTATGTTACTCCCCTGTTACTTGATTTCGTTATTTGTTTTACTTGAAACTCGAAACTCGAAATTTGTGATTCGCATTTCGTCGTTCGTCGCTCGTATCTCGTATCTCGCTATTCCTGTATTTTTTCTTCATTGAAAATTGAGTCGTGAATATTGTTTTATCCCCGTCTTCACGATCGTGTTACTGTGTTTTTTCCAATGCGAACAACGCCGCCCCAAAAGCTCCCGCAAGCTGCGGATGCGGCGGTACAAAAACTTTCCTTCCAATGGTCTCCTGTACCATTGTTACCAGAAACGGATTATGCTCAACCACACCGCCGCTCATGGCGACGTTTTCGGTAAAAGAGTCCATCTCCACAACTCTTTTTATAACCGACAGAAAAATACCTTTAACGATATCTTCGACCTTTTTCCCCTGGCTTATCTTTTCCAGCACCTCGGTTGCAGAAAAAACCGTGCAGAAGCTGCCGAGCTCGACCAAATGCTGGGACCGGGCGGCAAGTTCGTTCATTTTTTCGAGCGGTATATCGAGGCGCTGGGACATCTCTTCCAGAAAAGCGCCGGTGCCTGCTGCGCATTTGCGGTTCATCTTAAAACCGGTGCGCATGCCGTTTTTGTCAATTTTAATGATCTTGTTATCCTGCCCGCCGATGTCGATAATGGTCAGCTCCTGCGGGAAATAGTGGTAACATCCCTTTGCATGGCAGCCGATCTCGGTTTTTGTCTCGTGGGCGAACGAGATGCTTTTTCGTCCATACCCGGTGGATACGAAACAGGTAATATCTTCCCGTCTCTGACCGCTGTTATCAAGGGCCTGCCTAAGGCAGGTTTCTGCGGCAGTAACAAAATCCGTTCCGGATTTGTTTACCGCATACCCTGCAAGCTTTTTGCCGGTATTAATAATGGCAACTTTGGTTCTTGATGCCCCGACATCGATACCGGCGAATAATTTTTTTTCCATAGTATTTAAAAATAAATAAAAAGTGTAGTTTTAAAATAGCATAAATAACGGGGGTACATCAGTAAAAATTAAAATGTGAACCCGGTAAGTACTGAAATTCGCTACCCCATTTACTGATAATTATTCTAATATCATCATAAATATATGTTAAATATATGTTAAAAGCAATTTTTTTGTTATAAATATACGCAAAAAATTAACAATTTCCAAAGACTTTATTTAAAATAGTACCTTTACCCTGTAATAATCAGGGAAACCTTAAGTTTACATTATTAGTATTACTAATGCTATTATTCTTCATTATTATTAAAAAAAATGCTATACTGAGCTTACCAATTCATGATTGATTTGAATTGGTGGAGCTTTGGTGCAAAGCCCCCTTCCTTCAGGAAATAGATAATTTTCATTAAGGTTCTGATAACAAAATAGTCTGTCCGATAATGCGCTGGGGAATCCATGCGTCCTACTCCTTATTACACAAATAACGATATTATTTGTGTTGTATATAACATTAATTACGATATTTATTTCGTTACTATTGACATTTTTGCTAACATATTATATTATATATATAAAAGACCAGGGGGTATGTGTCGTATGGACAGATTAGTATACCAGGAATTAAGATCATGGAAAACAAGCAGTTCCCGCAAGCCGTTGCTTGTGCAGGGCGGCCGGCAAGTGGGTAAAACATGGTTACTTAAAGATTTCGGGCAAAGGGAGTATCGTGATTGTGCTTATTTTAACTTCGAAGAGACCAGAGCGCTTTCGTCTCTGTTTGAAGGAGACCTGGCGCCGGCTAAAATTCTGGAGTCCCTCTCCGCCTATCTGGGCAGATCTATCCGACCCGAAACAACGCTCCTGTTTTTTGATGAAATTCAGGAATGCCCGAAAGCGCTCACCAGCCTGAAATATTTTTGCGAGCAGGCTCCGGAGTTTCACCTGGTTGCCGCAGGTTCGCTTCTTGGAGTAAGTGTCGGGAAAACATCGAGCTTTCCTGTCGGAAAAGTAAATTTTCTTACCATGTACCCGCTCAGTTTTTTTGAGTTTCTCAAGGCGCTGGGGGAAGACCCCTTGCTGGAGCTCCTGCAGGGCAAAACCTCTTTTGATCCTCTTGCCGGATTATTGCACGAGAAGCTTAATGGTTTGCTGCGGGTTTTCTTATTTGTAGGCGGTATGCCCGAAGTGGTCCAGAACTATATACAGACACGGGACTTCGTGTCGTCTCGGGGCATTCAAAAAGAAATCCTGAAAGCATACGAAAGGGATTTCTCCAAGCACACCACAGCGACCCAGGCTGTACGGGTATCGGAGATCTGGCGTTCCATTCCCTCGCAGTTGTCCCGTGAAAACAAGAAATTCAAGTATAGCGACGTTAAAAAAGGCGGGCGGGCCAGCCAGTTCGAGTCGGCAGTGGAGTGGCTGCGTTGCGCCGGCCTTATGTATACTTCGGTAAATGTCACGTCCGCACGACTGCCATTGAGCGGATATGAGGAACATGACAGGTTTAAGGTATACGTCAATGATTGCGGCCTGCTGGGAGCCATGATTGACGTGCCTTCACATGTTATCGTGCTTGGTCACAGTTTATTTTCGGAATATAACGGGGCTTTTGTGGAAAACATGATAGCCACGGAGCTTGCCCGAAAAAACGAGGGAAAACTTCATTATTGGATAAGTGATGGTATTGCTGAAGTCGACTTTCTTGTCGTACACAACGGGATGATTCTGCCGCTTGAGGTAAAGAGCGGCTTGCATCGGGATATCAAGAGCCTTCGTGTGTATGCGGAAAAATTCAAACCTTCCCGCATATATCGCACCTCGCCGCGCAATTTCGAATGCCGCGACGACTTTGCAAATATCCCTCTTTATGCGGTCGGGCTCTTTCCGGAAATGCTGCATCTGACTTGAAATTGCCGATATAAATTGTATCAACGTCGGGTAGACCGCAGGTACATTCCGGCATGCGGCGGGAGAGAACCGTTTAACCTGTCAGCCCGATTTCTTCACCAAGTTAAGAAACGGGCAATCAGAAGGCTTCTCCCCCGCACAAATCCATTATAAGAGATAAAAATAGTACTCCTCATCCCTTTATGATTCTCGGCAGCATCATCTGGTGCTGCGGGCAGATCGATTTCGGATTCTGGTATACGCAACCGGCAAACGCCACCAGATATTTGCGCATCGTATCCAGGGGTACGACCTCGTCAACCATCCCTGATTTTGCGCAGAACGACGGCCGTGAATATTTCACATAATCCTCAACGATTTTATTCATGCTGTCGATAACCGGCTCTATCGGCTTGCCGGAATCCTTATCCTTCACTAGTCTCCGTGAATACATGGCAACCGCCGCAGTTTCGCCGTGCATAACATAGATTTCCGTTGCAGCGGTTCCGAGCGTGATCGCATTATGGTCGTTTGCCGTGGGCCCGCCCATGATATAGTGGGCTGCCGCTGTTCCCTTTCTCAATACAACCAGCATCATGGGAACGTCGGTCTGCTGAATCGAATAGATCAGGCTCTGGCCCAGCCCCAAAAGCTCCGCTTTTTCGGCTATGTCGCCAACATCAATGCCGCTGGTGTCCTGGAACCATAACACCGGCACACGGTCCCTGCCGCACAGGGTGACGAACTCGTTCATTTTTATCAAGCCCTGGCGGTAGAGTTTTCCGCCGATTCCCGGATAATCGGCATATTCAGGATATCCTTTGGGAAGCAGCCCCTGCCGGTTAGCGATAACACCGACTAAAAATCCGTCTATTTTAACCAATCCCGTATATACTTCGGGCCCGTAGTCAGGCCGGAACTCCATGTGCTCGCTGCCGTCAACAACACGGGCGAGTATGTCTTCAAATATATAGGTCCGTTTTTGTTCAAACGGGAGTATGGAGTAAATGTCCTCTGCCTTGAATTTCGGCTCTTTCGGCGCCGCAACGCGGAAAAATTTCGGATTATAGGCAGGCATCTCTTTCATATACTCCTTTATTCCGTCAAGCACACCTTTTTCATCTTCATACACGTAACGGAAAAAGCCGGTCTGGTCGTGATGCACATCAACCCGGCCCGGAGGATTCGCCTTGAAATGGCGCGTAACGTTGATAAGCTCCTCGGCCATCTGATTATCGAAGAATCCCTTGGGCGCCATACCGCTTACGATACCCGCGCCGCCGACAGCGATGTTGCAGTTCTTATGCGCGAACAGTATGGTCGGGCTGATTCCCTGATACCCGCCGCCCGCCGGATTTGTGCCGTAAATTCCTGCAAGCACCGGTATGCCGAGCTGATTCAATTCCGCATGGCGAAAGAATGTTGTTCCGGAGCCGCGGCGGTTCGCATAGAACTTCTCCTGGTTGGAGAGTTTCACGCCGCTGCAGTTTACCAGCCACACCAGCGGAACATGGAGACGTTTTGCAAGGTCGGTTACGCGCAAAATATTTTCCGACTGCCCGGGAATCCAGGCGCCGGCAAGCACTTTGTTGTCAAACCCGATGACTACCGCCCATTTGCCCGATATTTTTGCAAGCCCGTCAAACACGTTGGTGGAACCCTCTTCCGCATCCGCGGGATTGTAGAGCGTATGCAGCGGACACCAGGTTCCCGGATCTATAAGATATTCAAGTCTCTGCCAGAAGGTAAGCTCCCCGCGTTCATTCATTTTCTGCGCAGGAATGCCGGCGTTTTTTAATTTTTCAACTTCTTTGCTTATACCGGACTCAACTTCCTTCAATTTGGAAACATTCTCTTCCATCCTTTTGATAACGGCTGGTTTCAGTTCCGAACCGAACTCTTTCATTTTCTCGAAATATGGTCTCATCGCTTCCTCCAGATATCATTAATTTTATTTTTTTATTTTCGATGATTATTGATTATCCTGCGAAACTTTAATAAACCAAAGCGCTTGTTAATCAAGTCTATCCCCGTACATTGATCATCAGCACCTATTCAATAATGGCAAGCAGTTGTCCCTCTTCAACCTTATCCCCCTCCTTTATCGCAATCTCTTTAACCGTGCCGCTGAACGGCGCATAGATAGGCGTCTCCATCTTCATCGCCTCGATGATAAAAGCCTCGTCATCCTCATCGATCTTTGCGCCCGGTGCAATCTCAATTTTCACAATTTTACCCGCAAGCGGAGCAAGAATTTCGTTTGGCATACCTTATTCCTCCATACATGATTGAATTATTGACTGTATCCGTTATTTTGCACTATACCTCAATATAAATGATATTTCATGAACCCTGTTTGGCTATTTCAGTCTTTCCTTTATTATCAAGGTTCGACAGACTTTTTGAAACAATTGAGCTTAAAACATTCAAAACGATTAATAACACCGTTAATACGACAAAAACACCGACAAACCGTATGATAAGGGTTCCCAATATCCATGTCCAGCTATCTTTTGTTATCAGGACCATGGTGCTGCCATCGCCATTATCGGTGATGAGGATCTTCTGCCATTTACTGGTGCCCCAGTCATTGATAATGATTTCAGAGTTCTCTTTTACCGCACGAAAACCGATGTCGGTTGTACCTTGAAACAGATTTTTATAAAATCCAGCTATTTGTTGAACCGATTGGCCCTGATATTGTAATGTAACCATACCTGCCCTGGTGCGGGAAACCGTCTCACCTCCATCCGGTAAAGACGGCAAGAAGTCCCCGGATGCGTATAAAACCGAACAAGCGAATAATAATTGCATGATAACGATACTTTTCTTCATGTGTACCACTCTTCTTTTTAAATGAATATCTATTTAAACATCGCGATAAACATACCTGCTGCCGCTGCCGAGCCGATGACGCCTGCCAGATTCGGACCCATGGCATGCATCAACAGATAGTTCTTCTTATCATACTGCTGACCGATAAGCTGCGATACTCTCGCAGACATGGGAACCGCGGACACTCCGGCTGAGCCGATCAGGGGATTCATTTTTTCTTTAATGAAAAGGTTCATTATCTTAACGGTCAAAACACCTCCCATAGTACACACGGCAAAATCAATCAATCCGAGACCGAAAATAAACAGGGGTTTCCAGCTTAAAAATTTATCAGCATGCATGGTCGCACCCACCGAAACGCCAAGAAATATGGTCACGATATTCATCAGCGAGTTCTGCGCAGTGTCGGAAAGCCGCTCCACAACGCCGCTTTCACGCATCAGGTTGCCCAGCATGAACATGCCCATCAGCGGCATGACTGCGGGAACCAGCAATGCAATGACCGCCGATGCGATCAAAGGAAACAGAATCTTTTCCCTCCGCGAAACCGCTCTCAGCTTTTTCATCTTTATAGTTCGCTCCGCAGGTGTTGTAAGCATCCGCATAAAAACCGGTTGAATCAGGGGCACCATCGCCATGTAGGAATATGCCGCCAATGCATTGGCGCCCAGAAGCTGCGGCGCAAGATGCTGCGTCAGATAGATGGTCGTCGGGCCGTCTGCACCGCCGATAATACCGACCGAAGCAGCCTCCTTCAGCGTAAAACCTGCAAGAATACATCCGGTAAACGTAACAAAAACACCCAGTTGCGCGCCTGCGCCGACTATCAGGGATTTCGGGTTTGCTATCAGCGGGCCGAGATCGGTAAGCGCTCCCAGACCGAGAAAAATGACGCAGGGAATAACCTCCCATTCCAGCCCGTAATGATAAAATATGTTTATCAATTCCCGTTGACCGTTCTCCGCAACTCCCATTAACGGCGTCATAGGAAAATTAACCAGGAATATTCCGAATCCTATAGGAAGAAGGAGCAGAGGTTCGAATTTCTTTCCAATCGCAAGATATAAAAAGAAACCGGCAATACCCCACATGATACAATGCTTCCAGGTTACATTAAAAACGCCGGTTGTTTGCAGTATCATATTCAGCATATCAACAATTTCATAGAATGACATGAAAACGCCTCCAGACCTGCAAATCCCCGCATAGTAAGGGAATTTGCTGTAAAAAAACCAATACCTACTTATTCGCCTTTCTTATGCCAAGCTGATCAAGCCCGACAATCCACTTACAGATATTGGTCGACCCTTCAACAAGCTGATAGGTCGGCGCATCACGATAATACCGCGCAACAGGATATTCGGTCGAGTAGCCATACGCGCCAAGGATCCTCATTGCAACCTGGGACGCTTTTACCGCTACTTCACCCGCAAGATATTTCGCCATTGCGACTTCAAGGGTATTGCCGAGATTTCCCTGATCCTTCTGCCAGGCGGCTTTGTATACCATCAGACGCGCAGCCTCTATCTCGCAGGTGATCTGCGCGATCAGGTCCTGGTTCATCTGGTATTCACCGATCATTTTCCCGAACTGTTCACGTTGCCCGCAATACGCGGTAGCGGCGTCAAGACACGCCTGCGCAACCCCGATACCACCGGCTGCCGCGGAAAGACGCGTCTGGTTGAGAGAGCCGAATACGATTTTGGTGCCGTCGCCCGGCACGCCGAGGGTGTTCTCTTTGGGAACCTTTGTCGCCTCCAGAACTAATTCGCCGGTCGGTGAAGAACGCGACCCCATTTTATCCTCGTCGGCTGTGCTGATGCCGTTGAAATTCTTCGGTTCGATCACAAACGCGGAGAGCTTTTTCTTGCCTTCAACCTCGGTATATGCGTAATAGATCAAAACATCCGCCACGGTTGCGTTTGATATCCATGTTTTCGTCCCGTTGATTTCCCAGTGAGTTCCTTTATCCATTGCGACCGATTTCATCGACATGACATCCGACCCTGCGTTCGGTTCCGTAATGGCGAATCCGCCCATATACTCGGCGTTGACAAGCTTCTGCACGTACTTTTTCTTCAGGGCGTCGCTGCCGTATTTATATATTGTATAGGCGCAGCCAAGGCACTGCATATTGACCTGCACGCGCAAAGAAGAAGAGGCGCGGGCAATCTCTTCCGTAATTATCATCGCGGCAAGCCATCCCATGTTATTACCGCCGAACTCCTCGGGTATAACCGTACCGAAAAACCCGAGCTCCGCCATCGGTTTGACCGCCTCAATGTAGGGAAAATAGTGCTCCTCATCCCACTTGTCCGCGTTGGGCGCGATCTTATCCGTCGCAAACTCGCGTACCATATCACGCAGCATCTTCAGTTCATCACTTAGTGCAAATTCCATAACACTCACTCCTTAATAAAGGTATGGTAGTATCTTTACTGTCTCTGTTTTCTGTATAAGTCAATATCCCTGTTTTTGCCTTTTTCCACTATTAACTACGTTTGTAGTTAATAGTGGAAATGAGTTTAAAAAATAGATAGTATCAATGCGAAAATGCAATAAAAAGTAGCGCTTTAAATAAAAATATAACTTGTTTTGTATTTAATTCGTTAAAAAGCCGTCATATATACACTTTATTTGGAATATCGTTATATCGTTAGAATTTTATCAGGGTAATTACTTGTAAATAACAATAATTATTTAAGCGAAACCCCCGCTCTTCTCACCACCTCCATAAACTCGCGTATAATCATTGCGGTAGCTCCCCAGACGTTATGATTTCCCAGTGTATAGCAGGGCACCTCAACGGCCCTGTTTTTGTGGCTGATAACCATTGTTGCACTATTCTCCGGTCTTGTCAGATGCTCCAGAGGCGCTTCAATTATCTTCTGGACTTCCCGGGGATCGGGGATAAAGGCAGGTTTATACTCGATCGAGCCGACAAACGGCTGCACATAATAATTACTGGCAGGAATATAGAGCGGGGTCAGGCTCCCAAGGATCCGCACATCGTTCCGCTCGACGTGCACCTCTTCGGCCAATTCACGTAACGCGGTGTCGCGCGGAAAAGCATCGCACTCTTCAACTCTGCCGCCCGGTAATGATATCTGGCCGCTGTGAACACTGTTGTCGACACTCCGTTCAATCAGCACCGTATTGAAGCCCCCCCCGGAAGGGTATACCAATAGTATCACACTTCCATTCTGCGGCTTGCCCGCAGAAGACCGGTACTGCTTCCGGTAGGGAGAAGCCATCAACTCCTGATACTCCTCACCCGGTAATGCCTTGTCCAGCTCCTCTTTGAGTTTTTTTACAAACAGGTCTGCGTGCATGGTGTATTTCTTCTGTATTCCCCCAAAAAAAATGACGCTTACCTCCATTGAGCGCTGCCGATCGCAGTTACTTCTTCCCCAGCAGAATCCTTGCGTCAATAACCCCGGCCCCGTTTCCCTTGGTGAACACGAGCAGGGGGTTGACGTCCAGTTCCGCGATATCCTCAAAATCGATGGCAAGCTGTGAGAGCCGCATCAGACACTCCGCCAGGGAATCGATATCTGAAGGCTCTTCCCCCCGGACCCCTTTCAGCAACGGATAACTGCGGATAGCCTCGATCATATGATACGAGCTTAACTCGCGGATAGGCGCCATTCTGAACGTGACGTCCTTGAGAGCCTCCACGTACACGCCCCCAAGGCCGAACATGAGCATGGGCCCGAAGTGCGGATCACGGTTCATACCGATAATCGTCTCTTTGCCCTTTCCCGCCATTTTTTGCAGCAGAATACCCCGGATTACAGCGCCCGGCGCCTCTTTTTCCACCCGCTGCAGCATTTCGTGGTAACTTGTCCGCAACTCCTCTTCCGACTGGATATTGATCTTTACACCGCCGACATCAAACTTATGTACAATATCCAGAGACACGATTTTCAATACAACCGGAAAACCGATCTCTTGCGCATACGCCAGACACTCCGTTTCGTTTTTGGCAAACCGGAAGTCCAGAACCGGAAACCCGTAGGCCTTTAAAATCGCATACGCTTCCGGTTCGGGTAAAAACGTCCGTTTTTCTTTTCTAGCCAGGGCAATCATGTCGCGCACGGTTTTCTTGTCGACGTCGTCAAAGATTTTCACATCCGTGCGCACGCGGTTGATCCACTGTTCATATTCGACCAGCCGGGCCATCGATTTTGACGCTGCTTCGGGAAACCGGTAGTGGGGAATATTTTTATCATCCAGAATCTTCAAAGACTCCGAAATATCGGTCACGCCGAGGCTGCAGACCAAAACCGGTTTTGTGTGTTTCACGATTACGTTACTTATCTCGGTAGTCACTTCTTTCAGATCGATCATCGGCGGCGGTGTCGTTATGACAATAGCCCCGTCGACGTTTTTATCATTCAGCACACACTCAAGTGCGAATGAATACTGCTCGGGTTTCGCGTCTCCGAGAATATCAACCGGATTGTGTATTGTCGCGGAGGTCGACAGGTTGCCGGCAAGGCACTCCTTTGTCTTATTTTCAAATTCGGAGAGCCGCAGGCCCTGATGTATCGCCTCGTCCGTCGCCATGATGCCGAATCCTCCCGCATTGGTAACAATGCCGATCCTGTTTCCCTTCGGCAGGGGCTGGTGGGCAAAGGCCATCGCGTAGTTGAAAAGCTCCTCGATCGATTCCACACGCAGCACACCGCATTGAGCGAACAGGGAATTGTACGCCTCGTCCGAACTGCCCAGAGCGCCCGTATGTGAAGAGGCCGCGCGCGCGCCCTCCACGGTTCTTCCGGATTTTATGGCAAGTATCGGCTTGCTCTTAGTTTGATTGTCCGTTATCGTGCGCGCCAGCTCGATGAATCCTTTGGGGTTGGTCAGGTCCTCGATATACAGCAGGATGACGTCCGTCAGCGGATCATGCATCAGCAGCTCGAGCAGTTCATTCTCCGTTACATCCGCCTTGTTTCCAATCGAAATGAATTTTGAAAGCCCCACATTATTGTTACGGGCATACTCAAGCGCAGCCACGCCAAGACCGCCGGATTGCGAAACAAAAGCGATATTTCCCGGTTTCAGCATCTGGCTGATAAACGTTGCGTTGAGCGATACAGCAGCATCCGTATTGATTACACCAAGGCAGTTGGGACCGATCAGGGATATGCCGTATTTGTTTGAAATATCAATAATCGATTTTTGCAATCCAGCGCCCTTCTCCCCTATCTCCCTGAATCCCGCAGTAATGATAATCGCGCTCTTTATCTCTTTCTCCCCGCACTCTTCAAGGGCGCCGGGAACATGCTGGCTCGGTACGATAATGACCGCCAGGTCGACCGATTCGGGAATGTCCCACACCGTCCGGTACGCTCTGACACCCAGCACGCCACGCGCTTTGGGGTTTACCGGGTATACAATGCCCGTATATCCCGAAAACAGGATGTTTGAAAAAAGGGATTTACCAATGCTTCCCGGCCGGGAGGTGGCGCCGATAACCGCGATTGATCGCGGAGAAAATATGTATTTGAGATTATCACGTTTGTTTGGCTTCATGCGTTTTTTTCCTCGTTACACAGTTAAAAATGGTGCATCAACAGGTGGTTCTCGCCACACGTCATACATTTATATTATTTTGATACGTATTTTCACGGTATCTTTAAGTATAGATTATTTGCCCATAAAATAACATTATTAAATATAACCTGAACAATAAATTCGATAAAATAAGGTTCCTTCCATTAAGTAAAATGGAAAAATATATTTTTACCGGAATTATAGTAACAGCTTTTTTATGCACTGTAAAAACGGAGGATGCAAACATGCTATTGGAAAATCTCGTTGTAGGCCCTATCGCAGCCAATTGCTATATACTGGGGGATAAAACTTCAAAGGAGGGTGCGGTTGTTGACCCGGGAGACGACGCGGGCCAGATCCTGCATGCGGTTAAAAAAAGCGGCTTTGTCATTAAATATATCATAATAACACACGGTCATTTCGACCACATCGGCGCCATGGCAGAGTTGAAAAAGCAACTCAACGCCGATTTTTTGATGCATAAAAGCGATCTTCCCTTTGTTCAGCGGTCAAAAAGCAGCGCTTTAAACTGGGGCATTACCATAGAACAGGTCCCGGACCCGGACCGGTATGTCGAGGACGGCGATATCCTTAAACTCGGCTCACTTGAGCTTAAAATCCTCCATACGCCAGGACACTCTCCCGGCGGTTTATGTATCTATATCGAAAAAGAAAACATACTCCTGTCCGGCGATACCCTGTTCCGCTTCTCGGTCGGCAGAACCGATTTTGACGGCGGATCCATGAAAGAGCTCGTCAAATCCATAAAACAGAAACTGTTCACCCTTCCGGATTCCACGATCGTATACTCAGGACACGGGGAGCCGACTACCATCGGTGACGAGAAGGCGCAGAATATGTTTGTGCGGTAAAGAGCGCCAGTTCAAGGTTGGCATGGCAAAAGCCGGATTTCATACGATATATTTCAGTTCCCATGAATCGGTTTATTCCGGGTTCTGAAAAATATATCCTTTATTGCAAAAGGCGAATAGAGGATAAAATGCGACACCACCGCCACAAGACCAAGCCCTGTCAAATGACGCGGAGGAGCGCCGAATAGTTTGATCATCTTTGTCACCGTGCTCGGATGCGGCGTATCAGCCATAAGAAACATATAGTTGCTGCCTGAAACCATATTGAAAATATACACGAACGATAAATACACGGCTAAAACACCAATAGATTTTAATAACGACACGAACTTCGGTCTGAAACCCGTGACAAAAGTCAAAAACAGAATGGTCAGGATCTCCCCGCCGTGCTGGATATAAAAAACAAAAAATTCAAGATGCGGAAACGCAAAATATAGATTCGGAGTAATATAGGACTGGATGGTCCCGGCCAGAGCCCAGAAGTACAGTATCTCATACAACGCATAACTTTCCGTAAAAAGTAACGCCGCACATAAGAAAACACTGACATCGCACAAATTAAAAGGCAGCGAAAGCTGAACCGTAAACCTCCCGACCGCCGCCTCCCATAACATCCACCCGATATATTGCACCAGCAGAAGTATCGCTAAAGTATACCGGAAAAACTTATTCAACGTATCACTTTTAGTACGCTTAAACAAAACAGGGACAACGATCCAGAGCACACCAATCAGAATCATCGTGATTATGTGCGATGGGGTGAAGAGCTTGAAGATTGTGGGGAAGTTGGGGTTGAAGATGTTCATTTCCGGTGTATCTCCTGATTAAACCGTTAATACTCAAAATAAAAATATAATAACACCTTACCACGATGCTGCAAAAATATTCATTAAGGGATTATGTTTAGGTGGCATATATTCTGCTTGACTTTTACAACTCATTTAATTTCAATGTGATAACCATTTTCCATGTTTGATAATCCTTGATACGCAATTCCCGAAAAAAATCCTGCAATAAACACCTGTTTGTGCTAACTTAGATACTGTAGGAAAATTATATACGCGGCGAGCGTAGATAATTTGACGTACAGTATCTTATCCCAAAGCCGTACAACATCCTACAAAAGTTTCCGGCTTTGTCGGGTTAGGTAATATAAACAGGTTAAAGCAATTACCAAGTTCAATAAAAAATATTATTTAATTTCAGGGGGGACCATGTTTAAGGCAACAGCTTCTGTTTTTTTATCTGTCATTTTATGCATTTCCCTTTTTGTTCAAGCTCAGCAGGAACCGTCCGAGGCGCAGGTACAGACGTATATGGCTTTTACTAACGCGATAAATAATCCCGATGCAACGGTTGCCGAAATGAAGGCGGCGTTTGATAATGCCGTGGCAATGCGGGCTTTTCCTGAAGGAAGGGAGTGCTCTTTGGAAAACGGCCCGGTGCAGATGTTGCGTTTTTTTGATTATGCCCTGCCCCGTGTCGGGGAAGACGGCAAGCTTCGGGCTTTTACTTACTGGGAGGCGCTGGAGTATATTAACGCGAGCCTGCCCCGGCACCCTGCGGTTCAATGGCAGGAGATCGGTCCGAGCGGGTGGGGGAATATAGCGGGGCACTGGAATCCGGGTATCGGCAGGTTTAACGGTATCTGTGAAGATCCGAAAAATAAAAATGTTATTTATATCGGCACGCCGGCCGGAGGTTGCTGGAAGAGTATCGACGCCGGAACTACCTGGAAATGTCTGACCGACCACCTGCCTGCGCTGGGCGTTACCAGTATTGCTGTAGATTATAACAATTCAAATATAGTGTATCTGGGAACCGGCGACGGCGATGCGGGAAATGTTTATAGTATCGGTGTGCTTAAATCAACCGACGGAGGAGCCAATTGGAATACTACCGGTATGACATTTGAATTATCGGGGCAGAAGAAAATCCACAAGCTCATGATACACCCGACCAATTCATCCGTTCTGTTTGCAGCGATGAACGACGGCCTGTATCGCACCGAGGACGCTGCAGCGACCTGGACAAAGGTTTCCAGCGGAAACACGGACGATGTTGAGTTCAAACCACAGAGTCCGGACATCATGTATGCGATGATAAGCAACACCTTTTACCGTTCGACCAACGGCGGAACATCGTTTTCGCCATCGACAGGCGGCCTGCCTTCATCAGCGGGACGCAGCCTGATCGGCGTTACGAAAGCAAACCCCGAATATGTCTATATTCTCTCTTCCAAAACCAGCGGCGCGTTTCAGGGCGTATACCGGTCCACAAACAGCGGCGTTGCTTTCACCCTGCGCGGAGATCAGCCTTCGGGAATTTACGGCTACAATACCGACGGTTCCAGCACAAGCAATCAGACATCCTATGATCTGGCTTTTACCGTATCGCCGGTTAATGCAGAGGAGGCTCACCTGGGCAACATCCTCACCTGGAAAACCATGGACGGCGGCACTACCTGGAAAGCGACCACGGCATGGCGGTATCCGGTCAGCAGCGGTTACGAGTACACCCATTGTGACATCCATGTGCTGGAGTATTTCGAAAACAGGCTGTATGTGGGAAGCGATGGTCTGGTATGCCGCAGCACTAATTCGGGAGACGATTTTACGGACATTGTGAATAATCAGGTCAGTGTGCGTCAGTTTTATAAAATCGCGGTTGCTCAGGGTGATGTGACAAAAATAGTCGGCGGCGCACAGGATAACGGAACCTGTTATTACGACGGAAACAAATGGTGGGACTGGATGGGCGCTGACGGTATGGACTGCATGGTATCGCCGGACGGGAATACCATGTACGGCACCACCCAGGGAGGCTCCTGGACAAAACGGGTCGGCACCAGCAATACGAGCATGACCCAGCCGGGCGGGGGCGCGTGGGTGACGCCTGCGGCCATGCATCCGGCAGACCCGAAAATACTGTTTGTCGGCAATGACGCGATCACAAAATCAACGGACGGCGGGAGCACCTGGAAGAGTATCGGATTGGACGGAAGCAACATGGTCGCGTTGGCTGTTTGTAAATCCAACCCCGACTATATCTATGCAACCAGAAGCACGAATGTGTACGGGACAAAAAACGGAGGCTCGGCCTGGTCCACCTTCACATCGAGCAACGGGCTGCCTTCCGCCAGCGCGTCCAATGTGGCGGTTAATCCGGTAAAACCCGACGAGGTTGTGGCCACCTACAGTGGATTTACCGCAGGGAGAAAGGTATACCGGTCAATAAATGCCGGAACCTCGTGGGAGAACTACAGCAAAAACCTGCCGAACATACCGGCCAACTGCGCGGCATTCGATAACAACGGCAACCTCTTTGTCGGTATGGATATCGGCGTGTATTGCATCACGCCGGGCAGCGCCAATTACATGAATTACAGTAACGGCATGCCGAATGTTGTTGTGAAAGACCTGGATATGCACTATACGAAAAATCTATTATATGCCGGTACCTATGGCCGTGGTGCCTGGTTTGTGGACGTCGGCGTTGTGAATAAAATCATGTACGACAATCCGTCCATGCATAAGACGATCAGGCTGTTTAATAACTGCCCGAACCCGTTCAGGCAATCGACGGATATCAGATTTGAGATGGCTGTTCCCGGCAGGGTCACGCTGACCGTGCATACCATGCTTGGTAAAAAGGTCGCAACATTGGCTGACAAAGATTTACCGGCCGGAACGCACAGTTTTGTCTGGAACGGAAGAACCGGCACCGGGCGTAAGCTGAGCACCGGCGTGTATATTTATAAAATCAGATGCGGAGACTTTACCGCTTCAAAGCGGATGATGATGGCTGAATAGCGGGTCGGAATCGGGCACAACGAGCAGCGTAATCATTTACTGGCATAGAGGGTCTGACGCAACCTGTTTAAAAAGAACCGAATAAAGTCATGGATTATTATAAATAGTACCATCGACTTTCATTAAAAAAAAGCATTCTGCATGTATGCAGAATGCTTTTTTTTAAACGTATCGTAAGAAAGTTATTTCACATGCACCAGCCTGATATTCTTTGTATACACCTTTTCCCCCTTCACCGTAAGCCGGGCGATAAGATAACCGGATTTAATCTTGTTGTTCAGCTTATCCATATATAACCGGCAAGAATAATGACCCTTTTCAACTTCTCCCGAATAGAGCGTCATCAGCAACTTGCCGTTCAAATCATATAACATCAATCTTGCTTTCCCCTGAATTGGCGTGGAAAATGAGATGTTTGTGTAGCCGCGGAACGGATTCGGGAAGCTTTTTAAATTAAACGCGATTTTATCGACGACCGGCGTGAAAATTATCGGTATAACCTGGGCTCCGCTGTCCGAGAAATTGATTATGACATCGTTATTGTTTACGACTATACTGTCTACCCGGTACAGGAGCGTATCGGTTGGTGCAATAAAACCACCAACCACCGTATATACGCCATTAGGTACTTTCATGGAATATGTCTTATTATTCTGCATCTCGGTGTACAATGCGAAGAACCGTATTGAGTCGATAGCAGTAACCCCGGCATCGAAAAATTGAGGCAGGGTCATGGTAATTTTTCCGGAAATGCTGCCTCCCGGAGCCAATACCTGAAACAGGAGCGAGTCTGTTCCCACGGTAACATTCTCATAGAATTGGGGTGATACTGCGTATCCCTCGGGCAATTTCCAATTGGCGACCTCCACACGATACTTTGACAACCGGGCTGATGAGGAGACTTTCAACGAAAAGGGAGCCCGCGCGCCGACTGTCGTCATCGTATAAAAAGTGGCGTCAAGGCTGTCGTGATACGCTCCGGCAATTACCATCAGATCTTTAATATTAGAAATCGCGCCTGTTACCGTGCCCTTTATCGTCGCATCGGTAGAGATTACAAGGTAGGAAGCAGATACTGTATCGTCATTCTGTTCAACCTTAATATTGAAATCCTGATTCAAATAATTATCATTATCAACCCGGACGCGCCAATTCCCGGTTGAAATCTGAATCAAAGCAATCCCATTGCCATCGGTCTTACCCGGCACCTCAACATTCAACTGATCGTCACGCAGCTTGACATCAACATTCGGTTCAACGGTGCTGTCTTCATCAACGACCTTCAGCCGGATAAATTTGTCACCCTTCTGAATTTTAATAATAATACCGGCTTGGCCGGGCCCGACACTGTCTATATTTGTCGGTGTGACAAAATAACCCTGGGGCAGAATCTCATCGTCCACCCACACATGAAACATATAACGCTTGAACTTGCTATTTACAGACACTGTAAAAGCTGTATCGCCTATTACTTTTGCATCCGCGTAATACCAGGCACCCTTATCCCAATCCCACACACCGGTCGTATCTACAGACAAATTGATACTGAAACCTTTTTCAAGATTGATTCCGGCGCTGTCATAAATAACTCCTTTAACAAACGAATTAGTCGTATACAGAACATAATTATATTTCACCGTATCATTGCTCGACAAAACGTCTATTTTTGCCTGGGGATGCATATAACTCTCCTCAATTCCCCAGTCATCGAACCAGATCTCCCATGCACCAGGAATTACCGGGACAATATATTTTCCCGAATCGGTTTCAACCGGCACATACAAGTTCGCCTCCCTGTTTTCAAATGTCAGCCGGGCATTATATATAACAGTCCCTTTTTCATCTTTGACAATACCCGCAATAAACTGCGTTGCTTTCTTGAACATGAAATTGATACCGGTCAGATTGGCAATCAGAAGCGTGTCAACAGCCTGCGGTGGAACGAAAAATGAGTCTCTATAAACCTTGAATTCGTCCATGGCCATAATAAAAACCTTTTTACTCTGGGTGGAATCCGGGTAATAAATCGTATAATCCCCGGTTGCATTGGTCCGGGCGCTGCGCCGTATTTGGTTCGGGCGTGCGTTCCTCGAAAATAAGGCTGTATGATGAAAAAAGGTTTTTTTTCTGTCTTGTAATCTATTACCACTCAATTCCACCGAGGAAAAAACAAGAATATTCTTTAATGCGCCTCCATTCGGCCCCGTAACCTTTCCGCTGATTTTTGTATTGGTCGCAGGCCACGGTTTTATTCTAACTGATGCAGTATCAGCTCCTCCCTTGTCCCATATTATCATTGTATACAATCCTTCGAACGAAAACCCGCTTTGATCGCCAGTCTTTATCAGTCCCTCGGTTTTTCCGTCTGCGACAGTATCCATATCATCCTTGCCGTCTACATATTTAGTGCCTTCATCTATGGTACTGAAAACCGCCAGGTCGATTTTTTCTTCAAAAGCACCGTTCTCATCAACATCACAATACAGAAAAATATCAGCAGAGTCACCGGGTGCAGAAAAATCGCCTTTCAGCAGCATGGTTTCACCCAGTGAAATGGTGTCCGGGGTTAATGAAAGGTTAGTAAATGCAAACACGCTGATCGCTGATACTAGAACGAAAACAAAAACATGTCGCATACCGACTCCTTTGAATGAATGTTAATACATTTTCAATATTATTAACCAATTTAAGAGCAGGTTGTTAATTTGATAGGTAATCAAGGCCGGTTTTAATCGCTTAAGGGCTTAAAAAGCCTTTTTCTAATTATATATAGATTCATGAAACATTCAAGTTATTTTTAAAAAAGCCCTTTTTTAGTGTGTTTTTTCCAGCGATTCCGTAACGTATCGGTAGAGATTTATCTAACCCACACAAATTCTTCAAGTTAGCAAATTCGCATTTGATTGAGCAGATTCGCATTTATTCTCTTGCGCATCTCTTGCCTACTAAT
>Ga0105099_10000142_pt1 | contig 45684 bp, 34 predicted proteins | sample PPLLak3cmMay2015_2_FD_79138 | JGI IMG/M metagenome (GOLD analysis project Ga0105099, IMG submission 79138) | Freshwater sediment microbial communities from Prairie Pothole Lake near Jamestown, North Dakota, USA - PPLs Lake P8 Core (1) Depth... | ecosystem: Environmental > Aquatic > Freshwater >... | reverse complement strand
TAGAGTTCATAGAGCCTCGAATTGATTTCTCTCTGATTCAGCAAGGGCTGGAAGATGGCTGGTAGATTCGACCTGTCAGTGTCCCCCCCTTCCCCCCTTGTCAAGGGGGGTGGTCCTGCCGGGGGGATCTCTGTATGGAGGCGTAGAGTTTAATAGAACCTCGAATTGATTTCTCTCTGATTCAGGACGGGTGAGAAAGTGCCTGTAGATTCGACCTGCCAGTGTCCCCCCTTCCCCCCTTGATAAGGGGGGCGGTCTTTCCGGGGGGGATGTAGATGGCATGGTAACTGCAAATTTTTGACCGGCAGCGGGCGACTGTTCACCTGAAAAAAGGGGGCGTCCACCGGAATACCCATCCGGTGGTCTTGCCAGGAAACTTTTCCCGTGCTACTATCGTATCTCTTTCCTGCTCCGTTGCGGGTAATTTCCCTTGAACGTTGAGAAAAAAATGAAAAACCATACACTTTTGTCATTTGTTTTGTCGGCTTGGTTGGCAGCGGCGATCTCGCCGGCCTTTGCCGGAGAACCCCGGTCGTTCTCTCTCAAAGAGGTCCGGCAGTATGCGGTGGAGCACAATGCCCGCACCCGCAATGCCCGCACCGACATCGAGATCGCACGCAAGAAGATCTGGGAAACGACCGCCTTGGGCTTGCCCCAGGTCAGCGGCTCGGTCTCCTACCAGAACATGCTGAAGATCCCGATCACCCTCATACCGGCCCGCATCTTCGACCCCGATGCTCCGGCCGACGCCTTCATCGAAATGCAATTCGGCACCCAGCACAACACCACCCTGAACCTCACCGCCAGCCAGCTCATATTCCAGGGTTCCTACTTCGTCGCCCTCCAGGCTTCCCGGGTGTTCCTTCAAATCTCCCGGAACAGCCTGGAAAAGACCGAGATCGAGGTGAAAGAGGCAGTTACCAACTCCTACTACCTGGTGCTGCTGTCCCGGCAGACCCGCGATATCATCGCTGCCAACCTGGCCAACCTCAAGCAGAATCTTTATGAGGTGGGCGAAATGCACCGCGTCGGCTTTCTCGAGGATACCGACGTGGACCAGTTGCAGCTGACCGCCACCGACCTGGAAAACGCCCTGCGGGCGAGCGAGCGGCAGATGACTATTACCGAGAGGCTGCTGAAGTTCCAGATGGGGATCGACCTGGAGGCCGGGATCACCTTGAGCGACGGGCTCGATGCGATCCTGGCCGGACTGAAAGGCGACGATCTCCTGGCGGCGCCCTTCACCCTGACCGATCACATCGACTTCCGCATCGTCGACAACCAGGAGAAAGCCTTGAGCCTGAGTCTGAAAAAGGAGAAATCCGATTTCCTCCCCTCGGTCTCCGCCTTCTTCACCCACCAGGCCAGTGCCATGCGCAACGAGTTCAATTTCTTTCGCAAGACCGACGACAAATGGTTTCCGGCCAGTATCTTCGGGATCAATATCAATGTGCCTATCTTCAGCAGCGGCATGCGGCTGGCCCGGGTCGGTCAGGCCAAGCGTGAACTGGAGAAGGTGAAACGGAGCAAGGCGGAGCTGGCTGCCGGGCTGAAGCTGGGTCTGGAACAATCCCGTTCCGAGTATGCCAGCGCCATCGAGAAGAGCGCCAATACCCAGAAGAATGTCAATTTGGCCCAAAAAATATACGGGAAGACCCTGGTCAAGTACAAGCAGGGGGTGGCTACCAGCCTGGAATTGAGCCAGACTCACACCCAGCTGCTGACCGCCCAGGGCAACCATATCCAGGCGGAGATCGAGCTGTTGATGGCCCGGACCAAGCTGGCGAAAGCCTTGAATCGATTATAAGGAGAGCATCTATGAAACAGACAACAATTTCTTCATTGACATACCTGGTGGTTTTGCTGATGCTGCTGGTTCCGGCAGCCGGATGCAAATCAGACCAAACCGTTTATGCGGTCGGGAACGGCAATTCGGCCAGCGACGCGGTGGCCGTCGAGGTCAAGGATATGGCCTACGAGCCATTCTCCCATTCCTTTGCCGCCAACGGCATGGTGGAAGCGGTGAAGGATGCCTTCATCAGCCCCGAGCAGGGAGGGCAGATCAAGAGTATTTCCGTCCGCGAGGGTGATCGCGTCCGTGCCGGGCAGTTGCTGGCGACTCTGAACACCAGCGTCATCGAAAAGGGGATCGCCGAAGCCCGGACCCAATTGCAGTTGGCCCAGACCGTATACGCCCGGCAGAAGGAACTGTGGGACAAGCAGATCGGCTCCGAGATCCAGTTCCTCCAGGCCAAGACGGCCAAGGATGCGATCGAGGACCGGATCAAGTCGCTCCAGGCCCAACTGGAACTGAGCCAGATCAAGGCGCCGATCGACGGCATCGTCGATACGATCGCGGCCAAGGAAGGAGAGCTGGCGGCACCCGGTGTCATGCTGCTCCGCGTCATCGACCTGAGGCGGATCTACATCAAGGCCGATGTATCCGAATCTTACCTGGCCAAGATCAAACCGGGCGACCCGGTGACCGTCGAATTTCCCTCCTATCCCGATCTGGCCGTGAAGACGACGATCCAACGAATCGGCAACGTGGTCAACCCCGACAACCGCACCGTCAAGGTTACCTTGGCGCTGGACAATGTCGGCGAAAAGCTGAAACCGAATCTGATGGCGGTGATCCGCATGGAGGATTTTCGCACCGCTGCGGCCCTGGTCCTCCCGTCGATCATCATCAAGAAGGACATGAACGGCTCCTATGTGTACCAGGTCCGGATCGAGAAGGAAAAATCGATCGCCAGCAAGCTCTACCTCACCCCCGGGATCACCGAGAATAGTCTCACCCAGATCACCTCCGGGCTGGAACCGGGGCAGCGGATCATCGTCAAGGGGTACAACCTGGTCAAGAACGGAGTCGAGATCACCATCGCCAAGTAGGGGAACATGAGCAACAGCCAATCGGAACCAAGCGGAGTCAGGGAATACAAACCTACCACCTTCGCCCAGAAGAACAAGAGCACCGTTTTCCTGATCACCATCGTGCTGGTGATCTTCGGATTTTTTGCCTATAATTCCATGTCGGTGGAGCTGTTCCCCGAGGTGAAATTCGCCTATGTGTTCGTCAAGACGATCTACCCGGGAAATTCGCCCATCGATATCGAAAATCTGATCACCCGGCCGTTGGAAAAGGAGATCCAGGTCATCAACGGGATCAAGGTCCTGCGCTCCACCTCGAGCCAGGACAATTCCGACATCCTCATCGAGTTCAATCCCAATGTCGATCTGGACAAAGCGGTGCAGGAGGTGAAGGATGCGGTGGACAACTGCAAGAGCGAATTGCCCGATGACCTGCCCATCGACCCCATGGTGATGGATGTCGACGTCAACGAGTTTCCCATCATCAACATCAACCTGTCGGGTGATTACAGCTTCGCCGAATTGAAGGAGTTCGCCGAGTACCTGGAGGAGGAGATCGAAGAGATCCCCGAGGTTTCCAAGGTGGAGATCAAGGGGCTCGACAACCGGGAGATCCAGATCAATGTCGATCAGCACAAGCTGGAAGCCTTTGAGTTGACCTTCTACGATATCGAGAACGCCGTCACCATGGAGAACATCTCCGTTTCCGGCGGTGATATCAAGCTGAACGACACTACCCGCTCGATCCGCATCATGGGGGAGTTCACCCGGATCGAAGAGATCCGCAACATCATCGTCAAGAACGAGAACCGCAACATCGTCTACCTGCGCGACGTCGCCAGTGTCGTGGACGGATTCGAGGATGCACAGACCATGGCCCGCCTGGACCATCAACCGGTGGTCTCGCTGCAGGTGGTCAAAAAGGGCGGGGAAAACCTGATCAACGCCACCGACAAGATCTTTGCCGTCCTGGATCAATCCAGAAAGGATGGTGTCTTGCCCCGGGCGTTAAGTGTTTCCATCACCAACGACCAGTCCGATTTCGTCAAGAAGATGGTCTCGAACCTGGAAAACAGCATCATCCTGGGCATCATCTTCGTGGTGCTGGTGCTCCTCTACTTCCTCGGGCTGCGCAACAGCCTGTTCGTGGGCATGGCCATCCCCATGTCGATGCTCATGTCCATCGTCGTCCTGAACCTGATGGGCTCCACCATCAACATGATGGTCCTTTTCGGCCTGGTCCTGGCCCTGGGGATGCTGGTCGACAACGCTATCGTGGTCGTCGAAAACGCCTACCGGTTCATCCATCAGGGGTTCTCCCGCTTCGAAGCCATCAAACGGGCGGTCGGCGAGATCGCTGTGCCGATCATCTCCTCCACCGCCACCACCCTGGCCGCTTTTCTCCCCCTGGCCTTCTGGCCCGGGATGATGGGGGAGTTCATGAAGACGCTGCCCATCACCCTGATCATCGTGCTGACTGCTTCCCTGTTCTTCGCCCTGATCCTGGTTCCCGTTTTCATGCAGAAGTATGTCAAACGGGAAGAGGAGATCAAAGCTCCCAGGGCCAAAAAGAGCCTGCGCATTTCCCTGATCCTTCTAACCCTGGCGGTTCCCCTGCATATCGCCGGCATTCCCGTCCCCGCCAACCTGCTCATTTTCTCCGCCCTGGTGATCCTGTTGTACCAGTACATCCTCTATCCGAGCGCCAACTGGTTCCAGTGGAAATTCCTCCCCCGCCTCGAGGATGGGTATGCCAGGCTGATCGAATTTTCGGTGCGGGGGCGCAACCCGGTCTATCTGCTGGGGGGAACCCTAATCGTGTTTGTCCTGGTCATGGCGTTTTTCGCCGTGCGCAAACCCCTGGTCAGTCTGTTTCCCTCCAATGAGCCCTCCTATATCAACATCATGGCCGAGCTGCCGGTCGGCTCCGACATCACTGCCACCGACGCCCTGATGCTCCGGATGGAGGAGCGGGTGTTCGCCGTTCTCGAACCCGATCAAAAGATCGTCGAATCGGTGCTGACCACCATGGGCAACGGCGTGGTCGAGGAGAACGAGTTCATCACCGAGACGACCCTGAACCGGGGATTGATCACCGTCTCCTTCTGCGATTATGAACTGCGCCGGGGAGTCAAAACCTCCTTGATCATGAAGGAACTGGCGCGGCAGTTGATCGGCCGGTATCCGGGGGTGAAGATCTCGGTAACCAAAAACCAGATGGGTCCGCCTACCGGCAAGGCGGTCAACCTGGAGATCATCGGCAAGGACTTCGGTAAGCTCCAGGAATTGACCGAAAATGTCCAACGCTACATAGAAGTTGAAAAAATTCCCGGTATCGAGGGATTGAAGATGGATCTCGACACGGGCAAGCCGGAGTTGCTGGTGACCATCGACCGGGATAAGGCGCGGCGTTTCGGCCTCTCCACCGCGCAGATCGCCGGGACCATCCGTACCGCTCTCTTCGGCAAGGATATATCCGATTTCAAGGAGGGGGAGGAGGAATTCCCGATCTGGATCCGGCTCGATAAAAAATACCGCAACGACGTGGTCTCGCTGATGAATCAGAAGATCACCTTCCGCAACCAGTCGAGCGGGCGGATCCTGCAGGTGCCGATCGCCTCGGTCGCCGAGTTCGCCTATGGTACAACCTTCAATTCGGTAAAACGGAAGGATGTGGAGCGGGTCATCACCCTCTCCTCCAATGTCATCGAGGGGTACAATGCGGCCGGGATCAATGCGCGGTTGAAGTCGATGATGGCGAAATTCGCCATGCCCGACGGATACAAGTACAAATTTTCCGGGGAACAGGAGGATACGGCCGAGGCCCAGGAGTTCCTGATCCGGGCCATGATCATCGCCCTGGCTCTGATCCTGCTGATCATGGTGGCCCAGTTCAATTCGCTGGCCAAGCCCCTGATCGTCATGGCCAGCGTCCTCTTCAGCACCATCGGAGTCTTCGGCGGCCTGGCCTTCTTCAAGATGGATTTCATCATCATCATGACCGGGGTCGGCCTGATCTCCCTGGCCGGGGTGGTGGTCAACAACGCCATCGTCCTGATCGACTACACCGATTATCTGAAAAACGGCAAACGGCGGGAACTGGGTCTGGATGAGGATGCCGCCCTCCCCATCGAGGAGTCGGTCAAGTGCATCGTCCGGGCCGGCAAGACCCGGCTGCGGCCGGTGCTCCTGACCGCCATCACCACGGTACTGGGGCTTTTGCCTATGGCGCTCGGCATGAACATCGATTTCGCCTCGCTGACGCGCAGCCTGAATCCCCGTCTCTACTTCGGCGGCGACAATGCCGCGTTCTGGGGGCCGATGGCCTGGACGGTGATCTTCGGGTTGACTTTTGCCACTTTCCTGACTCTGGTGGTGGTGCCGGCCATGTACCTGATCGGCAACCGGCTGAAGCTGAAGTTTGCAAGGAAAAAGTAAAAAAGGATCACCGTCCTGCCGGAGATCCCCCCTTTCCCTTATGTCAATGGGGGCATCGCTGGCAAGGGATCTCGGTGAAGAGGTGCCTGTAGATTTGACCTGTCCGTATCCCCCCCTTCCCCCCTTGATAAGGGGGGCGGTCCTGCCGGGGGGATTTCTGTACAGAGGCGTAGAGTTCATAGAGCCTCGGATTGAATTCCCTTTTATTCTGACAGGGGGCAGTGCTGTCTGCAGATTTGACCTGTCCGTATCCCCCCCTTCCCCCCTTGATAAGGGGGGCGGCCCTGCCGGGGGGATTTCTTCCGCCAAGTTGAAGCGCCCCGATCTGAATTTTGGAAAAAACGGGGTGGCGCCGGTTTTTTTTATTTGTTATTTTTTTTTCGATCTGGTAGAGTGATAAAAGTCGTGAAAATCGGCAAAGGAGGGGCTCATGTTTGCAACCAAGGTATATATGGAGCGAAGAAAAAAACTGAAGAAATTGGTGCCGGGCGGCATCCTCCTGTTTCCGGGCAACGAGGAAGCCCCGATGAACTATTTGGACAACACTTATCACTTCCGCCAGGACAGCACCTTTCTCTATTTTTTCGGCCTCGATCAGCCGGGCCTGACGGCGCTGATCGATCTGGATGAAGGAAAGGAGATCATTTTCGGAACCGAGTTGACCATGGACGATATCGTCTGGATGGGACCGCAGCCAACACTGCAGAGCCGGGCGGAGCGGGCCGGCATCGACGCGGTCGAACCGCTCGCCAGCCTCCCGGCCTATTTGAAAAAAGCCGGACAGGCGAAGCGGACGATCCACTACCTGCCCCCGTACCGGGCAGACATCCGCCTGTTCCTGGCCGACCTCCTCGAAATCCCGCCGGCCCGGGTCAGCGAGCGGGCTTCGCTCGAGTTCATCCGGGCGGTCATTTCCCTGCGCAAGATCAAGGGTGAAGAGGAGATCGCCGAGATCGAGAAGGCGGTCAACATCGCCATCGCCATGCACCGGCGGGCGATGATCATGGCCGCTCCCGGTGTGACCGAAGCAAAGATTGCCGCCGCCGTCCATGAGGTTGCGCTGGCCTCCGGGGGGAACCTGGCTTTTCCCATCATCGGGTCCGTCAACGGCCAAACCCTGCACAACCATCACCACGGTAATACCCTGCAACGGGGAGACCTCTTCCTGCTCGATGCCGGGGCCGAGACGGGCAGTCACTACGCTTCCGACCTGTCGAGTACCGTGCCCGTGGATAAGACCTTCACCGCCCGGCAAAAGGATATCTATCAGATTGCCTGGAATGCCCATCAGAAAGCCGTCTCCATGCTCAAGCCGGGGGTGTCGTTCAAGGAGGTCCACCTGGCCACCTGCCGGGCCATTGCCGCGGGCCTGCGCGACCTGGGCCTCATGACCGGGGATGTCGACGAGGCGGTTGCGGCCGGTGCCCATGCCATGTTCTTCCCCTGCGGGACCGGGCACATGATGGGGCTGGATGTCCACGACATGGAGAATCTGGGCGAGGTCCATGTCGGCTGGGACGGCCAGCCCAAGAGCACCCAGTTCGGCCTGAAATCGTTACGGCTGGGGCGGAAACTGGAACCAGGGTTCGTGGTGACCATCGAGCCTGGCATCTATTTTATCCCCGAGCTGATCGATCTCTGGGGGAAGCAGGGGAAGTTCAAGGAGTTCATCGATTACGAGAAACTGGAAAAGTACCGGGATTTCCACGGCCTGCGTAACGAGGAAAACTACCTGATCACCGTCGACGGCCGCCGCTGCCTCGGCGCATCCTTCCCCAAGGACATCGCGGCGGTGGAAGCCCTGCGCGCCTGAACCGGAGCAGATCAGGGACGATTGATCGGTGGGTAACATGTCGGGGGAAGCCCGGAACTGAATTTTCCGGGACGGCCCCGTTCGAGGCGGCCGTCCCGGGTGTAAAAATCAGTTTCAGGAGTGGCGGATCATTTCTTGACCATCAGGAGCATCATCAGCGAGGAATCCCCGCCCGGGATGGTCTTCAACGATTTCAACTGCGTTTCGATCCGGTCGAGGAATTCCTTGTTGAAGGTTGATTTGCCTTCGCTTTCGGGTGCAACCTCGAAGCGGACGATCCCTTTTTCCGGGATGAATTTCATGGCCACCGCAGCCGGCAATTGCGAACGGATATCGTCGAGGATCGGGTCGATCTCCTTTTTGTGATCGCGGGTGAAGTTCTTGCTCATGATGATCAGGAGCTTCTGGCCTTTTCCAGACAGGATGGACGGGTCATCGATCAATTCGGTCACGTCGGCGAGGCCTGGCTCTTTTCTTGTACTGCGGACGCCCACATCGGGCTTTCCCTCGGCTCCGGTTTCCTCCCCGAGGGGGATCCGTTTCAGCGACATGATATCGAGCCCGGCAGTGGGCTCTGTTTTCGCAGCGAAGGTGTGGATTTTTCCATTCTCGACGATGATCTGGGCTTCGGATGCATCCAGTTTTTTGCTCAACTCATCCAGTTTGGCCGACAACTTCTCCTTGATCTGCGGATCGGAGATCTGGCCGGCCGTGTTCCGGCATTCCTCGGCAAGCTTGATCAGCTCGTCATTCTCGGTGCCCTTGACAACGGTGAACGATTGACTGCCCCCGGCGGCCACGTAGCCGAACTTCCGCGCCTTCTTCAGCTTCTCATCATCGTTGACCCAGATCAGGTTGTCGTCGCTGACCCAGATCAGGTAACCGTTTCCATTTTTAGCATCACGCCTGAACCCGATTTGCGTGCCGTCGGGGAGTTTCATACCCTCCTTGGCGATGAGCATGTGCGGGTCGCCGTCCTTTGGTGAAAGGACAGTCCAGGACATCTTCCCGCTCTTTTCATCCTTTTCCCTTGAAAATACGACCAAGTTCCCCTCTTTCTTCTTCTCCTTCTTTCCGTCTTCGGAGCTGCTCTTTGCCGTTTGCTGAGGCCAGCCGGACGAAGAGGAAACGGCGTATGCTTCGTCTCCGGCCTGAGGCAGGGCCTTGGGACCGGCGGCGCCCAGAAGGACAAACACCAGGAAGAGCATCGAAAACAGAGCTGTTTTATAGATCATCGAAACCTCCTTGATTGCATGGAAATCGGTCAGGATATGGGTCACCCTGGCGATGAATTTTCCCTCACCGGCCATACCCGCTGCCATCGCCCCGGCTGCAGCCGGATTCCACTTTTGTTTCATTTCCAGCAGGCAGGAGGCGTATTCGGACGGTTTGATCCCGGCAGCGACCACCGCTTCATCGCATGCCTTCTCCTGTTCCAGCCGCAGACGCCGGAAGGCCAGCCACACGAGTGGGTTGCACCAGAAGATCGCACACCCGATGCCACAGAGAATATTGAGAAAAAAATCGCGGCTACGGATGTGAAACAATTCATGAAACAGGATGGCCGTCCGCTTCCTCTGATTCCAATCGTCGCATTCCCGGGGCAGCAGGATCACCGGTTGCCGGATCCCCCAGGTGATCGGAACGGGAATGGCCCGGTGGCGCAACAGATCGACCTTTCGTGAGAGCGGAAATCGGTTCTGGAATTCGCTGATGATCGACTGCCACTCGTGACCGGTGATGGCGGTCGCTGTACGGGTGATTTTCGAAGTCCGGGCAAGACCCGACAGCAAGCGGATCAGGCAGACCGCTGCAGACGCCCCCCAGATAGCGATGATCCAGAATCCGGGAGTAGGATTCGGCAGGGCCGGATGCGGATTGCCACCGGGGATGCCGTTGCCGGCGCTCGGGACTTGATTGATGACCCAAGTCGCGCTCGGAGATCGGATTCCTCCGATCGGGAAGACCTGAAACCGAGGATTTGGCCTGCTATCCCGATCACGGTAGGGAAGCAGGCCGATCCGCCAGGCTGGGGAGAGGAAAGAAAAAAGGGGCAGCAGCAATATGGCCAGGAAGACTCCGGCCAGAAACCGCTGGCGGACGCTGGCCCGCGCCCGTTTCCATCGCGCCAGGAGCAGAAAGGTGACGCCGAGTAAAACCGAGCTTTTGACCAGCCATTCCACCCACCAGTAGAGAAGGGAATTCACGGTTGCCATGGGTTCATCTCCCTTCCCGGCGGGCTTTTTCAATGAGTGTGGCCAATTTTTGGTAGTCCTCTTCCGACAGGTTCTTTTCGGAGATATCGAGGAGGGCAGCGACGACCCGTTCCGGGGAGCCGGCGAAGAATGTATTCATCACATGATCCAGCGCTGATTCGCGGGCCGTGGCATGGGGGACGGTGGGGAGGAACACATAACGAGGCCCGTCGATCCGGTGGGTCAGGTGCCCCTTCTCCTCGAGGACCCGCAGCAGGGCGCGGACCGCCGAGTAGGACGGCGGCGAGGGGAGGTTGTCCAGCACTTGACCCCCGGTCGCTTCGCCCAAACGATAGATGATATCCATAATTTGCCGTTCCCTGCGGCTCAAGCTTTTCTCATTTTTCATAGCCACCTCGCAATAAAAGTCGAATCAGTTGCCAAGTATGCTGAAATTTTAGCATGCTAAAAAAATAGCATATGCTTTTTTGGTTGTCAAGTAGAGAATGAAAAAAAATGCAGCAGGTTGAAAAATACCGGAAAAACAAATTGTAAAATGGAATTCATCGGGCCTGAGAGCCATGATTGCAGGAAGCCGGAAATTTCTGTACAATGGTCGGCAAGGAGTCATGAATGCCCCAAAGAAAGCAATTGAATAGGCGTGATTTCCTCCACCGTTCTCTGGCTGCCGGTATCGGTGTTCCGCTCATCGCCGCCCGATCCGACTCTCTCCAGAGCCAGGAAGTCACAATCAATGCGGATTCACCGCGGATCAAGGAATACCGGACTCTGGGCCGTACCGGATTCAAGGTGTCTGACATATCCAGCGGTGGCCCCCAGAACGAGGTATTGCTGAAAGCATTGCTGCAATCCGGAGTCAATTACATCGACACCGCTGAAAGTTACGGCCGCGGCCAGTCGGAAACGTCCACCGGCAATGTCGTCAAGGAGTTTGATCGAAAAAAGCTCTTCGTCACTACCAAGATCGTGGTCAAAGCGGATCAAACCAAGGAGACAATCCTGGCACGGGTCCGCAAATGCCTGGAGCGACTGCAGACCGATTATGTCGATTGTTTGATGATTCACAGCCCCGCCACTTCCGATCTGCTTGTGCACGAAGGGTTTCACGAGGCGGCCAAGCAATTGAAAAGCGAGGGAAGAGTCCGGTTTCTGGGCGTCGCCAACCACGGCGGACAATGGAACGATGTCCCCGAGACCATGGAGCAGGTCTTGGGAAAAGCGGCCGAGGACGGCCGGTTCGATGTTTTTCTCATGGTCTACAATTTCGTTCAGAAGGAAATGGGGGAGGCGGTACTGAAAGTATGCCAGGAGAAGAACATCGGCGTCACCCTCATGAAGACCAATCCCGTCGGCGGCTACCTGGAAATGAAAGCCCAGGTCGATCAACTGGAAAAAGAGGGAAAACCGATAAACGACTATCTCCGGAACCTATTGCCGCGCTTGAAGGAGAAGGCCGACAAGGCCCAGGCCTTCATCGATCGCTACGGCCTGCAGGGCGAAGCCCAGGTGCGGGACGCCGCCATCCGTTTCGTGCTCGCTCACCCGGGTGTGCATGCGGCCTGCATCAGCTTCAATATTTTCGATGACCTGAAAACCTATGTTGGATTGTCGGGTTCGCGTTTCACACTGAAGGACAAGCAGATGATCACCCAGTATCGTAGCCAGTGCAGCGACCTCTACTGCCGGCACGCCTGCGGAATCTGTGAACATGCCTGCCCCGCGGGTGTACCTGTGAACACCATCATGCGGTTCAACCACTATTTCCAGGCTCAGAAGCGGGAACGGTTCGCCATGGAGCAATACCGGGAGTTGACCTCCCCCAAGGCCGATGGTTGCCTCGATTGCCCGGGAGGGTGCGAATCGGCCTGCCCCTTCGGTGTTCCGGTTCAGGGGCTTTTGGCCATGGCCCATCGCCGGTTGAGTCTGGCGTAATCAGGGTATGAGGAGGAAATCAGATGGCTTTTTTGGGTAAAAAAATTCAGGATGATGTCCACAAAGAACTGGCTGCATTGACCCGGACGGTTCATTTCAAATATTTCGGGCAGGAGATGGAATGCCGGTTCTGCAAGGAGACCCGTGAACTTCTGGAGGAGGTTGCCGCCTTGAGCGACCGGATCCATCTCGAAGTTTTCGATTTTATCAAGGATAAGGAAACGGTCGACCGCCTTGGCATCGAGCGCATTCCGGCCCTGGCCGTCTCCGCTGATGAGGATTACGGTATCCGCTTCTACGGGATTCCGTCGGGATATGAGTTCACCTCGTTGATCGAAGCGATCAAGCTGGTGGGAACGGGAAAAACCCTGATCTCCGATGAGGCTCGGAAATTCCTGGAAACTCTCGAACACGATGTCCACCTTCAGGTGTTCGTCACCCCCACCTGTCCGTACTGTACCGGCTCGGTGATCCTGGCCCATCAACTCGCCTTTGCCAGCCCCCGCATCCGCGCCGACATGATCGAGGCCACCGAATTTCCCCAGTTGGCGCAAAAGTACGATGTGATGGGAGTGCCGCGCACGGTCATCAATGAAACCGGCTTCATCGAGGGGGCGGGATCGGAGCCGATGGTACTGGCCAAGATCAAAGAGGTCCTGGGGACAGATTGATTGCGTCGGGGCTGGGAAGCGGTCAGTCGAGCAGCGTCAGGGCTCCGGCCGGGACATACCAGGAAGCGGTGCCGGGAATCCCCTTGGCGGGCAGATCGAGGCAGACGACGATCCCCTCCAGTTGCACCGGCCGATCGGCTAAATAGGCGATGTTCTGGTTCACCGGAAAGCGGATGGTTTTGCTGCCTTTCTTCACCACCAGGACAGGATTGGCCGGAACAGTGCCGTCGATAGTGACAGCAGCGCCGAGGCGCGCAAAGGCATCCAGGGCCGGGAGAAACAGTTGCGCTCCGAGCCGGTCGAGATCGACCGGCAGCAAGCCGGCCAGGTAACGGCCGATCTCGTGGTTTTGCACGATCCCCTGAAGACGAATTCCCCGGGGATGGTGAATGAAGAGGGGAACATCTTCGCCGCTGTGATGGGTGGTGCTCCAGCCGATTCCCATTCGCCGGGAAGAAATCTGTCCGATCAGGATTGTCAAGGATTTCGGGCGGTTGATGTTCTGTTCGATGTCCCGTTTCTCCTCCGGGGTAAGTGACTCGATTCCCATTTCCCTGGCCAGATAAGCGCCGATCGCCTCGATTCCCCCGAGGTCGGAAAGTTGCTCGCAGGCTTTGAGTGCGGACATATGGCTATTTTGCAGGTGATCGATCAAAGAAGAAAAGGGGACCACCGGTTCCTGGGAAATCATCAGTCCGCCGGTGCTGTGGTCGGGGGCGATGACGAGCACTGTGTCGGAGCGGTTCCGGGCAAAGGCCAGGGCGACGGCGACAGCCTCGTCGAAGGCGTCCACTTCTGCTGCGACCGCAGCTCCGTCGTTGTCATGGGCGACCCAATCGATCTGGCTCCCTTCGACCATCAGGAAGAATCCCTTTGGGTTTTGGGAGAGGAGCTGCAGGGCCTTGGCGGTCATTTCAGCGAGAGAGGGTTCATTGACAGAATCCCGGTCGATGGCGAGATTCATCCCCTTGTCGGCAAATATTCCCCAGAGTGGACCGGAGTCGGCCGCCAGCATGGCGGTGCGGTCCTGCACGATCATCCGGCCCTGATCCCGGAGAACGGAAATCAGGTTTTCCTGATCGGGACGCTTTTTCGGGTCGAGATCCTGGCGGCCTCCGCCCAGTAAAACGTCGATTCCCTGGTAGACCTGCTGTTCGCTGAGAATTTCGGCTCGGTTGCGGTCGGGATAATGGGCAGAGAAAGCGGCGGGCGTGGCGTGGCTGAACGGGCAGGTGACCACCAGGCCGGTTGCTTTGCCAAGGGATCGGGCGGCTTCCAGGAGGGTCGGAGCGGGATAGCCGGAGCGTCCGGCCGGAGCGGAGGGGACATCGGGAAGGAGAATCATATCGGGAAAAACCGATATGGACCGGTTCACGGTTTTGTAGCCAGTGGCCATGGCGGAAGCCGAGGGCGCTGAATCGGTGACAGTGGCATCGCTGGAATAGGTGCGGATCAGCCCGCAGGCCAATTCATCCAGAGCCAACCGGTTTTTTCCGGTCTTGGCAAACCGGTGCCAGCGGCCGAGGGTGAGGTGGGCGGTGGCCATGCCGTCGGGAACCATGAGGATGATATTGACGATCCCCGGTTTTCCCGCGGCGGCCGATTGCTTCGGTTCGTCCGAGTGTAATGGGTTGATGGGGGTACCGGTGACGGGAGATATCTGGCCGATGATCAGGATGAAGCCGATCAGTACTCGGATGAAGAGGGTTCGGGACATATATTTGCTCCTTGATGATGTCGGTTAATGAAAGCGTTCGGCCAAGTCGTGCAGGGTTTCGATCCCCCAGGTGATCTGTTCGGGCTTGCTGGCGGGAAAGGTCAAGCGGATGAGCAGCCCCGCTTGGCGTTTCTCCTCGAGCAGATCGGGAGCCAGTGCTCCCCAGGCGGGAGAGATGCTGACACCGGCGGCTTTGGCGGCGTCGATGTATTCCTGCTCCCGTTCGCGGCCGATGGCCGGCAGGCGGAGGGTGGCGAAAAAGCCGCCGTTGATTTCGCCCGCGGATGCATCGGGAAAATGGTTGGCCAGGGCCCGGTTCAGGGCCTCCAGGCGGGGCTTGTACAGGCCGCGCAGGGTGTCGAGGTAGCGGTCGAATTCACCCGCCTCGATAAAATCGGCGATGAACGCCTGGGTGGGCAGGTTGGGATTGAGCCGGGAATTGGTGACGATCTTTTCCATATTCGCCATCAGATTCCTGGGCAGGACGATATACCCGCACTTGGTTCCGGGAGAAATGGTCTTGGTAAACGAACTGATCAGGATGGGACCTTCATCGGACAGGGGGATGGGGGTGTTTTTCTGACCATCGTAACGGAGCGGTTCGTAACAGATGTCCCAGGCGCAGAGGACCCCGTTTTCCCGGCAGATATTGACTGCCGCGGCGATATTGGCGGCGGTGTAGGTGATGCCGGTTGGGTTGTGATGAAAGGGAATCCCGTAGAAGAGGGCGGGGTGGTTTTTTTTGATCAGTGTCTGCAGCCGATCGAGATCGATCCCGGCCGCGGTCAGGGGTACCCCCTGTAACCGGTGGCCGTACCCTCCGGCGTCGAAGATCACCCGGTCATAGCTGGATTCTTCGATGAGGATGAGGCTCTCCCGGGGAAGGGATTTGAAAAAGAGCGAGATGATCTCCAAGCCGCCGTTTCCGGCGATCACCCGGGCCGGGTCGGTATCGTGGAGTCGGGCGATCTGTTCCCGCAGGCGGGTGAATCCGCAGAAATGGCCGTACTGCAGAACACCGGTGCCGTAGGTGCGGATAGCCCGGGAATAGCCTTCGGCGGCTTGCTCGATGAGTTGAACGAGCGCCTCTTCTGCCGGCACTCCCCGGAGAAAATTGGCGGTCTGGATCGGTTTGTCAGTCCCCATGAGGCTCCTCCATATCCGAACGGACGGATTTCGTCCATGGACAGAGTATAGCTATACTCCAGAATCCCGCTCCTGTCAAGAATCGGAAGGGTGGCGACCTCTTTTCTTCCGGTTTTTTCCACCGAATAGACGCAATCCGAGCAGGATCGGCAGCGACAGCCAGAACTGGCTGGCCACGGCGGCCGCCATGGCCGGCTGGCTAAGCAGGGCCATTCTCAGGGAATCTCCGTAGGGATTGTCGGTGATCAGATAGGTCCAGGTACTCGAAGGCCGCGTCAATCCTTCACGGGCGAAGTCGATCCCCTGTCCGTCGATCCGGACCCGGTCAAAGAATTCCCGTACCGACCCGGCGATCCGTTCCTCCATTTCGGAAAACAGATCATCGACCTGTTTCTGGAAGGAATACCAGGGCTGGTACCCCCCCAGTGCCTGCAGATGGATCCCTTCACGGATATCGGCGACCCGGGCCAGGTATTCGCACCAGTAGAAATCGATGAAATGCAGGAGGAGGTCCCGTTCCGCTTTCTGAAGAAGGGGGTTTCCCAAAACCGGAAGCAAGTCGTCGTAGCGGCGGTTGCCGGTGACGGCCGCGAGCCCCTCGCCGGATCGGCTTCTGAGGAGGGTGTCTCGGCGTGCCTGAATGTCGCGCCGGTTGGATTCGATGCTGACCGAATATTTCCAAAGGGTCTTGCGGATATCCAGGTTCTGGTTTTCGATGATCCGTTGGACGCGGGCGATCTCCCGGCTGACCACCGGGTGATCGATCGGTTGATCGGACCGTTCGGGGATCAATTCTTTCGGGATCAATCCGGACAATTGAAAGCGGACGAACAGATCATCCTCCAGGGATATAAAAAACCGGGATGCCCCCGGGTCACCCTGGCGGCCGGCCCGTCCGCGCAGTTGATCGTCGATACGGCGACTTTCATAGCGGTTGGTGCCGATGACGTACAATCCGCCCAGAGCCGATACCCGCTCGGCTTCGACCGGTTCCCCGCCACCCAGTCGGATATCTGTCCCCCGGCCGGCCATGTTGGTGGAAATAGTCACCGCGCCAAGCCTCCCGGCCCGGGCAATGATCGACGCCTCCTCGCCGTCGTTTCGGGCATTCAATACGCGACAGATGATCCCGTTTTGCAGCAGGCCGGCGGCCAGGAATTCCGATTCGGCGATCGAAGCGGTCCCCACCAGGATCGGGCGGCCCGTGGCATGAACACCTCCGATCTCGGCCAGGAGCGCCTGGATTTTCGCCTGCATGGTCGGGAAGATCAAATCGTCATGGTCCAGGCGGATGCAGGGCCGATGGGGTGGGATCACCAAGGTCTCCAGTTCGTAGAATTGATGGAACTCCCTGGCCGCTGGCAGGGCGGTGGCGGTCATGGCGGCCAGGCGGGGAAACAACTGCAGAAAATGCTGGATGGTGATGGTGGCATAGGTTTTTCCCTCACGGGCCAGACACAAACCTTCCTTGGCTTCCAGCGCGGTTTGTAATCCATAGGGCCAGCGCCGTTGCTCGGCAACCCTCCCGGTAAACAGGTCGACCAGTTCGAGTTTTCCGTTGCGGACGATGTAATCGATGTCCCGTTGCAGCAGGGCTTCGGCGTGCAGTGCCACGTTCAGGGAAGCGAACCACGGCTGTTGGCCGGTTTCATACAGATTGCCGCAACCCAGGAGCCGCTCCGCCCGGATGGCCCCGGCGTCGGTGAGCTCGACATTACGGCCGTGATCGAGGACGAGGAAATCACGGCCCGGAGTGAGCTGCCGGGCCACCCGGGCCATGCGATGCGGATCGATGTGGTCGGTGTCGGTGTCGCCTGCCAGTACGAGGGGGATGCGGGCCTCGTCGATCATGATGAAATCGGCCTCGTCTACGATGGCGTATTGCAAGGATGGGAGGAGGATATCGTCCGGTTCCGGAGCGATCTGGTCCCGGAGGAAATCGAAGCCGCATTCCTTGGTCGTCATATAGATGACATCGGAGGCATAGATCCGCCGGCGTTCCTGGGCTTGTAATCCCGCTTGGATGGCTCCCACCCGAAGCCCGAGATGGGTATACAGGGGGGACATCCAAACGGCGTCTCGCCCGGCCAGGTAATCGTTGGCGGTGAAAATGAAAACCGGCGGGTGCAACAGGGCATGCCAGGCGGCTGAAAAAATGGCCGCCAGGGTTTTCCCTTCACCGGTGGCCATTTCCACCAGCCGGCCATCGGCCAGGGCGGTGCCGGCCAGGAATTGTTCGGCAAATGGGGCTATGTTCAATTCCCGCCGGGAAACCTCCGCCAAAAAAGCAAACAGGTGGGCCATATTTTCTCGGTCATCGCCCCCCGAGCGCACCCGGGCGGCGATCTCCAACCCGGCAGACGCCAGGTTTCGGTTCTCTTGAAATTGAAGACGCAGCGGATCGATCGCCGGCAAAATCCAGCGGTAGCGTTCCGGACTGAATTCGATCGGTTCGCCGCGTATTCTTCCCAACAGCCTTCTCAAGGTGGAAACTTGCTGCCGGTGAGCGGTGCGGGGCTTATGCTTCAATGATTGATCCATGATCATCCTCCGTAAGGAAATGGATTGCCTTCGCCCAAAGGGGTCAGGCGGGGGGAAAGGAATTGGGAGGGGTCTGGATCAACGAGGCGGAGCGCGTCCTGAGTAGACCGGGACGGCTGGCATGACCGGGAATAAAAAGAGCGGTTTCGGAATCGTCCGGCCTTGACGGGGAGATCCCATGTACCAGACGATGGGAATCAGGACGACGAATCCCCAGGGAAAAACGAGGGCGATCGTCGCCAGAACCAGCAAACCGATTGTCTTCAATCCGTTCGGCATGGGTTCATTCTATTCGGGAGATCAGGTATTGTCAAGTCTCAGCTAGCCCGCATCGTCCAGCCGCGGGAATCGGGGCTGCTGCCGGTCTGGATGCCGCACAGGGTGTCGTAGAATTTTCGCGCCCAGGGGCCGTTGGCCTGAGGCAGGTTGTAGTCGGCCTCTTTGTAGCCGAGGCGATCGACGGGGGTGACAACGGCGGCCGTGCCGCAGCAGAAGCACTCGCTGACGCGGCCGGTCCCGGTCCCCTCGATGATCTCGTCGATACTTATGCGGCGTTCTTCGGCCTCGATACCCATTTCCGACGAGAGTTCCAGGATCGACTTGCGGGTAATGCCGTGCAGGATAGTCCCTGACAAGGCCGGCGTGACCAACTTGCCGTCGATGACGAAGAAGATGTTCATAGCTCCGCCTTCCTCGACATAGTGATGGTCGCGGGCATCGAGCCAGAGGACCTGGTCGTATCCCTTTTCCTTGGCGATTTTCCCGGCCAGCAGGCTGCCGGCGTAATTGCCACCGGTCTTGGCCTCCCCGGTCCCCCCCGATGCCGCCCGGGCAAAGGTGTCGGAGACCCAGAGGCTGATCGGCTGGTAGCCCTTCGAGAAATACGGGCCGACCGGGGAGAGGATGATGTAGAAGAGGTATTCGGCCGACGGCTTGACGCCGAGAGCCGCCTCGGTGCCGATAGCGGTCGGACGGATATAGAGGGATGTACCGGGCGCCGTCGGCACCCAGCGCGACTCGATTTTCAATAATTCGAGCAATCCTTCGAGGAAATACTCTTCGGGTAATTCGGCCATGCACATCCGTTTCAGGGAGAGGCGGAAGCGGCGGGCATTTTCCTGGGGGCGAAAGAGGAGGATATGACCATTGGGTGTGCGGTAGGCCTTCTGCCCCTCGAACACCTCCTGGCCATAATGGAAGACACTGGCGGCGGGATCGAACGGTACGGAGCGGAAGGGCGAAATGCGCGCCTCCCCCCAGCCGGTCTCGGGCTTGAAGGTCATGGTGAACCAGTGGTCGGTGAAGTATTTTCCGAAGGGCAACTGCAGGGGATCGGCGAAGAGCTCCTTCCGTTCGGTTTCGGGAAGAATGATTTTTTCGATGTTCATTTTTACTCCGTTATTTTTGGGCGGTGTGGCGGCGAATATCGGGATCGATTTCCGCGGTGTCGATAATCATTGTTTTTTATACCCGCTTTGTGTCGGGAAGTCAAGTAGCCATCCATGCTCGTTAGCGGTTGGAAAGTGAAGATGGATGACAATAGTCAAATCCCCCAAATCGGAGCGGGGAAAGATCAAGTGTCAGATGACAAGAATTGAAAAAAAAAACATGAACCCGTACAATGCAGGCAACCGGGAGGTGTTCCGTGTATGGCAATTCGAGTATCAATTTGATTTCGACGGTTCTGTACCTGGTTCTGCTGTTTATGTCGGCGATCGTATCGATCCTGGGGAGCATCTGGATCATCCAATTCCTGACCCGCCGCGATTACGAGGAGAAAAAAGAGATCATCCGCCACCACAACATCGGCGTAGCAATGGTGTTGGGGGCGTTCATCTGGACCATCGGCCGGATGTGCCTGGAAACGATCAAACCAATCATGAACACCTGGTACACCCAATACTCGGCCGGAGTCAGCCTGAAGATCGCCCTCTATTTCTCGCTGGGCGTTCTCCTGTCGCTGATGATTGCCCTCCTGTCGGGTGCGCTGGTTGTTTTTCTGGCCATGCGCCTGCTCATGGTACTGACCAAGGATATCGACGAATGGAAGGAACTGCGCAAGGGGAATATGGCGGTGGCGGTGATCGTCAGCGTAACGGTCATCGTCCTGGGGATGTTTTTCGAGACGATCATCAGCCAGCTCGTGCTGGCGCTGTTCAATTCGATGAAATTGATTTAGCTATGCCGGATCGCCGCCAAACCGGGTTTGTCGTCATCCTGGCCATCTATTTCATCATCGTTTTGATCATCGGATCAACCGGAAACCGGATCGGAACCCCCCCCCTCCGTTTCCTGACTTTCGAAACCTCCCCCGCCGTAAAACCAAGTGCCGATGCCTATGCCCGTGATTTCAACTGGATGGGGGCCACCAAACGGGACCGGCAGGTGACCTTTGCCATCGCGAGTGAGCAGATGAAAAACGAGTGGCGCAGTTTCGGCGTGCCACGCGAGTTGCAGAAACCGCAGATCCTCGAGCAGAAGGGGTTCGTCCACCTCGGTGGCGGTGTCTATATCGTCGACTATGTGAAGGTCTTTTCCCGCAATCTCGACTACTTCGACTCCCTGACCCGAAGTCTGGCTGAGTCGACTGAGCTGCCGGCCGTAGGTGATCCGCTCCCCGAATTCCTCGCTTTCGTCCAGAACATCACCTATGAAAAGCCTCCGGCCTATTACCGGAATAAGTTCATCAACTCGTTTTTCCCCCCGCTCGTTTGCCTGTATGAAAAATACGGCGACTGTGATTCCAAATCGCTGCTTCTGGCCACATTCCTGGCCATTCAGAACCCCCGGGAAAAGCAGGCGCTGGTGTTGATCCGGGCCATGGGGATCAGCCATGCGTTCCTGGCGGTCCGCCGGACGCCCCTGCCGGGGATGACATCGATCTTCATCGAGGGGAACGGGTATTATATTCCCGTGGAAACGAGTGCCCCCGGCTGGGCGCCGGGATTTGCCAGTGAACGGGTTCTGGATGTGATCCGATCGGGAAAGTTCATGTTTCAGATCTTGCCTTGACCTTGATTGAATCGGCGAAGCTCGGGTGTTCAACGCCCCCGGAGATGCCCGGTTAAAGATGGAATCGTCGGGGCTGGAAGCGGCGACCGGAGCGGAGAGGCTGGCAAAAAAAGAGTTTGTGCCGCCTGTTCGGCCTGACGCAGTTGGGGCATGAGCGAAGCGGGCAGAGACGGCTCACGCGGGGAGTCGATGCGCAGGGGGTTCTGGAATCGGCCGTTGCGGACGACCCCGTAGTGAAGGTGGGGACCGTTCGACCAGCCGGTGCTGCCTACGAAACCGATGACCTCCCCCTGCTGGACACGGATGCCGGCGCGGATCCCCGATTTGATTCCGTTCAGGTGATAATAGTGCGTCGCATAGCCATTGGGGTGGCGGGCGACAATGAACCGGCCGCGGGCTCTGTCGAATCCACACTGGAGGATGGTGCCGGCAGCGGTGGAGCGGACCGACGTTCCCGTGGGGGCTCCCAAATCGATGCCGTTGTGTTTGGCCGAATATCCGAAAATGGGGTGGTTCCTCATACCGAACCGGGAAGTGACGCGCATGAACGGCAAGGGTGAGCGGAGAAAGAGAGTGCGCACCGATTTACCGTCGGGATGAAAGTAGCCCTTGCGGCCGTCGTCGAAGAGCACCCTCAGCACCCGGGTAGTGCGGCCGTTGTTGATCAACTCGGCGGCGAGAATATCGCCGTACTGGAAGTCGCCGTTGGGACGGACTTTTTTCTCGATCCAAACCTTGATCTGGTCCTGCGGCTGGATATCGCGGTTGAAGTCGGTGCTGCACTCGAACAGGGTGGCCAGCGAGTCGGCCAGTTCGGGACGTTCGCCTCCTTCCAGAATGGCTTCGTAGAGTGAGGAAACGATGCGGATCTGGATCGATTCCCGCTTCCAGTGGAATGGCTGCTGGCCGAGGGCGGCTTGAAATTTGCCATCCCGGGTCCGATAGACTTTCAGGAACCGGTCGGGGTCGATCTCGTAATGCAGCCGATAAAAATTTCCGTCCCGGTGCCAGACGGTCAGGGGACGGCCGCTGTGAATGCGGGCCAGGTCGAAGGTGTCGCGGATTTCGACGGTTAACCGGGCGCTCGTCTCCGGCTCGACTGCCAGCCGCTGCAAAACGGTGGAGATCACCTCCCCGGAGCGGATAATCCCCTGGGTTTCGCTGATCACCGGTTGTTGAATGACGAGCAGATCAAGCCGGGGAGGGGAGGTCGGGATCGGTTTGGAAATGATGGCCAGGCGGCCGCTATGCCACAGGCCCAAACCGCACAGGATGGTCAACACGACCAGGCCGATGGTCCGGCGGCGAGCGTACACGGCTCTTCTTTCAACTGCCATGTTGCATTTTACCAGAACTGATTTCAATTTTGCAACCCCTTTGCCTGGGAAATCTTGTGATCATTGATTTCCGAATGGGAAAAGTGTACAATGCCGGGATGGCAGGCAGGGTTGCGATCGTTCACGACTGGCTCAACGGCATGCGCGGCGGGGAAAAGGTCGTCGAACAGCTTCTGCTTATTTATCCCGAGGCCGACATTTTCACCCTATTCTTCGAGCCCGAAAGGATATCTCCGGCCATCCGCGCCCGCCGTGTGCACGCCTCGCGTCTGAACCGCAATCCCTTCATCCGCCGCCATTACCGCTGGTTTCTCCCCATCCTTCCCCGTCATATCGAGGAATTCGACTTGCGGGGGTACGACCTGGTTGTCTCCAGTTCCCACTGCGTCGCCAAAGGGGCGATCCCCGCTCCCGATGCCCTTCATGTCTGCTATATCCATTCCCCCATGCGTTATGCCTGGGACCAGTACCATGCCTATTTCCCGGGATCGGGCTTGAAGAAAAGGGCGATCCGGCCGATGATCTCCCGGCTTCGCCAGTGGGATGTCACCAGCGCCCAACGGGTCGACCGGTTCATTGCCAATTCCCGCTATGTCGCCCGGCGGGTGGAGTTGTATTACCGGCGTGATGCTATGGTGATCCCACCACCCGTCGACACCGATTTCTTCCAGCCGGCCGCCGATCCGACCCGGGACTATGACCTGCTGGTCAGCGCCCTGGTCCCCTATAAGAACATTCCGCTGGTGATCGAGGCCTTCCGGGGCAGCGGAAGAAAATTGAGGATCGTCGGCACCGGAACCGAAGATCGCCGGCTCCGAAAAATGGCCGGTCCCGAGGTTGAATTCCTGGGATTCCAGGGTGGTGAATCTCTGCGTGGCCTGTATCAGAATGCCCGCGCCGTTGTCTTTGCCGGAATCGAGGATTTCGGGATTTTCTTCGTCGAAGCGCTCGCCTGCAGCACCCCGGTGGTGGCCTATGCCGGCGGGGGCGTTCTCGACATCGTCGAACCGGATCGTCACGGCCTTCTCTTTGAGCGACAGACGGTGGATGGATTGCGGGAGGCGTTGCGGCGGCTCGATGACTTGTCAGTCAAGCCAGAGGTTCTGCGGGAACGGAGCCTCCAGTTTTCCGCGGCGCGGTTCCGCGACCGGTTCACCGCGTTCGTCAGGGAGGCGGCCGGTTGATCCGCAAACGTCGCCAGCAACTCGTCCAGATCTACATCATCAGCGATGTTCTGGCGCTGGCGGGAGCTTTTTTACTGACTTTCTGGCTGCGCTTTCACTCGGGGCTCCTGCAGGTGCCCAAGGGGATTCCCCGGTTGCAGGACTACCTGATCGTGCTCCCGTTTCTGATGTCCATTCACATCCTTTATTTTTCCCACCAGGAGTTCTACCGGTTGAAACTGCGGCGCAATCGTCTCGACGACCTTTTTCAGATCATCATCAATGCGATCATCGCCTCGTTTTTTATCCTGCTCCTGTTCAGCTACCTGAAGAGCTACCGGTTCGTGAGCTTCGAGCTTTCCCACCTGTTTCTCATCACCTATGCACCGTTGGCCGCCTTTTTTGTGTTCGAGTTCCGCATCCTGGTGCTCCGCACCTTTCGAAGCCTGATGTTGGGGAAGAATGGCATTTCCCGCATCCTGATCGCCGGTGAAGGCGATTTTGCCCGCCTGACCGCCCGGAATCTTCTGAAATACAGCCATTTCGGCATCGACGTCTGCGGCTTTCTATCCGATCAACCGGGCGATGATGTCATCGGTACGGACCGCGACCTGGCGGATGTCGTCAGGAAATATGGGATCACCGACCTGTTCATCGCGCTTCCGTTGCGCGAGTATGATCGTATCATGGCCTTGATCGAAACCGGGAACAACCTCTATATCGATATCCGTCTGGTTCCCGATCTTCTGCAACTGGCCTCCATCAAGGCGGGCATGGAGCACATCGAGGGGATCCCGGTGATCAACCTTGGTGATATCCCCATGCGCGGCTGGGGTGTACTCATAAAAAGGCTCCTTGATATCGTCATCTCCCTGGCCGGCCTGATCATCGGCGCTCCGTTTCTCTTGCTGATCGTCCTCTGGATCATTCTCGATTCCGGTTTCCCGGTTTTCTACCGACAGACCCGGATCGGGCTGGACGGCCGGGTATTCAAGATCATCAAGTTCCGCACCATGGTCTCCGACGCCGAAAAACAAACCGGGCCGGTCTGGTCTCCGAAAGGGGATACCCGGATCACCCGGGCCGGGCGGATTTTGCGGAAGCTTTCCCTGGACGAGATTCCCCAGTTGTTCAATATCCTGGCGGGTGATATGAGCTTGGTCGGTCCGCGGCCGGAGCGGCCCGAACTGGTCGAGAAATTTAAAAATCACATTCCCCGCTACATGCTTCGCCACCGTGTCAAGGCCGGATTGACCGGTTGGGCGCAGGTGCATGGGCTGCGGGGAAACACGCCGCTCGACCAGCGGATCGAGTTCGATATCTATTACATTCAGAATTGGACCTTCAAACTCGATCTGGAAATCTTGTTCCGAACCATAGTAAAATTCAAATTCATCGACCATTCCGATTGATATTCCCACGGGCCCTGTCGGAATGGCCATGGGAGGCCTGTGATGAAAACCGAGAAGTCGTTTCCCGTTTCCAAGAAATTCCTTCCCTTCGTAAAGAATTTCAACGAGATCTCCTGCGTAGCCGATCGGATGCCTTTCATCGGCCGTGAGAAGGAAATGGGCATTTTGATGGAGACCCTGGTGCGCCGGATGCGCAACAACGTCGTCGTCGTGGGTACTCCCGGGGTCGGCAAGACCTCCCTGGTCATGGAACTCGCCGCCCGGATCTGCCGGGGCGAGACCTCCCGGTATCTCATGGGGAAAACCATCGTGCGCGTCGCCGTCAATGCCCTGATCGCCGCCCGGCGGGAACGGGGTGGGATGGCCGAAGATATCGAGCTTCTCTTTCAGGAGCTCAGCCAGCAACGGGATAAGCTGATCCTTTTTCTCGACGAGCTCGATCTTCCCGCACTCGCCGGAGGAAAAGAGGGGGATGCCTGCCTCCCCTGCGCGGTCATCCTGAAGCACCATCTGGCCATGAAAGAGCTGACGGTAATCGCCACTGCGACTCCCGATCAGTATGACCGTTATATCAAACCCGACGAGATCCTTTCGGCCAGTTTCGAGGCTCTCCATCTGGAAGAGCCAAAAAAGAGCGAGATGATCCGTATTCTGGAAGGGGTCCGCCCCTATTTTCAACGCTACTACTCGCTGAATATCCCCGGTGATATCCTGGCCAGGATCCATCAATTGGCCCTGGCCTACAATCCGTCACGCTCGTTCCCCGACAAGGCCATCGAGATGCTCGATACCGCTTGTGCCAAAGCGTCGGTCCACAATCTTTCCGAACTCGATATGGCCCAGGTCTATGAAACGGCGGCGGCGGTTTCGAAATTGCCGGTCGGCATCGTCCGGAAGGATCACCGCAAACTGTGCCTGGGGCTGCAGAAATATCTGGAGAAGTGCCAGGTCAACCAAAAGAATGCCATCAAGGAGGTCTCGCGGGTGATCAAGACGCGTCGGCTCGATCGTGATCCCGGCCGATTACGCCCAGAAATCATCCTCCTGCTCCTCGGTCCGACGGGGATCGGCAAGAGTTTCATGGCCGCCAAGATTGCCCAGTATTTCTTCGGGTCACGGGATAAGTTGCGGATCATCAACCTCTCGACTTTCAAGAAATCGGACGATATCCAGCGCCTGGTGGGCAGTATTCCGGGCGAGGACCGGGGTACGCTGATTCGCGAAGTTGCGGCGCATCCATTCTCGGTCATCCTCTTCGAAAACGTGGGGGAAGCCCATTCCGCCGTTCTCGCGTACCTGGCGCGGATCATCACCGCCGGCACGGTCACCGATAACGGGGGACGGAAGCATCGGCTGTCCAGTATCATCTTCATCCTGTCCCTGACGTCGATCGGAGAGGAGCGCCACGAAACGTCGATCGGATTCGAGAAGAAAGAGAGCGGTGCCCGGGAGATCATCATCTCGCCGAAGATCATGAATGTCCTCGATTGGGTCGACGAGATCATCCAGTTCGCTCCGTTGCAGGCGGCCGATTTGAAGCAGATCTGCCTAGAAGAGTTGGGCCGCGTGCTGCTCGAGCTGAAGAACCGCTACAATTGTTTGTTGCAGGTCGATATCCGCGTCGTCGATTCAATCGCCCGGGAAGCGGAAAAATCGGGTCGATTCGCCCATTTCGTGACCGAAAAGATCGAACGGCTCATCCGCATGCAGGCTTTGGATCTGATTACCGGTACGCGACGCCGGGTCCATTTCCAGGTGCGCCTCAACCGCAACGGCACCCTCGATTTCCGCAAGGTGGAAAAGGCGAAAAAATAGAGACTATTTTACTGGTTCCGGATCCTTTTTCGGTTTCAACCGCATTTTCAGGTGCTGGTCGAGTTCCAAATGGGCGATCCCTTTTTCCAGCCATTCAGGGGCCGCTTTTCCCTGCAGGTGATGGTCGAAGAACTCGGCCATGCGTATCGTGTAATCCTTGCGGTTTTCCGGTTTGACCAGGCCGTGGTTCTCCCCCTTGTACTGCAGCATGATCACCGGTTTGTTCAGGCGGCGCAGGGTGTTGTAATATTCGATCCCCTGGTTCCAGTCGACGGCGCCATCGGCGTCGTTGTGGAGGATGATCAACGGGGTTTTCACATTGCCGGCGAAATGGACCGGCGAATTGCGTATGTAGGCCTCGGGTTGCTCCCAGTATCCGCCGCTAAATCGCCCCTGGGCGCTTTCGAAAATCGGCTGGTTGGCTCCGCCGGTGTTCCAGTAGATGGAACTGTACATGGAAATCATGTTGGTCAGCGGGGCACCGGCGACGGCGGCGCGGAAGGCGTCGGTCCGGGTGACGATGAATGCGGTCTGGTAACCGCCCCAAGAGTGGCCGTGAATTCCCACCCGGTTGCGGTCGACGACGCCGGTCGCGATCGACGCATCGAGGGCGGCCAGGATGCACTCGGTGGATGAGACTCCCGGGTCATTGATGCGGAATAAGATGTCGGGCATGAGTACGGCGTAGCCGCGGCTGGTATAGACCGATTTGTTGAAGCCGTTGGTGGCAGGTGTAACATACTGATTGAAGTTTTGCGTCAGTTTTTCATACATGTAGACGATGGTTGGATAGGATTTTTCACGCTCATACCCGGCCGGCAGATACAGGGCTCCCTGAAGCGGTTTTCCCTGCTTGTCGGTGTAATCCACAAGCATGGAGCCAGCCGACCAGGAGTATTCCTTCTGTTGGGGGTTGGTGTCGGTCAGTTTCGTCCCCCCCTGCAGCGAAGCAGGGGCGGCGAACAATTCGGGGCAATCACTGAATGTTTCCCGGGAGTAGATATACTGCTCCGCATTTTTCGCCTTCAGTAACTGTCTGAACAGGGCGTCGTCCCAGAGAAGGCTGCGGGCTGCTTTCGCACCGGTATCGATCCGGGCGATCCCCCCGCGCTTCGATCGTTCTCCATACATCGACCAGTAGAGGGGGCGTTTCAAGTCGATCCCCTTCTCGTCGGCATCGAGGCGGAACCGCCTTTGAAAGCGGATACCGGAGGATCGCCCGGATGCGGTCAGAACGATCCCGCCGAGCCCGCGGGCCGACACCTTCCAGATATCCCAACCGTCGGAGAGGAGGACATACTCCCCGTCTGCGCTCCAACCAGCAGGGCGCAGGGGCGGGTCTTTGATGTTCTGGTCGTTTTCCTCGTCGATGAAGGATACCGGGAGGTTGCGGGTGATATTCAGCGATTTTCCCGACCGGGCGTCGAAAACGAAGAAATGGCCGTCCAAGAAGTGGAGCAGGCGGTCGCCGGCCGGCGAATGGCCGAAATACCAGCGGCACTGCTTCAGCACCAGGGTCTTCTGGCCGGTGTGGAGATCGATGGTGTATACATCCTGGAATTCACGGCCGTCCAGGTTTCCCAGCCATTGATACCCCCGCCGGTCGAGGCCCACGGCCAGGGTTTGCTGTGGCTGAAGGTCGATATCCCGAACCGATTCGTCGCCGATCCGGACAAATTTCTTCTCCGGGACACGATAGAGGCAGATATGGCTGAAATCCTTGTCCTGCTTCTCCTGGACCTGTTGTTCCGATTGCAGACGCGGATCGAGCCAATGCCAGATCACCAGTCCGGGAAGGTCGGGATCGCTTTCGGCCGGCTTCGTCTCTTTGGGAGCGGGCTTGGCATCTTTCTCCGTTTCGGCGGGAGATTCCTTTTTGGTGGTCTTGCGGATGCCGAAACTGATGGCGCTGAAATCGTCGAGCCACTGGGGAGCGCGCTGGTGAGCGATGGTCATGGCCTCCGGAAACGATTGATCCTGGGCAGGGTTGTATTCGATTTTCTGCGGCTGGCCGATCCCGATCCAATGAAATCCGAGAAGAGCATAGATATCCTCTTCCCATTCCTTGTCCTCTTTCCCCTTGATGCAAGTCAGGCCGTTGCCCTTTTCGTTCCAGGAGAGAGAACGGTAGACCGACGGTCCATTGTCGAGTACGGTCACCCGGTCATCGGCCAGGTCGCGGATCAGCAGGCCGTTGCCCTTTTTGTCGAGGGCGCTGATGGTCCAGGCGAAGCGATTGCCCGGTTTGTCGAAGGCGAATTCGCCGACATTGCCGATGTTGTATTCCCGGCCAGAGGCGAGGTGGCGGAGCAGCAGGTCGGACCCCTTCGGCGGCGTTTTTTCGGACGGTTTCTCCTTGGAGGCGGCGCTAGGTTCGGGGAGATCCATGTGCATGGCGATCCATTGGGGTTTCTGACCGGAGAAGGCGAAATCCCGGACAGCGCGGATATCCTCCCTGTTTCCGGTCTGGAGGTTGACCAGTACCAGGCTCTTGACGACCGGTTTCTTCTCCCTTTTCAGTTTCGCCGTTTCCTTGGCATCGGGGAAGGTGAAAAAAGCGGCCCAGCGGGAATCGGAGGTGATCGTCAACTGCAGGGAACTGCGGTCGGCGTCGCCGGCAGGAAACCGGTACTCTATTTTTCCCTGGATTTCCCGCAGCAATACGTCATGATCGCCTTCCACCGGGGCGATTTGAACGCCCAGCCAGACTCCGTTGTCAGCGAGCACAGCTTGGCGGATGCTCTTCCATTTGAGTATGTCGGGGAGTTCGATGGGCTTCAATCGGGGGGGGGTGGTTTCGGAAAACCCCGTACCGAACATCCCGAGAAAAATTAGTACGATGAAGAAACAGCGATTGGTTTTAGATCGGTTCATGAATCCTCCTGACCGGGCAGTTACCGGTATGCCAATCAAGGATTGATTATACGGTTTTTTCCGGCGATTCTCAACCGATTCCCATGACCGCCACGGCCCGGACCGGGGAACCGTCGGCGTGGGGAAACGGGAGGGGCAGGGCGATGAAGAGGAAGGGAGCGGCGGCGGCCTGGTCGAGGCGGACCAGGTTTTCGATGATCAGGATCTCCCGCTCCATGAGGATGTGATGGACCGGGTAATCGGCTGAGCCGGCGGGATCGATGGAGATGGCGTCGATGCCGATCCCCTTCAGAGAGAAGCGGCAGAGCCAGCGCGCCGCCTCGGGGGTCAGGGCCGGGTAATCGGAAAAGTATCGGGGCGTGCCCCAGTGGCGGCTCCAGCCGGTGTGCAGGAGGAGAAAATCGACGGCGGCGATGGCGTCGCTCAACGGTTGCAGATCGGCGGGTTCGATCGGTGACTCAGGTTGACCGGGGCGGGAGTATATCAATCCGTTGCCCATGAAGCGATCGATCGGGAAATCGGTGAGCGTTTTTCCCTGCGCCAGCATATGGGCAGGGGCGTCCATGTGAGTCCCGGTATGGGAGGCGAGGGTTAACAGAGATTCCTGGTAGCCTTCACCGGCGACGGTGCGCGTCCGGGAGAAGCGGGGGGGAGTGGCCCCGGGAAACACCGGCATCGTTTCCTGCAGCGGGTGGGACAGGTCGATGAAGGTCATGTTACCTTGCCTTTGGAATGAATGAGACATCAGGCATTATAGCGATCTTTTTCCGAGGATTCAAGAGAAAACCGTTTGACACGGCGGGCTATTTTTGCTATCGTGGCCTCATCCCGGGAGGCGGTTCGTTCCCGGTGGAGCGTGGCTGGAACAATGAGCAAACTGATCCGTTCCGGAAAATTCTGGCTGGGAATCGCTATATCCATCGTATTCCTCTGGCTGGCATTCCGGAAGACCGACCCGGCCGAGATCGTCCGCGCTGTGCGGACCGTCGATCCATTCCTGTTTATCCTGGCATCCCTGGTCCCGTTCATCAGCCATGTTTTTCGCGCTTGGCGCTGGCGTTATCTCCTGCTGCCGGTTAAACCGGTGCGAATCCTACCCCTCTTCTCGTCGCTGATGATCGGGTACATGGCCAATGTCTTCCTGCCCGCCCATCTCGGAGAACTGGTGCGCGCCTACAGCCTGTCGCGCAAGGAGAAACTGCCCTGGCCGGTGGTCATGGCCTCGATCGTGGTCGACCGGATCATCGACATCTTATCACTTCTCCTGTTGATGGCGGTCGCGGTTTTCTTCTTCCCATTTCCGACCTGGGTCAAGCAGAGCGGTTGGATCATGCTGGCGGTCACCCTGATCCTGTTTCTCCTGATGATCTGGATGAAACGGCGCCGGGACTCGGCCGGCCGTTTGCTCGACCGGTTTTTGCGTCCATTTCCGGTCCGGTTTCGCGAGGGCGTGCAGAAACAGATTCACTTGTTCCTCGACGGACTCGCTCCCTTCGCCAAAAAGTCCCATTATCTCCTGGTCGCCCTGCAATCGATCGTCATCTGGATTGCCTATGCGGCATTGTTTTATATCCTCTTTCATGCCTTCGGTTATTCCGAGCGGTTCGGCCTGACCTTTCTGGCGGCACTGGTCCTGCAGGTGGTCACCACCATCAGCGTCGTCGTTCCGTCTTCCCCCGGTTATGTCGGCACTTATCATTTTCTGTGTCAATTGGCCCTGGGTTTTTTTCTGGTGCCCGCCGATCAGGCCCTCGGTTTTGCCATCGTCGCCCATGCCGCCAGCTTCATCCCGGTACTGGCGGTGGGCATCGTTTTTCTTTTTCTCGAGGGGATCTCCTTTTCGGCCCTCAACCGGACCGATGCCCCGGAATGATCCTCCCGAATCGGTCAGGTTCGAATGGGACGATCCCGTTATCGAGGAGTTGCCATGAAAAAGAGTAATGCGACAGCGGTAGAAAAAATCCGTTCCCATTTTCCCGCGCTGACATCCGGGACCGTGTTCTTCGACAACCCGGGTGGGACCCAGGTTCCCCTGCAGGTGATCTGGCGGATGACCGATTACCTGCAGCAGTATAATGCCAATCATGGCGGTTATTTCCGGACTTCCTCCCGTTCCGATGCCATTATCGCCGAGACCAGGCAGGCGATGGCCGACTTGCTCGGCGCCGCCCAGGCGGAGGAGATCGTATTCGGAGCCAACATGACCACGTTGACCATGGCGCTCAGCCGGTCACTGGCCCGCTGGTTCAAACCCGGGGACGAGATCGTCGTCACCCGCCTCGACCACGACGCCAATATCGCTCCCTGGCTTCTGCTGGCACAGGATACCGGAGCGCTGATTCGCTGGATCGATATCAACGAAGAAAACTGTACACTAAAAATGGACGATTGCGAACGGTTGATCGGAACCCGGACCAAACTGGTCGCCGTGGGCTATGCCTCCAATGCAGTGGGGACGATCAACAAGGTGCAGCGGATCGTCGAAATGGCCCGTGCAGTGAATGCCTTGACCTTTATCGACGCGGTTCAGTTTGTGCCGCACGGCCCGGTCGATGTCCGGGCGATCGGATGCGATTTCCTGGCCTGTTCCGCTTATAAGTTCTTCGGTCCCCACGTCGGCATTCTCTATGGGCGTCACGACCTGCTTGACGCGCTTCCCGCTTACAAAGTCAGGCCTGCCGGAGATCAGCCTCCCGATAAATTCGAAACCGGTACTCTCAATCATGAGGGGATCGCCGGTATACTCGGTGCGCTCGAGTACCTGCAGCAGGTGGGGAAAAACATGGGCTGGACGGAAGGGGAGAAGGACCGCCGGGAGGCCCTTCATGAAACGATGAGCTCGTTGTTCGATTATGAACAACACCTCACTGCCTATCTGATCGACCAGCTCCGCAATTTCCGGGAGATCCGGGTCTACGGCATCCAGGAGTTGCGGTCTCTCAATGAGCGCGTCCCGACCGTCTCCTTCACCCACAAGAACGTTGACTCCCATTCCATCGCCCAACGTCTGGCTCAGGAGGATATCAATGTCTGGAGTGGTCACTACTATGCGGTGGAGATCATGCGAAGGTTGAATTTGCTGGATAAGGGAGGAATGGTGCGGGTCGGGCTAACCCACTACAATACGCTGGAGGAGATCGATCGGTTGATTGCGGTCCTGAATTCTCTTTGAATTTTTTGTACGCTTTTTTTCGGAATCGAAGTTATATATAGTGAGTTAGGAGGAATCGATGCGCAGGTTTGGATTGTTCTCTTCGATCGTGGTGATTCTCGTGATGGTTTCCCTTTCTCCTAATCCACTCTTCTCCCAGCGGAGCGTTTTTCTCGGCAGTCGAACGGTCGGTTTCCGGACCGATTACGATGAGATCGCGGTCGGCCGGATGCGCGGTTATTTCCGTCAACTCCTGTTCAAGGTGGACCGCAATGACATGGAATTGTTCGACCTGAAAATCATTTTTCATGACGGGACTCGGGTTGACCTGCCGACCAGACTGGTGTTTCATAAAAGAGGAAGGTCACGCTTGCTCGATCTGCCGGGGAACCGCAGGATGATCCGCAAAATCGTTTTCCGCTATCGCTCCATCGGGTCATTTCTGGAGAGGCGGGCGGTGATCCGGGTATATGGTATCCGTTGATCGTTACCATTCAGTGGGCAGACGGTTCTGTTTGTTGCTCGATTGGGGCGATACCGTCATGGTCAATTACCCCGAATACACCGGACCGATGGCCGATTGGCCGACGGTCAGTCTCTGCCCGGGATTCAAGGAAGCGGGAGAAGCGCTCTACTTGAAATACAGGCTGGCGCTGGCCACGAACGGTACCGATTCCGATTCCCCTCTGATCCGCAGGGCATTGGAACGGGTCGGGATCAGCCACCTTTTCTCCTGGATTTTCTGCCAGCGGGAAATTGGGCATGCCAAACCATCCCCGATGTTTTTTCAGGTGATCAGGAGTACTCTTCGAATTTATGATTGCCGGGTATTGGCCATGGCAGGGGATGACTTCGATAAAGATATCCATGGAGCTGTCGAGTCTGGAATATTCGGTGTTTGGCTGAATCTCCGGACGCAGGAAGACCGACGGGGGCCCCATTACCTGACTGTCCATTCTTGGGGTGAAATCCATCCCCTCCTTCCCGGACTGGAAATGTTTTAAAAGGACGGTCAGAGGCTGAAAAAGATGAGGACAGCCAGCCAGAGTGAGAGATGGAGCCATCGACTCGCTCGTGGATATAGGGTTTTCAATTGGCGCCACCCCCCGGTCACAACCCAGGTGATGGCGAAAATTCCCAGAAACATCAGGATCGATGGAAGTAGCGCCAGGCGCTGGTGCAGGTAGTGATCCAGGGAATGGCGGGCGGCGGTCCAGAGCGAGCCAAAGATGATAACGATATGAAAACTATAGGCTAGAAGTGATTCCTGTCCCAAAGCCAGAAGGTGTTGCCGAGATGACCGATGAAGCCGATCCAGAAGGAAAAAGAGGGCGAGAATCATCGATACCAAACCCGCTTTCAGAAAAAACGCCAAGGGATGGGCCGGGTTGAGGGAGAATTGGCCGCTGCGACCGAAACGGATCGTGATAGCCAGGGAGAGCGTGAACCCGATCCCGGCTCCGATGATCAGCAACACATTGAAGAAGATCTCCTCGCGGCCTTTTTTCCTGGCTTCGCTCCACAGAAACGAGCAGAATGAACCGATCCATACATAGCCCGCCCAGGGGAAAAGGGGGAAGATCGAATAGGGGAGGCGCTGGAGGTACCCGGCCAACGGGGCTATAAAAAACCGTTCCGGATGGGCGGACCGGATCGTCGGCGTCAGGATGGAAGCGGCGATACCGGCCGCCAGGGCAATGGGGAAGAGTAACTGTTTTTTTCTGACGATCAGAGCAGCGACCAGGAGCAGGAGCAGGGAAACCGCGATACAATGGAGGATATCGACCCCCCAGAAGAGCTGGTTTTCATGCCAGCGGAGGGTGGCGGCCAGCCGACGCAATGAGTAGTGTGGCACGTGGAGGGCGTAGCCGATGGCCAAGATCAGGAGATACCGCCGGACCTGTTTCCAGAGAGGGGCACCGCCGTTGATGAGCTCGTCCCATTGCTTCAGGGCGAGGGTAAAGGAAAATCCGGCCAGAAACAGAAAGGAGGGGGCGACCAAGCCGTTCAGAAAATCGAGTACCTGAAAAACCGGACGATCGCGCCAGAACCCGACCAGGAAGGAATTGAACACATGGGTCTCGATCATCCAGATCACTGCCCAGGCTCTATAACGGTCGATAAAGGTGAACCGGTCTGTCTGCTTTTGTCTGGTCACTCGCGGGTCCAGGCGGAAAATATCTCGAAATGGTCGGTCTGGGGAAAAATGTCGATCAGCTTCACCGTTTTCAAGGCGAATCCTCGGCGGTAGAGCAACCAGGCATCGCGGGCGAAGGTCGCTGAATCACAGGAGAAGTAGATCAGTTTTTCCGGCGAGACGGTGGCGATCTTTTCGATCAGTCCTTCCCCCAGGCCGGAACGGGGCGGATCGGCGACGATCAATTGTACTTGTGGAAGCGAAGCCCGGCCGACGTCGACGGCTTGGATATGGACCGATTTCCGTTGATTCAGGCTCAAGTTGATTTTCAATGCCCGCAGGTTGCTCTCGTCGTTCTCCAGGGCAAAAACATCGTGACAGTGAAATCCGAGCGGCAGGGTAAAATAACCGATCCCGCAGAACAGATCAGCGGCTTGGGCATATCGCTTCCCGTGAAGCTCATTTTCCAGAATTCGGAGCATGGTCGGTAACAGGTAGAGGTTCGCCTGCAGGAAATTCTCGGGGCGGACCCGGAATCGGTAGGGGTCAAATTCAAAGATGATGTCGTGGGCTTCGGTCAGGTACAGTTTTTTTTCCGGTGTGATCAACATGGCTGCCAGGTCGGATCCATTGGTCAGGATCATGATCTGGCCTTCGTTGTAGGGGCGGCAGAGGGGTCGGATCCGGTCGATGAATCGTTCCATTTCCGCCGGCATGACATGGCAGCTTTCGATGGCAACGATATCATGGGATTGCCGTTGAAAGAATCCAATGCGGCCATTCTGAATCTGTATCTCGATCCGGCTCCGGTAGCGGTAGGGAGGGGATTCGATCACCTCGATTTCGGGTGGGTGGAGAATGCGGCCGAGCTTCTTGAGGTTGACCTGGAAAATTTCAAGTTTGAAATTCACTTGTTGGGAATAAACGACATGCTGGAAATTGCAGCCCCCGCAAAGCGGGATATGAGGACAGGGTGGGGCTATTCGGAACGGGGAAGGCGAGATCAATCGATCCAGCCTTCCCCGGGCGATTTGCTTGGTCTGGGAAAGAATGGTGAACTCAATCACCTCTCCGGGAAGTACACCGGGAATAAAAACGGGAAGGCCTTCCGCGTTGACAATGCCATCACCGCCTTTGGCGATCGAACGAACTTTTCCCTCCATGAAGCGGAAGCCTGCACTTTGGTGCGAACCGGATTTGCGGCTAGTTCACGCTGATCACAACCCGTTCACTGCGGAATTTCTTATCGTTCAGGAATTTGATCTTTGCCGTCAGCTTATCCTCGGCGATCTCGACCGAATAATCGGTTTCAACCTGGTAGAAGTTGGGGAAAAAGCGGATGTTACGGACTTTTTCAATGCCGAGGTCGGTGGCGGAAACGGTAATCTCCATTCCCTTGCGGAGGTCGAGGGATTGGGTGTACTCCTCGGGCATGACGCTCTGCAGCTTGGTGGAGCGAAGGAATCCGCTCTTGATGATCCCCCGTTCCAATAGGCTTCTGTTGGTGTCGACGATGTAGTAGACCGAGTTCAGATTTTTCTGCAGCACTTCGTTCTGGGCGTTGAGTTCGCCCAGGTTGGTGATTAGACGTTCTTTTTCCTGATTGAGCATGTCCAGTTGGCTGATCAGCTCGCCACGGCGGTTTTCCAGGAGTTCGATATCGCTCTGCAGCTGATCGCGTTCGGCGATCGCCTTGTCGCGAGCGTCGACCAGAGCCTTTTTCACCTTGCGTTGCATCTGGTTGGGAGAGACCGGGGCTGTCCCCTGGGTGATGAAAGTGCCGTATTCGCCGTTGGCATAGAAATTCCAGACCTTGAAGCCTGGCATCAGCGGATCGAACAGGGCTGAGCGCTCGATCAATTCCATGGCTTTCTTCTTGTCGATCCCCTTTTCGTTGACCAGATAGTCCATGGCCAATTGATAGTGGTTCTGATTCTTTTCGACCACCACCGGTTTAGGGAGAAGTCCTTCCAGTTCCTGCACTTTTCCGTTCAGATCTTTGATTTCGTTGTTTTTATCCAGGATATCCTGGAGCAGTGATTTGATGGAGGTGTCGTTTTCTCCGCGGATTTTTTCCTCGAGCAGTTGTTTCTGCTCGGGGCTCAGGTTCATGATGTTGAATTCCGCGATGTCCTTGCCGGTCTTGTTCTTGTAATCGGCCATCAGGGTGAACACTTCGTTTTGTTTTTCCTGAATGTCGTTTTCCAGACCCTGGATCTGGGAAACCGTTTCCTGCATCTGCTTCATCTGCGGGGAAAGCGCTTGGTCGCCGCTGCCTTTGCCGCGGAAGAGGAACAGAGCGAGTACGGCGATGATCACAACCAGGAACCCGATGATCCAGTAAATCCGTTTGCTCGACTTTTCCGGCGGAAGGGCCGAAAAGGAGTCATTGCTGGTCTTCGTCAACCCAGCCTCTTTTTTTTGATCTTCTGTCGATTGCTTGGTCAAATTAACCCCCTAATTAGCTGAAGTTGTATTATAAAAAGAAATGGATAAAAAAGTCAACCATCGCCCGGTATTGGCAGGGCCTGAGATTGGGCAGGCGTTGGACAGGCGTTGCCAAAGCCGTTGATTATCCGTATAATGACGGTTTCAGGAGCAACGATGAACAGAGAACAGGCATGGACACTTTTGCAGGAGCATCTGCACAACAAAAACTTGGTGAAGCACAGCCTGGCCGTCGAAGCCTGCATGCGCGCCGCCGCCATCCGTTTCGGAGCTGATCCCGAAACCTGGGGATTGGCGGGACTGCTTCATGATCTCGATTATGAATACACGGTCAACCAACCGGACCAGCACACCCACAAAACCGCGGAAATACTGGTAGGTCGAGGAATCGACCCGGCTGTCATCCACGCCATCCAGGCGCACAATCACCGGGTCGTTCCGACGGAAAAGATCGATCACTCCCTTTTGGCGATCGATCCGACCACCGGATTCATCATTGCCTGCGTCCTGATGCACCCGGAGAAAAAAATGTCCTCTCTCGACTTGTCTTTCATGAAAAAACGGTTCAAGGAAAAATCATTCGCCAAGGGGGCATCCCGCGACCAGATGAGCGAATGCCGGCGCCTGGAGATCGAATTGGATGATTTTCTCCAATTGTGCCTGCAGACAATGCAGACGATTCACGCAGATCTGGGTTTTTGATGGCTCGACTATCCACCCATGACCTGACCAAAACCTACTCCGGCAATCCGGTCGTCAACCGGGTCAACCTGCAATTCGAGTCGGGGCTGATCCATGCCCTGCTGGGACGGAATGGCGCGGGAAAGACCACCACCTTTCTCATGCTCGTCGGCATCATCAAGCCCGACGGGGGAACGGTTGTTCTCGATGACTCCGATCTGGCCGGGGTCTCCTCCGATAAGCGGGCCCGGATGGGACTGATCTACCTGCCCCAGCAGCACTCCGTTTTCTTCAAAGCCACCACATATAATAACCTGCACATGATCCTGGAGATGCGCTTTCCTGAACCAGATGCGGACAGGCAGACTCGGGCATTGATCGACGAGTTCGGCCTGGGAGAAGTGGCCGATTCCTATGGTTATCAGCTCTCGGGGGGGGAAAAACGACGCCTGGAGATTGCCCGGGCACTGATCATGAATCCGAAATTTCTATTTCTGGACGAACCCTTCACCGGGATCGATCCGATCACCATCCTGGGGATTCAGAAGCTCATTCAAAAGTTGAAGGAAAAAGGGATCGGTATGATCATTACCGATCACAATGTCAAGGATACCTTTTTCATCACCGACCGGGCTTATATCATCCACCAGGGGAGCATTCTCAGTTCCGGGGCGCCGGTCGAGATCGTCCGGGAAGAGCGGACACGCCAACTCTTTCTCGGGACCGATTTCGATTGGCACGCATAAGGCGCCGGCGTCATTTCACCAGGATCAATCGGGTCTGGCGGTCATCCAGGTAGACCACCCGGTGGCCGGAAAAAACGGCATCCTCTTCCAGTCCGATCCGAACCTCCTGCCCTCCCCACTCCGGGACCGTCGCCCGGACGTTCAACTCGATTGCGTAACAGGTATCCGGGAACAGCGGGTAATCACCCGCTCCGGGGATTCCCGCCTGATGGTCCCAGAGGCCGATGGTGGGGCCGGCGGCATGGCCGTGAAGCCCGAGGGGGTGGGAGTAAATCGAACCCATGATTTTCTCCTGTTTCATCTTCCCCAGAGCCGACAAAAGGATTTGGTTCCCGGAGCGCCCCGTCCGAAACTCATCGGTGAGGATATCCTGGAGGCGGTTGCCGGTTTTTATGGCCGCCCTCAATCCCTCGGGAGCGTCCTGCTCATCGTCTTTCAGGATATAGGCGAGCTCCTGGATATCGGTGTTCAGATGCAGGTATTGGAATCCGAAATCGCAGTGGAGCAAGTCCCCGCGCCGGATAACCGGGTTGGGTCCATCGGGAATCGGCCCGTGGCGTTGAATATCTACGGTCGGTTGAAACCAGTTTGGCAACCCGTTTTTTTGGGATTTTTCCCGGAAAAGCCAGACCAGATCCTCGCAGGTGGTGACTCCGGGGGTGATCGCTGCCGCTGAAAAGACCTCACGGATGATGGCATGGGCAATGGAGACGATACGCGGGTAGGTTTCAAGCTCTTCGGGGAGGCGGCGTTCCAGCCAACCGACCGCCAGACGTTCGGCGGAGACCAGGCGGCGGGCGTATTCCGGACCCAGCGATTCGCGCAGTTTGTCTTTCAGAAAAGCGCTGATACCGTCTCCGAAGGCGAAGGTCGCTCCTTCGTTGATGCCGATTTTCTTTGGCTGGCGCTGGCGCACCGCCCGGGCCAGGCATTCCCATTGATCAGTTTGATCGGGGGCCCAAGCCGGCTGATACAACGGCGGGATCCCGTAGCGGGCGATCACCGCTTTTTCGATCCCCTTCTCGCCGCGATCAAAAAAGAGGAGCATGGAGAGGCGGCGCGAGGAGAAGAAATGGGCCGGCACCAGGCTCAGAAAGACCGGGTCTTCGTTGTATTCGCGGCTGATCACCAGCCACATGTCGATCTGCTCGCGGCGCATGATTTCCGGAAGAATAGTTTCCAGGCGCTGTGTCAACCATGTATCGAGGACCGTGGCCTGGGTGCGCAAAGGGAGTACACGGGGGACTGTCCCGGCCCATACCGCACCCGCGAATAACATCAAGCCGATCAATGGACGAAGTGTTTTCATGGGCGTTCTCCCGAAGCGCCGCTTTTCAGTCGCCACTCCCGGGGAAGCGGCGATTCGTAGGGTTTTCCCTGGGTGGCTTGGCGAAATTCCTCCTTCATGACTCTGAGCAACGCCTCATCGCGGAGAAAATCGATGGCCGTCATGGCCATGACCTTGGCGGCAGCGATCATCCCCAGGTGACCGATGGCATGACCGCTGGCGGCGACGATCCCCCAGGAATGACCGGGGATCTCCAGGGGCCAGCAGGCAGTCGAAACCTGCACAGTCGGGGTGATGCGGCTCACTTCGGCAACATCGGTCGATCCCCCTGAAAATTCGGCTTTTTCCCGGAACGGTTCGATCCGGTCGCTCATCCCATTTTCCTCCTTGGCGAATGACTTCTGCAGGTTCCGGGCAAATTCCTGGTCTGAGGAACTGAATAGGGGGGGGCCGACCCGGCGCAGATTCTCGTCCATGCGTCTGGACCCGGCAATGTTCGGCAGGGTGTTGTGGACGCCGGTGATGATCTCCACGCTGGCCGTGGTGCCGGTCATCATTTCGGCTCCGCGGATGATCGCTATGACGCGCTCGTAAAGATTTTCAACACTGGATCGGTCCTTTTCCCGCACATAGTACCAAACCTCGGCCGAATCGGGGACGACGTTCGGGGCCATTCCCCCGGCGGGGATGACGTAATGGATCCGCGCCGTGGGCGGCATGTGCTCGCGCAGGAAATTGACCCCGATATCGAGGAGTTCGACGGCGTCCAGGGCGCTGCGGCCGTTCCAGGGGTCGCCGGCGGCATGGGCCGTCTGGCCGGCAAAGCGGACGCGGAAGCTGTTGAGTGCCTGGCTGGAGTTGGTGCTGATGGCATTACGGGTGCCGGGATGCCAGGCGATGGCGGCATCGAGTCCGGAAAACGTACCCTCTCGGGCCATGTAGGTCTTGCCGACAACCGTTTCTTCGGCTGGACAACCGAACAGAACGATGGTTCCGGGAATTCGGAATCGGATCATGATCTCCTTGACCGCCAGAGCCGCTCCGGTCGAAGCGGCGCCGAAAAGGTTATGGCCGCATCCGTGCCCGGGGGCTCCGGGGCGAAGTGGTTCCTTTTCGGTTTGAACCTTCTGAGAAATACCCGGCAGGGCATCGTATTCGGCCAGGATTCCGATGACCGGTGATCCCTGCCCGAAGGTGGCGATGAAAGCGGTCTCCATTTCGCCAACCCCTTTCTGCACGGAGAAACCTTCCCCCTCTAGCAGGGCGATGATCGCTGCCGCCGATCGATGTTCGCTCAACGCCGTTTCGGCAGCTTCCCAGATGGCATCGCTCAGAGTGATCAGGGGAGTGCGATGACTATCGATCCAGTTGGAAACAGCGAGTTTCTCTTTTGGCCAACGAGCTCCGCCGGGAAGGAGCAGGGGGATGAAGAGTCCGAGTAGGATCGCTCCCCTGGTCAGCCGGTTTGGTTTTGTTTTCATCGTGTCCTCCTTGGTCCAGGTTTGTTCATGATGATCCGTTTCACCTGGTTTTTTGACAGGTTGTGATGATTATGGAAATAAACAAAAAGATCATCGAGCGTTTTCATTTGCAGCTGGGACGGTTGCCCCCTTTGCGGAGCGATATTGCCGGCGACAATCACCACCAGTTCGCCGCGGAGGATCTCTTCGGTGATAATCTCACTGTAGAGGAGCAGACGGCCACGCAACCAGTGCTCATGGATCTTGGAAATCTCCCTGATGACGGCGAATTCGCGGTCGCCGAAAACCGATGCACATTGATCCAGGAAGGCGAGGAGGCGGCGCGGTGATTCGTAAAAAATCAGGGTGAAGGGGAGCGGCTGCAGAGATTCCAGGAAGGTCCGCAGATCGCCTGTCTTTCGGGGAGGGAAGCCGAGAAAGAGAAACCGGTCGGCCGGGATACCGGAGGCGGTCAGGGCCGGGACGAATGCGGTGGGACCGGGCAATGCGGTCACCTCGATGCCGGCGTTGAGCGCTTTGCGGACCAAAGCGGTTCCCGGGTCGGATATGCCCGGCGATCCGGAATCGGTGAGCAAAGCTCCGGTTTTCTCCTTCAACATGGGGACGATCTTCTCCGCTTGCCGCTCCTCGCGGGGGCCGAAACAGGAGACAAGGGGTTTGGATATCCCCAGGTGACTCAACAATTTCCGGGAATGGCGGGTGTCTTCGGCGATGATGAAGTCGACCTTTTGCAGGGTTTCCACAGCCCGGCGGGTGATGTCGTCCAGGTTTCCGACCGGGGTCGGAACGAGAACCAGAGCCATTATCGGTTCCAGTCCCGGGGGTAGCGGAAGTCGATCCCGACTGTACGGGGCTGCAGTTTGGCGACCGGGGGGAGTGTCCGTTTGAATTGGGATTGCCGGATCAGACGCTCTACCTGCTCGATCCGCTCCGCGGTGATCCCCGTGGCGGCGATCTCTTCCGGTTTCCGGCGCAGGTCGATCAATTGATAGAGGATCAGGTCGATTTCTGCGTAGGTGAGGCCGAATTCCCCTTCGTCGGTTTGTCCCTCCCAAAGATCGGCGCTCGGTTTTTTGGCGATGATCGACTCGGGGATGCCGAGGTGACGGGCTAACTCGAACACCTGTGTCTTGTAGAGGTCGCCGATGGGGAGGAAAGCAGCGGCCGAATCGCCGTACAGGGTGGAGTAGCCGATCAAGAGTTCGCTCTTGTTCGAAGTGCCGACCACCAGTGCCTGTTTGCGCACCGAGAAGTCGAAGAGGACGGTCATCCGCTGCCGGGCGCACATGTTGCCGACGGCGACTCGATCATCGGTCGGGAAGCGGGAGAAATAGGCGTCGACCATGGGGGTGATGTCGACCGTTTCGGTTTCTATTCCCAGGGAACGACATAACGATGCTCCGTCTTCCCGGCTATGCGGTGATGAAAGTTTGTAGGGCATGAGCAGGGCGAAGGTGTGATCGGGACCCAATGCCTTTTGGGTCAAGGCAAGCACCACGGCTGAGTCGAGGCCACCCGAGACGCCGAGGATACCGTTTTTGAACCCGTTTTTGTGGATCGAATCGCGGATGAACCGCAACAGCGCCTGTTCGATCAGGAGACTATTCATGTCCAGCATTGATGATTCTCTCCAGTTCCTTGAGAATGAGCCGGGGGTGCTCATCTCGGCGGTAGCAGGAGGCCAGGCGGGAGCGCCGGACCTCTTCGCCATCGATCTCCGCATCCAGAATGGCGTCTTCGATCAACGGCGCCCGCTCCACGATCCCCCGGCCGGCGGCCGCGTAGAAGGAGCCGCCGCCGAAGCCGATACCGTCCTCGAAGCCGGTGCGGTTGACGAAGAGGTAATTCTGATGATAAAAAAAAGCAAATACGGTCCCCATCGTTTCCCAATAGGCGAAGGAAGAAAAGCGGTCTTTCTCCAGGCCGCGGAAGGGGCTGTTGGAAATGCCGATCAACAGGTCGGTCCCCTGCAGGTAGTACAGATAGGCATGGATGGGAAAGAGGATCTCCCGGCAGATCAGGAGTCCGACGCGGAATCCCTTGACCGGGATGGAAATGAAGGAGTCTCCGGGTTTGAAGATCATCTGTTCCTCGAACATGCCGTAGTTGGGAAGCTGCACTTTTCGGTGGATGTGGGTGATGGCGCCGCCGCTGATGTGGATGGCGCAGTTGGAGATCAATCCCGGCGTCAATTCAAGGGGCGCGCCGATGACGATATCGATCTGACGGCCCGGGCAGCACAGGGCCGCCAGCTCGGGACTGTCCGGATTAAGTGCCGTTTCGGCGGCGATATCCTTCAACTGGTATCCCGACAGGCTCAATTCGGGGAAGACGATCAATTCGATGCCGTCTCCGATCGCCGTTTCGATCCGCTCCAGGTGTGACTCCAGGTTGCGGGCGATGTTCCCCAGAACCGGAGCGAATTGAACGGCGCGGACCTTCATGGACAGTTTATAGCATACCGGCGGTGCTTCTGCAACCAGAGTTAAAAGGGGGGGGAGCCATTTCTGTTTTTTCTTGACGGTAGAAGCGGTTTTCTCAGATAATGGAAGGGTATCTCGGCGAGGTGACACATGATGCACAAGTTCCTGTTCGTATCGATCTTGACCTTTGGGATGCTTGGGCTCCAAGGGAATTGCGGGGAAGAGTATGTCCCCGAAACCGATCAGCAGGTGCTGACCAAACTGACCGAATGGCAGGATCTGAAATTCGGTCTGATGATCCATTGGGGACCTTACAGCCAGTGGGGGGTTGTCGAATCCTGGTCACTCTGCTCCGAGGACGAACCCTGGTGCCGCCGCAACGATGAGGATTATGCCCGCTACAAACGCAACTATGAAAACCTGAAAAGCACCTTCAACCCGACCCGGTTCGCTCCCGAAATGTGGGCCGAAGCTGCCCGGGCCGCCGGGATGCGCTACCTCGTGTTCACCACCAAGCACCATGACGGTTTCTCCATGTTCGACACCCGGTTGACCGATTACCGGATCACCGATCCCGGTTGCCCGTTTTCCAGAAGCGTCAACGCCGATGTCACGGCGGCTTTGTTCGACTCTTTCCGCAAACGCGGTTTCATGATCGGCGCCTATTTCTCCAAGCCCGACTGGCACAGTCAAGTTTATTGGTGGTCCCGTTTCGCCACCCCCGACCGCAATGTCAATTATGAAATCGCCCGCTACCCTGATCGCTGGCGGAGGTTCATCGATTTCACCCATGGTCAGATCGGCGAACTGCTCACCCGCTATAGCCCCATCGACATTCTTTGGCTGGACGGAGGCTGGGTGCAGCCATTGACCGATGCCCGGGTCCAGGCGATGAAAGCCGACCCCGGCTATCGTTTCCAGCGCATCCAGAGCCAGGATATCGAAATGGAACGGTTGGTCGGAAAGGCGCGGCAACTTCAACCGGGGCTGATCGTCGTCGACCGGGCCGTTCCCGGCCCTTTCCAGAATTACCTGACCCCGGAGGCGCGCGTCCCCGAAACGCAGTTGCCCTATCCCTGGGAGACCTGCATGCCGATGGCCACCAGTTGGTCCCATGTTCCCGGAGACACCTACAAGAACGTGGGAGAGTTGATCCGCATGCTCGTCGACATCGTGGTCAGGGGGGGGAATCTTCTTCTCAACATCGGCCCCGACGCCAACGGCGAATGGGACGCGGCGGCCTATGACCGGTTGCGGGGTATCGGTGCCTGGATGAAGGTCAATGGCGGGGCGATCTATGGTGCCCGCCCGCTCCCACCGTATCAGGAACGAAACCTCCGTTTCGCGACCGGACCGGAAAAAAAGATCCAC
>Ga0105099_10000141_pt1 | contig 45835 bp, 83 predicted proteins | sample PPLLak3cmMay2015_2_FD_79138 | JGI IMG/M metagenome (GOLD analysis project Ga0105099, IMG submission 79138) | Freshwater sediment microbial communities from Prairie Pothole Lake near Jamestown, North Dakota, USA - PPLs Lake P8 Core (1) Depth... | ecosystem: Environmental > Aquatic > Freshwater >... | reverse complement strand
TAAATAATAAGTCTTGGCTATTTTCTGCTATATGATTTAATACATTTTGCCCATCGTCACAAATATATTTAGAGTTGAACCCTTTTATTCTTTGATTGTTTAAATCCGATTGTTCTTGCCTTAATTCAATTCCTGTAAATTGATTTCCTAAATAACTTGAAACGTAACCAAAAACAGTATCCCCGGCGAAACAATCAAAGGTTTTACAATTTTGAAGGCCAAACCATAAATTTACTAATTCTGATAATACACTATCTAATATAGAAACCCCATTATTTATAGCCTCTAAAATAGATCCATTAGCATTAGCTAAAGTATGCTCTCTACTTTCTCCTAAATCGTTTATTAATAGACTCCAATATTTTTTTCTTTCCTGCCAATAACCTTGTCTTGTATCGAGTATTGAGAAAGGAGGTATAATAAATTTTTCAGTAAGTTTTGTATGAGCTTCTACTATTTTATCTTCTTTTTCGTTTTCTTCATCAAAACCGGGCAAATCTACCCCCCATTCCTCTAATTGCTGAGCGTCCCATTCATTCGCAAGTGCATCAAAGTCCCAGTCTCCAAAAGAAACATTATCTTTGATTGTATATGCTTTTAGATTTTCTACGCTAGTTTCAATAGGTAATATTTTTACAGGAACTTCTTTTATTTTCAATTCTTTACAAGCTAAATATCTCATATTACACATGATAATAACTAACTCCCCTTTATTATCATAACAAATTATTTCACGAAGGTCTAACATTTCAGGGTTTTCCTTAATAGATGTTTTTAATTTTTGATATTTTTCATCTTTTAAAAAACGTGGATTTTTAGCTAATCCTTCAATTTGCCCTGTATTTTGAAATAATTCAGATATTTTCTTAACTGTTTTTTGCATACTTGTTAGTAATTAATAATTCATTAAGCCTTGTTATATAAGCTTTTTTTGCATCTATTTCATTAATAAAAAAACCAAGATGCTCCCATTTTTTATTATGTTGGATGTAAGCGCGCCATTTATTTTCTTTCTTTGCCCAACAAACACCAACCTTATGTCCTTCTTTTAATCTTCGATGGCATTGATTTTCTTGCAATGATACATATTCTAAATTTGATATTTGATTGTTTAATTTATTGCCGTCTTTATGATTTACTTCAAGTTCTGAATATCCGGAAAAAGTAAGCATTATTAATCTGTGCTTTCTAAAATATTTAAATTTACCATTATTATCAACCAATGTTATTTTTAAATATCCATCTTTATCAGGACTTCCAATAATTTCTTTTGTAGAACCTTTTCGACTTGAAAATATCCTTCCGTCTTCAGTACAACTGTATAAATTGAATCCAGGTATATTTTTCATATACCTCAAAATTACGACAATAAAATAACAAAAGCAAAAATAATACCTGCTATTGCAAAAATGTAACCTATCGCGGCGAGCAGTGCCGTGACGTTAACGCGTCCACGGCCTTGTAAATCTTGTGTCATATATTGCTGATTATTAATCCAAGTAACAAAAATAATAAAATGATAATGCAAAAGTAGAAAAAATGTACAAAAAAGAGTTTGTTGGCGATGTTTTTCATAGCTCTAATTTAAGTTGTTTTGATTTATTGTTTTCGACTATTTCAAAAGCATTATTTAAAATTGATTTTCCTATTTCAGGATGTACACAATTGCGTAGTATCTGTATAGGGCAATGATTTTTTTCGTAATAAATATTTTCTTCAAAATGAATCCCTAACCAATCCATTAATTCTTTTTTGCCTGCCTGGTTTGACTTATTTATGAAGTTTTTTGGTTGATTAACTTCCACTTTTTTTATTTTGAAATTAGCCCAAAACAAATGTCTTGAAATCTCAATAGCTGGTAAAATAAGCGGTTTGTAGTAAGGCTTAACGTTTTCTACGAGCCATTTGCCTTTGAAAAAGTTACCCAAAAAAACAATAATTTCATACAGCCTGAAATCAGGATAATCGACTACTTTGTGTCGAGTAAATTTCATCATTTTGCTGTGTTTTTGGCAGGGTGGCGAAGCCCATATAAAATCATAATTCTGGAAATTATTTTTCAAGTATTCGTAAGCATCCACTATAATTACAGTATCATTTTGATATAATTTCTTATACAAATTTGCAATTTCGGGATTAAGTTCAACGGCTGTAATTTCGTGTTCATCACCCCATAACGCTCTATTCCCACCTATCCCAGCAAACAAATTTAATATTTTCATTTCTCTGAATTAAATTTGTGACTATTATTTTTTACATCAAAATACGCTTGTATTTCTTTGAATATTTCGGCGCGCTGTTGTGCCTTGTAAGTGCTTAGAATATACGCTCTCATGATTCTGAGAGCCATGCCATATTTTTCAATAAAGTCTTTCATGATTTCGGCTTATAAAGTTCACACGCGTCGGCATTGCCTTTCACCTTCAAATTTCCGTAGGCCGTCCGGGCTTGTTTGTACATTTCGCAATAATGCATTGTTCCGTAATCATGCTTATAATAATGCGAGCAATGTCTACATTTGCGTCCCGGAAATGGTAATATTTTTTCTTGTTCTGGAATATCAAATAATGTTTTCATTGCTTTCTTGTTAACCGGATTATTTTCTCTTTGTCATTGTCATCAATATCAAAACAAGTTTGCGCTTTGTTCGAAAAATGCGAAGGTGTTATTTCAAACATCGCTAATAAGATATATCCGTGACCTTTTTTCAAGGTTTGGGGCAAGTCTGAAAAACTTTTATAACGGTTTTCTATCCTGATTGTATCCTGATAATCATATAGATAGAACATTCCAGCATCTCCAGGGCTGAAATTTGTTAATTCATAAATCATTTTACATTCGTCTGCCGGTATCGGAGCGTCTAAGTATTCTACTTCTTTTTCACAACTGGCAAGAATAAACACCAGGGCTAAAATTGCTAATGTTTTCATAATGTTGAAATTTATAAATGTTTGTAATTACAGGCCAATTGCCTGTGATGAATTAAAGCGCCTATCAGGGCATAAAGATTAACAGGCAGATGTAACCATGTTTCTCCCTCGTCGCTTAATATGATTTCTTTTTGCGAAATATCTATTTGTGAAACACCATCTTTTTCAAAAGTATCTGAATCTGTTTCTTTATAACCATTTAGTTTTAAAAACTCAATTATTTTTTCCATTTTTTTTTGGCTAAGTTAATACTATTTAATTAATAATCAATACCATTATATATGTTATACGGCATTGTTTTTTAAGATAGCATTGATAAATGTTGCTTGATGTAAGCCGAATGAAACAGCTACTATTTCATCATTAATTTTTGCTATCCCATTTAGGATGTATTTTTGTTGATCATCCAAAATCATATAATCTTCGGTATATTCAACAAACTTAATTTTGTGTTTTCTGTTCCAATTTTCAAAAACTTGTTTTATCGCCTCTAATTTATTTGGAGCTTTCACTTCTAACCAAGCTCGCCCTGTTTTAATTTCTAATTCTATTCTATTTTTATACATTTGAAATACTTCTTGGTACTTTTAATCCTTGATTCACAATAAAAACTCCTTTCCGGAGAGCGTTGTATGCTATTTCCTTAATACTTGCTTTCACTTCTTTGCTGAAGCTGTAATGTTCGCAAAGGTCTTCAATCTGCTTAATGATTAGTTGATGTTTTTTTACGTAGTGCATAATTATAATATTTTTACGCCTGGATATTCTTTTTCAAAATCAGCGGCCAACATGCAATTCTGCCAGATGCTTATAGCTCCTGTGTTTGTGAACGAAGTGCGACCGGCATCCCATGTTATTGGCCAGCCTTGTTCTGAGATACCAGCAAAATGCCGTCTGTGATAGTCATTTGCAAAACTCCAGACAACTACATTGTCATCAATTTTGATGTGATCGTACTTGCCAACTTCGATAAGGTCGTATTCACCTCCAAATAGCCAACATTGGCCACTTTCTGAATATTGCTCAATCTCTTCATTATCGATTATTGCTATAACCGGGTATTTACTACGGAAGTCAGTTTTCAGTATTTCTACTTGCCTCCCGTCCCTTGTCCTATACTTTTTGTTTATTTCTATTTTCATGGTAATATTGTTTTTTACATTTAGTTGAACAAAAAAAATGCCTTCCTCCAAATTTTCGCAACTCAAATTCTGAATTACAGGCCTTGCAGAAATATTTTGGCTTCATTATTGGCGTTGAACATTGATAATCTGGCTCTGGCTCTCCGATGGTGCTGTAGGTTTCTACCGTCCTGTTATCGTGGTTCTCGAAATATCCTAAATTAGTCTGGATTTCAATGAGTACTTTCCGGGCGATCCGTTCCATAAAAATCAATTAATTCTGCTAATGTCTTGAATGTTAGGGAGTTTTCTGTTAATCCAAACACATTTTTTGATTTCCCATAAAACTCCCCATCCGCTTTTTTCTTCATCTCTGAATAATGAATAAATTCCTTTCCGTGCAAGATGTGTCCCGACTGGTCAAATATTCCTTTGTACTGTGAAGTATGCTTTTTTTCAAAAGCCATATGGAAAATCATTCTATAATCTTTTATTTTCATATTTTTTTCAATTTGAATAAGAAATCCCGGGCTTTTGTTAGTTCCTTAATACTTTCGTTAAGTATCAAAATTACTTCGCCGCCTTTCATGATATAAGCGTAATCGCCCGGGTTGTTTTTTCCCAATATCTCAATATCAGTATGGTAGCAGATGTTTTTGTTACACAAAACTAAATTAGTTATTTGCTGTTTTAAATTTTCTATTTCTGTCATCTTTTTTAATGTAAAATCCTTATAACCGATAATACACAGCCTTTTGAAAGCATCAAACAAGCTTATATTTTGTGATGCTTTCTCCGGCTTGTCAACTAAGATTCTTGTTTCATGAAAGTACATTTTCCCTTTCATCACAGGGTGCGAAAATTCAATTATCATTTTCTTCTCCAAATATTTCCACGAGCTCAATTCCATAATAATCCAGTATTTTTGATGCCCAGAAACCCATATACCCCTTCAGCATAACGCAATCTATCCCATCGTCGTCGAAATGAGACCTGCTCAGCATTTTGTTTAACTCCGCGAGTTGAAAAAAGTAAAGAAAAAACACAACATCTTTTTCGTTTGTTTCTGGATTTTCTGCCCAGTGATATTCAATGTTGTTACTGTTAATAAATTTATAAAATTCTATTGCTTTCATTCGAATAATGTTTTATTTGTTTCGTAGTTAACTAATAATATTTCAGTATTACGATTTTTGAGGCTTTGGCGTTCGCAAATATCAATAAGCCGGAGGTTATACTCTTTAGCTTTTTCTATAACCAGATCGGTTTTAAACTCACTTATTGCGAAGCGTATTTTACTATCAATTAAGACTTTTAGCAGGTCGCAAAAATCGCTTTCTTTGAATGAATTGCTATAATTGTCATTTGTGTCAACATAGGGCGGATCGCAATAGATAAAAGCGTTTTGGCGTTCTGGGCTGTCATCGCGGAATGAAAACTCGCTTAAGAATACTCTAAAATCACAGTTGTTAAATTTTATATCGCCTTTAAGCAAAAAATCAACTGTTTTTTGAATGTTTTGAAGTAATATTTTTTTATTGTTATCTAAACTTAAATTTAAAACATCACTTTTGCCTAAATAACTCCAGTTGCTTAGTACAACAAATCGCACCGCTTTTTTTATCGAATCGTCGGAGGTGCTGCTTTTTAGATAATTAAACACATCTTTTGAATAAGGCACTAATTCGACCGCGTTATAAAATTCCTGTTGATTTTCGGTTACTACTCTAAACAGATTAATAACATCGGCATCAATATCGTTAACATAGTTATATTTGGCCAATGGCTTACTGAAAAATAGCCCGCCTCCACCAAAAAAAGGCTCGATATACAAAGTATGTTTTGGAAAGTAGCTGATTATTTTCGCTGCGAGCTTCTTTTTATTTCCGATTCGTCTTAGGGGCATTATTTTTTTATTTTTTTTATTCCGAACTTCTTTGAAAAAATAGATTCTATTTTCATCCCTGGCGATTTCCAGAAAGTACAAAAATAGATATGGCTGCATGTTTTCAAGGCCTTTATATCCGTGAACATAAAGTCTTCATAATAAACGCTCCCGGAGTGGTTCAAGTGAATCGGATTCACTATTTCGGCATCAGGGTAGCGCTTTTTCATTTTCTTTGAAGCCTTGATGAAAGTTAATGCCATTTGTCCGTAAGCAAGCCCCGTTATTGGGGCAGATAAGTAGATTCTCATAATTGATATTTTTTAGCGATTTTTCTTCCCATATTTTCAACAATACGATTTTCCACAAATCTCATATTTTCATATTTTCGAGGTTTCGGATTGTCCGGCTCGTTTTCTTGACAACCTTCGCGGTTAAGTTCGTGCTGAAAACATTCTTCTTTGCACCATTTCAGTCCACCCCATGATTTCCATTTTTCTGGAGAGGTTGCAATTTCAAGTATTTCAGGCTTGTACATTCTGCAATACTCTTGAAATTGTTCGTCCCATGTTTTGTAGGAATTCCCAAAAAGCATTATATCTATTTGTTCTTTTTCTTTAACCTTGATTCTTACAATCATAATTTGTTGTTTTACGTTACTGTATTTGATTTTAGCTACTTTCTTTTTTAGTTGATACTTTCATTCACTTTTTTAATAAAGTGTGTAATTTGATGTTACTGGTTTGTTATTAGATTAAACCTAACAAGCGCCTTGTCGTAATCTTGAAAAGCCCATGCAATTTTTCCAAATTCTTCACTTCGAGGGTAAAGCTCTTTTTCTTCAAAAATTACTTTTTGGCCTGAAATGATTGCTTCGCCTGCCTTTTGTTCTTTTTTCAAGAAAACTTCGTATCTATCGCCGTTAACTTTGTATAGATACGCTTTTTGAGATTCCAAAACCTGTTCAAATGCGAAGCCTCTCACCTCTCCGATTCCTGTAAATGACTTTTCTAGTTTTTTCATAATCCTTTATAGATTTTAAATTATTTGTTCCAATCAACTGAATAACCCATGGCCCCGTATTTTCTTACCATCGTCAAATAAAAATGACGTTTGGCCTCCGCGTCCATCCCTATTACTGAAATTGATTTTACCAATGAGCTGTTTTTTGATATTATTATTTCTGTTTTCATTTTTGTATTTATTATATTGTTTTAACTGATGCTAAATTAGTCTATTATTTCGATATAACAATACTATTGTGTATGTTGTACAGCATTAAGTCGCAAAAGCAAAGATTCAGGGGTTTCTCCTTTCTGCAAAGCTTCTAATACACAAAATTCTTGAAATAGCTCACCATCCCAAAATAATTCTTTATATTTATCCATCAACTCTATGCAAGTTTCACAATCATAATTGACAAATATTTCATTTTCAACTATTGTGTTTACTCTCATTTTCGAACCTTTTTCAAAAGTCCTTCCACAGCAAAAACACTGATGGGGTTTTCTTGTCGTTGCGATTTTGGAATTTAATATTTTCATAGCATATTTTTATAAATTACTTTTCAATTTTTTATCCATGATTCCGTTATAAAATTCTGTAATCACAATCATTCATAATTAAAATGTTTGTTTTTTGCACAATCCTGCTATATACACGATCCCCGTACTTTTCTGAAATTAATTCGATGTTTAAATTTGTTGTAAAATGTGTAATCAGATTTTTCGAATATCTTTCTTCGATAATATACTGAATTACATTTAATTTTGTACCAAAATGGGTTGCGTCCTGTATTTCAGCCCCTAAATCATCAATACAAATGTTAAGATAAGTGCAATATTTTGTTAGCCCTTCATGTCCATTAACTTGAAAATCTCTTACAATGATATTTGAATGAAATATTTTGAACAAGAAATTACAATCTTTTTCACCGCGTCGATATTTTATATTTTTAAATTCAATATATTTCTGCATTGCAAGCATTGTAACTGTTTTTCCGGATCCTGTTTTTCCTGAGATTCCAATTGCTTTAAGTGTTTCAATTTCTGAATTTTCACAATGAAGATATTTAATTATTTGATTCCAGGCTTTTTTATTATCATTGTTTATAATTATCTTTTTTTCAATTAAAAGGCTAATTATTGTCATCCACATTTTTTTATCACTTTTTTCATCAAAAGGATATTTAAAACGTTGAATTTCACGTTGATTAGTCTTGACCTCATTAATAATTTTACTTATTTCCATATGTCATTTATTTTTTTCATGTTGAATTCAGGCTCTTTTTTATTTTTTTGTTTTTCGATTTCTATTTTAGCCCAATTTATAAAATGACTTTTATATTCATTTATAGGTTGATTGTCGTTTCCTTTTAATTTTTGTTCTTCAAAAAAATTTTCAAGTAACGATTTTACCGTGGATGTTGCTTTTAATCTTAAGTGCATTGTTGTTTCTTCAATCCATCTTTCTGAGTTAAGGATTTCTTTTTTATTTTCAAGAAAATTATTATTTATAATTTCGGGGGTGAAATTTTCAATTTTTTCTTCTTTTCTACTCTCTTCTACTCTACTCTCTTCTACTCTACTCTCTTCTACTCTACTCTCTTCTACTCTACTTTGTATTACAACCGTATTACTTTCGTTATACGGTCGTATTACGGTCGTATCTGTTTTTGTTTCTTTTTGTTTATTCTTATCCCACCTTGATTTAACAGCTAATTTTCTTTGTTCTCTACTTTTTTCAAGAGGAATCATTCTTTCAATAAGACTTTTACTATAAAAAAAATCTTCATTTTCAATTGAAAATAATTCATATATATAAACAACGGCTTTAACTTTTTCGAATGTGGTTGCATATTTTCTTGCTATTGAAGGCAACAACTTCAAAGGATATTTATAGTCCGGTTGATCCCTTAATATTTCAATTAATACCCAAAAAATACCGTAACCCTCTAAACCAAGTTGATCAATTAAAAGTGTAATTTTTGGATCATCTTTGGCATTCGAATCATGAGGGAAATAAAAAGCGTCTTTTTTCATGTTAAAAAAATTACATTAAAGTAGAAAAAAATTATTTGTTCAAAAGTATTAACATTTGAATTTCTGTTTTTTTCCAATTGTTTTTTTTAAGTCTTACATCTAATGTAGGCCGTGCAATACCTAATTTATCACATAGCCAAATTTTAGATTGCTTTTCTATAAGTTCTAAAGCTATTTTATTCATGTTGCTAAATTATGTAATATTTATTACAATAAAAAATATTTCCTCTGATTTTATTTAAGAAAGCCGCTCGACGCGGCCTTCTCTTATTTGATTTTAACTAATTATACCAAGTTCTTTAAGATACTGGATTTCCCATATATGCCAGTTATTTTTTTTAATTTTAAAGTTTAATTGAGGCCTGGATAAGTTTAATTTATCCGCAAGCCAGTTTTGCGTTTTATTGTTGAACCGCAAATACATTAATATTTTATTTGATGTGCTGTATTCCATATTTGATGCTTATTTGATTTCAAAAGCTTTTATTCTGGTGTCTGTTATCGTTGGCATCCAAGTAACGTCTTCGCCTGTCATTTCCTGCTTAATCATGCAGGTATCGCAAAGTTCTGTATCTGAAATGTGTTCTATGCCGCATTCGGGGCAAATGTAGCCTGATTCCATGTAATCAAACCCCTGTTGAGAGTGCCAACCATACATTTCAGGAGTAGGCGTCTTTTTCTTATTGTCCATAGTTGTTTTATATTTTATAAAATTTCTTAAACTCTTTTCCTTTCAGTTCGTAAATACGTCCGTATTCATTATGTAGCACCTTGACAAACAAATCCTGCTCTTCTTTGAACAGCGCAATTTCTTCATCAGTCATTTTGTATTCATATAGCCGCGTTTTTTCGTCAAGAATAAAACCGTAATCCATCAGATTTTTTTGAGTTAATCCTTTTTGTCTTTGTGAGGATTTGCAAATAATATAAAACTCTTTTCTTGTATGGTATTCAGCTTTATTCTTGAAAAAGTTATCCGAAACGCTAACGGCAAAGCAAATGCCGCTAGCGATTAATGTTTGTAATACAGGTGTTTTCATAACTACTTTCTTAAACATTCTTCAACTACATTCGAAACTGCTAATGCCATTTTTGATTTGAAAATTGTATCCTGTTTTAATTCTTTTGATACTTTATCAAATAGACTTTCATTATTAGAAATGATAGTTCTTGCTACTTTATGTGCAAAGGCATTTACAATTGACTGTTTAAATTCAGTTGTTTTTATTACCTGATTAAAACTATCAGAGATTATAGTTTTTAATTCTGTTGAATTTTCATCAACAACTAATCTTACTAGTCTATAAATTGGGCTGTCGTACGCTGTCATTACTTTTGTAAAACTTTCATTAATAGCAAGTTGCGCTGCTGTTAAAATATTATGCTCGAAAGTAATAGGCATGTGCTTCTTTTCCGTTTTTGTATTTATTGCTTCAATTTGCAATTTTACATCTTCACGAAATTTGGAATTTTCGCTTCTTAATTCTTGAACTGCTTTAAATAAGCTATCTATTGTTTGTTGTTCTTTTGTTGTCATAATATTTTCATTAATCCAGATATTTAGAAAAATCTTTGTTTAATATTTTGTATAGGTCGTTTGACGCTTCGTATCCTTTTTCGTAGCTGTTTTTGAATACTATGCTAATGAGTTCTTCTGCTTTTGAAATCAGGGATTTTAGCTTTTTTTCTTCTTCGGTGATTATACTCCCACGTCTGATTCTTTCCTGTCCCAGAAAATAATTTTTCATAATTCACTTATTATTTTGTTGTAAATTTCGTTAGCCTCAGCAATTCGAGAGGCCAAAAGATTAATATCAATATCGTTCCAAAAAACATCAATAACCCACAATCTTAAATCCTTATTTCTCAGAAAATAAGGTGAAAAAGAGATAAACTTCCACTGTGGTAGCTCGGTCACCATCATGCAAGTCATTATTTGCCAATAGTACTCAGGGCAAACTTTCTTCAATTGTTCCTGGTTCTTAATCTGCAAATGTTCAACATGAATGTGGTCACTATCAGGGCATTTGATTTCAATTCCTTGTTTCAATTCAAAATTAACACCGTCCGGGCTGCAGCCGCAATTATTATATTTTACATTTTCAACAAAACCAACTTCTTGAAAAGCAATACCCGTTATTTCGCTGTAAGCTGCTCTTACAAGAGGCTCATAATAAATCCCGTGCCTCATAGCATCAGTTTCTTTAACTCGCTCAAATGAACCCGTAAGGGCTTCGGCGACCTTTTTATTTATGTAGGTTAACCCTCCAGCTCCGATTCCTTTCGCAGCGCAAAGCGGGGAGATCCCGCTTGCTGTGAATTTCCCTAGCCTTATCTCATGCCATTCCTGGCTTTTTTGCGCGCCTGTGAATATTTTTAGATTCATTTTTTCGGTGTATTTAATGGATTTATTTAATTGTTTCGTTTTCAAATTCATTATTTGTGAAACCTGACCAACTTTCACAAATTAATAATCCGGCATTTTCTTCTGATAAGATATATTTTTTTCTTATTTTTTCAATAATCTTAGCAGTTACATTTGTCCCGTCTTTACCTTTGTTGATTTCAATTTCTTCTTTGAGTAAAAAAATTGCACTATTCCAGGAAGTTGAATTTGGCAATAATTCAGGCTTTTCGCCCGTTTTTTTAGTCTCAGGTTTAATTTCCTGTTTTGGAGCTGTTGGCGTGTTCAATGCTGGCAATGTGTCTTTTAAATCATCTTTTTGTTGTTGCTCTGTAATGTCCATTGTTTCTACGCTTTCTTCTCTGGTGTATGGCATACCACCCAAAACTTCATTGAAGCATAATCTAAAACCCTGAGAAATTGCAACTTTTTTCAATTGGCTTTCAGGCCTGAGCCAAAATTCAGTAATAGAACCATCTTTTGTTTTTTTCAGGTATTCCGAAAGCTTCACAGAGTGAAGAAACGGGTTAACAAAATCCTTTCGGTATATTGTAACGGTCGCTTGGATATCATCAATAAAAGAGATATTTCCTTTCACATCAACTCTTACAGTTTTGCATTGTTCGATGGTTGTATGCCAACCGTCAAGTCGTCCGCTTTCCTCAGCTCTCTTTATGTAGGTTTCGTAACCTACAATGATTGCACATTTTCGATAAGTGCCTGAGCCATATGCAACAATATGAATCTCGCGTTTAAACGGGTTAAGCCCGTTCATTTTGCAAATTTCAATAAATTGCAATTTTTCTTCTTTGAGCAAATCTTTTGCGCCAAACAAATCTAAATAATTCGCTAACTGATCGTTCGTTAGCACTAACTTGTTTTCCATAATCTTTTAATTTTCGTATTTTACTTTTATTAATTGTTCTGCATCACCAATCGGAATGTGATGCCTATTGTTACTAATTATTTTCAAGAGATAAGCGATCACCGTTTCAGGATCGTCGTTGCAAGAGTTGCAAAGGTCAATGCTTTCCGGATCGGGATCAAGGTCTGTTAAGACCTCATGCCCCTTACTGTCAACTATTCGCCCGCAATGGGCGCAAAAAAATTGTCTCATAATTAATGTTTTTTAATGTTTTTTCTTTTTTTTGCTTCGCGTCTGATTTGCGCGTAAGTCTTAATAGTGTGTTTTTTTGGCATAAAGTTGCCCTCTGGCGAGGGTTTTGCAACTTCGTAGCGATAATCCAATTGTTTTTCAAACATGTAACTTTTCATAATCGTATTTTTTATTTGTTTATCGATAAGTCAAAAGTACAGAATACTAACAATATAATGTGTGCTTTATAACATGTTTTGTATTTATTTTCAGGTTATTTCGTATGTTATTTAGCATAAAAATACCTATTGTTTTGTATTGAAAAATAACATATTTTTGTGTTCTATTAGTTTTGTAAACTAAATTTATTGTTGAACTAAAATTAAAAGTCATGAAAAAAATTTGGTAAAAAGACAAACCTTGTCAATTAAAGATTGGCAAGGTTTTTATTATGAATTAATTAACTAAATAAAAATATATATGGATTATTTTGATCTGGAAGAAAAACAAAAAACTAACATCACTATTGAGAGGGCTCGCGCGAAGGTCACACAAAAGCAACTTGCAAAAGAGATCGGCGTTTCTGAAAACTATGTATACATCTTAGAGCAGAAAAAAAGATGTCCATCGGTGCACCTTGCGCTGAAAATAGCCCGTTTTTTCGGGCTGGAGATAACAGATTTTGAGGAATTTAATAATTAAATAATGAAAAAGAAAAGATTACTTAAGCTTACAGATGAGGAAATAAGAGAGCCTATTGAGAATGCACTATATGCAACAAAACATTTCCTTCCCTCTCAGGCGACGGACTTGGCAAATGGGATAATCCAGTATATCAAAGAAGCTGGGTTTAAAATTGTTAGGGATAAAACTTAAAAAAATAATAATATGTTAAAAATAGAATTTTGGGTTTTCTTTTTGTTAGCTGTGTTGGTTGCAATAACAACTATTTATTTTTGCATCTATCAGCCACTTTTTGTGATTATTGACGCGATAAAAGGAGAAGACATTGCAACAAAAACGTTAGTTTTGAATATCCTAAAGATTCCAGCAACTGGTTTTTGGATAATTATTTCTCAATTTTTCGGATGGACGGCAGTAGAGGTTTATGACAGGATTAAATTTCTTAACAAACATAAAGGGTAATAATATGGATATTTTACAATTTATTTTTTCAGACTTATGGCATTTTTTGGCTTTCTGGTAAAGCCATAAAATGAGTTACAGGTTCATGTAATTCGCAATCGTTTTCTTCAACCCAATCGCAAAAATCAGAACCATCTAAAAATCCTATATATGCCCTTGCCTTTACAATATTTCTGTTAGCAGTGAAAACTAACATAAAATCAGTTCTTAATCCATCCCAATTACCTTTTTCATAGGCGAATGGCTTTTCTTTTTCAATATCTTTCCAATTCATTCAAGTATTTTTATTTTGTTTATTATTTCCTCTGCTGATTGCGCAACCATATAATTGCATTGAGTAGATTCGCAAAAGTCAATTTCCCTTTCGGTTAACTTGTATTTTCCAGGCTTTTTAAGCTCTACCAAAAGAGTTAATTTTTTTCTATATCCAACTACCAAATCAGGAAAGCCATCGCCCAGCCGGCTCGTGATGTGAACAGAAACACCCGGGATACACCGGAGTTTCTTCACAATTTCGTTTTGATTTATATCAATCTTTGCTGCTCTCATTTAATAATTTCACAGTCTAAGAAATTTTCTAAGTTATTGCCAAATAAATGGTAAATACTGTCGAAGTCTTTTTGCCTAGCATCCCAAATCGAAGGGGCTGTCTGTATTTCTGTATAAAGTCCGTTATCATACTCAAATTCACCTTCGATTAATTCTATTACTTCACCTTCAATTGATTTAGAAAATTTAGCATATTCTTTTCCAAATTTTACTTTCGCACCAACTATTAATTTTTTTTCTAGTTTTTCTTTATTTGTCATTATTTCTCTATTTTTCATACTGACAGTTGTTTAAGATTTATTCGGATTGTAATAAATTATTGCTGCATATTTTAGCCCGATACCATAGCTTTGCGCGTATTCAATTATTTCTTTACATTCTGTAAATGAAGGTTTTTTCCTTTTTAAATTTTGACATTTATTTATAAAATATTCAATTTCTGTGGTGCTATATGGATAATGAGTTGCAAAAAAATACACCATATCTTCTGTTTTCATACTGATAATTGTTTAATGTTTATACTCTCTTTATAAGGATTAATCTACGCTAATAATTATCAAGTCTGCCTCTTTAGGAATTTCAGAAACTTTTATTTGAACCTCTGTATGATATTTTGCAGACGTATACGGCAAATTGACCTCAATGCCATTTTCAATATAGTTCAAAATAAATTCTCTTCGTATTTCTTCTAAGTTTGAACCACCTAATTTACCTTTAAAAAAATTAGATGTTTCAATTGGGAATGATAATTCATTTTCTATACAGAATTTCACTGCTTTTAAATGTTTTTTAAATTCTTTGTTTTCTACGCTCGAATAAGCTTTAATGTTTAATGATATTGACATTGTTGATTATTTTTAGTTGTTTAAGATTTTTTTGAAATTAATAGCTGATACAACACGGATAGCCCTTTCATAAGTTAATTTGTTTTCAAAATGGGAATCGGTAATATCTTTTTGAAGCTCTCTTATGCTTGGCTCAAATCCGTCAGTATTCCAAAATTTAATTATTTCTTTATCGCTTCCATCTTCGAAGTCTATTTCTATTTCAGTTCCATAATACTTGCCTTTTAATGGCCTTAATTTAGCTTTCATACTGATAGTTGTTTAAGATTTATTTGTTCTTTTGATTGCTGCTTGAGATGTTATAAAGTTAGTACAGGTAATACCTAAATAGATTTTCCTTAGCTCCGACAAAAGCATATCAAAAGAAGTAATATAGCCCATTTCAATAGCAAAGGCCATTTTTGATTCCAATTCGTATAATTCTTTAAGTTGTTTTTGGCCTGATTTATCTCTAATTCCAGGTTCATGCCTATTATAAACTATAAAATTTAAAGCCTTGGCCAAACTTGCATACTGATAACCGTCTAAATTCCATTTTTTGATATTGTCAGTTAATTTTACGTAGAAATTACCTGCCTCGATCCTATTAAGAATTAACTTATCTGTTAGCCACATTATTGCATTTGCGTAAAATTCAGGGCTTAACTCCAGGGCTATTAACGCCCAAATGTATGGATTTACAAAAGTTGTTTTTGTATGCCTTGCACCCGTAGTTTTATAAGCATTAAGTGTTTTTAGAACAGTTGCAATACCCTTATTTTTAACACTTTCTATAAAAGTAGACAGGTCTACAGTTATAAGATTCTGTTTTTCAAGTATATAAAAAATGCGTTCTACATTTTCATCTCTTGAAATTAATTCAGGAACATGCTTGTTAGTCCATTTTTTTTCAATTCTGATTTTTTCAAAACAGGCCTGTAAATCGGATAGATTAAGGAATCCGGTTTTAGTTTCTTGTCTGATAGTCATTCCAAATAGATTCCTATCAGATTCACTTTTCATAATTACATTACTTTTCATAATTGCATAATTAATTCATTATCGTTATGCAAATGTAACATATTTATTTTAAATAACAAAATATTATCAATAAAAAAAGGGAGTAACCTCCCTTCACAACGAATAATAATCTAAAAACCAAATTATGATAAATGCAAAAAATTATCTTCTTTGAAACCAGGCCTTTCTTCGTTTCTGTTCTTGCTTAACGGTATCGACCTTCATTGTATTGTTAAGATTGATATTTACATCACCGTCTTTTTTTGCTTTAATCCTGTCGAAATCGTTAGTTATCTGGTAGACCGTCTTTTCGGGTATTTTGCAAATAAGTGAATCAATGATTTCCAGATTGTACTTATTCATTTTGTCGATTGTAACCTGGTTTGACCAGTGAACGGCAAAAAAGACAAATACCCCTGTAATGACTGTAATGATAAGGTTTTCGATGCTGTTAGTTATATTCATATCATATACTATTTATTTCTTTTTCAACTTCATCAAAATTAATCATTATTGATGAAAATTGTTGTTTTTTCATGAAATTTATTGTTGCAATTGCGGACTTTTTGGCCAATAATGTTATTAAACATTCTTGTCCCTTATCGCTCTCGCTGTCGAAAAGAATCATATAATGTTCCAAAAAAATGTCATTTGCTAATTTCTTCATAATACTCCTTTAGTTCTTTTTCTAATTGCAAAAATGTCAATTGACAGCACCAGTTTGCTTTTAATTGTCCATTGTATTTCTTGTTATACCAGTCCAGAAAACTCATAACCGTCTATAATCTAATATTTTACTTTTTTCATATTGGCTAATGCGAACCATCCCTGATTGATTACCACCCAAAACATTAATGTATTCGCCGTCTTCATTGATAAATATACCAACATGCCCAAATTCTGAATCTTCTCTCACTCTCCAAAAAACAACAATATCACCCATTTGAGGGATATCAACAAAATTACCTGCGGTTAACCATGAGCGCGCGGCTAATGACTTTGTATATGGTAACCCGGCTTTCAATGCACAATAGTTGATGAAAGCACTACACCACGCAACATCGTCGTTTTGCACCCATTTATGGCCAATAGCTGCAAACATATCGACAATAATTTGATTATTTAATTTTCCGGTAATGGCTTTTGTACCGTAAAAACTAAGTGCAATTTCTAATAATTTATTCATAATCTTATTTATTAATCGTTAACATCAACTACTTGCAAAGCCCCTGCATTATCGTAATAACGAAGTTTTACTGTCCCGTCGGGGTACATGAAAACTACTTTGTGATACGTCGCGTATAAGTGCGTCGCGGTTGCTTCGTAGGTTATATTTGATACTCCACTTTCAAAAGTAGTGTTAAGAATTGCAGATGTATTTCCGGTATCGGGAACGATGTTTGAACAATTATCTCCAAAAATATTATTTAACGCTCCATTATTAAGTTCAATATTACTACAATTTACACCAAAATAGTTGCTATCACATCCAGTACCAAGAATATTCCCGCTACAACTATCTTTAAACAAATTACTATAAGAACTATTATTAAGAGTATTGTCATAGCAATTATAACCAAAATGATTACTATAACAATTTACTCCTAATGCGTTATTAGAACATGCTTCTCTAACTATATTACTGTAACAATTAGCTGCAAATAAAAAATAATTATTATAATTATCAGACGCACCTATTTTATTTCCGGAATAACTTGCACTTCCCGGATTCCTACTATTCGCAAAAATATAAACATCGTTAGCACCATCGTACACTTTTGTCCCACGAAAATCAAAATGTGTTTCATTTTCCCATTCATCTTTTCGGTAAGTAATAATCCCGGGACGTGCCGTTGTACCGTCCTCACAAAGCACATTGCTAATATCATACTTGATTATATCTTTCGGATATTGCTCACTCCAAACCTCAGGCGCAAAGGCATTATTCGAAATCCCTAACATAATCAACGGCTCTGTGGCCTCAGTCCAAATTCGCGTTGTACCTGTATTTGCCGAATCATTAATTTCATGAGTAGTTGCATAATCAGTCATTCGATATAGTTGACCAGCAACCAATAAGTTATTTGCGGCTAAATTCGTTAACTCTACAAACGTCTTAGAAAGGATTAACGGGCTTTCGGTGACGGTCGGCGTGTATGCGTCCCCTTGTTTCGGTTCAATCTTAGTGCCTATCAGCATACAATTTGCGGGCAAGGTCGGGACGGCTAATGTTCCATCGGCTGCACCCATTTCAACGCCGACCGTATCGGTGCGAAAATTGTAATATACGATATATGAATAAGCATAAGTTGTGTCTTTTTCGCGCAAATCAAATTGTAACGGGTTGTCTAATTGATTTGTAATGTAATATATCCCTTCTTTAAGATTAACACCGTCTACCCTGGTTATATCGACAGGGCAAAGGAATTGCAAAGGCTTTAATCCATTTTGCCTAACTACTCCGATGGTTGTTATGTCGTTTGTTACCCCGGCTGTCACGGCAGCAATATCGATTAGTGGAATGTTTGGCCACCAATTGCCCTTGGCCTCTGAACCTTCTATTTGCGAAATATGTGGTCTCATGTTTTAATAATTTATTTCAATTCTTGCATTTCCTGATGAATAATCAGCCGTTAAACAATAGCCCTCTGGCTCTGGCACTGGCCAGCATAAAGTTGGCAATATCCATGCCCATAAATCTACAAAACCAGCGGTTACTCCTGTCATTAAAGCGCGCCCGGCTGCATTAAAAGTTATTGTTGCAATATTATAAGTGCCCTCTGTGCTTTTTACAATACTATCAACTAAGTTTGTCCCTAACGCTAATGTGCCTCCCGGCGTTGGATAGTAATTAGTCCATACTGGAGTTGTTTTTATGTCTACACTTGATGCGTAAAGCCTTAATCTACTTTCGACACCTGAAACATAACCATCAATCTTAGCCCCGTCTGGAGAGAAAAAATTATTAGCTATTTTGAATATTAATTTAAAGTTGCTTATAGTTGCATAATTATCAACGAATAATCTAAAGAAAGATAATTGCGAAGCATAATCTTCAGGAGAAAAATAAGTAGTTACATATTTTGCTTTTGCCGTGAAAGGTGCAAAAACTAAATTATTAAGTGTTTCTCCATAAGCTGCCCATTGCACAACTGATTTGAAATTATTATTCGCAGGATCAAAACTACCTATATAAGAACGTCTGCCACATTTCGTAATTTGCAACGAAACATCTGGAGCGTCCACAATCGCAGGTATATTGACCGTATCTATTATTTGGAGTGCCATTATTCCTCTTTTATTGGTGCACACAAATAACTGCAATATGTAGGGATCACCGCGTTAATCCAGTCATTTGTATTTCCAGTGTTTTCATCCATCGGCGTGCTGTCGTTAAGCTTTGTACATTTCCAGTTTGAAGCTGTCCATACCTGAGTACCAACTTTCACAGTATCATAAACATTCCCGTCTTCATCTGTGACCGTATCACCAGCCGACCAGCCCGAACTATCAATCATGAGCAAGCGGGCTGGCAAGCCATGTTTGATTGAAAACCCACCAAGCCCGAACCCATTGGAATCTGTGCAAAAAATCACAGTGTAATTTCCATTATACAAATTTTTCGATGCCATGTATCCGTTTGCATTGGCGCTGTAAAACAGAGCATCCGCACCTCTAAGACCAGCGGGCAAGAATGAAAACAAATAAGTATCCGCCCCTGGATTACCCCAGCCTGTTGCAAAAGTGGGATATTTTCTTACAGATTTCATATTACTCGCCGACAGTATATTAACTTGCAATGTTTGCAAATCGCTTAGAGTAGGTACTCTCCAGTTTGTAGGGGCAAAATCTGCATGAAGGTAAGCATAACCATTGTAAAGCAATCCAAAACCCTTAGCAGGTGGCGCGCTCACAGCCGCAATATTAACAGTATCAATTATTTGTAAGCTCATTATATTCGCGTATAAAAATCACCTGCAACATCGTAAAGAAAAATAGTGTCATCGCACTTAGAAAAAGCATCGTATTCAATATTTGAAACGCCTGTAAATTCGTAAACATAGGCAGCCGTTGCATTCATATTGCCCGGTATCGTTTTTGCAATCCGGTTGCTGGTTGCTACCTGAACCGGATCGGTATTTTCAAGGGTTAAGAAAACAGAGAATTCGCCGCTCGCGTTCCCGATATTTTTGATAACCTGCACAACTTCGATTGTGGTTGCGGACGTCCTGGTAGCTGTCAATGAAACCTTTTGAAATTTCGCAACCGTAGCCAAAATAGTTACTGTATCGTCCTGTTCCTCTCCTACGTCTACCCACGCGGTTAGCGTATAGTCTTCATCTGCTAAGTCCGCAAAATTCAAATTATGCACATGAGTTAACGAAGTATCGATAGTAAAATTACCAGTCTCAATTACCCCGCTCGAATCTTCGAAAGTCCAATTTACAATCGCGACCGTATCGGCATCGTCGGGCAAAACAGTAATTTCAAAATTAGCATTTAAGTTATTGTCTGTTCCCACAACACTATCTACATAAGCACCATTTTCAACTGTCGGGATAGGCTGATATTTTGTGTATCTGATTACAATGTCATCACCAATTTGCGGGATATAGGGGTTTTCTTCTCCAAAATCCTGAGTATTCGAAAAAGTAACGGTTACTGTTTGTGTTTTTTCTGTATAGGAAACAGAGCCGCTCACCTGTGAAATTGACAAAGGAATAGAACGATAAAAAGCAAAAACATGTGTTTCGGGTGCAATGGAATATAACAAGGTAATCACTTTATACCCGGCTTCAATATCCGCAGAGGTCACAAAAACTCTTTCGTTAGTGATTTCGCCGCCTGCATAGTTAATGCCTGATGTTCCTGTGATTATTGAAGTTCCGTTAACTTCATCCCATTTATGGTTTACATTGTTATATTTCAGCAACAAAACAGTTTTTTGCGTTGCCGTCCAATCAGAACCACAATTGAGAAGTATACCGTTATAATTTCCAAGTCCATAATCTGCGGCATTGTGGGCTATTTGTTGGCCTGTCAATACTTCTAAGAAAATAATACTACCACCAGTCCAATTATTATTATTAATTGTCTGAATTTCGTTTGCAATCGTATTAATCGAAAAAGCTTGACCTTCGCCTAATACTAAGTTGTTCGCGCTTGCCTGTGCCGTGACCTGCTTAAATAATAACCTCGTGTCAAACCATTTGCGACCTGTGAAAGCCTGGTATCCGTTCACGCCGTCAAGTTCTGTTCCGGTCAATGCAATTCTTTCTGCTCCAATTTTTTCGGCAACTAAATTGCCTGACTTGTCAAGTGCAAGATCGTACCCGGTAAGGTCTGCTCCGACCTCGTCTTGCTCAAATATCCTATGTGGGTATATTATTATCGGCATTTTGTTTTTCTTTAAGAAATTACATAAATATTTTCGTCCTCATCGTTCGGGGTAAACATATAGTCATCTGAATAGGCAAGCCCTTCGATAACATCGTAATAACCCTCGTCCATATACTGCCACTCTTTTTGTTGAACTTGTAAGGTCATCATACACCCCAAATTATTTTCAAAATCATCTGGATCTGGTATTTCTTTTGCTTGTACTCGAATATCATTGAAATATATTTCTTCGCATGACAAAATCATGTTAAGCTTTTCTTTGTATTTTTTCGGTATAGGGCCTATTGGAATCTTATAACCGCGCGTTGGGGTGGCCTGCAAAAGTTCTGTATCGCCGCGATCGTCTTCGTAAGTATCCAATGTATTTCCTATAATAACATTAGACATGTCGCCCTCAACAAACAAAGTAGGCGAAAAAACATTAACACCATCATCATCAACAAAAACAAAGTTGAAAGTATTATCCGGATGGCAATATTCAATTTTAATGCAGTCCGGTAGGCTGCTAACAACTTCCATCGGTGCGGACTGATAAGCCTCTGTTATTGAGCCATCAACAATTGTAATGTACAAAATATAAATACCAGCTGCCGGAAAACTTAAATTCAATTTTCTTACTGTATAATCAAGTGCAAAATCGGTCGGTGTTATGTCTGTGCCTACCCCGGCAGGGCTTGATGTTACTCCGGTTAAGCAATTGTATAATGTTACCGTTGCCGTTCCTTTGTGCATATACTGAATTGGCAGCACCTTATTTGTTAACCAATTGAATGAGTAAGGAAATGGTGTTACGCCCGGAAATAATGAAGTGTTAAATTCCTGATTGTCAAGAATTGGAAAATTAGTAATGAAATCAATATCTTTGATTTGGAAAAAAGGCAAAGGATTAAGCGGCGACGCTCCAAATATCTTAATTATCTGTGGCATCTTCTTTGTCTTTTTTCGTTACTGTTAAGTTTCTTAGAATGTCTTTCGCGAAGTAGAAAGCAAATACACCAGCGATTATAGCCTGATATGGCGCTGGCAATTCATTGAAAGTATTTTTCACAAGCCAACCAATAACCGCAAAAGCAAACAAGAAAGCAGCTAACGCGGTTAATATTTTCCTCCAGCTTATATCCGATTTTTCTTTGAACAAGTCCATGTTTTTTAGCTATGTTTTTTAACATAACAAATTTACAGTATTTTTTAACAAAATAATGAAATAAAACAAGTAATTTTGAAAAAAAAAAGCAATGGGTATAAATATAGCTGTAGATTTTAAGTCTTTATTAGAAAATCATTGTAAAAAAATTGAAGTTGCAATGAATTTTGAACTACATAAAACACATGAAGCATATAAACATGACAGTAATTTGTTTTTTGTCTTAAAAAATAATACAGTTGCTGTTTTTACTTCAGATAACGACTGGTTGTTTTCATTTACAGATGTCAAAATATTAGAAATGTTTATTACTTCGCTTACTTTAAATTGCAAATCTTAATCATTTACAGCAATTAATAACCAATTTCCTTCTTTCTGATAACCACCTTTGCCAACTTCCAAAATAAAACCCTTATAAGTTGTGCCGCGACTATGAAAAGTAACATAGCCATGAGGGTTGGTATTTATCAATCCTATCATTTCGCTATTTAGATACTTTTTGAAGTCATATTTGATGGGCAAAAAATAAGGACTAAAAATACTATTAACAATTTGGTCTTCTTTTTCTGTTTTTGTCGAACCAGAAACGGTTGTACTTGCGTTGTTGTCCTGTTGATTATTAACGAATTGCAAATAACTTAATTGATTCTTAAACAAACATGGCGTTACTAAATCGCTGTTATTAAGCAATATACGTTTTGGCGTGAACCGCAAATTAAAATACTGTTCAATACCCGGAATATCCTCACTGGTTGCGGTTGTATCTTGATTTACAATAACATCACTGCCGTCTAGTTTACAGTCAATTGCAAAATTATCGTTATCGTAATCAGTATCTTTTGAGATTGTGCTAGCTCTTTTTGCGAGTTCTATGCCAACGCTATCACCCCGATAAGGCGATTGAATATCCAATGTATTTTTTACCGTTGAAATTACAGTATTGTATTGAGCCGGAACATTGATCTCATTAACGCCGTTGTACTCTTTATATTCTGTTTTTTTCTGATAACCAGCGGCGATAAGGTTATAATAAATATCGGTTGCTGGTGTAATAACCAGGTCTTTCACCTCACCAATATCCATGATTTCAACGTTCTGATAAAATTGAGATAACTCCTCAATGATAAAATAATCATTGGCCGCATCGTACCAGAACCCGCAAGGATACCATGTTTTGAGCGCCTTGAAAAAGTCTTTGAATGAAGTTTTAAAACTTTTTTGGGTTAAACGTCTAATATAATAGCCATTTGTCAAGAACATATAAGCGGCTGCTCCATCGGCATCGTATGTTTGAAATTCACTGTCTGTTCTACCAATTAACTCGCTTCTTAACAACTTCGAAGTATCTGTTTCATCTGTGATAATTTGTAGTAGGCGGCTCGCAAGCTCGTGGGGTAGAAAGCCGTTGCAAACGGTAGTCCCGATAGTTGCGTTTTTTTCAAAAATGTAAAATAAAGGAGAATTAAAATAAACTTGGAATAAAGAATTATCAGGAGTGCATTCAAAAATTATTTCAATATAATAATCATTTGAAACATATTGTGTTTCATCGACGATTATAGATTCTAATATGTCTTTTGTTTCGGAATCTCCGGTAATCTCGATAGTGGGGTAACTGTAAGTAAATAGAATATCACTTCCGTTTGTTATGTTTATTGTTGCGTCAATCTGTAATGAACCAACACCAATAAAAGTAACATCCCCATTTATTTCAAATACCCCATTTATTTCAACTTCTATAGCTGCTGCGTCTGTATTTTTATATACAAAATCATCATTTATTGTTACATTAGCAATTAAATCACTTTTTATTATTCTGCGATTTTTGATATATGCGATTAACACGGTTGGCGATGTATATGTGTTTAGGGAATTGTAAGCGTCGGTTTCTGCATATCTGAACAAATCAATCCCGGGCAAATCAATTTCCAATGGCATGTTTGAAATTGCGTCCACATCTTCATTACCCAGCGTTTTTGTTCGCGCAAATTCTACTTCTATGTCATCCCTACTTATAAATTTTGCAAGTTTCGAATTGTCAATGCAATCGCAGGTTGTGAAAAATCTTTCTTGTTTGTAAGTTTTCAAATCTAAAATTCCAGTAAAGAAAACAATATCATATTGTAAGGTTATCGGATTTGTTTCTTTGATTTCGATTTCAATATCCAAACTGGAATTAATCCCATAGGTATCAATAATACTATCAATCCAAACTTTCAGCTCCTTAACAAATTTCAGTTCTGGAATACCGGAGCGCAAAACAGAGTGATAAACATCGTTCCGGGTGTAAGTTATGCCCGCTGCATTCCATCCGGCAGGGTTGTTATCAGCAACAATTGAGTTTGCGCCCCTGGTTAATGTGTATTGATAGTATTTTCGAATATCCATAGTTTACATTTTTGAACGGAAGTAAATATTGTGCAAATTTGTTCGGGTTTCGCCTTGTTGTGTATAATAGCTTAACCCTTTCGAATCAATATTAACGCCAACAAATTTCTTCTTTTTGATTGTGTTTTCTAATCGTTTATTCGACTTTAACAGCTCCAAAATTAACAAATTTTCTTGGGATTGGAATTCTTTAACTTTTTGCTGTCGAACTGGTAATTGTGCCAATATCTTTTCTGTTTCGTTATGTGGGATAACAGTTGAACCCTTTTCTAAGTGTGCAAGGGTTGTTTTTTCTGGCGTTAAAAACATTTTTCCTGTTTTTTGTTGAATAAGCTCGCGACCTTCTTCACCAACAAAAGCCATACCTCCCTCAAAATTCTTAACCCCTTTTGCAAATCCCGGTATTTTTTTGGTTGCAACGGCAACTATTTGCGTAGCAGTCAATGCCGCTTTGAAATATTGCTGCAATGCGAGTTGTTTTGCTAGTATAAAACCTAACTCGATAACTGTCATTAACTTTTCTCGAATAGCCTGATTTCGCCTTACTTTCGCTTCCTCTTTATCGTATTTTTCGTTTATCTTAGCTTGTTTTTCTTTATTATCGCCAGCCAATTTTAATTCTTTTTGCCTTTGGACTTCGATATTATTAAGCCGGGTTTCACCAATTGCAATAAGGGTTTCGTTTGTTAATCTTATGTTTTCAAGAAGTTTTTCGTTTTCCTCGTTTCTTATTCTTTCTTCTTCGTCAGCTCTGTTTTTTAATATTTCGGCTTTTAATTCATTTTCTTTTGTAAGTGTTTCAATTGCGGCTTTTGAATCTTCTTCTAATGTTTTCTTTTTTGGAACAAAACTATCAATTGTACTTATTAAATCTTTTTCGCGTTTTTTCTCTAAATCCTTATAATAGTCATCGTATGCTTTTCCCATTTCTGCAAGCATCTCTTTTTCGGCTGCCTCTTTTGCTTTTGCGGCTTTTTTAGCGGCCTCAATTTCTTCTTTAGTTTTAGCTTTGTATTCTTTTGTGTCTTTTTTATTTAGCTCCGCTATTTCTTCAAATGTTAATACTGCCTGTTTTCCTTTTTCTTTATAAAAATTTGTGCTTTGTTCAAACCTCTTTTTTTCTTCGCCTTGCAATTCTTTTTCAACTTCTTTTTGTTTTTCAGCTATTCCGAGAAAGCTCTTTACAGACTTTGTAACGGCATTCATCCCGTTGGTTGCAAAATTTACAATTGCATCGGTTGTGTTAGTTATAGTTTTTTTTATGTCATCCCAAACGCCTAAAAAAGGATAAAGAGCGCCTAATAATACAGTTCCTATTGCATCGCCTAACACTTGCATTATTGTTTCATTGCCTACCATTGCAGCAGTTGCGTTTTTTACGGAAATCATAAAAGCATCAAACTTAGTAGTTCCATTACCAAGCCATTTGTCGACTGCTTTATTTAAGTTTTCGGTAGCCTCTAAATTTTTTAACTGTTGATTGCCAAAATCTGTCAATGGCAATTCGTTTAATCCTACTTTGATTTTTCCTAACAATTTGATATACTCTAATCCGGCATCCTCTCCGGGCCCTCCAAATATGTCTGCAATCGCAGTTCCGACCGCTGCTGATTGTGGGGGCAGGGTTGCAAGTTTCTTTGATATTTGTTGCATCGCATCGAAAACAGTAATTGTCCCTGCTTTCAATTGTTCTTGCATTTTTACTGAATCAATGCCAATTCCTTTAATTGCGTCCTGTGTGGCTTTTGGCATTTCACGGATACGCAAAGTAGCTTCTTTTATTACGTCTGCGCCCTTGTCGCTATAGATACCTTCCTTAACGCCCTGGCTCATTATCTGGACAGCCTGATCTGCACTTAATCCCGCTGCTTTGAATTGAGGCGAGTATTCTTTAATCATGTCGAGAAATTGCCCTGTACTATTCGCACCGTCTGCAAACCCCTTATTGATTTTTGCAATCGCATCTGGCAAGGATATACCCATTTGCTTACTTAATGCATTAGCGGCAATTAAAACTTCTTTGAAATCAACATCAAAAACCTGTGCTGTTGCCTTAACCTGACTTGTAAAATTATTGAGGTCTTCACCGGATAACTTGGTTAATTGCGCAACCTGCCGTCTGCTTTCGGTAACACTTTTCGCTAAATCATAAAACTTAACGGCAAGCATTGTGACGGCTGCAATAATCCCCGCAGGGCTTAACATCGCTTTAGCGGCTGCAATGATATTATCTTTGTAATCTCCGATCCCCATAGTCCTCTCGCGGTCGGCATCGGTATTATCTTTTATAGCTTTTGTATTTTTATCTATTTCGGCACGATATTTTGCCATTTGTTCCCGGCCTTCCTTTGTGGTAGTCGAAAGCAAATCCATTTCTTTACGCAAAGCACTATTGCGCTCCCGCATAGCTTTGATGGAATCTGAAGCATATTTAGTCGCGGTGTTTAATTTATCGGCGGCTTTTGCTGCCTCTTTTGTAGCTGCGGTATTAGCCTTTACTTTCTCTTTGACTTCCTGTAATGCCTTCGCCTCTTTAAGATATTCGGCTGTTAGCTTCGCCTCTTGCTGCTCAATTTGCCTATGAATTTTATTGAGTTCTTTTTGCTTTTCGGTTAGCTTTTCAGTGTTCTTGCCTGCCTTATCTGTCGCGTTTGCAAATTCATCAACATTCTTAGCACCTTGCATGTCGAACTTAATCTTAGCACCTTCTTCTACAATATCTTTTATAGTTTCAAGTATTTTTTTGAGTTCTTTGTCAAGCTTATCAAGCTGATTGAATACCTCTTTTTCTATTATTTCTATCCTCTCCGACATGACTATTATTTATTTCTTTAATTATTGAAATCCATCTTTTCACACTTATTTTTTCGAGTTCTAAAAAACGGCCTAGCGCTTTTTCAACTTTCGCAACATCTAAATAAAAATCTACTTTGTTATCGCTTTCTTTTGTTAAGTCCTGATATTCAGAAACCAATAAGGCTAACTTCGTTTCATTCAGAATGATAAACCCGTATACTTCTTTTTCACCTTTTTTTGTGCATCCTAAGTTTTCAAGTAACTGGTTCGCATTTTCGCACCCTGAGATTTTCAGATTGTAAACAGTTTTCAAAAGTTCTAAATTATATTCCTGAGCTTTTATCTGTTTTATTTTTCTGAAAATCAAAGATGTTAAATTTGTTTTCGTTTCGGCTTCGTATTCACGAACAATATTAAGCCAAACTTTTTCTAAATTCCTGTAATTACTCCGGCTTTTTCTTACCCTTTTTCTGAATAGGTATTGATATTGTTTCGTTTCTAAGACTTTCTGAAAGTTGATTATCGGCAGGTTGTCGATTGAATCGTATTTGCTCCAAATAATCCCTACCAGTGAATCCCGTAGGCTCGAAATAATATACTTTCCCGTCGAACCAAATGCCAACATCTTGTTTTTCTTGCTCTGCAAATACTTTTCCAAGTATCCTAACATGAGCCAAATCTTTGTATTTTTCATTTCCATTACAAGTTATACATGCCATAGCTTACAAATTTAATATGTTTTTTAACAGTTTTATATAATCAATAATTACTTTATTTCTAATTTCAAGTTTATTTTCAGGCGTTAAGCCATATAGGTCGTTATATTTCGCTTCGATTTTCTTTCCTAACTGGATACCACTATCGAAAATGGCAGTAACTCCACTTATCGCAACGTCCACAGATTTGTAGAATGTGCCGTTTATAAAAAGGTTTGGTGATTTAAATTTCCTTTTTGGGTTTGGCGTTATTTGTTGTTTCCATGCTGCATACTTTTGCGCGGCTGCTTTTGTTTTGAAGTATGGATCATCCAGATATGAAGGTTCTAAGTCTTTTCCGGTTGCGCTCTTACCCTCTTGCCATTGTTCTTTTTGCGCGTCAAGTATTTCGGTTTGTTCTTTTTGCAAAAGTTTTTCAATATCAGAATTAAACCGACTTTTGGCCGCTGCCACATTTCTCTGTAATTCTGCTATTGTCATGAGCTTATAAGAAAAAAGCCCACCCACGTCGGGGCAGGCTTCACAATTAATAATCAACTATGAAAAATGAAAAAATACTATACAGTGTAAGATGCTGCACCAGAGCTCTTAATCAGAATTGTTGCATCTGATAAGGCCGCAGGGGCTTTCAAGGTCACAGTACCAGTTACCAAGGCCGCAAAAGCAGCAGTATATGTGCCGTTAAGGTTGTCTACAACGCCTGTCGGTGTTTGTGCTGTTCCATCACTCGCTTTGTAGAACAAGAAATCTGCAGCCACCAAACCGGTTATTGGCATTTCGTTAACAGCTCCGGCAGCGGTCAATCCGCAAATAGCCACAACCTTCACTGTTATGCTAAGAGCAGAAACGGCAGAGGTTGATAATGTAACGGGGTTGATCCCTTCAAGTGCAAGTGCATCCCATGTTGGATTGACATATACCCCATTTTCATTCCATTCTTTTGAATCTTTTTCGTTAATCGTAATTACTGAAAAAGCAGGAGAATCCGGTTTTGCGAAAATCATTTTTTCAGGATTGATAAGTTGAACCTGAAAACCGCGTACGGTTGTGCCTTCGGGGCTTGTTCCGTAGATATTCCCGTTTTCATCAATCTTATATAACCTAATTTTTGAGTTCCTGAAAGCCTGCAACCTCTGATGTAAGCAAAAAGGAATATTGAGCTTATATTTAGCTCTGTAATTACCTTGACGCAACAATACCTGGTCCCCTTTTGGGCTTTCATAATAACTTGGTTCTTGGTCTGTGTGTTCTACTTCCACGATGTTAGTTATCGGAAATATTTGTTCCGCTTTAATTGCCGCAAGCCAATCGGCCTGTGTTGCAAAAGATGCCTTAGTGGCGAAAAACTGAGAATCTAAAGCAAGGGCTAACCCCGCTTCTGATCCGAAACTATTGTTTCGCTCGCAGCTTCCTAACCCGGTTAGGGCTGTGTTTGTTGTGCATACTGTTCCAAATGCCATGATTTCTATTTTTTTTATATTAGTACTAATTAAACTCGATATTGAAATTTCGCGTTATACCCTCCTTTATCCCTTGGGGCTTCTAAAAAGCCTCTATGTTCCTTCTCAATGAATAACAGATAAGCCCAAACAACCCCGTAATTTTCATCAATCAAAAGATGAATATTTTGTGATTTCAAGTACATAACAAATTCAGGCATATCAATTGACAACCTATTTGCATCTATCGATGTTAAGTACATTCTTAATTTTGCATCTGGATATAGTTCACTCCATTCACTTTCAAAAGGATTAAGTTTTCTTATTTCCTCACTTGAAATAAGATTATTCTTTTCAATGAAATCATATATATCCACTATATTATTACTCTCAAAACCACGCAAATAAGGATTTGTAAATTCTGTTTCACCGTCTGCATTTTCCATGAATAGAATAACTCTATTGCTGAAATCATAAACAATTCTATGTTTTAAATTCATTTTCATATCTTTAAGTATTGTTGTAACTGCAATATCCTGGAGTATCTAGTATAGTCCACAAAGCATTATCAACTATATGAGGGATAGGCTCACCATCGTTATATTTTGTTGCTCTTAGGTCACTTGCTAACCAAACCTGAGTACCTATTTGAACTGTCTGATATATATTACCTTCGTAATCTGTTATTGTCATTCCAGCAACCCATCCGGCTGGATTGTCAAGTAAGCAACGTAAACAAGAACCTTGTTTCTTATCAATTGTGTTTTGTGTTATCGCAGTACTATTATAAAATGCATATCTTCTATTTGCATTTGCAGCCGTAGCCTCTTCTCTACACCAAATCATGTTGTAGACTTTCACGCCTGTAAAACTCCCACTTGCAGCCCTATACCCTGTTCCAATAGCTGTATAACCACTTGAATTAGTTGCACCTGTGTTTGGAGTATTCCAATTTGTCAATCCTACTTCTTTCATCTTACCACCTGCTACACTAGCCCCACCTAAGAAAGTCATCAAAGTATTATATTCTGCCACAGTTGGTATATGTGTTCCAATAGGTGCTATTCTATCAGTATCAACTACATACCAGTTATACAAGTAACCGTATGGTGCTGCATTGGGATTGTAACAGGTTATTGTCCAGCCAAGAGCTAACAAAGCAGCATAATCAGCATCACTCGCAACTGTTCTACGTCCGTTATATTGCCCTGATAAGTTAATTGTTTTTGCACTTGCACCAGTGTAATTATTTGTTGTAAGTAGAACATAGAGAGCGTTATCAATCGCTTCATTAAGTAGATTTGAAAGCTGAAAACTATATAAGTACCCATCTCCAAAATCTGAATTTCTATCAATAACAGGTATATTGCAATAAATAAGAATAAAATAAAAATTATTATAAGGAGCTATGATTAACGGGTTAATATTCAGGTTTCTATTTGTCCACGATGTTGAATCTATTGAAGCTGAATATATTCTGAAATCTCGGGCATATAACATAATCTCAGAAAGCTTATCAGCACTAACATTGAAATTGTAAGCATAGCGAATAAAAAAAGTAGAATATACTATATTCCTGAAACAAGTATCATCGACAGGTATTGAATTTCCATGATACAAAACATCTAAATTAGTTGTTGCTTTTCTATATGAAGCTAATGAAATTGTTAGATTTGGATAATTTATTGCATATAAATATAAATATTCAATATTCCTCAGTTGTGAAATATCGGAAATATAGTACTGGGCTGCATTAACTCCAGTTTCACTAATACGAAACACAATTATACTTTTTGGATTTGAAAAAGTAATCCTTTTCAATCCTATCGTGCTATATGTATGTGCGAAAGTAGAAGTATATTGAGTATAACCTCCAGTTACCAATATTTCATCACTTGTTGCATCACCCCAAAGCACATTACAAGGCTCATAAGCTGAAAAAAGAAATTCAGCAGTCATTTGCCCTGCCACAGCCTCAAAAAACATCTCAAATTCAGGGTAGGCGGCTATTGTAATAGTGCTAATGAGTGCATATTCATAATTATAGACCTTAACAATATTTTCAACATAAATGTCTATGTTTTCAAAGAAATGTAGAAAAATATAGTTTACATTATGTTCTACAGTTCCGGTATATTTTGCGTAAACTTTTGAATTATTTAGCTCAAAATATACTGTACAATTTTGTTGATTAGCTGTTTTATTTTCAACTTCTAACGAAACATTAATTATGTCATTATAATCTACATCGTCGCCATAAGCGGCTGCAAAATTGAGATATGTAAAAGTTGAAACAATATCATAATTAAGGCATTTTTCGACAAATCTCATTGTCCCCGAAATCGAAAAATTGACAAAAGGATACATATTTCTATATTGTATCCGCTTTATGTCCGTTCCTGAAAAAATCTGTTCAAAATCAGTGTTTATTTGTGAGGCTTTTATTAACCCTGAGTTCCTTATAATCCGCTGGCAATCCATGATTATATGTTCGTCATGATTAAGATTTCCGGCATAAGTTTCTGGAATAATGATTGAAAAAATGATAATAATAGGTACTTCATTTGAAACGATTTCACGTGAATTAACCAAAAATCCTATAACTCCTTTTTTGCAATCGTTAAGAAAAACTTCTGAATATTCACCCGCTCCGGCATAGGCCTCAATAACATCTGAATTATTTTTTTTGTTCTGGTATAACCTGCCAAAAATATCAACATTTTCAGACCATGCAAGATCGGCATTAAGCCTGTCTTGAAGTCTTGAAATGTTGGCATCTATGCCTGTTAATATTTCTGCTTTGTATACCATTTTTCTAGGTCAAACATTTTTCAATAAATCGCATTGTCCCTCTTACAGAAAAGTTTGTAAATGGGTACATGTTGCGGTATTCAATTCTATTTATGTCGAATGAAGAAAATATTTCATAAAAATCTGTGCTTATTGTATCAACTTTGATTAGCCCTGAATTCCTTAACAGTCTAACAATATCAATCAATGCGTGTTCATCGTGCTGGAAAGTCCCTGTATAGGCATCAGGCAAATAAACACTAACAATAACAGTAACAATTACTTCATTTGAGGGCAATTCTCTTTTCTTATCAACTAAGAAAGCTATTGTACTTGTCTTTTTGTCATCAATGAATATTTCTACATATTCGCCTGTTCCGGCATAGGCCTCGAAAATGTTATTTCCTTTTTTTCTATTTTCGTAAATACGTCCAAAAATGTGAACATTTGCACCCCAACTAAGATCACTATCTAACCGCTTTTGCAAACGATTGATATTGACATCTATTCCGGTAAGTATTTCAGGGGTGTATATCATTATATTCCTATTTTTCTCTTAATAAAATCCACTATAAAAGGGATTATAAAACTTATTGCTAACAATATCCCTGTTAATTTCCATTTGAGTTTTTCATAATCGCTTAATTGTGCGGAGACCTGATCTTTCCATTTTTGCGCTTCGGATTTCCATCTGATTACTTCTCCGATTATTTCGCCGGTTGCGCGATGGTCACATTCGATAACATGAACCCGCTTAATCAGTCCGTCGCCTGTGTATTTTGTTCCAAGTAACGCGTCCTTTATTTCCGTGACGTCGCTCTGCAACTTTCTAAAGTCCATTTCGTTAATCTCCATCACCCTCTTGTTACGACTGTTATGTAATTTGAAAAATAGCCGTCTTTTAATTTCTGTATGTAGTCTTTGATTCTGGTTATTTCAGAAACAAGTATTTGTTTTAGTCCTCTTTTCCTTATTGCGTCGGTCTCGGCTCCCTCGATTTCGACTAACAACTTATTCACCATATCGCCGCTTAACCTTTCGTTTATATTGCTGCGGAAAGAACTAATATAGTTTTCAATGATTTTTATTTGCCCTGAAAGCTGAATAGCTGGTGCAAATAGTGATTTGTTTTGGATAATCAAATCAGTATAATCATAATATACTGAAATATCAGGGTTAAGTCCCCAACATTCGGCAGCGCCTTGTTTGAGCTGCAAATCCCATAGGTTCGCATCTGTGTAAGTGAAAGGGTATTTTACGCCTTCGACGCAAATATGCTTTATGTTCTGTTTTACAATTGCTTTTTCGTATTCGCGGCGAATAGGCTGTAATGTTGTGGTATGGGTATAATAACCGAAAATATATTTGCCCTTGTATAGTGGCGTGATATTTTCACATTTCCAATTCAAAACTACTTCCTGTAATGAAGAAGTAACGGCAACTGTTTGAGTGAAAACATAAGTTTTCTTTTGCGAATTGAAAAGGAACAATGTAATATTTCCAGTCCCTTCAAATTCAAGTATACATCTCGAAATCTCGAAAGCAAGGTTTTTTGTAGCATCCTGGCTTATTTCGTACCCTACAAAACCATTAGGCAAAGTATCTACATTAATTTTATTATTTTCGTTAATGTATAATAACTGCCTGTCTACATAGTCAGAGCCGCAAAAAACCTCATCCAAAACATTCGAGATTGCTGAATTTTGTAAATTGCTCAACAAAGTTTGAAACTGTGATTGTGTTATATCCTTGTAATCCTGACAATCGCGCAATAACTTTAAGTTGATAAAAGAATTTTCATCAAAATAACGTCCGGCGCTTGCCAAAAGATTACCAGCTGATAACGTAAAAGCGAACCCGGGATCAATAGGCTGTCGAAAGCCTACTAACCCGGATAATGCTGTTTGACATGAAACTTTGTTGAACATTTTAATCTTATTTATCTATTGAAAACAAAGTTGGGGTAACATTAACCGTTTGCGCGCTTGCCTCTGTCGTGACGGCGCATTTGATATACGGATACGTCCAGTCATTAACAGAAACTGCTTCAACTGTTCGCGCTGTGGCCTCTGCCATTGTAAATGTTGCACTTGCGGCGGCGGCATCCCATACACGATTGTCCCACGAACCATATACAGAGATACTGCCTGCGAATTCTGTGGCGGACGCGGTTGTTTCAACCTCCAGTGCAAAACTTACCCTCTGGTTTTTCCCGTACCAAACGGGCTGCGTCCATGAAAAAGATTCTGAGCCTTCCACTTCGGTAGCAGCTGCAAGCCTACGCCTTGTTTGCGCGTCGGCATCAAATGCGAACCCTGCAAATAACAGGGCCGCAATGAACAAAAATTTAATTATATTTTTCATTGTGTTTTTGAATATAAAGATTAAACAAAAGCAAAAGCCTGAATTGGCGAATCGTTAGCGGTCGAAAGTGGCGCGTGTTCAAAACAAACATCGTAAGAGTATTCAAGTTGAACTTGAACATCCTGAATATAACCATTGTTTATGGAATCGTCGGCGCTGGTTGCGTATTCATGAACAGCCATTGTTTGGCCGTCGATCGGATTGATAAACGAACCGTAACGGGCTAAAGGCCAGTAATTTCCGTTGCCTTCGCGGTTTTGGCGTGGAATCCAAGTCATTGCGGCTACTAATCCAACGGGGACAACTTCCCAAAACCCATTTGTGTATCCTAACGCAATAGCTAAATCATTCATTTCAGGGGATTGAATGAATTCTAAGTTTTGATACTGAAATGATAGGTTAACATTATTTCCAGCCCCCTGAGCGGCTGCGTATTGGAATTTTTGATAGGCAGCTTGATCACAGAAAATCTGATATCCCATGCCCCTGTATTTCAAATAATCCATCACCCCTTCAGTAATCTGCATTGCCCGATTTCCCTCTGTAGCTTCAGTAATTTCGAAAGCGAAATTTGCAGCGTTGAAAGAACCTCCCACGTTTGCGCCGTTAACCTGTGAGCGTTGTGCGAACAAATAAGCCGCTGCGGCAGTTTCCATGCCGTTCGCAAAGTTAGCCACAACGTTACGGATTTCGTTCCTGGCAAGCTGCTCTTCAAGCGAATAGATTGAGTTATCAGCTTGTTTGATGGAATAATAGAATTTATCTGTTTTTGAGCTCCAAGCTGGGGTTACAATACCGGAATCAGATTTTACGCCTGTATGGTTGTGAGCGCGGGCTGCTCCAAGGCCGCGTGATGCCCTCAAATGATAGTTGACCTCAATAAGACGGTCTTCACGTGAGCGAATAGCATCGATATTTTCGAAAAATAATGATTGTGAGGCAAGTAAGCGTTTGAATACAGCAGGATCGCGAAATTTGAGCTCTGCGGAATTTGCAAGCTCTGTGAATTTAAGCTGAGCTTTTACTAAGTCAGCGGATGTGTAATTAGCCATTTTTTTGGAAATTAGCAGTTTAACAATTAATTTATTATTATCCTGCCCAAACTTTCCTTTTCAGGCTATATGACTGTGAAAACAATGCCCTGTTTTCAGCAACAAATGTAAAATAGTTATTTGAAAAAAACAAAAAAAATGTGATTATTATATTAAATACAAAAGTTATTATTATTAATTATGAAATTACTTTGCCTCAATAGTATTAATATTAAAATATATTATTATATTTGCAATGAAATATTTGTCTAATTAATAATATTAAGTATGAAAACAAGTCAAATCATGATTAGGTCGGATGCCTTTTTGCAAAGGACAAAAGACGGTTTTTTTAATGCTACAAAGCTTTTAGATTATTGGAATAATTTAGAAGGTGTTCAAAAAAAGCAAATGGGTAGATATAAAGCAATTGATTCTACAAAGGAGTTTATTGAACAGTTGCAAAAAGAGGGTATTGAAAAACCTTTTATTTCAGGCCGGGGCTCAGGTGAAAAAGCGGGGACATGGATGCACCCAAAACTCTTTATTGATTTTGCTATGTGGGTTTCTGTAGAGTTCAAAAGCATTGTAATTGATTATGTTTTGGATGGGCTAATCAAAATGAGAAATGATGCCGGAGATTATTACAATGAAATGTGTGCGGTTATTATGAATAGGTATATTGATTATTATAATTCAAAACCACCTGCTTTAATTTTCATTAATGAGGCTAACATGATTAAAGAAATTGCAGGTATTGACATATCTCGAAATGAAATGAGTGAAGCGCAACTAACAAAAATCACTTTGTTGCAAAAAATCAATTCTCAATTAATTAAAGACGGTGTTGGCAAAACAAGCCGGAAAAGACAATTAGAAATATTTGCAAAAGCTATTTGAGTTATTTCTTATTCAGCTTAATCACACCAAGCCAGAATATAGCCAATAGCCCGAATATTGAGTTAATATTCGGGCTAATTATTGCATTGTCAATCAATTTTCAAAGTTATTGAAATGTAAGGATTATCTTTGGTAATTTCCATGTGATGTATTTCTAACCAAATTTGATTATTTGATTTTTCTAAAAAGTCACTTAATAGCTTGTCAATATTCCTACAAAGTTTAAACTTTTCTTCCTGCAATAAATCTCCTATCTTTGATTCTTTATTTTCTTCCATAACCTACATTTTTATCAATCCTTGTTTCATAGCCTGCTCTAGCATCTTCTGCCCTTTCTCTCCAGCGGGATTAATGCCTTCTTTTCCCATGTTTTTTATAAAAGCTTCATAAGATCCTACATTGTTAGGGGTAGCATCTTTTTGACCTGTGCCTCCGGTGGGTTTCTTAACGAAATCCTTAATGTAATCGGCCATAAATTCCTCAGCTGACAATGGTTGTAAGGTCTTAGGGTTTTTCAGAATGTCATCACCTTTTTTCAGCAAAAGCGTACCATTTTCGACCTTATGCGAAATCTCTTTTTCAGCAAAGGAAATAATTCGCTCAGGATTGAAAAGTAGTTCGACGTTGGCCGGTATTGCTTTTGCTAACGATGTTCTGAAAAAATTAATACTCTTTTCGTTTTCAACACTTGTTTTGAAATCATTATGCGATTTTTCAAGTTGAATATAGTTTTCCTGTAGCTTCTTGAAATCGGTTTCAATTTCAGTCAATGGCTTTTTGGCTTTCTTTTCAAGTGATTCTGAATGAATCTCTAAGAGGTTTTCAAGTGTTTTTGCTTTGCCCTCGAGGCTATAACCTAACTTTTCAGAAATATCTTTTACTTTGCGCTTTTCTGCTACCTCAATACCAGCTTCGTAACGCTCTTTTTTCTGAGCTTCGATATTGGCCTGTAGTGTGGCTTCCTCTTCATCTGTGCGAACGTGCAAAGTTGAAAGTGTTATATCCAAGTCTTTTTCTGCCGCAGCCTTAAGCGTTCCGGCCTCTAATTTCAAAAGTTTTTCAATATCTGTAATTTTCATTTTTCAGTTGAATTTAATTTTTCAAGTTCTTCGCTAAAATAAATTTTGTCTTGAAACATCCCTTCTCTGCCTAATCCTTTATCCCATGCTTTTATTCCAATTTCCAGCCCTTGGATTATGCCAGTAAGCCGATGCTTTTCTATTTCTTTTTTTAATGCAGAAATAAATATATCAGAAATTTTATCATTTCCCATTTTTCAGTATTTTGTGATTATTTCTTTCTACTTTTCTTAATTTCATCAACTTGTTTCAAGTTTTCGCTTAGTACTTCCATCGAAGTTTCGGCAGCTTTTTGCAAAACACCTACAGCTATGGCCTTTTCTATGTTTTTTCGCTCTTCTTTTGCAATCAGGATTTTTGCCTGGTTTTCGTAAAACTCGGCTGTTCCTTCCTCATCTATGATATACTCATGACCGTTTTGCCATGTATTTGCATTCGTATCATCGACATGTTCTTGTGACACCATCGCAAAATCTTTTTTTTCCTTAACCCATGTTTTATCTACCCCCGCCTTACTGCAATGGTATTTCACTAATTTCGCTCGTACTAATTTCCTCATCTTTTTGTGATTTTATTTGTTTTAATTTATCGTTATAAAAATTGTCAAAATCTTTTTGTAGTTTTTCTCTATCACTATCGAAATCAGAATAACCAAGCGTCTTAACCCAATCGTAATACAACATTTTGCGAATTGCTTCGTCAACACCTAATGTTTCTTTGACTTCTTTAAGCGTGAAATAAAGGTAAGGTTCTAATTCCTTTTTCTTCATTTCGATATTAAGCTGTTCGACGTCATTGCGAAACTTAGTAGTTATCAGCTCATTAAGCTGTCTATCTCTAATGATTATTGGATTTCCTACTTTTTGGCTTTCTGATAAACGTTCTAAAATAATTTCCGGTGGGTCCAGAATAAAGTTTTTTCCATAGTTAACACTGCAACTTTTTTCTTGTTTTGCTTTCCCGGGTATATAGAAATTAATTATCAATTCACTAATCTGCCAGTCTACCCATTCGGCTACATCGCTAACTTTGTTAAGCGCAATAATTACGGGTTGCGTATTAGCCCATATTTCTAATTGTGTTTTTTGTTGTGTGGCCGCGACTTCTTTTTTCGAACCCCAGAGGGTATCAATTATTTTTGTTTCGAGTTTTTCAAGTTCTGTATTGTACTGATTCCATGTTTCTACGTCAAGACCAATATACGCTGCGAACCCGGCAGCGTCTGGAATCTTAATATCAGGATTGTCTAAGTTGATGGGCCAGATTATTTCATCCGTAGGATCTCGTTGGATTAAGAACCCCGTGCCTTTGCAATCAGAACATATTTCTTGACCTGTGTTTTGTGTTCCATGACAATGGCACATGATTCGGGGCCTAATAAGTGTTTTGAACCCGTTAAGGAATTTGACCATCAGTAAAATTGACTGGTCTCTAAGAAAAGTCTGCAAAAGGTCAATAACTTTTTCTATAAAACTCAACCGCTGGTCTGTGCCAATCTTAATTATATTGCTGTTAATAACTCCCGGGCAAAAGCCGAACGGATGAGAAAATGACAATTCTGGAATAAGAGTAAAACTATTGTTCTGGTCAAGAAAGCGCAAATCATTTGTATCGTCAACAAATCTCCAAATGAGATTTCCTTCTTTTGTCTGCTCAGGCTCAAAGATTACAAATTTGGTGTTTTGGCCGTTCGCCTCGTAATATCTTAGTGATTCAATGCTTTTGTATGTCGGATAACAAATTTCAGCACCTTTGTATTCAATGAAAATTAAGCCGTTTGGATCGGTGATGTATACCTGTTTCCAGTTATCCTCCAGCCATTTCTTTAAGCTTTTTGTATCCCTGACATTACCTAACTTCTTAATAATTAGTTCTTTGTCGGCATCTGATTTGAGGTTAAAATATTTTGATTCTCCGGTTGCTGAATAAACGTTGTCAAGCGGCCTTAATACACGTTCGCATAAGTCTTTGATACTTTTGGCATATTTTTTTCTGGCTTTCCACTTCTCAGAGCTTTTTTCAATATGTTCAATCTGTGATAGTTCATCGTCGAACTTTTCACCAGTTACCAGGGCGCGTAGTGTTTTGGCATAGGCTCTGGATTCGATTATCCAGTCTGGTATTTTTGTTTTTACGGCCTGTATAATGGGGACTATTTGCTCTATCGTGTACATGTTATATAATTATGTTTTTTAACATATACAAAATAACGCAAAAAAAAATTAATAACAAAATAATATTAATTGCTAATGGCAATAGTTGTTAGTGGCAAATATTAAGGCATAAAAAAAGCCGCTGGTTAAGCGGCCTTTAGATTTGTTAGTTTAAATCTTTCGCGTCGTAGCATGCTCCTGATTCGCATACTATAACATCCATTTTTTTCTGGCGATAAACATGGGTAATCAATTGGAATTCATCCCATACGTGTCTAACGATGTAATCAATTTTTTCGTTAGCAACATAACCATCACAGTGGGTTATTTGAAAATTGTCACCTTTTGAAAATGTTCCGTTACTTAATAAGTTTTCACTTTTGTCGTTAATGACCATTTTGTTTTCGTACATAACCTTGTTTTTTATTTGTTGTTTTCAATGAACTTATTTTTAATGATGTAAAGATAAGCTATTTATTTGATATGTACAATACTTTTGTATGTGTTATACAACATATTTAGGCACAAAAAAAGCGGCTCTCAGGCCGCTGCATTATGATATGAAAAAGAGTACTTAATTTATATATTCGTGAAAATCAATTTCGCCACGAATAATACCCTGAGCTACATTTTCGCTGATTATGTTTGTTGTTTCGCGGCTATTGCTGTTACCGTTGTGGTATGTCAAGTATTTTTGACCTTTTAAACCTTCAAAAATTTGAGCTGTCCCATTCCATGCTACAGATTCGCCTTTTGGGGTAGCTTCGCAATCGTGAATTAACTCAGCAGTTACAAAAAAATGTTTTTCTGAAATTGGATTGTACACTCTTAATTTTGTTTTCATGACTTTAAGTATTATTTGTTTTGAAAGTATAAAAAGGCGCGGGCGCGCCCACTTAATTAATCCAGTTCTATTTCAAAAGAGATAACTGGAGAGCCATTTCTTGAAGCATTATTAATATTTTTTTCTGCTCTTTTTATAATGTCTGATTCGCTATCATTATCGTAAAATTCGCAAACTAATATCCTACTTGCATTTTCGCGATTTCCATAAACATAACCGTCTTTTTTTGAGTTGCTTGCTGTCTGTGCTGCTTCGTTTATTGTTTTCATTTTCTTAAGTATTAATGTTATTATTTTTGTTGTTTTCTTATGATACAAATATACGAAATGTAAATGGATAATCAGTACAAGTATACTGTACATTTCATACAAAAGTATGTGTTGTATAACATGTTTACCGTTGGCCAATTTCGGAATTCATCTGTTGAACCCTGGCTAACGACAAGCCTTCCGGTTTCGAAGTAACGGCAGGGTTCGCCGCAACCCAATCGCTTATCATAACCACTATATGTAGCCTGTTCCAATCGCGGTGATCGGAATAGTGATACATGATGTATTTCTTATATTCGAAATCCGCAAAATCTTTTTCACGGTCAAGAATGAGGTGCGAAATAAACACACCATTCTTGTATTTTGAACTTTGAACCTTGTACTTTTTCAAGGTCTCGGCTATATTCAAACTTTCTTCTATTGTCATTGTTATATTGTTAATTTTAATATCTATACATAAATAAGCCACCTCCAATATACTGCAAATCGTGGCCTCGTTTGGAATATTCTTCAATAACCTCACCTATTGAGATTTTGATGTATTTCGAAAACATCCTTTCGAAATACTCCGGACACGTGATAGTTACTTCACGTGTTAGGATTTCTATAAGTTCGCGCTTGGTTAACATAGCTCAAAAGGTCTAACATGATAATAAGAGCCTTCTTTGCTCTTGTTATATTCTATAGCTTCGGCATAAGTAGCGAAATCTTTGTCAATCTTAATTGCTCCGTACATGTCTGTAAGTCTGTATACAAGACTTACAGGAACATCACCTTCTTCAACTTCATCTGAAAAAAGAAGGAAGAAATCAGAGGATTTCGACCTCTTGTCAAACCTTTTGTAGTACTGTGGATTTTCATGTTCAAAATACACAATTTCGGATTGAATCAAAACTTCAATTCCTTTTGGGTTCTCTTCAACAAAACAGGGATAACCCTGAAACCAAAATAATGGTTGTGTTTTGGGGTTCGCATCTTTTAAATTCACTTTCCGGATTGTTAGTCCGGAGGTGTTATAAAAATAACTCCCCTGGTCAGATACTGCGACCGGGATAATAGCCTGGTTAAGGCTTGTTAAATTCTTATTGGCAGTCTTAATTGTTGTTTTCATATCTGTAAGTATTATTTTGTTGTTTGTTGATGTAAAGATAAGCTATTAAATTGGATAATCGGGTAACGTATACTGTACATTTAACACAATAGTATATGTTGTATAACATGTTATCCGATAAAAGGAGCAGAACTACGCTGACTATAATACATAAAAGCGTAACGTATAGCATCTATAAGATGGTCGTTCCCTGGTTGTGGAATACCTGATTTTTCATCCATCCAGCAATAATTTTGTAACTCTTTTCCAAAATTGTAAGATGTTGGCGTTATAATGATTTCGTAATCTTGCATCACTCTTAACCAGTCGGCGACCGTCTTGGTTTTCGAGACTGGAAATATACGAAAATGGCTTTCTAAATCCGTGGTGGTTCGCGGGGTTGCGCTTTCGGCGATGATTAAGTTTTTCTTGGTTACGTGCTTGGCAACGTTGGAAATTAATGTTTCTGTTCCTTGGCTAAAAGCATATAGACACTCATGTCCATATATTTTTTTGTTTTTCGGATCAATAGCAACCTTACACAAAGCATCAGGATCAGGACTAAACCCGTAATCAAGCCCAAAAAAATACGGCAAGCTATTGTCGAAATCTCCATATCTCCAGTTTGGAAAAATTATTCCTTCGAACTTACCAAGCTCTCCTAACCCGTAGACGCGCCACCAGTTTTCAAAACCAATTTTCCCGAACTTACTCATGATATTTTGAACTTCGCGCTCTGGAAGGTAGGGGTTATCGGAAAAGTTGGATTGAATGAAAGCATGTGGAAAGTTGGGCTTTATTTTTTCATGATACCAAAATTCAGAACGTGGATTATAATCAAAAATGGTAAACATATGCGTCCTTTGATTGAGCTGGTCAAAGGTTTCATATCCCATTTTGTTGTTAGCTTCGTTAAGGAAAAGAATATCGCGGCGGGGTCCATGGGCTTTTGCTTTTCCGGCAGGGCCCTCTACCCCAAAAAATTCTATAAATGAGCCGTTCGGAAAATGGGAAGTATTGGTAGAACTATTTTTGTATTTCGCGGGGTTAAGATTAAGCAAAATAAGCTCACTATCTAAGTCCTGCATAACGCCACCCTTCAAGTGAGGCAGTGTATAACTCACAACTGATATACGAAGCTTTTCTTTTGAGGTTAAGGCAAAATATAGCAAAATCTGGATTATAGACCGCGATTTCGAACTTCCAGTACCTCCCTGATTGACTATCAGGGTGTTACCCTCGATTATCGCGTTCATGTTCTTATCAAATACCTTTGTCGTTTTCATAGTTTTTCGACAAAGATATGTTATAAAACATAAAAACTATAAATCTGTATTAATATTATGACTTTTTACATAATTAGCAAAAATAATCATATCTCCAAAATCGCACCCTTTTATACAACAAAAATCAAATAATCTTTGATGTAATTGTTTCGCGGATTTATGATAAATATCATTATTATCAAATTCAATATACATTTTTTTAATCGTTTCAAAATCACCTTTTAAATTTAAAGGTTTTTGTAATTGATTATTCCAAAATTCTTTTGTTTGTTCTGATAGATTATCCATTTTGATTAAGATATTATTTTACAACATAAAAAAGCCCGGCATAAACCAGGCTTCAAAACAACAATAACCCTAAACTTAAATTATGAAAACAAATTACGACTTCATGATAAAATCCCGATACTCCTTAGCTGCGAAACTTAAATCTTCTTTTTCTTCATCTGTAAAATCAACAACGTTTTCTTTTTCGGTTACATCCTCAATATAAGAAATTAAATTGAATTCAGTTAACAATATTACATTCTGTTTTTCAATGATTCTTAAAACCCTTTCATCACCCACTATTGTTAGTTTTTTCATACTACTTCCTTATATAATCAGGGCTAATTACCTTATCACGGTACTCCTTAATCCCTCTTTTCTTGAAAACAGCTAATACCTCATGAGGTGTATAATTGCTGTCAAAACCTACCACAGTCCCCAAATATTCGCGGTCTGTGCTGAAATATTTTTGGCCAATTTTTACGCCTGTTTTTTTTTCTAATCCAATTATACTCATTTTATTCAATATTAATCCAATTGTATTCATTTTTTCAAGTTTTTAAAATACTTTCTGGTTATCCGCTTAACTATTTGGATCGCCTCACGACGCTCCCGGACTTGAACCGAATTTTATCAATGCAGAAAGTACTTTGTATTTTAATCAATGGTTATTTTATTAATCAATAATTCCAGTTTTTCAAATGCAAGCTTTTCAATCCTAATGCGGAGAGGATTACTTTCATCAACAATTTTGAGTTTTGGTAATCTCTCTAATAAGTCAAGTAACATTCGAATCTCTGCTTTTATGTTCCTCATTTCGTTTCATTCTTTGAATTGATTAGCTCTAATGCTTTTTTCATTGTTTCAGACATTTCCGGAGAGCTTACTTCAATTTTGATTTCAGGCAGCATGTTTCTATTTTCTTCATTACCATAACCTGTTAAGCGTCCGTATTCCTGTGTATTACAGATGAGCTTCATAAATGCGACCTGGAGAGTAGCATTTTCCGAATCGAACCATTTCTTGTACATTGCTGACTTTGTGGTCACGCGGTTATTTTCGAGTATTTCGTTTATAGCGTTGTATTCGTTGCTATCAGGTGGGTAATAGCGATAGAATGTACTCTTATCGCAGGGCAAGAAAGCTACAACCTGCTCAACAAAAAAGCATCGTTTACTTTTCGCCACTTCGCAGGCCTGTTCAAATAGTTTCTTTCTATCGTATGCCATTGCCATTAAATGCTTTTTATGAAATTATCAAAAAATTCTTTCACGCAGCTACTTAATTCTATATAAGTCTGCCCGTGTTCCGGGAATGTGTGGATTGCTAAATGGCTTTCGCTTAATAAAAATAAGGCTGTATACCCATACGGATTAAAATGTTTTTCAATTACATCCTCAACTTTAAACCCGGCTTTATTTAATTTTTCTATATATGTATCAAATAATACCGTAGGGTTGGTTTCTTCTATCCAAGTATTGTAATTAAATATCTGCGCTTTCATTTTGTATTTCTAATTTAGGGTAAATATCTTTTATTTTTTTTGGATCTCCTTTATAAAAAACCAATACATTTTGATGGCATTTGCCTATTTTTCGGTGTTCCATGAATTTTTGAACACGTTGGGGCAATGTACCGAGGCTTTCAACTAAAATTAACTCATTGTATAATAATACTTTATTCTTTTTAAAAATATCTTTTATATCATCAACAAAACGATAGTAAAAGCCTTTTTTATCTCTTACATCGCCAACTGTAATAACTGCAAAACGATTATCTTTTAAACATTTTATTGCACCTGTAAAGGCGTTATCCAATATTTTCAAAAAAGCTTGATATTCTTTCTGATTACTTGCATCGTTT
>Ga0105099_10000140_pt1 | contig 45919 bp, 70 predicted proteins | sample PPLLak3cmMay2015_2_FD_79138 | JGI IMG/M metagenome (GOLD analysis project Ga0105099, IMG submission 79138) | Freshwater sediment microbial communities from Prairie Pothole Lake near Jamestown, North Dakota, USA - PPLs Lake P8 Core (1) Depth... | ecosystem: Environmental > Aquatic > Freshwater >... | reverse complement strand
GTTACGAAAATTTTGCCTTCCAGAGATCGAAACCGCCCCCCTTTGGGACAAATATGCCCCATCGCGCACGGATACCCTCTCTCACGATATACCCCTCTGCCACCAATGCCCGCTATCAATCGGATATCCCCTCTCATCACATCCCCCTACATAACGACGCCCCTCTATCACCTCATGGCAATCGTGACATAGTGACATAAGATTATCAATCACTAATCGCAATTGTGGGTGGCTTGATATTGGCTTGATATGATGAACCATAACAGCAGGCTTGACAACCCCATTAGATTCACATCGTTGACACAATGGGTTTGATTTCAACTTCATGGCCCGCACCTTGAACCACTGCTTATCATACCCCCGCTCTATGCGCCCAACACGCTTATCATTATGCCAACTCATCGGTAGTTATCCCTCACCCATTGATGCCGGTCCATTACGCCGACCGACCACGGATCAAGGTGCCCGTGAAACATGATGATGCACGCATTATCCGGTAATGGTTTCCGTGTGTTATTTTGGATGTGATTCCGATATGAATATATCCCATGCTCAACTCCCCACTTAGGATCCTGCCCATCCAATACGTATGATATCCATGCCTGATCCGTGCCTATAATCTTGCGTTGCTTGGTTGTTATGGGTGATTTGATAGGGTCGAATGTATCCCATACCTGGGTGCGTGTGCCTGCCCTGAGCAGCCATAGACCGCCATTGTAATGGGTTCCTTTTGCGGTATCACCCCAACACACGAAGTCATCATCACGGTCAACCAAATGTGTAATATCTTTTAAGATAACACAGTCCAAATCAATACTCAATATCCTGTCGCCAATTAATTCTTTAGCCTCTGAGCTAAACGCCTTCAGCCGGCGATAACATGATGGATTCTTATTTGAGTTTGGATTCGGAATGGTTGCGTAATCATCCCATAAGGGAATTATTCGAATGCCTGAATTAATACCGGCTGGATCGTCGGTGATGCACGAGAACCTGAACGGAATATGTAAATGACGCGTGACCATGTTGTGAAGGATGTTGACATTTTCAGCCTTAAACTGACTTCGATAGCCCGCCGGTGATTTCCATTTCCAACAGATTACATCAAACATTTATTTACACATTCGCCTTTTTCATTAATCATTATTTTTTTTAGATTACAATAACCAGAATCCTTGAGATAATGAATACAAGAATCACAATCGCAAATGACGGTTACAATCTTTTTTAATTCATCGGTATCTATTCTAATTTTTATTTCAGATAAAGATGCCATTATATCACCCTTTCCCAGTCAAAATTTAACGGTGGAATCGGAGGCGGATTAAGTTTTTTCCTGATCTTTAAAGCAATATTATTTGGAATATAATACTCTGAGCCCTTTCGCCCGTATGCTGTGGTGGACGCATCCGGAATCACTTCCCGCCCGTAAAGAATGAGATAAAAATCATCTAACTCACACCGCCCGCCGCCCTTGGCTGCGAGTTGATTCCGAAATGTTGCATCAGTTCCGTAATATCCGGCATACGCCTCATCGTATCCGCCCACCTTCCAGTATAATTCACGATTCATAACATAACTATTCGGATGCCGATGATACGGTAATCCATCAAAAGCTCTAATTCTGGATGGAATATAATAAACACCTGATTTTAATTCCATATTTAACAATTTATCAACCATGTTTATGGGTAATAAATGATCCATATCGGTAAGCAAGCACCATCCGCTTGCATGAGTCATTGCCAGATTTCGGGCGCCGTTTTGATTCCAGGGAATATCTTGTTTGATTCGGAACAGCTCAACCGAAAAACCAACGGGCTTGATATGCTTTATAGCTGGGTCTTTCGGTGATCCATCATCGACTATAATCGCCTTCAGGTTGGGTTTGCAATCATCAGGATAGGCCGCCCATTCCAGCATGTGCCGGTCCAGCATCAGCCCGTTTTCATAATATGCGTAAACCAGAGTTATGTTATTTTTTAACTCGCTCATCCCTATAATCCTTGCTTGTTTTTTCAGTATCAATCCATGACCCTATTTCCCGGTCCCGCTGATGGTAAATATAGAGCCCATCTATGCGATATATTTTATATCCTGCCTGTGTTAGTCGCTTTGAAAAATCCCAATCCTCCTTGAAAAACCCAACCCCGGGGAAACCACCAGCTTGTGCCCATGCCGACTTGTTAATCAGCATAAAAAAACCTGAACATTTATCAATTTGTGTGACGCCGTGTAGGTGTTTATCAAAAATAAGCCGTGAAAAATCAATATGATCGCTCAGGTTGTTGCCCTTGGGTGCCTCATCATTCCGCTGCATAGTCCGACCCAGGTTGTTTGTCCAGCAAGAGAACATCCCCGCTTTCGGCTTCGAATCAATCGCTTTCTGACATAATAAATACCAGTGAGGATTACAGAGGAAAACGTCGTGATCCAAAAACAGCACCCAATCGTGAACCGTTTCTTTCATAATTCGGTTGCAGTCTACGCCGAGCTTCCCGCCGGACTCAAATGGGATACGAACATCTATTTTCTGCATATCAGCACGCAGTCCCCATACTTGGATTTGTCATCAATATGGCATTCCAAAACATCTAATCCCGTCCACCTTGCCAGCGCCCGGAACCCATCAGGCAGGAAGCGCCAACAGTCCACCGGATACCGATGTATCTTTTGATTTGACGGCGCAATAATACAGCATAGGCCACCGGGTTTTAAAATTATATAAATGCTTTCAATAGCCATCCAGGGAAACTCTATATGCTCAAATGTTTGGCCGGATATGGCCACATCAACAGATTCGGGCGTTATTTCCCGCCATGTGTAGTGGTGCTTCAAAACAACATCAACATTCGGTCCCGAAACAATATCATATCCGGTATATAACCAGTTTTGGTTTGCGAATAATCGCCGATATGATCCGCCTTTTACTTCCCGGCTTCCAATGTCTGCGATTTTTAATGATTTATTTTTATTCAGATATTTGTCAATAAACCGTCGCATGTTTTCCATTGATGATTCGTGCATGTTTTTACCCCTTATTGTTTCTTTAACTGGCTGATAATTCGGCTTGTCCCGCTTTCAATAGCCCCGCAAATAAACGTGCCAGCAAGCAGCACAGCGGCCGACCTAAAGTCGACGGCAGAAACGAAAATTGTGATTAATAATAACATAATTGTAACCATTTCACCACCTCAGACTTTTTTTTGGTTTAAAGTTTTCAATCGGCCAGCGGTATATTTTCACTTCGCCCAGGCGGACCCATACGAGTAGACATATGGCGCCGGCTGCCATTTTTGCGTTCAACGATTGAACCTGGTGATCTTCAAGCACCGAATATGGCAATGTTTTTGTGTCTTTGGATTTTACTTCGATCAGGACAAATCGCCCCGTGCTTGGCTCAATGGCCGTCATGTCTCCGGCTATCTTTTTTTTAGGAATGGCGTCAATCACCTTTTGACGCTTTTTAATCGGGTCATAGCCCCATCGGATAATCCAATCGCGGTTGATGGACTCGACACACAGCAGGCCCATATCTTCAAGCGCTCGTTTGGCGATATCTTCGGTTTTATTGCCTTTTTTTGCGTTCGCCCTGGACCGATCCGACCGGCGGACGCGCTCAAGTTCTGACTGCCAGGTTAATTTTTCAGGCATTTGGTTTTTCCTGGTGCCCGCAACTCAGGCAAATCAGTTTAGGCCGTTTCCCGTTGCGCCGGTATATTATTTTTACCATCTGGTAGCCGCATTGTGGGCAAAATTCAATTTTCATATACTGACCCATACTTAGGTATTGTTGTTTTTTATTAACGTGAATTTTAGCCAAAAAACGCCCGCTATCTACCCTTGCCAAGCAAATTCTTAACCGTTCCCGGAGATACATTTGGATTTTTCCCAAACCTAAATGGACGGACCGGACAATTTGGTGTCCCACACCGCTCAACCAGATCACGGACGCCGCCCATACACTCAAGACAATGCTTCCGAATTGTCCTTACAGAAGCGCGGACTTTCCCAAGACGATGTTTGTAAAACCAACAAACATTATTTTGATCGCCTTGACCATACATTTCATCCCCGCCACATCGACGGATTTCTTTAACATTTTCGTTACCCACACATTCACGACAAAAAAGTCTAATTGCTTCACCTGGTGACATGTTTTTGTCCTCCCTTAAAATGGCAATTCGTGTTCTTCCGGCATACTGTCCGCCGTAAACTGAGATTGTGACACCGGAGGCTCCGGCTTGCTCAAATACCCCGGCTTGATATACTCGATTATGTCACATAAAACCTGGCAAGCCGTTTCCGCGTCTCCCAGAGTCACCCTCACCGGCGTTTTCTTCTCGTTCAAATCGTTCTTGAAGAACTCCCGGCACCAAGACTTGTAAATTTTCTCTTGATATTCCCGTGCTTTAATCAGCGAATACTTGCCGTTATACTCCTCAACTTCTACGCCATCGCCTTTTTCTGTGATTTGAAAAAACATTATTCCACCTCCGATATTGGCGCGTCCGCCGCGTATTTTTTTATAGCCGCAATCCCTTTCAGCGCCATGGCCCTGGATTTATACGTTTCGGATTGCAGGACGATCTTGCCGTTGGGTGCCTTCAAGCGAAAGAACCAATACAAAACCGCGTAATCCCCGTCAAAATCATAAGCGCCTTTTGATAACACCTCGAACTTTGCCTGTCGTTTAGTCGCCATTTCCTTGCTCCTTTCGTTTTTTTGTTATGATTTCCGCCGCTTCCGCCGCCGTCAGCCCCTTCTTCCCGTAAAACTCGCAGTCGTAACTCAGGCATCGCCGCGGCCCGTGCTCCGTCGCGCACCACCGGCCGTCATCGGATATTTTAGCCCCTTCCGGGTGATTGCAGGATTCTGTTTTCATTCTTTCACCAGCCCCAATCGCTTTAATTCGTTGTAATTTTTACAGTTGTCTCGCCACCCATCCATACCGCATTTTAAGCACCCTTCCAACGTCGGGACGGCTAAACAGACATAATCATGCGCGATCTCGGTATAATGCACCTGATCGCGATCCCATAAACCTCTGCGTTCATCTTCGGTTCTGAACATTTTATTACTACCTTTATTATGTATTTTTATTTTTGTTACCAAAAGTCTTTCTGTTTTTTTGGTTTTTTTGGTAACTTTGGTAACATTTGGTATTTTTACCACTTTTTTGTTTTTTCGTGTTTTTCATGTATTTTTATTTTTGTTACCAAAAGTCTTTCTGTTTTTTGGTTTTTTTGGTAACTTTGGTAACATTTCTAGCTTTTTTCAGCTTGTTTCACTTCTGGTAACACAGGTTGAAAATTTTGGTAACAGCGCTAACCTACCGGAACTATAATAAGAAAGCTGTTTTTGTTACCAAGTTACCAAAAAAACCCTATTTCCAAACTTTATATAGAATTATAATTACAACCAACACTACATATATGTATTCATCTCTCATGTATATATGCTCATATTTTGGTAACTTTGGTAACATTCTGGTAACAGTTTAATTTATTAGAAAAAAAAGCGTTACCAAAAATGTTACCAAAAAAAAAATGTTACCAAATTTGGTAACATTATGTGTTTTTATACAAAAAGAGGAGGTCGTGTAAAGCCTTTTTGAATTCCGAAACGGCTCCCAAACCGTTGATTTTTTGTACGATTCCATTTTAAATCGTGTTTTAATATTCGGCTTATTCTGAAACTGTCTGTTCTTTTTAACTCGATGCTTGGTTTTTTGAAGCAGTCTTCCCAAACTTCGACAACGCACACTCTTTGTTTTTTTTCGGTTGGCCCCGATACCTGGCCGTCGCTGTCCACCTGGGAAAGCTCCCCAACACCTACTGTTCCTGAATACCGACTAAGCAGTGCGTCCTCTTCCAGCCATTCCGCAATAATACCCACCCAGTCATCCGCATGAGTCCGGTCAAGTTGTGCTTCTTTTACGATTTCCAAAGCGGGACCATCTATAAACAGATTTACCGCCCCTAACATATAAATTTGAAATGCTTCCGCCCATATCAAAGACAATTCTTCTTTTAATTTTACGGTATCAATCAGTGTTGTATTACAGGCAATAGGCCAAAAACGACGGGCACCGGAAAAATCGTCCAAATACTCAGATTTGTTCGTTGAGCCAACAAAAACACACTGTCGTGGCTGGTCCTCAACCCGGCGATCATAGGCTTTCCTGTATCTGTCTTTATTCTGGCTGAGAAACACTTTGATTTTTTCGATATCTGCTTTTCGCATGGCTTCCAGCTCGGCCACCTCAGCAAACCACACCCCCTGTATGATTTCAGCCGCGATCTTCTGGTCGAAGGTTTTCAACTCAGAAAACCAGCCGTTACTCAACACCTGCCAAAAAGTTGATTTTCTTATACCCTGCGTGCCTTCCAGTATAGGCATGAAATCAAACTTGCTTCCTGGTTCCATTACACGAGTAATTGCGCCGACCAGTGTATTTATACTGACTTTTCTAGTGTACTCGTTGTCCTCCGCTCCCAGGCACTCAATAAATAACATCTCCACGCGGGGTTTTCCGTCCCATTCGAGACTTTTTAACCAGTTCACTACTGGGTGAAACCGCTTTTCAGCCGCGATATGACTAATAGCGGAGTGAACCATCTCAGGTGTGGGGGTCAGTTTATATTGTTTTTCCAGATAATTCCGAACCCATATATCCGAGAAGTCCGTCCACTGCTCACCCTCTCTTTTATAGAAACCAGGGAGGTGTGCGGTGTGCGTCAGGTTTCCTGAAAACATATCAAGGGCCACACACCCGCGTAATATTGTGTCATGTTTAAGTATTTCAATCACATTCCCCAGTGTGTTTTTTATTTCCCCCTCTTTCCCAAGAGTGAATTTAGGGGGCGCTTTTTTTTCTTTTTCTGATGGTGCCCCCTCGTCGGTGTCTGCCGCTCTTTCAGCCCCTTCAGTATGCCCCGCTTTAAAATCTTCACTGGCGGCAAGCAGCCGAGTCAGCCCCATATCTTCTATTGTTGCAATATCACTGGAAGCAAGGGCAAGCATGGCCTTATAGCTGGGTTTTTTATCAATTTCCGTGTCGATGTGACACTTGGCGTCCATGTGCCCATATAGATGTATCCGAACCAAGTCAAAAGAGTTGAGCAGCATACCGCTGCATGGGTCGGTTTCGTGGTGTGAATACAGCCATTTTTCTTCGTACACGACTGCGCCGTTGGTTGAGGTGCCTTTTGAGTAAGTCCACCGATCCCCTCTTCCCCCCTCCCCTTGCGTATAGACTCCGGGCAACCACTTATTTATGGCCTCTGAAATGCCCCAGACCCGGCAAAACGCCCCGATCCAGTTTTTCTTGAGCTTTGGGTCGCCTACTTTATCCGCCCTCTTTAAAAGCGCTTTAGCTTCGTTGTCGACTACCGGCCATTGGGACACGTCTTTCCAGTTTAAAAATTTAGCCTTTATGCGTTCAGGGGATAGAAACACCCCATTTCCCTCTTCAAAAACGTAATAAGACGCGCCATCAACCGATACCGAGGGGAAGTACATAAGACGCAGCCATTGCAAACACGTCATATCCAACCAATCCAACCCAAGTTTTTGAGCTGCGACTCTTACCACTAACCCATACTCTAAAGGCTCAACACTTCTGTCTATCGGTATCAGCACCCTGATTCTGGGCCGTTCCGCTGTGTGGCTGTGGGTGGTATACGCGGCCCACTCAACACCTGCTAAACGGGTCTTGATCTCTTCCCTCCAGTTTACGGGGGCGTGGTCGGCATCCAGAGTGAGAATGTCACGAAATAACAAGTGCTGTTTTTTACGAAGGGGTTTGTCGAACCCGCCACCAACAAAGTATTTTCCGTCTTTAATGCTGTCCCGTTGCGATGGGGAGGCCGATTGGTATTCAGCTGAGGTTTCGTTGGTGACAGCGGGAGCGTGCAACTGTAACTTGAATTCGTTCCATGTTAGGGAGGTGTTTTTGATTTTCACGTCTTTCCGGTTCCGGCCTACGCCGAAAACAAGTTTTCGATGAGGGCCGGTGGAGGGTGGGGGCAAAGAGCGTATGTTGGTTTCTGTCATGGCGCGTGCCTTTTTTTAAGGTGGTGAGTTATTTGGAAAAATAAGGGTTATAATATTCATTTGGGAATAACCAGGCATTAACTGGGACGCCGGTAAGTTTTTCAAGTTTTAACGCCATCTCCGGGGAAGGCCGGCGGGAGCGATTGAGCCACCGGAAGGAGGTGCTTGGGTCGCACTTCAATATTTTTGATATCTCTTTATACGTCAACTTAATCATTTCGCTACTCCTTTAACAACATAATAAAGTATTTTTCCAAACTGTCAATAAAAAAAACAAAACATAAAAAAAATATTGACAACATGGAAATAAAGGCGTAGCTTGAGTTCAAACATAAAAGATAAACAGTTGAAAAGGATAAAACGTGTCCTCACCTAAGTATATAATCGGAGTTCAGGAGTTCAAAAGCAAATCAGCTCTTCTCAATAAAATCAAAGGTATTCTGTATTCTTATAAAACAGGAGACCCGCTTAACCTTTTTGACTTTGATTTTATGTGCGAAGTTTTGAAAAGGCATCCCTCCTATGTTATCAAAAAAGGTGCTGGTATACGGGCTATTGAAGTTCGGATGAATCAGACCTATAAAAAACACCCTAATTTCTGGATACTCAGAACAGACGACTCTGTGACAGATTTTTCTTTTTATGAGTGTGTTTCTCCGAGTTCCGCTCATAGAAAATTCAGAGACGCTTGTCGTGCCGCTGTCAAAGACGATATCATCCAGTTTAAGCATACTAATTTAAACCCGGATTCATTATGCCCTTTTACAAACGAAAAACTTACTTTGGAAAACACTCACGTTGACCACCAACCGCCAAAAACATTTGAGAGTATCGTATTGTCTTTTATTGCGCAGTTCAACATAAATATTGAAACAGTGTGTCTGGTCGGCAGCACTGATGGCGTGATAGGTGATAGCTTTGAAGATTCTAAAGGTGTTGCAAAACAATTCCGCGAGTTTCATAAAGAAAACGCTACTTTGCGTTTAGTATCAATAAAAGCCAACCTAAGTAATATAAAAAAGGAGAAAAGAAAAATGCCTACCAAGAAAGAAAACCCAATTACAGAACCAGAGACAGACGCGGAAAAAATTGCCTACGCAATTTTACAAATGGGCGATCACCTCTGCAAATCCATTAACGCACTAACCTCTATGCTGGACTTTTTCAGAAAAGACCAGAAACCCGCTGAAACCCTTCAAACCACCACCGTTTCTGCCCCTGCCTTTACCGCGGTAACTCTTGACGATCTTAGAACCTTATTCGCAGCCAAAGCCCAGGCCGGTAAGAAAACGGACTTGATTAAAATACTGTCCGGCTATAACGCCGCGAAGCTGCCGGAAGTGCCAGAAGCCAAATACGCTGAGTTAAAGGCGAAAGTGGAGGCGTTATGAGCATTGATAACGGGCACGCTAAACTCTCACCTTCGGCCGCTGACCGATGGATGCGGTGTCCTGGGTCCGTTGCGTTGACCGCCGACATGCCGGATACCGTGTCTGAGTATGCGGAAGAAGGCCGGAAAGCGCACGAGCTGGCGGCTATCTGCCTGCAAACCCAACTTGATGCAACTGACGCTGAAGGCAACTACCCACTTGATATGCGGGAGCATGTGCAGACATATCTCGACCTGGTAAGAGCGGAAGCCAAAGCCGCCGGCGGAGTCCTGTACGTTGAGGAGAAGCTGGAGTTTGATGAGTGGGCGCCAGACGGGTTTGGCACGGCGGACGCCTTAATAGTCAGTCCAGAAGAGTTTCACATCATCGATCTTAAATTCGGCCAGGGCGTGAAAGTCCATGCCGATACGTCTCAGCTTAAAATCTACGCATTGGGAGCGTATCAACGTCACGAGCTTGGGCATGATTTTAACCGGGTTACAATGACTATCTGCCAGCCGCGATTGGACCACATCGACAGTAATCGTATGGCGGTTGAAGAGCTGTTGAGTTTTGGGGCGGACGTTAAATCAGCAGCAAAGCAGGCCACTCAACCGGGGGCTGCTTTGGTTCCAGGTGAAAAGCAATGCCGATGGTGCCGTGCTAAAACAGTATGCCGGGCAAGAGCGGAAGCTAACTTGCAGACCGCTATGAACGAGTTCGCCGAGCCGCTTCCCGTTCCAACCATCTTATCATTAGAAGAGATCGCCGGGCTACTGCCTAAACTGGCTGAAATTGAAAGATGGGCTGGGGAGCTCCAAGTCTATGCCCTGGAGCAAGCGTTGAACGGCCAAATCATACCCGGCTATAAGCTGGTTGAAGGCCGCAGCATGAGGAAATGGACGGCGGATGCGGCTGGGACGTTATTGAAGCACCCAAAATCAAAAGAACTGTTTGAATACAAGCTGGTTGGGATCGGAGCGGCGGAGAAAGTTCTGGGGAAGAAAGACGAGGTGTTCAAGACGTTGACTGAGAAGCCGTCGGGCAAACCGGCGCTCGTGCCGCAAAACGACAAACGAAAAGCGTTTACTGGCGGTAAGACCTCGGCGCAGGAGGATTTTAGTGACTGACACCTGGAATTTTAAAAGGAGTTTTTATGAAAAGATGTAGTAAATGCGGGATAGAAAAAGATGAGCTGGGGTTTCATAAAAGAAAAAAAAGCAAAGATGGGTACGACGGTTGGTGTAAGGCGTGTAAAGCTAAGATAGGCCATGAGTACCATTTAAGACCAGAAGTTAAAGAACGAAAGAAAATAAAAGACCGGAAGATTAGAGAGTTGCCGGAAAATAAGATTAAAGCGGCAGAATACCAAAAACACTGGAGAGCCACCTATAAAGGCGCTTTAAGCCGAAAAAACGGACAGAGGAAATTTTATTTATTACATAAAGCAGAAGAAAAAGAACGAATAAAAAAGTGGAGACAGACAGAAAACGGAAGAAAATCAAACATTAAGGCCGCCCAAAAACAAAATAAACGACATCCTGAAGGAACTGTCGCAAGAAATAGGATAAACAACGCTATCAGTAGAAACAAACTTAAACGACAACTTTGTTGCGTCTGTGGCAGCCCTAAAGCACATGGCCACCACCCATCTTATGACAAACCATTAAACGTAATATGGTTGTGCGCTTTGCACCATAAACAAATCCATCAGAATAAAGATGTAATGGTGTTCCCTAAATTTATGTTTGAACAAATAAAAGGAGGTCAAAAAACAGAAACAGAAAAAATGGTCAGCACAGTCTAAAACTAAAAACAATAAAAACTAAAGTTAAAGGAGAAGAGCAACATGGTAAATAATAAACGACTTATAACGGGTCGAGTAAGAGGAAGTTACGTCAACATTTTCAGGCCGAGGCTCAACGACCTGTCAGGGGAAGAGGAGTATAGTATGAGCCTCTTAATCCCGAAAACCGACAAAAAAACGGTGGACCGGATACAGGAGATAGTCGAGGACGTAATAAAAGAAAAGTGGGGGGCCAAGCGCCCGGCAAAACTGAGAACCCCCCTGCGGGATGGTGACGCCGAGCGGCCGGAGGACGAAGCCTATAAAGGGGTGTTTTTTATGAACGTCAAATCGAAACAGCCCCCCGGTATTATCGATAAAGACCGGCAACCTGTATTGGACTCCTCGGAGTTCCTCTCCGGAGACTACTGCCGGTGCAGTTTGAACGCTTACCCATACGACCAGAAAGGGAATAGCGGAGTGAGTTTTGGGCTAAACAATGTTCAGATTATAGCCAAAGGCACGCCGTTAAGTGGTCGAGCAAGAGCAGAAGACGACTTTAGCGCCTGGACAGATGAAGATTGGGGATAGCCTTGAAAACACTGCTGATTGACGTTGAAACGTATTCCAGTGTGGACCTGAAGAAGTCCGGGGTTTACCGCTACACGGAAGCCCCGGACTTCCATATTTTGCTTTTCGGCTACTCCATTGACAGGTTTCCCGGTAAGGTGGTGGACATGAAGCACGGCGCCGCCCTGCCGGAGAACGTGTTCATGGCGTTGATTGATCCGTTGGTTATTAAAATAGCTCATAACGCTGAGTTTGAAAGAGCTTGCTTAAACGCGCATTTTCGGCGGTCTATGCCTCCGGAGCAATGGCGATGCACAGCGGCCTGGGCTCGGTCTCTGTCTTTACCCGGTGATCTGGCAACTTTGTCAAACGTGTTGGAACTAAACGGAAAAGGCAAAATGACGGCGGAAGGTAAAAGACTGATTAATAAATTCTGTGTCCCGCAAACAGGGCAGACAAATAAACACCTGTTTGACGATGGGGACTGGAAACTGTTTATTGAGTATTGTCGTAGAGACGTAGAAGCCGAGATGGAAGTGGCCGACAGGCTGAGTAAGTATCCCATGCTTGAGTTTGAGCAGAAAGTATGGGAAGCGGACCAGCGGATTAATGGCAAAGGGCTGCCGGTTGATGTGCGTCTTGCGGAGAATATCAGAGTTTTAGCTAACGCAAATCGGGAAAAAATTGAAGCGTTAATGGTGAAATTGATAGGCATACGCAATCCCAACAGCCGAAACCAGATTTTAGAGTATTTGAACTTGTCAGATAACGCCCCTGCGGACTTACGGGCGGCAACTGTTAAAAAACTATTGAAAACCGACATACCAAAAGAAATTGAAACCGTGCTGCAATACCGGCAGCAGTTGAGCAAGTCGAGTTTATCCAAATTCGACAGTTTAATTGATACCGCCTGTAAAGATGGACGGATGAGAGGGGCTTTTTTATTTGCAGGAGGTGGAAGGACAAACCGATGGGCCGGACGGGGGTTTCAGCCGCAAAATTTACCGCGGAGCTCCTTATCGGATGAGGGTGTATCCGTTGCTCGTAACCTGGTGAGTCGTGTGAATATAGACCTTATGACCTGTCTTTATGACAACGTAAACGATACACTGTCGAGCCTTATCCGGTCGTGCATTGTAGCGCCGGAAGGCCGGAAGCTGGTCGTAGCAGATTACAGTTCAATTGAGTCAGTAGTAGGCGCGTGGCTTTCCGGGTGCGGGGTTTTACTTGATGATTTCCGAAAAGGGCTTGACGCTTATAAGAGCTTTGCAGTGAAGCTGTATAATATACCCTACGAAACCGTAAGCAAAGCACAGCGTAATTTATGCAAGCCGGCGGTTCTTGGCGCGGCTTACGGGTTGGGCGCAAAGGGGTTGATGAAATACGCGGATGGATTCGGGGTGAAGATGGATCAAAAATCCGCACAAAACCAGATTCGGACTTTCAGGGAAGCGTATAAAGAAATTCCCGAAATGTGGGATAAGCTGATGACCGCGTGTTGTGAAGCTATACGGCAAAAAGGCGAGGTTACGCTCGCGGGTAAGATTGAGGCGTCGTTTGATGGGTTGTTTCTGAAACTGTTGCTGCCATCAAGACGTATTATGTATTATTATCAGCCTAAGATCGAGGAAGGCCGTTACGGACTGGAAATTACTTTTTTGGGGAGAGACGGTAAAACCAGGGTGAATATATATGGGTCGAAGATATACGAAAATGTCGTGCAGGCTATCAGCAGGGATCTACTGGCTAATGGGTTGCTCAGAGTAGAGCATACAGGGCTTGAGATTGTCGGTCATGTGCATGATGAAATCATATGTTTAGCTGAAGCCAATGACAGCACGGCGTTGAACAGGTTGATAGAAGCGATGACTGCTAATCCGGTATGGTGTAAAGACGCGCCGATTAAGGCAGATGGATTCATAAGTGACTATTATAAAAAGGCGTGACAATGCTTGAGAAAACAATAGAGCGGCATCTCGTTATGGCCGTGAAAAAGTTAGGCGGTATTTCCTACAAATTCACCAGTCCCGGTAGAAGGTCCGTGCCGGACAGGATTTGTATACTCCCTGGTGGCACGGTGGTTTTTGTTGAGGTGAAAGCGCCCGGAAAGAAGCCTACCGAGTTGCAGGCCCTGGAGATCAAGAAAATAAGGGGTATGGGCTGCCAGGTTGTAGTGCTAAACTCGATTGCGGCGGTTAAAGAGGTATTTGGTGAATAGGTCTGATCTGCATCATTATCAGGAAACTACGGTGGGTTTTATAGAAAGCAAACCGTCCTGCATGTGTGTCTTGGGTATGGGACTTGGTAAGACGGCAGCGACGTTGACGGCTATACAGGATTTGTTCCAGCAGTGTATGATTACCAGAGTGCTGGTTATAGCGCCTTTACGGGTTGCGGCTCATGTATGGCCGGCTGAGTTAAAGAAGTGGAATATTCAGCTAAGTATGAGCGTGGCCGTGGGGGACGCGGACACCCGGAAACGAGCGGTTTTTGCTCGCACTCAAGTATGTGTCATTAACCGTGAGAATACGTTCTGGCTGGTGGACTTATTGCGTAAAGACTGGTGTTTTGATATGGTGGTGATTGATGAGTCGAGTTCTTTTAAGGCGGCGGCGTCAAAAAGGTTTCGTTCTTTAAAACGAGTTCGGAGCATGATAGACCGTGTGGTATTGTTGACAGGCACGCCCGCGTCCAACTCGTTGCTTGATTTATGGCCGCAGGTGTATCTGATGGACACCGGGGAGCGGCTGGGAAAGACATACACCGGCTACCGATCTACTTTTTTTGAGGCCGACTATTCCGGGTTTAAGTGGGAGCTTCGCCCTGGGGCTGAGAAGCGGATACATGAGTCTGTGGCTGATCTTTTCATATCGATGCGGACAGAAGACTATCTGGAACTGCCAGACAGGATGGAGATAACAACGGACGTGGTGATGGACACTGAGACGCTATTAAAATACAACGAAATGGAAGAAAGAATGTTGCTGGAGTTCGGTGATACCGAAATAACGGCGATCAGTGCAGGGGTGTTATGCGGAAAACTGCAACAGCTTGCCCAGGGGGCTGTATATGATGGTGACAGATGCGTGCATCATTTGCATGATTTTAAACTTGACGCTTTAGAGGAGCTTTTAGAGGCCGCGCAGAACGATAACGTAATGGTGGCTTATACTTATCAGCATGACGTCGCTCGTATTAAAAAGAGGTTCCCTCACGCTGTAGATGTTAAGGAAAAAGACGCTATTGCCTGTTGGAATAAAGGCAAAATCCGGTTACTGATGGCGCACCCGGCCAGTGCGGGGCATGGGTTGAATTTACAGGATGGGGGCCATCGTATTATATGGTTTGGGCTGACCTGGAGCCTGGAATTACGGGATCAGTTGAACGCCCGGTTGCACAGACAAGGGCAGGGGCACCCGGTAACAATACATACGTTAATGATGCGAGACACTATTGACGAGGATATTATGGCAGCTGTGAAGGGTAAAGCTGTCGGTCAGGATCGGTTGATAGACGCGGTGAAATCGCGACTTGCAAAAAAATAGCTTTTTTTGTTTTTAACAGGTCTGGCTGGACCTCCTCAAACTCCCGCCTGCCAGCCAACGGATGCTAATATCCGGCATAGTCCAGGCGGGACCCATAAAGGAGGGAATTATGAATAAATACCAAAGACACATCAGCGCGCTCCGACAGGCGCACCAGAAAGAGACTTTAGGCACCAAGATCATTAACGCCCTGCTTATGGCGCTCATGGTCGCGGTCATGTATGTCGGGACTGTAATACTTTTTAGCCTGGGAGGGACGCCATGAACATCAACTTGTCAGACGAACACGCGCTCATATTGTTACAGCTTGCTAATAGACTACCGGACGGTAACAGATTTATTAATGGTGACGAAACGTACGCCTTAAAATTGTTGGCCATTAAGATTGCCGCCGAGGTTGACAACGATGCTTATAACCCCGACGAGGACGGCGAACACGCGCCCTTGCCTGATCCCGTAACCCCGTCCGACTGCGTGGAGATCGGCGGAAAACTGGAGCAATTATGATGCTCGCCAAACGCCCAAATTTGAATGATCTCAACCCAGGTAATGCTACGGTATTACCTAAAAAAGAGGAAATATCCGATGTCCGGCCAAAATAAAGGCACATGGAAGCACGCTAGCCACACGGACACAGTGGCGCACGCCATGGGCTACCCATCGACTCAGGTATTGATAGGATATCGATATGTATGCCTGGGTGAGTCGGCCCGAAAAATTGGTGAATTAATCGGATTCACGGCTCAGGCTGTTTTATTCCGGCTGAAGGGAATGGGAGTCCGTCGCCGTGGCCGTGGAGGAAAGAATCATATCAAGAAAAGTTAGTAACCGCCGGATAACCGGCAAAACAAAAACAACAAAAAAGGAGAAAAGAAGATGAGTAAATTAGGTGGTATGACTGAGGGCTTTTGCGGACCAGTAAGACTGATTGTTGAAAGTAATTGCGATTGCCCGTATGAAATTGCGATGGCAAGATACGGCAAGCCCACGCAGTTCTCGAAAAGTTTGGGGGACGGTAAATACGTCATGTATGATGGCAAGGGTAGTTTTTCCGGTGATGCAGTGTTTAACACCAACGTCGGGAACGTCGTCACGTTCTCTTGTCCGAAGGCGAAGATGATCCAAATTCTTCCTGTCAACAAAAAGACGACGAACCCCAAAAAGAACGTCATTGAATTTTCAAGCTCAACACGGACAACGATTGTGATTTCATAACAGCATGGGTGCAGTGGACGCCGGTATCAAACCCGGCTCCCTGCCAATCTCAACCGCGCCCCGGCGGATCCCGGGCAACCTAAACAACCATGAAAATTAAAGATAAAAATCTAAAAAAAATGGTGGACGTATCCGACAAGGACTGCTTGAGCCGTCCTTGTTACTGGCCCAGGCAAGACCCTGGAGTTTTCACTCAGGGTCAAGGATACAGATTCCGGTCGAACGACTGGATATGCGGGACACGTGAAATTCACGGATGCCCCTATCAAAAACCAGTGCCCGAAAAGGAGGAATGAATGAGAGAATTAAAATTTAGAGCATTCGATAAAAAATACAAAACGATGTATTATGGAGATATTGAAATGACGTTATCTTATCCACATGAAGATATTGAGATCATGCAATTTACTGGTCTTATCGATAAGGACGGCAGGGGGATTTATGAAGGTGATGTTGTCGAATGGCTTGGGCACGAAGTTCATGCAGGAAAACAGATTCGACCCGAAAGAAAGTTTGTGGTTAAGTGGGATTTCCACGAACTTGCTCGTTTGCAAAATATAGTTGAGAACAGACTTTCTCCTATAGTCATCGGCAACCTTTATGAAAACCCGGATATTGCTGATAAAAATGCCCGGTGAGAAATTAGCAAAAACTCACCGGGCGGCCCTGGCAATCTGCATTGCAGACGGGCAGGGGAATTACTTCACAAACACGCCTGTCTTGTTAAAAAACGCCACGATAATAGCAACCGCCTTTTCGATAGACGGCCAAATCTCAGACGCTTTATCAGACACTGCTGCAATTATTTCCCGGATCATTTCCAGTTTTGCTGCGCCCTGACCGGCTGCGGGTAGCACATCCTCAAGCGCCTTTATTGTTTGGATTAACAGAGGAAGAAGGCTTAAAATTGCTTTGATGATTGTCAAATACTGCATTTGGTTTTCTCCTTTTAAAGTGTTTTCGCCACCATTCCCGAAGCTGAATGTCATTAAACGACCAGCTTATAAACCAATCTTTTTTAATCTTCCACATTTGTCCCCACCCTGGCAAACATAGTCGCTCCCTCCACCGGCAGCAATATTGTATCCGCGATAAACGACAACGGCAAATCAAACGCCGCCATAATTTTCATAGGTGTTTTTACCCGGTAGTCGTTGATAATGCACAGGTCGGCGTTCATGCCCTGATAGATATTGATCTCCTCAACCGTGTATTTGCTTCCGGCTTGATGGCTGATTATTGTCCCACAGCCGGTAAGAATAAGAAGCGTAAAGATTGCTATGGTTTTCATTTCAGCACCCCTTCAAAAACTCTTTTACTTTGTCGATCATGGTTTGGTTGAACACCCACAACGGTTTTTTTGCGATTGTAATCACTATGTCATGCCCGGCGATCCCGTAAACACCCTCGAACCCGGCACCGGAGAAATTATATCCGTTCAAAATAATACCATGCTCGTTAAAAAACTGCTTGATCTTTGCGGTTGCTGCATCCAGGTCATTAACTGTCACTCTGAACTGGAAAGATTTTTGTGCCCCAAACATTACTTCACCTCCGAGCAGTCTTTTTTAGGTTGCTCAATTCGCTTTTGAACTGCCTTGCCCGTGATGAGAATCATCATAATACCTACAACCGATTCGGGAAGTGGTTGCAGACACTTGTTAATAAACGAGCAAAAGCACCACATGAGCAAGATGCCGATAGCCCATAGAATAACAATAAGGCGCATGGAAGAAAAATCGCCGGATTCGTCTTGAAGAAATTGCAAGAAATTAAGATTCATACCGCGCCTCCCATTGTAATATCGTCAGTTCCTACCCAGATGTTATTTTTGTCAATCTGCACGGCTTTGTGACTATCAATGCAAGCCTGGCAGATATAATCACCCATAAAATCCCATGCGCCTTGCTTTTTGCATATGTCACATTTCTCGTTTTCGTCAAACTCAACTTCTCGGCTCATCCCGCATCCTCATCTATGTTAGAGTTGTTTGTTGCCGTGTCGGGTATGCATGGATTACAGAAACAACGCGGCTCATGATACGCTATATTAGAAACGAAGAAAAGACAGTGCGGGCAAACACCCGAGCCACCTAACTTTATATTTTTGTCAATTGCGCCTCTTTTGCCTTTGCTGAAATCGTATTCTTTTTTCATATCCAGAACTCCGACTCGCCTTTACCCCTGGTTGCTCTTTTATACACCAAAATCGGTAAATCCGCGAACAGGATTCTTGTCCCAACGGCAAGCAGTATCCCGACCACACTGGCCCCCATGAAAATACATCTAAGCATTTGTGCCCCTGCGCATTCGTCGGCTGGCGTATATGTTTTCATTCACAAATCCAAACAGCTATGGTTTTGAAATATTCAAACTTCTTTTTTAAAATCGGGGCGCACAAAATAACCTTTCCGTCCCTGACCAAAAAACCAGCACAAAGATATTTTATTGTAACCTGATATAATCCATCTTTCAAATCAACCCCCCGATCATCGCAACAAGATTCATCCCACGCTCACCCACCTGCAAATACCAATGACTGTTAATCATCGCCGCTTTTACCGCTTTCCAGTCTAATTTTTTTGCCGCTGCGATCATATTTTTGAAGCCCCGGAATCCTTGCGACCCCAAGTTCAACCGCATATCAACAAACACAAACTGCGCCGACTCCGGGAAAAGAAAAAACTGATTTTTGAAAATCTTATCCAAATCTTCAAAACATTCTTCAATGTCGTTTTCAAGCAAGTATTCCGCTTCTTCTTCCGTGACGCCTTTATTTTCAATGTTTCGGCCATAACCTATCGTCAGTTTGCCCGCCGGACATTTGTATGCCGTTGCCTTGAATCCTTCATGCTGTTTAAGTTGTGATTTCAGAGTATCCAGATTCATATCTTCACCCTTGAAATCAAATACATAACGATAAATCCAAAGGCGGACCCGGCAAAGCCCCACAACCCAACCTTAACTTTCATTACAGCCATCTCGACAATCAGATCAGTCATCTTCTCGCTCAGTTCTTTGTTACATTTTTTAGCCTCAATTAACTCGTTCAGGACGTATTTTGACCAGGCGTGCCATGTGTCATCCTCAGCCTGCTGGTTGGTCTTCAATGCGTTCACTCCACCGCCCTCCGTTTGGAAAATTTTCATCAGCCGGAATTGTGGCAGCAAGTGAGCGTGTCCACACCGGGAAAAATGCCGAATGGTTCTTGCCCGCCGGAATACAGAATGCCATCCCGGGATACAAGATCACTTTTTCATCGTCCATGAAATCAAGATGGATCTCGCCTTCAACGCATAAAACGTATTCATTCCCTGCGTGACTGTGACATTCAAAAAAAGTATCCGCCGCTTGCTCGCAAAGAGCCACGCCGATGTCTTTTTCTTTGTGCAATCCATAAGCCACGCACTCCCCACGAGCAACGTCAACTGATACGATTCTGTCCCCGTTCCCGGCCCACCGCTGAGACCAAGACGGCAATGATTCCGTCAGCCGACGAAGCTCATCAAGCGGCTCAAAGTCAATATTACAGGCTTGCGGATTGTTCTTCTCAACGTATTTTCTGATGATCTTTTCAAGCATTTCTACCTCGGTATCGTTGAATCAATGAACTCATCCAGCGTGACCAGCTTGTCAACCGTTGCAAGCTCTTGATGGGATGGCCGCCAACAAACCCCGTCAAATTTCCACCACTCAACGATGTCGCCGGCCTTGTCAATGGTAACTACCTGAGCATGGGGTGACATTACGATGCCCGTTCTGGCTTGCGTGTCAAACCACTGAGCTTCCCGCATCTGGCCCATGCCGCAAGCAATACGGGGTTCCTGGCCGGTAGCCTGTTTGATCGTATAAGCACCCATAACAGACCAATGCTTGCAATCTGGCCGGATGTCGCCGTCATGGATACATCCGACGGCAAACAATAAAGCAATTAAGATTAACTTTTTCATTCATCCACCTCAAATGTGTTTTTATATTGTTCAATCATCTTTTTTTCTATTTTATTCTTTAATTTCATCTCGGTTGCCTCATAGAGCAAAAAGCTATGCAACGTAGCGTCGGAATTATTGATAAAATGTAAGGCTTCTTCCAATGAACCAAACACTAAAAATTGTCGGGGTTCGGAGTAAAAAGAGAAAATATTCTCATCCTCACCAGCCGAGATTATCTCGCCCCCATTAAAAGATACACCTTTAAAATATCCAACAATAAAGACGAAACAGATTAGAAATTTTAATAGGTGTTTCATTTCGGTTCCTCTTGCGGTTCTGATTTCGCAACATCAATACCCAGTTTGTCCGCCTCTGAAATCATCTTGTTTACCTTCGCAAGCTCAACCTGAGCAGCGGCAATAGACTGTTCAATGGCTTTTTTCTGAGACAGCAAATACTCGTACTTGAACTCAACCTTTCGGGTTTCGTTTACCACCGTCTCAACTTTGAGTGTGTTGTCGTCGGCCTTTAGATATATATCCGCACCAAAAGCCAGTGTTGAGATTGCCAGAATTGCCAGTGTTAAGATTACTTTTTTCATGTTCTTGTTCTCCTTATAATGATGTTTGATATGCCGTTACGACCCACATAGTTCCTGTCCAAAAAAGTGTTGCGGATTCTCCAACCTTGTCAAAAGTCAGTGCAGGCGCATTCGTAGCTGTCGTATCCGCATAGTTGATTATAAACGTATCATCCGCATCAATATCCGCCGACGCAATCAGTATCAACTCCTGTCCCGCAATAGTTCCATTTTGCAAGTCAATCGTGTCACTGTCGCTGTCATTGTCGCCATCAAGCAGGACGGTTCGGGCGATCAGTGGATCAGTCAAATTCGCCTCGGTTGTAAACTCAAACGTCATCGTCCCTTCAAGCGCAACCCGTTGCCTTGTTGCTGTCGGCGTGAAAAACAACTCATGCGTAGTCGTGCCAAACTCAAACGCCCCTTGTTCTGCGATGGTATTCAGGACGCCTGGTGTAAATTTCAGAGGTGCCGTGCTGGATGTGGCGGTTCCGGCTTCCGTATGGATATATGCTGTAGGCGTGACTGTCCCACCGCATCCGATTTTACCAGTATTGGTGACTTTGAATTTAGAAGCACCCCCGACTTTGGCATCAATTAATAGCTGCGCCCCGCTTCCGACCGCTGTTTCAGTGCGATTGATAAGCAAGTCTGTATTCGAGGCCGTGCCTGATGCTTGGTTGTAGGTAGGCGAAACTTTAAGTGTTAAATTAGTTCCAGAAGTTTCGATGTTAAAGTTTCCTATATCTATTGGGCTATTAACAGTCCCCGGGAGAAGTATACTACTCCAGTTGCCGGATTGTCCAGCGATCTGTCCTGCAAAGTTTAGACTATATGTTCCCACCCCGAATCCGTATGCCGATGCAACCCGTCCAGTTCCGCTAACCGAGAACTTACTCGTTCCGGCAATCTGAGCGTCAATCAGATTCCCGCTTGCCTTAACCGCAGGATTAATTAATAAATCCGTTGCCGCTGTTGAGTCGGCATTAACAATGGATACGGGTGAAGTTATCGGAGACTGCGCTTTTAAGTTGCCGGTGATTGTGACATCTCCAGTTGCGTCAGTTAAAGCCTTAATTGATATAGAGTTAATGACGAACCGAGAACCATCGGTAGGTGTGATAATCAGCTTGCCGGTGGTCGCTGCTGTAATGTATTGTGTGATACTTTCTGTAACAGCGTCCGTTAAAATTATTCCAGCAACCCCGCCCAACGTCCACGCAAACGACCCTGCGGTAAAAGCGGAGGTGGTGATGGTGACAAGATATGTTGTGCCAGCAACTATGGTAGTTGCCGCAGTCGGCGTGATTGTATCAGTTCCTGCACCAGCTTTCTCAATCGTCCCCGCCAATGGAGATGTATAAGTTCCTGCAAAAGTCCAATTAACACCTGATGCACCTGTAAGTGCAGGAGCGAGTTCAGCCCCCAGAGTAGCATTAACCGTCACGTTCTTCCCCGCTGCCGTAGTGCCGACGGTCACATTATCGTTAATCGTATCAGGAAACCCGTTGTCGTTCGTGTCGGACAAGTGCCTGTAATCATAAGTTCGGTTCTGTGACTCCGCGTGAGTCGTGTCAGCGTCATAGTTGCCTGATGTGTAATCTTCGTCAACAACTTCGATTTCGTTTGTCGCCGATGTGTCAGGCAATGTTTGCCAAGTCTTATCGCCCCTGAAATAAGTAGTAACCGCCCCCGTTGCAAAAGACGGTTCATATACCCCCGCGCCTATTATCGTCTGGATTTCGCCACTGGTGTCAACTGTGGGATCGACTTCGGTTACACTTATTGTCACGGTGTCCGTGGTTGAATTGCCCGTAACAGTAACGGGCGTTGTCCCGGTAATAACCAGCGTATCCGTTACCGAATCCGCGACTGGATCAGTCCCGCTTGAGCAATCCATAGTCTTGAATATAAATGCGCCGGTAAGTGGATCAACCAGCGAGGCCCCTGCAAGCGCGTCGTCACTGACCGTCATTTGAAACGTCCCGATAATTCGCCCATTGGTATATGTCGCATCATAGGCAATTAGCTCAGCCGCCGAGTCCGTCCCGGCGGTCCATGCCACCGATCCCAGGTCAACAATAATCATGCCTTCGTCCGCGATTGTCGTTTCCACGGTCCCGAACTCAAAACAAAGATCGCAAGTCGTTGAGTCCATATATTCACTATTAAACAGCACTCTGACCTCCGTAAAAGCCTCAATCTCGGATTCGGTAAGGATATCCCCTTCATATGACAATTTCAGCTTATACGGGCAATTCCGGCCCTTGTAAACGGTCATTGTATCAACCGCCGGGTCATAAAGCACAACGTCCGCATGAGCGGACGCCGATAAAATCAAGACAAATAATATTAGGAATAATAACCGTTTCATTTTTTAACCCCTCATAGTTTTACACATTCGATTCTTATCGCGTAATCCGGCTGATACGTTACATTCGTAACTAAAAATTTATCAGTGGTTTCGACTTCATCGGCCAAAAGATCGTTTAAGTCGGTATCGGAAACGTCAAACGCTATGACATCCCCTACCTTTCTATTGATATTATTCGTCAATCCGCCGATATATTCAACAATTAATCTCGGATATTTTGTATCGCTCAAAAGCCAGTCCGCCACCGCCTGCGCCTGGACCACCCCCGGAATATATGCGAGGCTGATATTATTTTTCAGCGTGCCGTAAATCGAATCAGAGCTTGGAGACGCGCCATCTATGGCCTTCACAGAGTTGCGATTATTCAAGGCATCCTCATGGCCCCACCAATAGAAATCAAAACGGCCTATCAATTGATTATAGATGTATTGCTTATCTGTATATTTCACCCATGCCTGGCCCTGGTCGATGTCCAGAGCGGTCACGGTATAGCCCGCTGTATATGTCCCCGTCATATATTTCAGATAATGTTTGTTAAGCCAAAAATATTGAATCGATTGTGATTGAGTCGCAATTCGCCAAAGCAGCTCTGGTATATTCGGCGGTTGCAGGATGGGGAAAGCCAAAATGTATTCCGGTGAACCGGCATATAATGCCCCTGCCGCCGTGTATGACGTATCGTCGCAAATGTCGGTTTCGCCGCATAGCGTTTCAAGTATATGCTCGCAAATCTCGTCTGCATGTTCTTTTAAAACAAGGGGGCTGCTATCAGTATAAACTCCATCAACATCCGCAGATACCGTGCCTACGCCAAGTTCTGTCAGTTTTGGACTATAAAGAAGCCCTATACTCGCTCCGTCCACTACAGCCCCTGACAAATAATAGGTGCGCTTGATTTCGTATATTTTTAAATATCCACCAGTTTGAAAAGCGAACCCTACTACGATATCATTATACCCAGCCCCACCCGGTTCCACCGATTCAAAATCAACAACAACTCTGGTAACTTTGCCGCCGGTATGTTGATTGTCAAATTCACGAACCCATGAAGCAGCCGCTAAATCGTCATTTAGGTTGTAATGCGTGCCAACCCACACAACAAAATCATTTTCATATGACGTTTTCCCGGAGCCCTCTAGTGTTATTGTGATCGTTTGTTTGATGGATGTTTGAGAAAACGGAGTAAACGCTTCAAATTTAACACAATACAATTTCCCCGATCCACCAGTCCAAGAAAATTCCGTATAGGCGCCGAGGTCATGCGCTGAATGCAAATCAGAATCAAAGCATGTATCCTCATCACCATCATATGCTAACATAAGTCCAGCACTGGACGGAGCGCACGCAGTCGGGACAACATCGTAATTATCACTTTGTCCCATTCCACGAACGAAAAGACCAACAAGATCCTTACTCCTTGATAATGATATAACTGCTTTCCCCGTATACGTTCCGTGTTCGTCCCCTGTTTGGCCAGTGTAAAGAGTTAAATCAGAATGATCCAGAGGAATCGCCCGCTCGCCTATATACACTCCTAAAAATTCTTTTATTGGATGAGAAATGGCGAATATGTGTTCATTCGCCGTAAACCTGACAATTTCGCCAGCAAAATGTTCAATAGGATTACTGCCTCTATTTATAATATCTAACAATATCGCGCCATCTAATCCACCTGCATATACCTTTTCATATTCGATACTCTCGCCACCAATGTCCATATATCCAGTTTCTGCCCGTGGCCATTCGCCAACCCCAATATTTCCGGTGAAGGAAGCATCAAACCCTTTATTTAATGTTGTGACTGTTTCCGTCCCAATGCTGAGAAACGGAATCCGTTTTGGTGATCCGTAAACAACAGGAAGCATTTTGCTAATAGCATCGACGCCAGCCGCCGGAAATGTTTCAAGCTCGACTATTTCATGCGTGAATTTCTTGCTTAGTTCCCCATCCTTGCCGACACATTGAATAGTGACTTCATCATGACCTATATTGATTACGTTGCTAATTATGCCTTTAAAAATTTCAGTCGTTTCCTGAGTGATCTTGACAGAGCTAAAAATCAAATTCGGTATCTTTGAAAATTTGGCATACCCGCCAACCGTGATATTGTTTTGAACTATAAAATCACAATGCGCCGGAGTTGACTTGTAATCAATGGGATTGAGCGCCGTTGACACAATGGGCGACCATGACAGGATAATATCAGTATATCCAGCGGTCTCGAAATCGCTGATCTGGATTGACCCGGCGATAATAACTTTACGGCGTTGCTGTTCGGCCATTACGTCAGCACCTCTATTACTTCAATGTCTACCGTTTTGTCCCCCACTTCATCAGTTCTTCGCGCGGGCGGCGCCGTGAACCTGGCAGTAAATGAATCCGCATTATGGTCTACGAAAGTGAATGTTTTTGAGTATCCATCCAGGTCAGTAATTAATGAATCAAAATCCGCTTCCTCAGCGGGGGAAGCGCCGGTTGTATTGAACCAAATTTGATAAGCCCGCACCCTGACAGAATCGCCGATCTTTACCGCGCGCTCTTTGCCACCGGATGCCGTGCGTTTCCACTTTACGTTATCAACCTCTTTTTCAACTGGTTCCGGGTTTTTGAGTGTCCGATAGGTATGCCCATTGATTTGTATATTGCTTGACATTACATCATCCCAAAACGTGCTTTGCGCTGGTTGATTGTATCGACTATCTCATTTGCAAGGTCCTGCTGAGACATGAACGGCCGCGTGCCTATGCCAGTATTGATGGTTATACTGTATGACTCATTGCGCTTTGTGCTGTAGTCGTTAGACACTGAATTGCGATATTCGTTCGACTGTTGCGGACTCAATACAATCTCCCCTCGATGGCCAGAAAACATGCCGGTATATGGCAGGCCTAATAATCCCGTGCCTTCCGCATATTCAGGAAACGCACCGCCGCTTTCCTCAAACTGCCTGCGCTCACGCATAGACATTCCGCTAGCCGTTAATAACTGCGGACCCGCACCGCCGCCGCCTGGCCGGTAATAATTGCCTTTTGTGTCTTTATAGTATCCGGTGTCTTGGTCGTATAATAAATCAGACTTCGTGCCTTCATTTTTACCCAGGTTTTTGTCGAGGCTATATGGATCACTTTGCGACTTAACAATCTTGCCGTCGTGCCTGAATAATTCAAGCCCGCGATCAAGGGCGTTGCGTTCAGACTCAAGCAAATCTTCCCAGGCGACTTGAACCCCGTTGATTTCGACAACTATCTGCTTTATATCTTCTGTGAGTTCCTGAACATCTGCCCGCGCAGTATCTGTTTTGATTTCAATCTCCGTCGGGCTAACAATATCAAGGGCCGCCTTAAGCTCCTTAATTCTGTTTTCTGTTTCCTTGATTTGTGCTTGACTGTCTTTTGTTTCAAGCCCTAAAATAACCCTTTCAGCAAATTCTTTTTTTATCTCAAGCAAATACAATTCCAACTCTTTCAGCTCTTGTTTGGCATCGTTTATGTTGACTTTAGGCTTGATCTCTTCGTCGTTAAGATACCCTATCAACTCTTTCATGTTTTTGATTTCGGCTTCTGCGTCTTTAATTGCAGCGTTCGTTTCCGTTACATCCACATTAAGGTATACTTTTTCAGCCGCCGATTGCTTTAATGTTTCCAACCACTCTTCAGCTTCACCTAATTTTTCCCTAAGCTCTGTAATATCGATTTTCGGCTCCATTAATATGGGATTTGCTTCAAGAACACCCTCAACCGTTTTCAACGCCTCTTTCGCCTCGGCCTCCGCCCGCATTTTGTCAAGCGTGACCCTTAATTTTAACTCACCCTTTTTTTCAAAAACATCTATAATGTTTTTAAGTTCTTGCTCAGTTGCAAAAAGCGCGTCCTTCCATTCAATAGCACCACCCGCAGCCAAGCCAATGGCCGCACTTATTAATTTTATATCAGAGACGCCATCTTTTGCAAAAGTCGATAATATGGTAGCAACCTCCCCTATCGCCGGAGCGAGTTCACCCAAAAATGAGGTAGCAGCGGCACCAACAACTTTTTTAAGATTGTCGATCTTGTCGCCCGCTGCCTCAAGCGATCTAAGCTGCTCATCTGGTATTGATATGTCTAATTCTTTATAAGCCGCTTCAAGCTCTTTGACGTTGTTTATCATATTTATCATTGCAGGCCCAGCGGCTTTGCCAAACGCATCTACAGACAGAGCGAGTTTTTTGTTATGATCATCAACGTCGCCAAGATACTTGATATAAATATCAAGCGCATCGGATGTGCTTTTTGCGCTTTTCAATTGCGATAAAAGTGCGGTATCGACCTTTTCTAAAGAGTTGTATAACGTCCCTGAATTGGTTTTAATGTCGCCCAAATTTACGGAAAACTTTGTCAGCCCTGCGTTTAATTGCTCGGTTGATAAGCCTGTCTGACCCGCCATATAGTCATATTTTTGTAGTGCATCCGTTGATATTCCTATCTTATCAGCCGTGTCAACAAGCTGCCCTGCGGCCTCAAATTGGGCTTTTACAAACGCTCCGATACCATAAGCTCCGGCGGTCGCAAGCGCTATTTTGCCAAACGAAAACAAATCATCTGACAGGCTTTTCGTTGCTTTTGCGGTTTCCTTTGTCGCCTGTTCCTGCTTCGCCATCGCGATATTCATTTGGGAAGTTTGGCTTTTCACAGAGTTGGCTATCTCGCCCATCTGAGCCTTAAACTCTTCCATGTTCGTTGAGAATCGCGCCTCTAAATCTGCTATGACGTCTTTACTCATCGCTTGCCTTTTTTGACTTTTTTACCCGGACCAAACAGGGTTGTTAAGTTCGCAATCGTTTTCTGCTTCCGTTTTTTCTTTTGTTCTTTTTCCGGTAATGCTGCCAGCGGGTCCCTGGCCATTTCGTTTGTCAACTGAATATATGCGATATAGTCAATTAAATCCTGTGATGTAAACTCTCGCCTGATCTGCTTTTCGGTTTTGCCCAGTAAGAGACCTATTTTAATGATCCACACCCTTACCGGGCTTAACCGAAATTTTCTTTAGCAGCCTTTATTTTATCAGTAGTCGGCGCCGGGTTTGCTTCATCCACCAAGCGCTTGAGTTCTCGGAAATAATTCTCAGACTTTTTTTTAAGCTGATTAACTTCCTCTTGCATGAACATGGCGGACCCGTCTGGATTGACGATACATTTTTCAATCATCAACCCCCATAACCCCGATATTCTGACGCCTTCATCTTTTGCTTTTGTGGCCTCAAAATAATCCGCCACCGCTTCCCGATCCTCAATTGATATGCGTTTCACCCACACATCGCCACCCAGGATTTCAGACGGCAACTTCACCATATCAGGCAGTTCAAGGATTTCCTTAGCTGACAATATCGGCATACATCACCTTTTTATTTTAGGATTCAGTTACATCCGTTGTCAGAACAAAAGTCACATCCTGTGTCGCATCGGTGTCGACCGCGCCGCCTGGCGTTGAAATGTCAAACACGCGCGCGGAGAACGACCATTCTGTGGCCGGCGAATCAGAGCCTACCACCTTGAAATTTCTCACCGCCTCGCTCGCCTGGATCGTCTTGAGCGCCATTTGCTGTGTGTCGTTGTCGTAATACATCAGCGTTAGTGTAAACTCTTCAGCCTGCGCAAGCCCCGGATAAAGAACTTGCCGGGTGCTGGTAACTTCCGTTCTGTTTCGTCTTGATTTGCTTATCTTAATTTTTGGGATGTCCTTGACCCCGGCGATAGCTGTGAATACTTCAGGGCTCGCAGCATCCCCCATTTCCAATGACATTCCCTCGACTTCCATAATTGCCATTATCGTTTCTCCTTTTTTATGTTGTTGCTTCCAAGTAAACTAATAAAAAATCCATTGACCGTATAAAGAAATCGACTTCAGGATCGTAAACGTCTCTATCGCCGATCAACGAAACCGATTGAACTGTATTTGTTCCCATCAAACCAATCCAGCCGTCAAGCGCTATCCTTAGAGCTTCCCCCAAGTTCTTCGCCCCATCCGGCGTTTCGGCTATACAATCGAATTGATACCGTGAGCGGACTTTGCCTTGCACGCACACGGCCCCGCGTGCTTCATGCTGCCTGGACCCGCTCACCTTTTGAAACACAATACATGGCAGGGTCGGGTCTTGCGGGAACATAATCGGATATATGCGAGTTGACACCAGAGTCGTGACCGCTGTTTTTGTCTGCAAATATGCGTATATCCCCTCTTCGATTGCCATTATGAACCCAACTTTTTCTTAAATGTTTTTGATAGCGTGTTGTATTCCTGTGACATCTGCTTTGTCACCCGGCCCATCTTTGATAGCATAAACATTGAATAAACATTTCTTGCCATCTCCTTGCCTTCGTCAATCGCCGGTCTGAAAAATGCGTTTTTCTTTATGCCGCCAGTATGGGTGATCGTTCGCCATCCAACAGTTACGAGTGCTGGGCGCGCATATCGCGTATATCGTATTTTGTCCCGGTCTGTTTTTATCCCCATCGCTTTCCGGTATTTAACGGTGCCGTATTCAAAGAAATGCGCATGATATGCTGGCGCGGACATAAACAAACGATACGCATGATCCAACCCTTTGAATTTTTTAACCGTCACCCCCGCCAGAAGGTTCCCGGTAAACGATTTATATTTTGATTCAATATTTTCTTTAACCAGTTTCGCAAACACCTCCATGACGGTTTTTTTTGTTGCTTCGTTCACTATTTCTTTTTGTAATCGCGCCGGGAACGCCTTCAACAATTCGGCAAACTCAACTCCGCCATATATTTGCGACTTCTCGAATCTCATGTGTTATACCCATGATCCTGTTTCACCGCCGTTATCTCGTGACCTTCCCGCCTGCCAAGCTCTTTTATGCTTTTAATGTCGTAATACTCGTTGTTGTATTTCACCCGGTGTTTTTGCGTAAGTCCGTTAAGATAATAAATCTTAAACACAGTTGCCGTTTCTGCCACCGCGCCCCGGTTGAAAAACTCACGACTTCCTGAGTCTATTTTCTCCGCCCAAACGCTTGCAAACGTGGACCATGTTTTCGTCACCTGGCCTGAGCTTGACCTCGTTTCCGTGACCTTTTCAATCGTTATTTTACGGTCCATCCGCCCTGGGTTCATAAATACACCCGATAATTATAAAGCAATTGTTTGTATGTCCAGGGCACATCCGCCACCGTGCCACCGTATTGTATCGGGCTTCTGGCCTGGTAAAAATGGTTAATTAATAAAAGCATGGCCTGTTTGAGCGCCGCCGGAACATCTTCCGCCGTCGCTCCGTATCCGCATATGAATTGAATCTCAATAGGCAGGTTTGGATACAATGTCGCACTGGGCCATGATTCATTATAATCAAGTGACACCCTGCCCGGCTCTCTATCGGTGTCAACGATATATTCAGCGCTCGCCCATGTGGTTTGCGTGCCGGTAGTTCCTTTATATTTTACGTGAGTCACGGACTGAAGTTTAGGTAGTGGCAATTTGAAAAAATCGTCACTTGGCCAATCGGAATAGAACGCTTTCCATGTCTGCGTGATAATCGCCCGACCTGTTAAATCTTCCGTGACTTCCCGCGCCATTTGAATTAATGACTCAATGTAATCGTTATCGTCGTTGCCTGTGACCCTCAAATGCGCTTTGGCCTGGTTTAATGTGACCGGTTCTATCGTGGGTGCCGTGACTATGGTTTTAGCTGTGTGAATCATAATACGTCCTCTATGCGCGCGCGCGGGAAGCATTTTAGAGCAGACTCAATACTGCAATTCGTGACTTCAATTCCGTGGTATTTCAAGACAGGTGCGACTTGGTTATAGTTCGCTAAAAACGATTTGACCGGCTCAGCGTTGCTAAGCGGTTTGGGATGATCTGGATGCCAATGTTTTTTATTTTGCGTGTGTTGCATATCATACCCTATTAAAATCAACCTTGTGCATCCGAAATGTATTGCTAAATTTATTGCCTGGTATCCGCTGTTTTGCCCGGTTCGGATCCCCGGCCATTCAAAATCAATGCCGTAAATCCCTGTTTGCTTCAGCTTGCAAACTTCATTGCTTCCATATTCCAAACTATACTTCGCGCCGCCGTAATCCGGCTTGTAATGATTCCACCATTTTTTATCACAGGCATAAAGCGCGTCGGCCTGCGGGCAAATCTGATAGCCGTTGTTGATTGCCATGATGTAGCATCCTGACCGTATCGCATAATCTATTTGCTCCTGACTCAGTGACGGCCCGCCGCCGATTAACACGCAAGGCTTGTCTGCCCAATTCAGTTTCATATGGCCCGCGCTGCCTGCCTCCCGCGCCGCTTATACGGCTTCATGGCGTTTTCAGGCTCTTCTTTTACAGCGTATTCGATTTTTTCAATTTCATGCTCTACTATGTCAGCAACTACTCCTGCGTCTCGCAACATTTTCACATCGTATTCATCGACCGTAATGTAAGCCCCTTCCCGATAGGTGCGATTATTCCAGTATATTTCTTTCAAGCAAACGCCACGATAAAATGTTGTCATATCGTCCCCCGCTTCTGGAACAAAATATCATCGCCCAGGTTGCTCCACATCTTGCGTATTTCGCTGATGACTTGCTCGCCGCCCTTGTATTGTGCAATCGCGGATTCGGCTTCAATTTTTTGTTGTTCAAGTTTCATCCGTTTCAGCTTGATGTCAACGCGCATTTTCTCCATTTTCTCGGCCCATGTATCTTGCAGTTTTTCTTCAAATCCATACAGGAACCGCGTCTTGAGCAAATCCGCTTGAGCGGGAACTAAGAATTTTATACCCATGCCCGCCGCCACGCCCGCCCAGAACTCACATGATGGCCGTTGAGCCTCGTATTCTGTGCCCATTGACATATCCACACCCCAAACTTGAATCTCTTTGAAGCCCAAATAAATGGCCAATGCAATCTCGTATGAAATCGTATTGGTCAGATACCGACAAAGGGAAATGTCGAAACCCTTCTGGCTGAAAAACTCGACTATCTCATTGAGTGGATACGGAATCGACAAGGGGATGAGGTTAAGCCAATGTTTTTGCATGTAAACTGTGCAATTCATCTTCCCCAGGCCCTGCATATATTCCGCCACCGGCTGGCCTCGGAAATCAAACGACCCCCGCCGGATAAGTCTTTGCTGTCCGTCATGCCAAATGTTATGAATCTCAAACCACCGATCGAAATGCGCCCCCTTAAGCGGCACCGCATAGAGGTTGTTCACCCCCCAAAATTCCGCATCCTTGTCGCCCCACGGAACCACATCTTTGGTCGTTGCGCATCCGACAATATACACCCTGTCTTTTTCCTTAACCGGATATTTCAACTCCAAATCTTCGATCTTTCCGGTATCAAATTTGACTGGGATGGTCTTTGACTCATAATTCATAAGGCACATTCCTTTCATAGTTATTGGAGGGGGATCTCTCCCCCTCCGGTTAAAAGTTATTTTGATGTTGACTGATTGAGTGACACGCTGACGGTAACGGCCTTTACAGGCGCATTATCCGGCTCTTTTATAACGGTAATCGTGTATGGGTTCGTATGCTCAGTTGACTTAATTCCGAGCGCTACATAGCGATACCTATCACCCAGATATTGAGCGTCAATCCCAATATGAGCTTGAAACACCCCGCCGACGCCGACCTGAGAAGCATTTGCCGCCGTGTTACTGAGCGTCAAAATATCCGTGCCATCTGGATTTTTTGGTATAATCCTGACCCATGGCACCGCCGCCGCCTCAGTTGCTGCTTCCCATTTCGCCGTAATCGCCGTGGCTGTGTTGTTCACTGTCGAATTAAACCCGGCAACAAACGCCTGACATGCGACTGTCGCATCTGACTGGCTTGCTACCTGATACGCGTGAACCCCACCAGCCGCCGTTGACATCGTGTAAACAGCAGATCCAACGCCAACCTCAAGCGGGACAGCGCTTGTCAATGTCGAAAAGAAAATAAATCCTTGCCGACACTTCATCGCTGAGCCAATCGCAGTTGCGCCGTCCTTTCCAGTCAATGACGTTGCGGAAGATAATGCCGCCGCGCCGCCGCCTGTGCTATCAGTGGCCACCATGGCCCGAATTGTAAACTTCTGATAGTCGGTTGCGCCGAGCGCGCCCGTAGCAGGGCTCTTAACAAGCCCCGATACGAGGAAGTCGATCCGCCGGAAGCCTTGCATGTCGTGGTATTGAGAAAACTTCTCCGTTGTTGATCCGGTTGAAAAAGTGTCAACAATCACCTTATATTTTTCTTGGAATTCATTCATGGCCCCTCCTTATGTCGTTACGTCAACAACAGCACCAGGGAACGCACCGCCAGCAGACGGGAATCTTGCCAAATGAACTGACTTAGCCACCACGCCGGTTGTCTCAGCGATAATAACCCCGATATATTTCGGCGTGTTTGTTGACAGCTTGCTGCCCTGGATGTTGATGCACCCCTGGCAAATCCCACCGAGCGGCCTATAAAGTCCCGCCGCCGACGCGCTCATAGTGATTCCGGTCGCCATGTCATCATCAGGTGATAAGGTTATCACGCCAGAAGATTGAGCATTGGCAATGGCCTCGTAGTGCGGAATCTTATGGACCTTCGTTGCGCCGGTTGCACCGCCGTTAAGCACGGTTTGAACTTCAGTTGCGACCGCCGTCCCGTCTCTTCCCGGCCCGGTTGTTGCGGTATGATAATTCTTTCCGTTGATGGTGATGCTGACATCGGTTGTCAACCCGGAAGTAATTTCAAACAATCCGATGGCCGCGCCCCGGATAACGTTGGCAGTAGCACACCCAAGGCTCAACGTAGCCCCGGAAATCGCGCTGCCCGCCGCTGTGCTTGCAGTGGCCTCAACCACCGTGAACTCAGCGACGTTGTTGGCCTTCGACGCGCTGTAATCCGCAGCCGTAGAACCGACAAGACCGATAGCCCCGGTAGCTGCAAATTGAGCGCCGCACAGGATGGAAAAATCCCCGCCAAAGTGTTTAACCTTGATGGACGTTCCCGCGACCGTGTCTTGGACAATGGTCAACGGAATAATATTTAAATGGTCTGATAGATATTTCATTTATTTAGCCTCCCTTATTAGTTCAGCACGACAAACGGGCTGACGGTTTTTGACGTATCGCCTTCAAGGGCAAGCGCTTCTGTAAGCCACGGGTGCGCGTCCACGTTCCAAACAATCTTGAAAACTACTTTATTGCTGGTGAAATACACATGCTCGCTGGATGCCGCCGCCGGTCCCGAACCGTCCTTGATCAAGTAATATGACAGGTTCACCAGGGACAAGTCGCCCTTCGTTCCGAGCGCCGGAAGTCGATCACAAAAAATAATCGGGAAACCAAAAAGCGTGTTAGGCATAGGTGCCCGTGCCGCTCCGTTTGCATCGCCGCCGCCAAGCCATACAGCATGGGTGCCCGCGTCAGTCATGGCCGCTAAAGCCGGAATTACGGTCTGGCTTGCAAGCCAGATGTAAGACCCGCCCCGACCAAGCAATGCCTGGGCATACATATTATAGACATCGGCAAACGAAATAGCGCCCGTGCCCGCGCGCGTGTAAGAGATAGCAGCCGCGCAATTGATAAATCCGAGCGCCTTATTGACGCCGTTCCCGCGCATAAAGTCGTAATCTTCCTGGCCCACCATCGCCTGCGAAAGCTGACGAGTAACAAAAGCGCCTGCTGCATCCCAGTTGTTGAGCAACTTTTGAGTCACGACGATATAAGCGCTGATCTCTTTTGGCTCAAGAGATACCTCCCTGAGTTTCGCGGTTGTTTCGGTCATAGTCACGCCTTCACCCGTATGAACCACCGTCACGCCACCATACATATTGGAAGCGGCTGTTTGATCCAGCGCCGGGAATGTCAACTTCGCATCAGGCGGAGAACCAGCCGGAATGACAGTTGCGCGTGGCCGAACAATGGCCTCCTGCACTTGAACCTCACGGATGGTTGCGTCAAATTGTTCCGGCAGAGCATACCCGCCGGTAGCCCCGCTGCCCATTGTTTGCTCGCGTTTTTCGCGCAGAGTCGTCAATCGGCTGTCAAGAATGCCTTCAGCTTTTTGCCGGGCAATCGCGTAAAAGAACTCGCCCACATTGCGAAACTCTTTTTCTGGGTCCATATCGCCCTTGTTGTCGGCATGCCCTTGATGCTTTCGCGTCTCCTTTGCGGCCAGTTCCCGCTCGGCCAATTTCCGGCGCCGCTCCAAATCTTCCTCCCTGGCAAGAATGTCTTTATCAAGCTGATCGACTTCCCCATCAAGTTTACGATATTCAGCAATTTCTTCCTCTGTTTTGGGCCTTTTTTCTTCGTCGGCCTTGTCAAGAATCGTCCGCATTTGTGCGAGTTTCTCGACTTTTTTTTGCTTCATTTCGATTATTTTATCCATGTTATTTTTTCCTCCATTATTTTTTTCTTATTAGTTCACGTCTTTCTTGGTTATTGACAAGCCAGTAATCTGGCTGTGATGGTTCTTCGTCTTTTTTTTCTTCTGCCTCAATTTGTTTTTGCCATGCATCATGCGACCGCATGGCGATGTCAGTTCCGTCGTATGCCGGGAATGTTACAGGCGAAACGTCAAACAATCTGACTTTTTTTAGTATTCGCAAATCAGGCTCTTTTTTGTCCCCCCTGACCCATTCCTCTTCCTGCACCTGGAAGGCAAAAGACATCTGATTTATATCGCCACGTTCGATTGACACCGCCAAATCCCGCGCCCATTGTGTGTCCGGCGGCTCAATACTGATCTTCAACCCGACATCATCCTCAGACATTTTTAATGTCCCAACAGTGGACCGACCAAGAACGTAATTTGGATCATGGTTGAACAATGCCCTGACATCATCTTTTTTAATACTGGCCCTAAACGCCCCTGGTTCTATTTTTTCACGCATCCAGCCGCCAATGTCCGTTTCTTGCCCGAAAACAGCAGCATGGCCCTGCATCTTGCGTTCCTCGCAAACAAAATTAAACGTCCTGATTTCCTTCTTCTCCATCGTCTTTCTCCTGTGGTGTTTTTTCGTCCTTCTCTGGGAATGGTGCTGCCGCCGGAGCTGGTGTTTCAGTTCCAGCCTCTTTGTAGTTGAGCGGCTGTAAATAGATTTGTCCTTTCCCATCAGGTAATGGGGACATATCTTCCAGCCCTCGTATATCGTCAACACACATCCAGCCACCCTCGCGCGCGACCCGATACCCATTCATACGAGTTGCAAAGTCGCCACGTAGCAAGCCTTTTAGATTCAGCTTGATGTAATATCCATTCTGCCTGTCCGCTTCAGTCAACAGTGCCCTATTCGCTGATTGCTCAATTCGCACTACGTCCGGCGCAATGGTATGCTGCACGAATGACAACATGAATTGCTCGACGCTTGCGTAAGTGCTGGCTTTATCCGGCTCCTGCAATAGGATCAACGGCATGTGGAACCAGCGCGCAATGTCCCGGACTTGTGCGTTTGTGGTTTCCAGAAATTGAGCATCAGAGTTAGAAATGCCTACCGACTGCCACTCCATGCCCTCCTCAAGAACAAGCGTTGTATGCCGTTTTGTGGTTGCGTATTCATCCATTGATTCGGATAAGTTTTTTCTTGCGACGTCGCCCAGTTGCCCCGGATGCCGCAGCACCGCGCCCGGGACCGCTTTATTTCCAAAGAACGTAGCCGCGAAATCCTGTAGCGACTGGGCCATACCCATAGACTCCCGCGCATATTCGACCGTTGACATCCCGACTAATCCGTCTTTGCTGAATCCCTTGACGTGCCAAATCTCAGCGGCTGAATATATATACTGTTTATGAGTGTCTGGGTGCGTATAACGATACCAAATCCCGTTCCCCACCCGCACAACTTCCATATATGACGGGTTCAACGGCCAAATGCCGACCGTTTGACCGGCCCCGTTGCGCTGTAGAAAATTATACCAGTTACCCCTAAGTTTCAGGTGGCCGATGCCCATTTCACGGGCCTCAAATGAAGTTTGCTCATAATTGAAGTTGTCGTGTAAAATCGGATATAAGTAGTGATCCGATACAACCTCGTTTCCGCCCTGGGGGAGTGTTTTATTGATAGTCATTGGCAGGGATGCGATCGTATGGCTGAACTTTGTCACGCAAGCGTAAACGGTGGATATTTTAAGTGCGGTATCGGCTGTGATTACGGCGCCGGATTTGGAAGCGTATCCTGAAGTCTGTAGCGCGGTATTAATCCACATGTTGGGATCGTTAATGCCGCCGGAGCGCTTCGAAAATAGGGTTTTAATTCGTTTTAGGATTGCCACATTTTTAACACCCTGAATTGTTAGTTATAAATATATGGCAATATTTTAGACGGGGATTTTTAAAATTGATACAGGCAATGAGGGATAAAAAAAGGAATAATGATATATTTTTTGTTGACATTATGATATTATGGTAGTAATTAATTAGTCATTCGAGACTTGACCCAATGAGTCATGACACGACGTGACACGACAAGACTAGATTTGACTTGATAAGTCAAGACTGGACCAGACTCGACGTGACATGACAAGACGCGACAGGACGAGGCAGGACCCGACCAGCCAACGCAAGGCAATTTAACCCAAAAAGGAGAAAGCACCATGAAAAAAGCAATTGCAACAGTAGTTTCAGCATCCCCGTATTCACAAAGCAAATTTTACAGAACAGAAAAACTTGAAAAAGAACGCCCGGACGCCTACGAGGAAAGGACATGGAGGGACCGCCTTCACGTCAACAAGGACGGATATGTTTTCATCCCCCCGATGGCTTTCAAAAACTGTCTCTCAGAAGCCGCCAAGTTCCTCTCAATCCAAATCCCCGGTAAAGGTAAATCCACATATACAAAGCATTTTGAAGCCGGAGTATTAATCACGGAACCACTCGTATTGCCCATCAAAAAGGAAGATGTCCCCGGTGAATGGTTTCACGTTCCGTCAGACGGACGGCGCGGAGGCTCAACCAGGGTTTTGAAGTGTTTCCCGGTCATTCAGGAATGGCAGGGAGACGTCGAAATTTTCATCCTTGACCAAACCATTACAGAATCGGTTTTAAAACATCATTTTCAGGAAGCTGGAAAATTTATCGGTATTGGCCGTTTCCGCCCACGGAATAACGGTTTTTATGGCCGGTTTGATGTTGTTGATATGATTATTGAATAAATTGACGAGACTTGACCCGACACGACACGACAAGACATGACATGACTTGACAACGCAAGGCAATTTAACCAAAGGAGAACAAAATGAACAACACGGTAATAGACATCAACCACCCCCGAAAAAAAACCATCAATGAAAAAAGCATTGAAACCCAAACCCTCATTAAACGACTGTCAGAAATGCAACGAGGCGACACCGTATCCTACAAAGAACTGACCGAACTTATCGGAGCGGATGTCCAAGCAGCCGCTTATTGTTATTGCAAGACCGCCCGTGATCGTTGCTTAAAAGATTTCGGACTTGTATTTGAACCCATTACAAACGTCGGCCTAAAATGTATGACTGAGGAAGAAGTCGCCCTGTCGGGACAATTCGGTATTCAAAAAATCAGGCGCGTAGCCAGACGGGAAAAAAGCAAGCTGCATCACGGTATCGAAAATTTCGATATACTGCCGAATGACGCCAAGATTGCCCACAACACCGCCGCCAGCATCCTCGGCGTGTTTGAATTGATGACCAAACCAAAGGAAATATTAAAAGTTGAGGCTCAAATCATAAAAAATAACGATATGCTACCAGCTAAAAAAGCATTGGAGTTGTTTAAATAATGAAACGAGACATGACGTGACAAGACCTGACCAGACACGACGGGACCGGACGCGACAAGACCGGACAAGACACGACAAGGTTTATAAACATGAAATATAAAATATTAACAATCCGACTGCCAGAGGAAATGTGGCGCAAGCTGAAACTCGCAATCCTTAACGGCCAAATAAAATCAATCCAAAAAGCGGTAATTGACGGGCTGAAAATGCTCATAGACAGGCTCTAACTGGATAATTCAACACCAAAACGCCACGCATCTAATTTTTTCCGCTCCGTGACTGGATGCCCTGCTGGATCATAAATAACCGGCAGGGCCTTTTCTCGTTTATAACGCTGCGCCGTTTTAGCATCCACTTCCAAATGATTAGCAATCGCCTTCCAGCCTATAAGCACGTTCTTCATGTCGTCCTCACAAATACAATGTTTTCCGCGTCAACACCTTCGCGAGCGCGCCTATCCCTGGAGTGCGGACTCATGGTGTTAAATCTGTTATCGGTTGTAAACCCCGCCCCGGTTAAAATGTCGGTTATCGGCCCCTTGCTCTTACTGGACACCTCAACAAGCAGGCTATCAATCAACGGTAGTGTTTTTTTTAAACCCCTAACAACCTCTAATTCCTGCCCGTCAATATCGATTTTCACATGATTTGGCGTTGGAAACGAAAAGGAAAACCATACCAGATCATCAATTGACCGGCATAAGTCGCAGCATGATGCCCCAGGCTCGCACATCTGGCCACCGGTTGACCCAATGGCCGTTGAATCTGAAATAAAGCTCTTCTTGCCTGTTTCAGCCCCCACCATGAGCTTATACGGAATCATTCTGCGCGTGAAATCGTTCAATCTGATATTATCCATCAATCGCGTAAAGTTTCCCTCGTGAGGCTCAAAGGATATTACCAAACAACCCCTAAAAAGTGCCGCGCAATAAAGGCTATAAATACCAATGTTAGCCCCAATATCGAAAAAAATAGAGCCATCCCGGAATGATCTGATATATTCGATGGTTTCCGGCTCTTTTGTCCAAAAAGTATCATATCGCCATTTCTCCATTTTGGTTTCTGTAATCATCTCAAATGGTAGCTTCATTTGGCACTCCCAGGGATACAAGCCCTTTTTCGACTAACATTTCGGCAAATAGCCAATCATCGGGCGTGTTAATGTCCACGCCTTCATAGCCGACTGTAAAAAACGACTGATATATAAAGGCTTCACCGTTAGAATTGCTAAATGGCCTAATCTCTAAACAACCAGCTTGTATAAACAATTCTCTATCAAATGAATTACTTTGTAATAAATGCTTATACCCGCCCTTTTTGTATGATTTCATTAAATCTATGTCTGCAATAGAAACTAATTCCCACATTTTTTCAGGTCTTTCAGTTATTTTTTTAACAGCCTTTAAGCAAATATGTTTCCACCCGCCCGCCGCCCGCTTTATAGTTTCCGCCGTCCGAAATGGGCTTGTCGGCCTTAGAATCATAAAATCATCCGGTTCAATCTTTGTGAACGCGTGATTAATCCATTCCGCATCCGGCGATAAGTCCACCGCATACATCGGCGGCCTGATTATCCACTTTGCCCCGTATTTCTGGGCAATCTCGCCAGTTACACAGGCCTCAGTCGATACATAAATGTCGCTAAATATGCAGGAGTCCTTCGCCGCCTGGATAGTGTATGCAATCAACGGATGCCCGAAAAACGGCTTGATATTCTTGCCTGGAATGCGCTTTGAACCAGCCCTTGCTGGTATTAATCCTACCATGCTGTGTATCCTCCATCGATTAATGAAACTTGCCCGTTAAACCCGTCGCATTCGACCGCGAACCGCAGCGCTGCCTTGCAAGCATCCTTTGAAATCGGTTTCCCGGACGGCACGTTCTTTAGAAACTTACCTAAAAATTCCTGATTCAGCTTGCCGCCGTCATATGGCCCGAATGCAACCCCGCACGCGCGTATGTTATATTTACCATATTGGACCGCTAAGCATTTCATATAGTGCATGAGCGCAGCCTTGCTAAGATTGTAACCGACTGGTTTTTGCCACCCATCGGAATAGTTGCGATAGTCAGCCCCGACGAAGCCCATTATGGACCCGATGCCGACAATAACCCCACCGCCATTTTCTATCATGTCAGGCAAATAAACCTGAACCACATTCGCAGCACCGATTAAATTAACCTGAATGATCCGCTCAAGATTGCCGTGAAAAGACGCATTTGACCCCGGCGGATTGTCGATGGCAGCGTTCAAAACCAAAACATCCGGCGAAAAATGGAACTTATTATCATAAATCTGGTTCATGTCAGAAACATCACACTCAGGCAACCCCAGGCCGTAAACGTCAAACCCAAGCTCAAGCAGCGTTTCCTTCCAAACTGGGCCCAATTGCCCGGTTATCCCTGTGATAACGGCCTTTTTCATACGAAATCCCCCCATGACAACCCGGAATCAGTGGATAAATCAAACAATGTCACCCTGCCTATGATTTTGTCAAACTCGCCCGGTGGAAGTCCGTCAGCCGGCGACTTTATGGTTAAATCGCTCGATTCTATCACCTTTCCCGCCGGAATATGCCTGGCTGCGTGAATTGCCTTGCCGAATTTCTTGATAAAACCGCATTTTTCCTCTGGATAGACGTGACGAATTGAACTGCCAAGTCTAAGCTTTCTTCGTTTCCAATATTCGCAAATATCAGACATTCCTTTTGGCTCTAAAGAAAACCCGTGATCTGTCCCCCGGCTGCCCCGGTTTAATGTAAAATGTGCTTCGATTATTCTTGCACCCACACCTATTGCATCTTTTATTGTATCTTGCCCAGGGGAATGCGAACTGAATCCGATAATGTTATCTGAATACATCGTTCGTAAAGTCTCAATAAAATTCAAATTAAGCTGAAAATCTTCATTAGGATAGACAGAAACGCAATGAAGAATGGCAAAATTGCTGTTTATGGGCCCGATAGTGTCAACCATAGCCTTGATAGCGTCCATAGACGCCCCGCCGACTGAAATTATCACAGGTTGCCCATAGCCGGCGACTTTTTTAACCAGAGGCAGGTTCGTAACGTCGCAACTGGCAATCTTCCATATCGGCATGCCTATTTCATATAAAAAGTCAGCACTGGCCTCCTCAAATGGAGTCGCGAAAAATAAAACACCGTGTTTAATCGCGGTATCCTGCATCCAAACAAATTCCGTCTTGCCGAACCAGTCCAAATGCTGCCTATGCTCACCGTATGTTTTTCCGTAAGAGAACTCGTTATCGTATGGCCTATTCAAAGCCTCTTTGGTAAACATAATAGAGTTGTCTCGCTTCTGAAGTTTTACAGCGTCCACGCCACACTTAGCGGCTTCAATTATCATTTTCTCGCACAGGTCGGGATCTCCACCGTGGTTGCTGCCGATCTCGGCGATTACAAAAACGTTGTCATCTGTAATTACTCTGTCACCAATAGTTAGTTTTCTCATACAGCCCCCTATAAAGTCAGCACACCGCGTTTTTCGTAGATGGACGGTCCCGGCGCCACCGCCATATCCCTTGACTTCAACCCTATCGCCATAGCGCACGCCACCGCCCCATCGATCCTGAATCGCGTCTTGCTTTTATCAAGTTTCCGGTTTCCGGCCGCGTCTGAAATCGCAATCGCATTAGAAAAATTCCAAGTCAAACACGGATTTCCGTCATGGACAAAATTGCGCTCCATAATAGACCCCTCAAGCGCCTCAACTGCCTGCGTCATAGAGCCATAACCTTGACCCCATGACACCATGCGCAGCGCTCCGGCCTTTACCTTGTCTTTGCTACCGTCAAGATAATATTCAATGCCAATCTTCCCCATGGCCGCCATAAGGTCATCAATGCGCCACCTGTCAAAAGCAAGCCCGACAACCTTGTAATCCTTGATTATTTTCGCCAATCTTTCCGCCACCCAATCGTATTGTATCGCCCGGCCCGGAGTCGTCTCAATAAATCCTTGATTCACCCACACCCGATAGGGCACCCGGTCCCGTCGCTCGTCATCCTCAATGGTTTCCTTTGGCTTCCAGAACCATGCCTTAACTTTTTCGTTTTGGCCGGCGGACACAGCCACCAATGCCGTTAAGTCCGTTTTGCCTGACAAATCCAACCCTAAATATATTTCTGAACCCGGTTTTATTTCCGCATCGCCCCGGCAAGCCTCCCATTCAAGCCTGGGGATCAACGGGCTTTCCGCGTTCACTCTTTGGTTAAGATACAGATTCCTGAAGGACGCCTCAAACGTCGGCATACGCTGTGCCCGCTTTGCGGATGTTTTCATTTCCGATAAGGACCGAAAATCACCAAGTGCCGGGTTTGCAAGTTTCCATAATTTCAAATCTGTGAAAACTTCGTCAGCGTCGTCGGGCGTTGCATATAAATGACATATGGTTGTCGGGTCATGGCCGGACAACCCATCATCGATTAATTGTGACAGGATGTGTTGCGGATCATTGGATTGTGTTGAGATAACGATAAAAAGCGGTTCAAGCCTGGCCGCCATTGATGTGTCAAGCGCGTCGTAAAGCTCACGGTTCCTGGCCTGTGCGAGTTCGTCATAAATAACCACAGTTGGATTGAGTCCGTATTTGGTGCCCGCCTCTGCGCTGACAGCCCGATAAATGGAACCGTTCTGAAAGCAAATCATGGTTTTTGTTGAATCGACAATCTTGATTATCGCCGCAAGCTCCGGCTCCGCCCGGACAATTTGGGCAGCATACTTGAAAATTAGCGCAGCTTGCTCCCGGTCATTGGCCGCTGAATAAATCTCACCGTTGTTGACGGACTCAGGCCCGACAAGGTGAACCAGCGCAAGAGTGGCGATTAAAACAGACTTACCATTTTTCCGAGCAAGGGATAGAATCGCCCGGCGGACCCGACGGTTTCCAAGGTGATTCACCGGCCCGTAAATATCGTTTATGAATTTCTTTTGGAATGGCCTGAGCTTGAAAGGCTTGCCCTCGCCCTTGCCGGACGGGACTTTCAATTGCTGGATGAATTGGATGATCTTTTTAACTCTATCTGTGTATTTTGCAGACATACCGAGAAAATAGAGGATAATTTGGTATATGTCAACAAAAAGATACACCTTGCATAAAAGTATACACAAAAAATAATTTGAAAATAATGAAAATAATTATTGACAATCATATATTAAGGATATATTATTAAGACAAATAGAAGAGAAAATTAACCCAAAAAGAGGAGACGGAAATGAATCAAGAAATCAAACATGCAAGACAATACGCAGAGGCAATGGGGATCATTGACGGAAATTATCAAATAGTGATCGACAAAACGAACGCCCTGGGTGGAACCTGGAAAGAAATTAAAATGTTTCACCTTACAAAAGAGACCGCTGAAAAAAGAATAGGCTGGTATAAAAACGCAAGAATCGAAAAAATGAATTAACCCAACAACCGCGCCCGGCGGCACCGGGCAATAAAAAAAAGGAGGACGATATGAAAAGACATGAAAATAATGAGTCCGTGTATGTTAGAACACGGACCATAATTGAAATGTGGCCGGAGTCTGAGGGGCGGTTCAGCTATTACGCCTACCCAAACCACGAGACAGGGTTCTCATGCATCAGGTGGCAGATAGAAAACAATTATGGGATTTTTTCCGATGTTGCGGACATCGGGAACGAAAAAGTTGACATGAAACTGCGTAACTGGTGGTTCCGCAGCCCTGGCATGTCGGCTGCGGTTGAGAGAGCTAAAAACCTCGGAAAACCAGCACAATCTGAATTATCTGGAGGTGATTTAATGATTAAAATTCTAAAATGCCTCCGCTGCGGCCACGAGTGGCCCACCAAAGCGGCGGATCGGGTGCGCGTGTGCCCCCGGTGCCACTCACCATACTGGGATAAACCCAGGAAGGCGAAAGCCAACTAAAACACGAAGGGCGCCACTCTGAGCGCCCTTTGACATAATTATGACCACCTGGTCACTTTTTGAATTTTAACACCCCATTAAAAAATCAATCTCTATTTCTGCATGATATATCGGTCCTATCTGTGTCACTCCTGACCGTTTTATTTTTACCTGGAAACCATCAACAAAAACCAGCAGTTTTAAAATATGACCGTTTATCCTTTACCCGGTGATCCTCCGGCGATAGGGGTCCGGGATGCGTGACCCCATGCAGTTTTATTTTAAAATACACAACCTGTTTTTAAAATCAATACATTTAATCATCCACTCTTAGGCTTTTTACCGATCAACCCGTCAAACTTACTCTTCTTCCCCTTCCCAGGATCAACCGCCAATCTCGCCCTGGATACCGCTGTCGCACCCAACTCAGAAGCGAACCTTACCATATCATTCGCCGCTTTGTTACTGATCCCCACCAAGCAATTTTGGATCACGTTGCCGGCTTTGGTTATGTCCACTAACCCCATAAGCTGCCCGCCCTTCGCCACGCGCTTCTGAATCTCTTCCGCAGCCGTGCGCCACCGGGAATAGGCCGAGCAATATGCCGCCAATACACCTTGGTCAAGCGGTGATGTTATACCGGAATACAATAATAATGGGATCATTCTGTCCCACTCCTCCCGCGCGTAAACATCCAGGCAAATCGGCGGATCAGGTATCCCCGGCGGAGGCTCAGGCTCAACCTTCTTTTTCTGGTGCCCCGGATTTCCTGCTAATAATTTCAAATGCGCCGACACAGGCTTCTGTCCACGTTTCATTTTTTTGACCTCCTATATGCTATGATAGGCTTCTAACGCGAGGG
>Ga0105099_10000139_pt1 | contig 46077 bp, 40 predicted proteins | sample PPLLak3cmMay2015_2_FD_79138 | JGI IMG/M metagenome (GOLD analysis project Ga0105099, IMG submission 79138) | Freshwater sediment microbial communities from Prairie Pothole Lake near Jamestown, North Dakota, USA - PPLs Lake P8 Core (1) Depth... | ecosystem: Environmental > Aquatic > Freshwater >... | reverse complement strand
AAATTAGAATAACAAGTGCAAATATTTTAGGCTTTTACATAAAAAATGCTTGCGCTTACACAACAAAAAATTGTTGTAATATTTTATATTTCTGTGTTTTAACACTTAATCAGCAGACCCTAACTAGTAAGGCATGTATCAATAATGGATACAATTTGACTTTGATCGCTATTGTAATACATAAGAAAATCTGTCTTTAAAGCAGCTAGAATCTCTTTTACCATTGACTCGCTAATCAATTCATATTTTGTCAGTAAATGAGCATATAAACTTTCGAAATTTTGTACCTGATTATTTGTGAATTTTAAACAATCCCAGTAAATGGGTTCATCAAAAGTTATAGCCTTGACTAGTTTCCCATTATAAAACTCACTATAATAAATGATATTATTATCTTCTATTAATCTATAATAACAATTTGATTCTTCATAAACTTTATTAATACTCCTAAACTTCTCCCATTCAATATAATTAGGATAAACTATATTAACAAAACCAAAATTAATAAATCGATTTTCTGAGAAACACTCCTTTGGAATAATATCAAATATTATATTTGAATTCCAGCACTCTAACTCTTCTCCTTTTAGCATACTATAGAATCGACTCCCTTTGTAAACCCCTAATTGAGAGTTGTTTAACTTGATACCCCCAATCTTCTTACCCATAAAAAATCGTAAAAAGTGTAGATTAACTATACTCTCGTGGACATCTTCCTCTGTTTCATTGGGAATTCCCATTATCACATTAGCTCCTGTGATACTTATACTATTTTTTGAAGCAAATTTTATAAAAAGGATTGAATCTGAAAACCCAATCCCTTTATCCATTTTTTTAAGTAGATTATCAGTTAAGGCTTCAAATCCAATTTGAACCTTTTCGATGCCTGCTATTTTCATCTTTTTTATTAACCCAGAATTCATATTTGCAGGTATTATCTCTCCGTAAATTTCAATTTTAGTCTGATGTTTTGAAGAAAGTATGGTTAAAGCTTCTAAAAAGTTTATAAACTTTGAACGATCATTACCTGTAATATCGTTATCAACAAATTCAAATCTATAAATATTATAATTTTTAATATACTCCTCAATCCTCTTAATAGTTATCTCATTATCTACCTCACGATATTTATACCCTTGGTTTAATACACAAAACTTACATCTATTCCAGTTACAACCCCTTATGCTATTAATTAAACCAACAATATTATTTGTTTTAGATGTATTTATTGAGTTATTAATTAACGGAAGTTTAAAATAATCATCAAAGCAAGGAGTGTATTTATTAATATTAATATAACTTCTTGCTTTCTGAGATAGTTTATATTCATTGTTATCTCGAAATGCTAAACCGGGTACTTCATTATAATCGTTTTTATTATCAATAGCATCAAGTAATTTTACCAGTGGATCTTCGCCTTCTCCCCAAATCGCAAAATCAAAATCGCTACAATATTCAAGCATTTGTTTAGCAGCACCTCTATCACCAAATCCGCCGATAACAATTTTAATTTCTGGATGATTTTGCTTAATTATATTTGATATTACTATTGCAGGAATCCATTGGTTAAATTTACTTGAAAAGCCTACCAACTTAATTTGACTAAAATCAATCTCCTTAATCGTCTTACTAATAATAGATAACAATCGCTTTTGAAATGTATTAAAAGTTGATTCAAGGTTTTCATTAAACTCAAATAAAAATTCGGGCTTTATTGCTTGAAGTGCTGATATAATTCTCTGCTTATTATCTATATTATTTTTAATATTGTTTAAAATATTTATGAAAGGTAATAGTTTTGCCATATCATCATCCGTCTTTTCGCCGAAAAATTTCTTCATCTCACTATGAAACAAAACATTCCAATAGATTATCTTGGAGTTAATATTTTTTTCGTTTAAGTAACTTTTTAATACAGATAAAGAGATTGATGGAGAATTAATTTGTGCAGGAGGTAGCCAGTTAAGTAATACTTTAAAGTCCATTATAGTTTATTTTTTAAATTTCACTAAGCTAATTAAGTATTTTATAACCATTATATAAAAAACCAAAGGGATAAAAATCCTAAAGAAAATATCTTCGATACTATAGCTTATAGCATTACTAAAAATAATGTTTACAATTAATTTATAAATATGCTTCCACCCCTCTAAAATCAGGGTAGGGTGGATAATTGTTATAAAAACTATGAACGCTCCAATAATTAGAATAGAAATTATACCGTAGAATAATAAAAAATAATCACGGCTAGTAAAATTTAACACACTTCTATTAATAAAAAACTCATTTATCGTACGATATGACTGTTTTCTAAGATTGGGAACTTCGGTTAAATCGCTAAGTATCCAGTAACCATCGTACCTAAAAAAAGGATTAAGATCAATAATTAGTTTCGTTAATACAAAAGCTGGTAGAATTAAAAGTATCTTAAAACCTGTAATATAATATACAATAAGTATAATGGCGTTAAGAATAAGTTCAAAATAGATTCCCCCTAGGTTAACAATTATTCTTCTTTTTTTATTAAGTTTCCAAATATCTGAAACATCAGTAAAAAAGACAGGACTAAAAATGTAAAATCCAAAACCAATGCCCTTTTGGCGAGACCCGAAAAATTTACATGCACTAGCGTGTCCAAGCTCGTGAATGATTACATCTACGATTATGAAAGAAAGCAATACAAATAGAAATTTTCCATGCATATTCTTAATTGAATCATTTATTATATTGTAATTAAATACATTGTGAACACAAATAAAAATAAACGAGGATGCAAGTAGAAAAATAAATACATACTTATTAAAAAGAATCTTTGTATAATTAACTATTTTATCAACCGTTTTTTCATTAATTAATATTGCTCTTAAATGCAGATAATCTCTACTCGGCTTAGCCTGCTCATTACTTTCCTCAATAAATCTAAAAGCATTAAGGTTCTGAACTAATATATTATAGAAATAATCAACGGATAAATTGAAGTTATTAGAATAATTGTAGCTTTTTGTTAGCTCACCAAGAGTATGATTACCATCAATTTGTTTTAGAAAAATATATAATTCTTTCTTGATTCGAACCTTATAATTACTATCCGTAAGTTCAATAATAAAGTCAAGATCATCTGTTTGAATAAAATGAACATTTGAATGGATTTTGGGTATAATGTCTTTGATTTCTATATCGTTATCGCTCATTGCATTGAAATTATATCCTGATCGTTCTTTTTGATAAGTATTGAAATTGCTTTTAGAACATAAGAAGCTACAATTGTCTTGCTTATATAAGGGTCGTTTGTTCTAGGTTTAATAAATGGTACGCCAATAAATATTTTATTTAGCTGATGAAGTTTATTTAAATATTCGACAGCCTTATCGATAATTGAACCATACCTGATCGGTTCATATTCTATAATTTGACTCAAGCAAAGTAGCGCCAAGGATGTACTTAAGGGATCGCTTTTATCTCCATTTCCCCATCCACCATCTTCATTTTGATTATTAAATATATAGTCTCCGCTAGGTTTCAATAATGCATAATCACCTGTTATTCTTTTAATTAGTCTTAAACAAACATAGGTACCATAATATACTCCGTAATACCAGCGGCTTACCCAAAAACCTTGTGGTGCTCTTTTTTTCAATAAATAATCAATCCCTTTACGGATAATATTTTCATACTCTTCAATGCTATATAGACTCAAGCCATAAAGGTAATTTGCCATTACCTCACTATCTGGTCCAGTTCCCCATTTTGAGGTATTAAAGAGATATTGACGTTCTTGAAATAAGGTTCTATTATTTTGAGGGATAATCCATGTTTCAATTCCCCCATCTTCATGTATGCAGTTTTCATTTAAAGTATCAATTGGAGTCTTGCAAGTAGCGATTATATATTGTTTATCTTCATTACGTGAAAAAACCTGAAGCATCTGGCCTAAATCATCTGCATCTGCAGCAACCTCCTTTATTGATGGAAGATAACTCCAGCCGCCAGGATAATCGGATATTTTTTTGGACTTTAAATATTGTACCTCATACTCTATTAATTCCGATAATTGACCTTTGAAAATAGTATTAGCATCAAAAAAAGAATCTGTAACTATAGCTCTTTGAAATATATCAGCATAATGAAATTCTTCTTCAGTTTCAAATCCCTCATTTCTTGGAAGAAAAAGGATATGTTGAAGCTCACCATATCCTTTTTTCCAATTATTATAAATGTGTTCGAAAGCATCGACACCAATATTATAGAAAATATCATTAGACTTATCAATAATAATATCTTCTACTAATTTATTATTGCATTCCTTTTCAAGTTTTATACGAATTTCAATGGATTTAATAAATGTTTTAATATTAACTTCTCTTCTTATTGATTCAGCAATATTTAATTTAATAACTTCAGTCCAAAGATTGAGTTTATATTTTATTGCCGAATCATTGGCTTTACTATAGTAAAATTGGCTTTTTTGCAGTAAGTCCTCAGCAATACCTTTTAAAAATAATAATTTCTCCAAATCAGGAGTGCTATAATTATTATCCTTTCCAAGTTTTTTTTCTAATTGAATTTTTGCAATATTTGTTTGCTTATTCTCAATATCCTCTCTAAAATCAATTATATCGTCAAGTATCTGAAACCCACAATAGAACCATTTATGTGAACTAAGAACTTCATTATATAATGAATGATTTCTGTTTTTTGATAGAATATTAAGAGCATCAATAGCTATTTTACCTATCGCTGACTTAGCATTTGCAAAATTTTCAAAATCTCGAAAATTTTTAATGCGGGTTGGGTTTTTATCATATACTATTCCTTTGCTAAACTCCATTTTTCTTTTATTCCACAACTTCCAAAAAGATGAATTCAAAGGGAATAGAGTTGTAAGTATTTTAATACTCTCCTCCTGACATATATTAGCAATTAATAGTAATTTATATATTGAACCTTTTGAAGAGTTATTGTCATTTATTTCATCATGAATAATTAAATGCTTATAGTAAAAAAAACCTGCAAAGCATAACAGCTCAATCTTTTCTCTATCAGTATAGTTAAATGCCTTCGCAAATAACTCAGGGTAATACAAATAGTAAGGTGGGTTCTTTCGAATAAATTCTTGATTATTTAATGACCCCTTGATCTCATTATCGTACGGAAGTTTTGATATGTAATATGAAAATTTCTTGTTTTTTTCTTCAAACGCATTAAGATCTATCATTATTTAATGGAATTTGGTGGTTGAATTTTATTGTAATTATCCCATATCTTATCATCAAGTATGTTTGGTTGAGAGTATAAATCCTTTTTGGGGTTAATTCTATCTGATTTATTAATTTGCTTTACATCTTTATTAATTACTTCATTAATAAAAATATCATTAATAAACTCTAAATTAAGGTTTAATGTCTCTTTATCATCAGTAAAAACATCAATGTCGTAGCTATCCTGCAAGTAGCTTAGATTCCACAAATCTTCCATTGGTAAAAAATCGAGTCTTAAGGAATATACTTTAAATTTATAGGTTACATTAACAAATTTCTTCAAATACGCTTTAGCTTTTCGTTCAAAGTTTAAGTCTTGTTTAATCTGTAATGAAACTAATGCATATGATTCTTTATCAATATATATCTTACCATAGTATGAAGATTTTTCGGAAGGGCGAATAACAATTAAATAAATATCTCGGTTATTAAAATGTACTATACTTTCAAATTTTAATTCATCAATACTAAGGTTCTTGATAAAGTCAAATGTTTTAGCTACAAATATTTTATCTATTAGCTCAGATGTGTTCACATTGAGCTTTAAGTTGCTATTGGTTTTATCTAAACTGGCTTTTGCACTTTTAAGCATTATCTGATTTTCGCTTGCCGAGCCATTATTAATCAGTTGATATGATGGATTATAAATAGTTAAAGCAGCCTCAAGATATCTTGAATAATTTTGATTCTCGATTATCATCTGTCGAGTATATGCCTCAAGGATTGTAGGTTTATCGGGATAATTATCTTTTATTCTAGCAAAGAGATTATTAATAATTTCTTTGCAGTTAACAGGAGAGACTGTTATTTCTCTAATTTCGTAAATTTGTTCCGATAAAAGATATACTTTACTTGAATTAATGATTTCAGATATGCAGTATTTTTCGTTTTTATAACCGATAGCGCTAATTATAAGCGTATCAGTGATACTCTCCTTGTTAATAAACAAATTGAATTCTCCTTTTTCGTTGCTAATAGAACCCGTATTTGATTTTTTAATGTATAAATGAGCAAAAGGAATAGCCGTACTGTCCTTTATTGAAAGAACTCTCCCGCTTATTGAATAGCTATTCTCATCAGCCAATGAACTTATCCCCAAAAAAAGAAGATTACATGTTAGAATACAAGCGAATCTAATTATCATACAGTCTTTTGTTAAATTAACAAATAAATAAAATTATTCTTTCTTAAACGCTATACACGGAAAATATTTTTTACAAATATGAACTATAAAAAAGAAAAATGAGCTGTATCAATAATGCCTTTTGATAAGTATAGTATTCTAGCAACAATATTTACTGGATATGCTTCTTAAAATTAGACATCTATGATACAGCCCCGTTAAAGTTTTATTAGCGAATTAAAAGCGCCAAACAACTCCTACCTCAACATCTACATCTGGTTTTGCATCAGTTGTCAGATTTGTCATTTCAAGTCTCTCTTCTAATTCTTCAACTTTAAATTCATCAAGAATTACCTGATCCTTGCTAGGATACATTTCTTTTTGTTTCTTTTTCATAATACAATTTATTAGGTTAATACACAAATATATGTAATTATTAATATATTTTCAATACAATATCTTGTATTATTACATAAAAATGATGAAATATTATATCGATACTATAAATATGTATATATTATCATATATTTTATTTACACAACCATAGTTTATCATACCTAATTATAATGTGTATTTTAACATATTTTAGTCCATTTTTTCGGGTACATTCTTTATTTTTTCCATAAATCAACATTAAAAAGATATTCGCTTTGATATCTGAGCTGATGAGAAAGCCAAACCCGCAAAATTAAGCCTTGATAGCACTTCAAATGAATCTTTTTAAGACTTTAAAAATCCAACATGGATATCATAGCGATTAATGAACAATGAAGAAAACCTTATTAACTAGCTAAGGTTTAGCAGAATACCACACAGCCCAAATTACATCCTAATCATTTTTTAAATTATAGAGTGAATCTATTAAATCGAATACTAAAATTTGGGCCAATCGTTTTTGTGATTGAATTACTAATTGATTTAGCATATTTATTAAACATAATACTGATTAGGTTGTAACTATACTGATTATCAATGATAATTATTGACCGCTGACGTTTAATCTATATATGGTCCATTTTCTATCCTTAATATGATTAAAAAGTTGTAGCAATCCCAAAGTGCACTTTAGCATCTCGTGTACTTAAGCTCTGCCCGAACCCTTGACCAAGAGCGTAGCTGAGGTTGAATAGTCCTGCTTTGATAACCATATTCAAGCCTATACCCAAACCCATCGGCCATCTATCCCTACTAAATCCTAACTCATAGGCTCTAACAAAAGCCTTTTCGGTAAATAGGTAAATCCCTGAACCCTCGCTCGTTCTTAAATGTAACTCCAAAGAAGCGATAGAGTATGCCGTGGAAAGCACTGCCTCCTGATTGAAGCCCCGAATAGTTCCCATGCCACCAATCCTATACATCTCATTCTCGAAAAGCGTTGTACTCCCTTTGGTGTTGTAAATAGCCCTCACCTTAGAGTTGGAGCGAATTCCTAATACAAATCGTTTTTCGTAAAGTGGAATGAAAGTCTCGGCAAAAATATCCCCCTCTATCAGGTTGGAGATTGGCTTTTGCTTCTGTAATCTTCGGCTACCCGTATTCACATTGGTTCTAAGGGAAATTCCCCTAGTAGGTAGAATTGCATTGTCGTAGAGGCTATACTCATAGCCTAGCCCGTAAAGAAAAGCTGAAGAATTACCGTACTGAGCCTGAGATACAAGGCTGTTTGAAGTATATGAAGTTTTTTTATAATCGAGGTTTAGCAAAAACCGACCACCACTGGTTGTGAAAAAGCTAAAGGATAGTTTAGGGTTAAGCGAAATGTAAGTGCTATCGTGTCGGTACAATGAAAACGCACCGACTACTCCTACCTGCCAACCAAGAATGTAAGGCCAGTCTGTATTGATGTTAAGATTTTGAGTGCCTTCACCGGGTGCGCTCCAAACAAAATTTATTTTTTCGCCATACCTCAACGAGTTCACCAACGAAAGGTTGATGTCGCCGTTAAGCTTAATCTTCCCATCCTCCCTATCGCTATAAAACCCGGCTAAACCCCAGAAGCGTGATGCGGGGCGATTGCTCAGGTAGCAATAAACCCTCGCTTTCTGGTTAAGGAACTCTATTTCTGAGGGCTTTATAATACTCAGGTATTGCTGCTGATTTAGCCTTGAGTCGATTCGTCTGATTTTTGATTCGGAGTAGAGCTCTCCCCTTTTCAAATTAATCAAAGCCGAAAGCTTTTGGGTTGCTATCCTTGCGTCGCCTTTCAGGTAAATGGTATCGATTATTACCCTTGAACCCTTATCGATACCTATTGTTGCGTTAACACTACTATTGCTTATATCAATATTATTAAGCCCTACTTTAGCAAATGGGTATCCGTTATCCTCAAGATAATGCAGCGATAAATTTATATATCGCGCTAAAAATTTAGGGCTTACAGGTTTCCCCGAAAATTTTGGTAAATTGATCCCTAAGTCGTTTAGAACCATATTTGAAGCGCTATCAGGGATTAGCTTAACCCAATGATACTTGAGCCCCATTTTTCCATAAGCGGTTATAGTAGCGGAATCACAGACGATTGTATCGATTGAAGCAGACAAAAAACCTTTACTGTATAATGGGATAAGAAAATCGCTTAAAACCTTTTCTATTAATAAAGAATCATAATTTTTTAGCGTTAAGATTTTGTAGGTTTTGGTAGTTCCTAAATCGGTAAAGGTTACCTTTAAACTTTGAGCAGAGCACAATGGATGTGCTAAAAGCATGATAAGCGCTAAAAATATTCTCGATTTTTCACCCATAAGCCATTCGCTGCACCAAAGTTAGTCAAATCCGATTAGTACAACGAGATACGATGAAAGATATTATTGAAGTATGAGAAACCGTTTAAATATTTGATGATAAACTTTTCATACAAAGAAAATCCCTGATTACAGTAGAGGGTTAATCCTTTTCTCAAAGGGGTACACCACACCTACGGTGTTTAGGATAAATTAGGAATCTCCCTTATACCGAGATATCACGCCTAGCGGAGTTCTCATCTACAGCTATCAATACACTAAGCCCAGAGGGCTGAAACATCGGTAACCTACAAGCGTACTATGTGCTATGAAACCCCAGAGGGGTGATATTTTAATCCCCTTCAATATCTACCCTTTTACTAACAGTTCATCCTATTGCTATAATTATTAAACTTTAAACAGTTTCTTAGAAAGGCACATAATAGCTAAATGCAGCAAATTACCTCATTCTCTGACCTCAAAATTCAATATCTGACTACATCTCATTATTCATAAACCCCTGCTGTTCTAATACTTTTAGCAGAATCTTTGAGAATGCAACATTATCCTTCTTGGTATAACGGTTATCGGTAAAAATTTGGGCAAGGGTCTCTTTGCCATTCTCATTAAGAAGTTTTTGTATCAAAGGTAATGACTCCTTTGCAGAGTACATCTGATCGATATCCCCCACGGAATAATCGTGGTAAATATCTTTATGAACAATGCTTGCCAAGGGCAATCGATCGGTCAATTCAGGAATTTCCTCAGGATAACCAAGAACAACAGCTGTAACAGGAACAACACCTTTAGGGAGTTTGAGAATATCGATAATCTTATCGGCCGTATAGGTTGTAGTACCAAGGTAGCATATCCCTAATCCCTTTTCTTCAGCAGCAATACAAACATTCTGCGCAACGAGCAGAGCGTCAATTGCGGCTGTGAAAAAGGATAGAAAATTATCATATCCAGGATTCGCTTTACGTAGCAAGCACCACTTGTTAAAACGGTTAAAATCGGCACAAAAGGTAAGCACTACAGGTGCTTGGGTTACCATGCCCTGATTGAAATGGCAAGGCGAAAGTTGTTTTTTAACCTCTTGATCGGTGGTAACAATTATACTGTAAACCTGCATATTCCCTGTTGTTGAAGCACGGGTTCCAGCAAGTAGAATGTCATTCAGAATTGATTCATCAATGGTATCGCTCTTATATTTCCTGATTGAGCGATGATTCATAATAGTTCTCATTGTCGTTTTTTTAAACACGACAAAGAAATCATTTTTTAGCCTAATCTTATGCAATAAAAAAGTATTTTTTTCAATTCTCATTAAAAAAGAGGCTGTTTAAAAAGCAGTAAATATTTCAACCGCAAAGTAAGCAAAGCCTGCCGGCAGGTAGGCAAATCGCAGAGTTCTCAAAGTATTAATTATCTATACTTTAAGTCTGCGCTCTTTGCATATTCCTGTCTGCCGACAGGCAGGCTTTGTATCCTTAGCGGTTAAAAAAATCTAAGACAGTCTCTTTCGGTATGAATAGAATAAATGCTAAAAGGTTAAGCCGAATACAAAAAACATATCCTTCGAGTTAGGGTTTACAGCCAATGTAATAAAAGCGGGTATCTCTAGGCTACTGCTAATCTTTAGCTGTTTTGTAGCATTCAACCCAACATTAACAATATTGGCATTATCGGAGTAAAGCCCCTTCTGAGGTGTACCTCCAACAAAGAGTCTTAAAGGGATACCTGATAAATTAGCGTTATAGGCAAACTCAAAATAGGTTGAGTAATCGATATTGCCTTCGCCATCATTATCATCGTACCCTGCAAAAAATGTTGCAGCAGTTAACGATACGGGAAACGATTCAGAGCCTTCGTAGGTAATCGAGCCTTCCAACGCATGACGCGTTTCGGATTTCTTTAAATTAAGGTAATCGTAATTTTCAAGGCTATCATCGCTTGCAGTATAGTAGTCGTTTACGGTGAAAGTGAACTGCCCCATTGAATAGGAAAGGTATAAATCGGTTTCAACAAATGGTACAGATAATCCATACGAAGCCCAAGCACCGAATTCGATTCCCTTATAAGAGATTGAAGCATAAGGTTGAATATTGGAGCTTGGAGAGAATTGAAGCCCTCTCCATAGATAACGGCTAACCAGATCAGCATTCAGGTTGAATGATAAGCTATCCTCAGAAGTAGATGATGCAAGCAACCTATTGATCGGTGCTAAAGCACAAATAATCAATAATATTAAGAAAAATCTCTTCATTGTATTATTTATTTGGGTTAGTACCATACTGCAATTTACGCTATAATTTTGCAGTGAGATTATAAGATGATACAAATCATTTCATTCATAACATCATGTATATATTGCATTTACACTTCATTCGAATAAAAAAACCACCCCGAATAGAAAGGATGGCTTTTCGAAATATTTTCAAAAAACTAACCCCCAATCTCTTTATCAATAAGATAATGATTTCTATCCGATGAGCTGCGTGATACCAGTTCACCAAGGAATCCTGCCATAAAGAATTGTACTCCAATGATTACAAGTACCAAAGCGATATAGAATAATGGTTGGTCGGTTACCGCACGATACTTTAAATGATGATACTGTGCTAGTAACTTTTGAATTATCATCGATACGGTAATGATACCACCCGATAAAAACATGAGCGTACCGAGCATTCCGAATAGGTGCATCGGCTTTTTTCCAAAACGTGTGATAAAGGTGACCGATAAAAGGTCGAGAGGTCCACGAATGAAACGCTCCAGCCCGAACTTGGTTACGCCATATTTTCGCTCGCCATGCTGAACAACCTTTTCGCCAATCTTCCTATAACCAGCCCATTTAGCTAGTACAGGGATATAGCGGTGCATCTCTCCGTAAACTTCAATGCTTTTTATAACGTTGCTTCTGTAGGCCTTTAAGCCGCAGTTCATATCGTGTAGCTTAATACCGCTAATGCGGCGAACAGTCCAGTTGTAAAACTTACTAGGAATATTTTTAGAGAGCACAGGATCGTGGCGCTTCTTTTTCCAGCCCGATACCAAATCGTACTTATCCTCCTTAATCATCCGGTATAGCTCGGGTATCTCATCGGGGCTATCCTGCAAATCGGCATCCATGGTGATAACCACATCGCCCTTAGCAGCATTGAAGCCAACATAAAGGGCAGCCGATTTCCCATAGTTTCGGCGAAACTTAACCCCACGAACAGCTTTATACTTTGCCGACAAAGTCTCTATCACGCTCCAACTGTTATCGGAACTACCATCATCGATAAGAATAACCTCGTGCGAAAAATGGTTGGCATTCATCACCCGATCAATCCATTCAACCAGCTCAGGTAAGGATTCCTCCTCGTTTAAAAGCGGTACTACAACTGAAATATCCATTAACTATTCAAGTTTTGGTTCTGATTGTTTACAAAAATTGATTTCTTTCTTCTAAGAAATGCCGATGTAACAAGAGAGAATATTGTTCCTATCATGGTTGACCCAAAAACAGTAAACAATACCATAACAATAGGTTTTTGTATTGAACCTATAATAATCATCGCATCTTCAATTTGCTTTTCACTAAAACCAGCATTATAATATTCCTCTTCCGTTGCTGATATGAATTTTGTCAAATAGTCTGTATCGACAAAATGCATATGAATAATCATATATATTCCATATATTATTCCAGCAAAAACACAAACAAGCACTCCAAACCCCAATGCTTTCGAATACGATATCTCTCCATCTAGCAGCTCATCTCGGTACTTCCTTGTAGCATAAACAATTGCATATATAACCAGGATATAATTTATCAGGGTTACAAAGAAAGGTGGTCTTATAATGTCAATCCCCATCAAATAGACAAATAGAATAATAACTGCCTGTACAACGCCTAAAATTAAACCAGAGGTCATTGCATCTTTAAAAACAGGATTGCTTTTCGATTCCATTAAGTTATTTTATTTATATCCTAGCAAAGATATTAGAAATAATTAAAAAAGGTTGTAATGGTTATGGATCATTATTGATTGAATTTTCTTTACTTCGATAAGACTCCTTTAAAAGAGAAAGGCGGCAAAAGAAAAGCCGCCTTTCCATAAATATCTGAATCTCCCCTTTATCGAAGTTCATAAAATTTTAACTTCTTTACATAGGAGGCTTACGATTGCAATAAATCTCAAAAACTCTCTTTTACTAATCTAATCGTTGCCAACAAATTCGCATAATGATATTTTCTGATTATGTGATATTTATAAGGTTGAGACACCCATTGATTTACGTTCTAACTATACGTTAGGATTCTCAAAGGGATTTGTTTTCTTTTTAAGGAAAGCTGATGTAATCAATGATATTATTGCACCAAAAACAGCACTTCCAAGAAAGCCTGTGAATACGGATTTTAATGGGCTATAGTTTTTTATCTGCTCGTCAATCTTTGTAATCGCTTTTTCTATTTGTTCCTCCGAAACACCTTTACTAGACATGAAATTGAACATCCAGTCCTTCTGAGCGTTCATTATTCTTACAAAATAATCAGAATCGATTAAAGTATTTTGGATGTAGCTATAAACACTTGAAATTATAGTAGCGAATAGCGCTATTAAAAGCCCAATAAGAAATGCTTGTCCGTAAGTAACCTCTCCGTTGTAAAGCTCGGCTCTTACTTTTTTAGTTAAGATAACTATTCCAATTACATATATTGCTATTGATGTTAGACCCAATAGTATTGGTTTTAAAAAACCCACAGGCATTACCCCAAGTATGAATAGAAGTAGGGTATAGATTATCAGTACGATTCCAAGGTACAAACCATAGTTAAATGTACTCTTTAGCAATAAATTTGTTTTTGGTTCCATGTTTTATATTTTTTAGGTTTTAGCAAAGATATTAGAAATAATAAAAAAAAACGTTAATTGATATTGAACATTTAACAATATTACTACTTTTGCGGCGGGTAAGTCTTATACGACCAGCTCCTGCTGAATCCCCCCAGGACCGGAAGGTAGCAAGGGTAAGTAGTTGTAGCGGTGCGATATAAGTAGCTTACCCACTTTTTTTATTCTAAGCCAAAGTTCAAAAGACAAAATTTAAAAGTCAAAGTTCAAACCCTTTTACCCTTAACCCTTCAACAATTTTTAGCAGTTTTAATGCAGCGCAGCAGCACAAAATCAATTTATCTTTGAAACATTACCCCTTAATTACACATCCCTTTGTTTAGTAACAATTTATCTATTTAAACCCCTTTTCAATATCAATTTTAAACCTTTTTGATTAAAAACATCTAAAAAGTAATAGTTTATTATTGATTAAACTCTAATTTTGTAATTCAAAAACTAATATCAACCTTTAATATATAGTCATCATGCAACAGCTTGATTGGAAAAACCTCCCTTTCGGTTATGTTAAAACCGATTATAACATTCGCTGCACCTATAAAGATGGCAAATGGGGAAACCTTGAGGTATCTGATTCTGAATACATTTCGGTTCATATGGCTGCCACAGGGCTGCATTATGGGCAGGAAGCGTTCGAGGGGATGAAGGCATACCGTGGAAAAGATGGTAAAATTCGGCTTTTCCGTTGGAACGAAAATGCAAAACGCCTATTACGTTCGGCTGAAGGGGTACTTATGGCTCCTGTTCCCGTGGAGCTATTCAAAGAAGCGATTTTAAAAGTTGTTAAGCTGAATGAAAAATTTGTTCCGCCCTACGGAACGGGGGCATCGCTATACATTCGTCCGCTACTTTTTGGTTCAGGGGCAGAAGTAGGCGTTAGACCTGCAAAAGAGTATATGTTCGTTGTTTTTGTTACCCCTGTTGGACCTTACTTTAAAGAGGGTTTTAACCCTGTTAAAATTGCCATTGTAAGGGATAGCGACCGCGCTGCGCCGCTTGGAACTGGTACTTTCAAAGTTGGTGGTAACTATGCTGCAAGTTTACGCGGAGTTGTGAAAGCACAAAAAGCGGGATTTAATTCGCCTATGTACCTTGACACTAAGGAGAAAAGATATATAGATGAGATCGGTGCTGCGAATTTTTTTGCCATCAAAAACAATACCTATATCACTCCAAAGTCAGATTCAATTCTAGCTTCGATTACCAATATGAGCATCATTCAGCTAGCTGAAGATCTTGGGCTAAAAGTTGAACGTCGCCCAGTAGCCGTTGAAGAGCTTGAATCGTTTGAGGAAACGGGTGCATGCGGTACAGCTGCAATAATTTCACCTATAGGTGAAATCAACGATTTGGAAACTGGAAAAATTTACAAGTACTGTAATGGTGGTAAACCTGGTCCTATCTCAACAAAGCTATACGAAACCCTTGTGGGCATTCAGTATGGTGAGGTTGCCGATAAGCATGGTTGGATAACGGTAGTTGAGTAGATTATTACATATCCTTTACTTAGCCTCCAGAATTTCTGGGGGCTTTTTAATAAAACATTAGATTTATAGTAACTATTCACCACGGAGACACGCCTGCCGGTAGGCCGGCGGCAAGCAGGACAGTGTCTCTGTGGTTTTTGTTCATTTTCGATTACTGCTGAATAATCACGATTTATAGAATTTTTAAATAAAAAATGATAGATTTTAATATTGCGGGTTATTTAATCTTTGCATTTGTTTCATCAATTACACCTGGACCAAACAACTTTATGCTTTTCTCCTATGGGAAACAGTTTGGCTATAAAGATTCTACAAAACTTTTGCTCGGTATTTTCTTTGGGTTTATAGTACTTCTGTATGCATCGGGGTATGGTATTGCACAAGTAATTACAAATAATCCAACAATTGGGTTAGTCCTAAAAATCGTTAGCTCAATTTGGCTCTTATACCTTGCGTTTGTACTAAGTAAACTAAATTCAGAAATATCGGTAGAATCAAAATCTAAGATTGGCTTTTACCAAGGTTTCTTTATGCAGTTCATTAATCCAAAGGCTTGGATTATGGCTTTAAGCGGAGCGAGCGCCTTTATGCCTCATCTCGACAGTATTCATTTAAGTGTATTTATATTCGCTTTCATGTTCGGACTTGTTGGGATTCCATGTATGATTGTATGGATTTCCTTTGGCGATCTAATATCGAAACTGCTAAAATCAGAAAAGGCCAATCGAATAGTTGGCTATACACTTTTTCTCCTTATGATACTAAGTATTGTAATGATTTGGCTGTAATATATATCTGAATAACAGATACTTTCAACTTATTTAAAAAAAACTTGCTAAAAACTTGCTACGATTGAAAAAATCTTTTTTATATTGCACCCGAATTTGAATCGAAAGAAATGTTAAACATCAGCGCCATTATTATTCTCATCGTCATTATAGTCCAAAAGCTATAACCGGGGAGTGATATGGTGTAAATGAACCAAAATATTACAAAAGCCTTCCCGGGAAACCGAGGAAGGCTTTTTAGTTTTAGTAAAATTTTAATGATAAACCGTCAAACGATTATGAAATCCTCCAATAAAACTCAAAATTCATTGAGGTCATACTCTATTCTAAGCAGCTTATCTACCCTTAATAATCATATTATCAGTGTGGTGGTCATTATTATTGTCATTATTATACCCCCGCCATGGTGAGAAGGAGCTTAGTTTGAATTTAAGAAAAGTCCTGTCTCACCGGTGTGAAGACAGGACTTTCTGCTTTATAACCCTAAAAAATAACAAATTACAAAATTTAAAATGAACTATTACAACGAAAAAACAGAGGTTTACTTGAATGGAAACTGGGTTCCGGCATCATCGGCAACCACAAGCCTTTACGATCAAACATTGCACTATGGAACTGGTGTATTCGAAGGCATTAGATCATACAAAACACCAAACGGAGCGAAGATTTTTAAAGCGAAAGAGCACTTTGAACGGCTGCAATACTCCGCCAAGGTGATGCATCTCGATTTGAATCTTTCAGTGGATGAATTAATCGATCTAACATACGAAACCCTAAAAAGGAATAATCTGGAGGATGCCTACATCCGTCCGTTGGTCTGGGCTGGCCCAAATATGAGCCTTACCCCTACTACAAATGTTTATGTCTTTATTTGCGCATGGGAATGGGGAAAACTCCATGGCGGAGGCCATATAAGGGTTATGACCTCATCGTACCGAAGACCCGACCCTAAATCGTGCCATGTATCGGCAAAAGCCGTTGGACACTACGTAAACTCAATACTCGCCACAACCGAAGCCAAGCAGAATGGTTTCGATGATGCGCTACTAACCGATGCGAATGGAAATGTTGCCGAGGGACCAGGAGCAAACTTCTTCTTTCAGAAAGGGAAAACGCTATTCACAAGCCCTTTAGGGAATATTCTTCCCGGAATAACCCGAGCAACCGTTCTTGAGATTGCTAAGAAGCGTGGATTTGACCTACAAGAAAGATATTTCAAGGTTGATGAGGTGAAAGATGCCGATTCAGCATTCTTTGTTGGAACAGCAGCCGAAGTTGCATGTATTACATCGCTCGATAATGTTCCATTCACAGTGAAATGGGAGGATAGTTTAGGATATATCGTTTCAAACGATTACCAACAGTTGATTAGAATTTAGTAATTAAGAAAATTTGCCACTGATTCACAGATTTACAATTTCAAATGGCTGGAATAATTAGTGAATCTGTGGCAATTATCAATGACTCTTTTTATCACTGACTTTTTAATTAGGAATTAACTCAAACAAAATGATAGGCCATTTTTGCCATTGGGCATTGTATCAACCAATTTTTTGAAACACTTAACAACAGCATGATTATCAATAATATATATTTTTCAATGATTATTAAGACCTGCTTTTAAGAATCATATTTGAACCAATTTTTGATTTTGGAAGCGAAACTGAGAGAAATACTTTCACCGAGCCAATTTTAGAAAAAATTTCATTCGAATAAAAACAAAGATTGCATAATCATCTATAAATCAACATAACAAAAACAATGGACTTAAAAAAGCACAGCAAAAACGTAACTCACAACGAAACTCTCCCTGCATCGCAGGCCATGCTTTACGCATTGGGCTTAACCGATAACGATTTTCAAAAACCACAGGTGGGAATAGTCAGTACAGGTTACGAGGGCAATCCTTGCAATATGCACCTCAACGATTTATCGACTCTTGTAAAGAAGGGTTGTTCGAATAAGGAATTGCTAGGGCTAATTTTTCACACAATAGGGGTAAGCGATGGCATAGCCATGGGCACCGAGGGCATGAGATACTCTCTTCCATCGCGTGAGGTAATAGCAGATAGCATTGAAACCGTAATGGAGGCTCAGCACTACGATGCGCTAATTGCAGTGGTGGGTTGCGATAAAAATATGCCCGGTGCTGTAATGGCCATGGCAAGGTTAAATCGTCCATCGTTGTTGGTTTATGGGGGTACCATTGCATCAGGTTTGCATAACGGCGATAAGCTGAATATAGTTTCTGCATTCGAGGCCTACGGCGAGAAGGTTGCTGGAAAAATCACCGATATTGAGATGAAGAGCATTATCCGCAAAGCATGTCCTGGTCCAGGAGCATGTGGAGGGATGTACACCGCCAATACCATGGCTTCAGCCATTGAGGCATTAGGCCTGTCGCTCCCTTACTCCTCCTCAAATCCTGCCGTTAGCAAGGATAAGCAGGCTGAGTGCGTAAACGCTGGTGAAGCCATGAGGTTACTACTCGAAAGGGATATAAAACCTTCGGATATTCTTACCAAGCAAGCATTTGAGAATGCAATTACACTTGCCATAGTACTCGGTGGTTCAACAAACATGGTTCTACACCTCATTGCAATGGCAACTACCATTGGGGTTGAGCTATCACTTAATGATTTCCAGAGAATCAGCGATAAGACACCACTCCTTGGCAACCTAAAACCTAGCGGTAAATACTTAATGGAGGATATTCATGCCATTGGGGGAATACCCGCCGTTATGAAATATCTTCTTGATAAAGGATTGCTTCATGGCGAATGCCTTACAGTAACAGGAAAAACGATAAGGGAAAATCTTACGAATGTAAAACCAATTGATGATTCACAGGATGTTATTTATTCCCTTGAAAAGCCTATAAAAGCTACGGGACACCTACAAATCCTATACGGGAATCTAGCATTGGAAGGAGCCGTAGCAAAGATTACTGGTAAGGAAGGCGAAAAATTCACAGGTACAGCCAGGGTATTTAATAGCGAGGCAGAGGTTAACGAGGGTATTTCAAGTGGAAAGGTAGGAAAGGGTGATGTTGTGGTTATCCGTTACGTTGGACCCAAGGGAGCACCGGGTATGCCCGAAATGCTTAAACCAACATCGGCATTGATTGGGGCAGGGCTTGGAAACGATGTTGCGCTAATCACCGATGGTCGTTTTTCAGGGGGATCGCATGGATTTGTGGTTGGTCATATCTCGCCCGAGGCTTGCGATGGAGGCTTAATCGCACTTGTTGAGAATGGCGATAGAATTACCATTGATGCAATTAAAAATGAGCTGATCCTAGAAGTTTCCGATGATGAGATTCTAAAACGAAAACAGAAATGGGCTGCTCCAGAGCCAAGAGTAAAAACAGGGTACCTCTACAAATACACAAAAATGGTTTCGAGTGCGTCAAAAGGATGCCTAACCGATAGATAATAACTCTATGAATACGAATCTGATTTCATTACGTCAAGATATTCCTTCTATCTCAGGGGCTGAAGCTCTTATAAAATCACTGCTTTACGAGGGAGTTGATACTATATTCGGTTACCCTGGAGGTGGTATAATGCCCGCCTACGATGCTATTTACCATTATAAGAATCAGCTCCGCCATATCCTAGTTCGACATGAGCAAGGCGCTATTCACGCAGCACAGGGCTATGCCCGTACTTCGGGAAAGGTAGGCGTTGCCATAGTAACATCAGGCCCTGGTGCAACAAACATTATCACAGGAATAGCAGATGCTTACGCCGATAGCACTCCATTGGTTTGCATAACGGGTCAGGTTGGCACAAAGCTGTTGGGCTCAGATGCCTTTCAGGAGGTTGATATCCTAAATATATCTCTTGCAGTTACCAAATGGAGCGTACAAATCCCAGACGTAGCCTCAATATCAAAGGTGATAAGCAAAGCATTTTTCATCGCCAAAAGCGGAAGACCTGGCCCTGTTATTGTTGATATCCCGAAGGATATTCAATTCGCCCTATCCCCATTTGAGCATTTTGAGTTTAAGAACCCAACGGGAATCAAGCAGAAGCCATCGTTGAACGGAAATCAGCTGCTTAAAGCATCGGATTTGCTTAATACCTGTAAACACCCGATGATTCTTGTAGGACAAGGTGTAACCTTATCGAATGCCGAAAAAGAATTGCTTCAATTTGCCGAAAAAAGCGGATTCCCTGTAGCATCAACATTGCTAGGGCTTTCGGCTTTTCCAACAAACCATCCCCTTTACGTTGGAATGCTTGGGATGCATGGCAACTACGCTCCGAATATTCTTACCAATGAGTGTGATCTAATTCTTGCCATTGGAATGCGCTTCGACGATCGCGTAACAGGCGATGCCTCTAGGTATGGAAAATCGGCTAAAATTATTCACATTGATGTTGATGAATCGGAGTTCGGAAAGGTTGTTCATTGCGATGCACCTATTCATGCCGATGCGAAGGAGGCGCTTCTTGCGCTAACATCAATCGTTAAAGAGCAACAATTTGACTCATGGCTTGATCAATTTCGAAACTATAAAAACATTGAGAATGACAAGGTAGAAATGCCTCAGCTATTCCCAAACGAAGGAATAACAATGGGAAAGGTAATCAGGATTCTATCTGAGGAAACCAAAGGAGATGCTATAATTGTTACCGATGTTGGTCAACATCAGATGATCGCCTCACGATACTTTAAATTCCTAAATAATAGAAGCTTAGTAACATCTGGAGGTCTAGGTACAATGGGGTTCTGCCTGCCTGCATCGATGGGGGCAAATCTTGGAGCACCTAATAGAACTACGATTGCTGTAGTTGGTGATGGAGGGATTCAGATGACCATTCAGGAGCTAGGTACAATTGTGTCAGAGAGTATCCCTGTTAAAATAATTCTTCTTAACAATGGATACCTAGGAATGGTAAGGCAATGGCAAGAAATGTTCTTCGAAAAACGATATTCGTTTGTGGAAATGTCGAACCCTAATTTTGGGTTAATTGCCCAAGGGTACGGTTTGCCATACTCAATGGTTACAGAACCCAGCTCCCTCGTAACCGAGATTCAAAGAATGCTCGAACATAACGGGCCATACCTCCTAGAGGTGTCAGTATTGCAAGAGGACAATGTATTCCCTATGGTTCCAGCAGGTTGTGCCGTTAACGAGATAAGACTTGAATAAAATTACAAATAACAAACAAGAATTTGATTTTAGAACAAGCCTGCCGGCAAGGCAGAGATTAACGATTTATGATTTAAGAAGTTGAAAAAAATCCAAGAATGACATAACGATATGAATAAACCTCTAAAATCGTTGATCATCAATCGTAAATCAACATAAATTGAATTGATAGAACCTAAAGATTAGCAATATGGAACAGTTTGAAATGGTTGTACATTCATCGGAACATGTTACCCTTTTAACCAAAGTGTTAATGATGTTTAGCCGACGAAGGATTGATGTAATAAGCGTTGTATCAGAAACCAACCGAAATACAAGTTTATACGTCATAAACTTTAAATCGGGTAAAGATGAAGCTTATAGACTTCAGAAACAGATTGAAAAGGCAACAGATATCCTTGATACAAACCTAGTTCAGGTTGATTTTATCAGGGCTAAATTCAGCAATCGGTATCATAATCAACAACTTGTATCGAGGTAGTTTAAATAAACGAAAAGAATAATGCCACTAAGTCTCAAAATCATTAAGAGCGATGAATCACAAAATGTAACTATTTATGAAATAATACCTTGTGTCTTTGTGGCAAAAAAATTTTTCAATAAAAAATACACTTACTAACAAAACAAAAAAAAATGGCACTATTAAATTTTGGCGGAGTTGAAGAACATGTTGTAACCCGCAATGAATTCCCAATTTCAAAGGCTAAAGAAGTTTTAAAAAACGAAACGATTGCAGTTATCGGGTATGGAGTTCAAGGACCAGCACAAGCCCTTAATATGAAAGACAATGGTTTTGAGGTAATTATCGGTCAAGCACCTGAATTTAAAGAGGATTGGGATAAAGCGATTAAGGATGGTTTTATTCCTGGCAAGTCACTGTTTTCAATCGAAGAGGCTGCCGCCAAAGGTACAATTATCCAGTATTTGGTTTCCGATGCTGCGCAACGTACAATCTGGCCTAAACTTAAACCATATCTTACAAAAGGGAAAGCACTGTATTTCTCACACGGTTTTTCAATAACCTATAAGACTCAAACAGGGGTTATTCCTCCTGCTGATATAGATGTAATCCTTGTTGCACCGAAAGGTTCAGGGACTAGCGTACGTCGGAATTTTTTAGCTGGAACTGGTATTAACTCTAGCTTTGCAGTATTCCAAGATGCTACAGGTCGTGCAAAGGAGAGAACACTAGCAGTTGGAATTGCCATTGGCTCAGGATATCTATTCCCCACAACCTTTGAAGCGGAGGTTTTTAGCGATTTAACAGGAGAACGTGGCGTTTTAATGGGTGCCTTAGCCGGAATTATGGATGCGCAATACAAAGTGCTACGCAACAATGGTCATAGTCCAAGCGAAGCATTCAACGAAACTGTTGAAGAACTAACACAAAGCCTTGTTCGTTTAGTTGACGAAAACGGAATGGATTGGATGTATTCAAATTGCTCAGCAACAGCACAGCGTGGAGCGCTCGATTGGAGACCAAAATTCCGTGATGCGACATTACCTGTATTCGAGGATTTATATGCACGTGTAAAAGATGGTCGTGAATGTGCTCGCGTACTGGAATCAACCAGTGGTACAAATTATAGGGTAGAGCTTGAAAAGGAACTGAAAGAGCTTCGCGAAAGCGAAATATGGGCAGCGGGTAAGACTGTTCGCAGTTTAAGACCAAAGAGCTAGAATTGAAAGAAGGAAAAAATGGAATGGTGGAATATTGGAATGATGGTTTGTGAAAGCATTGATGCTTAATATTGACTTCTCCATTATTCCATTGTTCCATTATTCCAATACCATATCAAACGATATCATCAAGATTTTTGTAATCAAAAGTGAAAACTGAAACTCAACAAACACAAATGACCGCTGCTGAAAAACTAATCTGGACGCCCGAACTATCGGAAGTAAGAACTGCGCTCCGAAACCTTAATGGCGTTGCCATTCGAACTCCTTTGATGAACAATGTTACCCTTTCTGAAAAGTATCGTGCAAATATTCTTTTTAAACGTGAGGATTTGCAGCCTGTTCGTTCATATAAGCTAAGGGGTGCATACAATAAAATTTTATCTCTTTCACCCGCTGAGCTAATTAATGGAGTAGTCTGTGCCAGTGCTGGGAATCATGCCCAAGGAGTAGCTTATTCTTGTAGCAAGCTAGGTGTAAAAGGAACTATCTTTATGCCTAAACCAACACCTAAGCAGAAAGTCAACAAAGTCAAAATGTTTGGAAAAGAGCTTGTTGATATTAAAATTGTTGGCGATACGTTCGATGATTGCCTTAAAATAGCAGTTGAATTCTGCGAAGAGCAGAAAGCTCAGTTTATTCACCCATTCGATGACTCAAGGGTCATTGAAGGGCAGGCCACTATTGGTATTGAATTAGTAGAGGATTCAGAGAACACTATCGACTATCTTATTGTTCCAGTAGGCGGTGGCGGTCTATTGTCGGGGTTAATTTCAGTAATGAAAGAGCTATCACCCAAAACCAAGATTATTGCAGTTGAGCCTCAGGGTGCACCGAGCATGGAGCAATCGTTAAAGGCTGGGTTTCCTATAGTTCTTGATAATATCAATACTTTTGTTGATGGTGCTTCGGTAAAGCGAGTTGGTGATTTAACGTTCAGCATTTGCCAGAACAATATCCATAAAATGATTACTATTCCCGAGGGAAAAGTATGCACCACAATGCTTTCGCTATATAACGATGATGCCATTGTTGTTGAGCCAGCAGGAGCACTTTCAGTTGCTGCACTTGACTATTTAGCACCTGAAATTTCAGGAAAGACTGTAGTTTGCATTCTTAGCGGTAGCAATAACGATATCACCAGAATGGAGGAGATTAAAGAACGTTCATTGCTTCATGAAGGTTTAAAGCACTATTTCGTTGTAAACTTTCCACAACGAGCAGGTGCGTTGAAAGAGTTTTTAAGCCATGTACTCGGGCCGTCTGATGACATCACCCATTTCCAGTACAGTAAGAAAACGAACCGTGAGAAAGGCCCAGCCATTGTTGGCATAGAGCTAAAATCACCCGATGATTTTGAACCACTGCTTTATCGAATGAAAATGGCTGACTTTTATGGTGAATACCTAAATAATAGCCCAAAATTGTTTGAGGTGATAATTTAGCGTCAAAAAACTTATCCAAGAAAATAAGTTTACACTAACACTGACAGGGTTTTGAACCCTGTCAGTGTTGAACTTACCAATGTGTGTTATCTAATATTACACTTTATATAATAAAGCAATTCATGGTACACTGAACCATACCATAGACCGTTCTATAAGTTTTTTAATCATATGGTCTATGAAATCCTCAATCAAATCGCTGATTTCCTAGCCTTCTTATTTTAATAGTACATTTAATGTAAAAATAGCATATAATGATAAATATATTTATCAAAAATATATATATTTGTAAAATATATTTTACATTATGAAGACAAAGAGTCAAACTCTACTCCCTAAAGTGCAAAAATCCATCACTATCCTAGGTGAGAATATAAAACTTGCTCGACTGAGAAGGAAATATAGCACAGAGCAAGTTGCTGAGAGAGCAAATATAAGCAGACCTACTCTCCTATCAATTGAAAAAGGACATCCTAGAGTAAGTATTGGAGCAATTGTAAACGTTCTTTTTGTACTTGGTCTTGATAATGATATCGTAGAAGTTGCAAAAGATGACAAGCTAGGAAGAAGGCTACAAGACGCTAATCTTATTGTAAAAGAAAGAGCCCCAAAAAGAGTAAAAGAAAGACCAATCGACAATATCGATGAGTAATCGAAGAGAAATATATGTGTTTGCTCATTGGGTTGGAATGATTGACCCGATTTATATGGGCTTGCTAACTGCCGAATACGTAAGAGGTAAGGAAATATTCTCTTTCAGCTACTCTAAAGAATGGTTGCAATCGGGATATTCACAACTGCTTGATCCGGATCTGCAATTTTACTCAGGAACTCAATACTCAGTTGATGAAAAGCAAAATTTTGGAGTTTTCCTTGATTCTTCACCCGATCGTTGGGGACGACTCCTGATGAGAAGAAGAGAATCTGCTTTGGCAAGAAGAGAGAATCGAAGTGAGAGAACGCTAAGAGAAACTGATTACCTACTTGGAGTCTTTGATGGACATCGTATGGGAGGTATTCGGTTTAAAGAAACATTCGATGGTCCATTCTTAAATGATAATAAGGAATTTGCTTCACCCCCATTGACATCTTTAAGAGAACTTGAAGAAATAAGCTTAAAGCTTGAGGACGATAATGCAACTGAGAATCCTGATTATTGGAAGTGGTTAACTATGATCGTTAACCCAGGTTCCTCTATTGGAGGAGCAAGACCGAAAGCCAGCGTAATAGATACTAAAGGAAACCTATGGATTGCAAAATTCCCAAGCAAAAGCGATAGCAAGGATATTGGAGGTTGGGAGATGGTAGCAAATGAACTTTCAGCTAACGCTGGCATTAATGTTGCAAAAGCAAGAATTCAAAAATTTTCAAACCGACATAACACCTTCCTAACGCAAAGATTCGATAGAACATCAAAAGGAGAAAGAATACACTACGCTTCTGCTATGACACTACTCGGTTACACAGATGGAACTAATTTTCAGGATGGAGTCAGCTATATAGAACTTGCTGAGTTCATAGCCCGCCATGGTGCATATGTTGAGAGAGATTTGGAGGAGCTATGGAGAAGAATCGTTTTTAATGTTATAATATCCAATACGGATGACCATCTAAGAAATCATGGCTTCATTTCAACTGATAAAGGCTGGATTCTCTCCCCTGCCTTTGACCTAAATCCAAATGAAACAGGAACAGGTCTATCCCTCAACATTTCACTGGAGGATAACTCCCTTGATTTGAATGTAGCATTAAGTGTAATTGACTATTTTAGACTTAATAAGGAGAAAGCATTAAGGATAATAGAGCAAGTCAAAAAATCAGCTAGTAATTGGCGAATTGTTGCCGATAAATACAATCTACCTAAATCAGAGCAGGATTTGATGGCTATTGCATTCAATAGGTGTATTAGTAAGTAAACTTTTTACTTACTAACTAGTGTCAATTAGAAAACTCCAAATTTCAAAAATCAAATTACAAATAAAACCCAAATGATAAAATTCCAAATCTTAGAAATATTTGATTATTTGGTGCTTAAATAATCGGGATTTAATTGTTTTTTGAGTTTTGTTATTTGGAATTTCAGGTTTATTGAGTTTTCTTAGTACCACTAACTATGTGTTATTTACATGGCAATAATAGATTTATATCTTACTAACAAGTCAAAGAATAATAGGAATTTTATTTACAAAAGAAAAAGGGAGACTTCAATCTCCCTTTTACCTTTCCTCTAACCAAGATTAAAAGATACTGTATCTGTTTATTGTGTAATAGTTGAATGTGCTGTTTGAATTGTGCTTAATGATTGTGTTCGTCTTAGTGGTGTTCTTTTCTACTTTCTTTGTGCTATACTTTAATTTAAAACCTCCTAGCACTTCTTTCAATAATTCTTTAACCCATAACATATAAATTTTAGTTAAAATTCGAGATAAATATAAATACTATATTTCACATTTCCAAATATTTACATGATTTTTTTCAAACTTTCTTCACTGTAATATATTATAGCCAAATCTTCATTTCCTGGTTCGTTTTACAATCCCTTTTTCCTTACCTTTAAACAAAAGAAACCTATTAGAGGCATATGGAATCGGTTAAGCGATTCAATAATTAAAAATTAAGAAAAAAAGACAAATAAAGTTATAACATGTTATAACTTTATTTATCTTTGCATAAAGAAATTTCATATGGAAACAACAATTGTAAAAATCGGCAATTCACAGGGGCTTATCATTCCTAAGAAACTCTTAAGCACTTTTGGTGAAAGCAGGCAGGTTGATATTCAATATAAAGATGGGGCCTTACTAATAACGCCATTAGCTGAGAATCATGCACGCAGCAATTGGGAGCAACAATTTTACGATGCCATTGCTAAAGGATTTTTACCTGAGAATGACGTAATTGATATTGAAAACGACTTTGATAAAAAAGAATGGACATGGTAAAAAGGTTTGAAGTATGGAATATTAAACTTAATCCTACACAAGGGTCAGAAATCAATAAAATGCGTCCTTGCCTTGTAGTTTCACCAAATGAAGCCAATAAATTTCTTAATACAGTTGTAATCGTTCCAATGACTAGTACAATTAAACCTTATCCTACGAGGCTCAATTGTCATTTTAAGGGCAAAAACGGACAGTTAGTGGTCGATCAGATAAGATGTGTAGATAAAACAAGATTGATTGATAGGTTGGGTGTAATGGACATAAGTACATGTAAGAACATAAGTTCACTTATTATAGAAACTTTTAAATATCACTAAACAACTAGTAAGAGATACTACCAAACCAGAAACCAGTATAAAGGTCATTCATTCGATCTTCCTCCTACTCCTAATAATATCTTTCTAATTCATATAAATCTCATTATTTGGTTATTCGACATTTTTAGTGGAAATGGATTTAAGATATAAAAGCATCATGGGATATAATTTAGTATTCATGGAGTTTTTCAAACTATGAAATGTTATGAGCATTGTTTTTACTAGTTTTTTAAAATATATTTATACTTATTGAGTATTAACAGTCTTTATATGAGTATCGATTTTGTTACTATAAGTAGACTTCCACTACTTTTGTCGAATAACCCATTATTTTGATAATAAATACAAAACTCTAAATTTATACTTTCATTACTTCTCATGAATGATAAAATAATTATAGAGTTTCAGCAAGGTGATAAAGAATCGTATAGACTTATCTTTGATAGTCTATACTCTACAATGTGCTTATTTGCTAATAAGTTCATTCATGATTATGATGATGCGGAAGATATTGTTCAAGAAGTTTTTATCGAATTATGGCATCAACGGGTTAAATTCGAAAGCATTTACCATATAAAATCATTTTTGTACCTTTCCATTAAAAACAGATGTATAAACTACAAGAAACACCTGTTGTCCAAAGAAAAACATTCAAAATCAATTATAGATAATAATGATTTGTATTTTGAAGATTATGTGCTCGAAGCCGAGGTTATTCAAAACCTCAACAATGCCATAAACAACCTACCCGAACAACGCAAACAGGTTATTTTGCTAAGCATGCAGGGGTTAAAAAACAATGAGATTGCAGAAGATATGCGAATCTCGATTGATACTGTAAAACTTCACAAGAAATTGGCCTACAAACAGCTTCGTGAGAAATTGAATCCCTCGCTTTCTATTCTATTACTTCTTTCTTAAAAACTTTCTTAATATCTGAAAGACCTTCTTCTTTTTTTGAGGTTTACCATCGAACGTATAAACAAACTCAGTGTATCTCTGTGTTTCCTCTGTGAATCTCTGTGTAATAAATTGTTACACAGAGGGACACCGAGATCACACGGAGTTTCACAGAGGTAAAAACGATTACTCTTTTCCTTTTTGATTTATCATTAAGCAGTCTTAAAAATAATCCCAACACCATACACCCACTTTTCATATTCAGTTGTATTTATAGCGAACAAGGAGTTCATAATTTGATTTACTATGGAAAAGCTAAATACAATATTTGAAATCGCAACCTTGATTTCAAAAGAGAAAACGGGGGAACTATCAGCCTCTGAGATTGAAACATTGCAAAGTTGGATTGCTGAAAATGAGCAAAACAGAGACATTTACAATAAACTTCAAGATGAGAAACATCTATTACATGAGCTAAATGAATTGAAAAAATTCAACAAGGCTGATGCATTCAGTAAGGTTCAAAAGAAATTATACCCACAAGAAACACGGTTAAAAGTTTTCAAGTTAATCCCAAATTACTTGAAATATGCAGCTGCTATTGCTTTGCTGGTGGTTTGTACTTAGTTTTTAACAAAACTGAAACTTCTCAAATGGCACAAAGCACTATCGTAGCTGGAAAACAAAAGGCTATTCTTATCACAGCCAACAATCAACAAATTGAACTCGATAGTACAGATAACAAACAAATTATAAATAGTGAATTAGCACAAATCGTTCAATCGGGTTCTACCCTAAGCTACAGTAAAAATGATTCGATTGATAATACAATCAAAGCTATAGAATACAATACGCTAATCACACCTCGTGGAGGCGAATATAAATTGGTTTTATCGGATGGTACGGAGGTGATGCTTAACTCAAGTTCAAGACTCATATACCCTGTTGTTTTCAATGGTATAAGCCGCGAAGTAATATTAGAGGGTGAGGCTTACTTTAAGGTTACAAAATCGAAAGAAACACCATTCATTGTTAAAGCAAATGATGTGAATGTTACTGTTTACGGCACTGTATTTAATATATTGGCATATAGCAACGAAAACCTTATTCAAACTACTCTGATTGAAGGAAGCGTAGGTATTAGCTTAAACAACATAAATTTAGAATCTGAAATAAAAATCAAGCCCGGGCAGCAATTAACTTATAGTAAAGATACAAGAAACGCAGAAACCAAAGAAGTGAATACCGAACTATTTACAGCATGGACCAAAGGTATGTTCGTATTCGAAAACGAACCAATTAACAATATCCTAACAGTAATGTCGCGTTGGTATAATTTTGACTTTGAATTTAAAGATGAGAGCCTGAAGAATCAAAGGTTTACAATAAGCCTTGGAAGGTATAATAATATAACTAAAATTTTGGATATGATTTCCATTTCATCGAATGTAAAATTCTCAACCAAAGGAAATTCAATAATAGTATCCTCCAAATAAAAAGAATGTAGTAACACCCTTAGCAAAAAACCTATGGAAAAATTTAGAATTATCAGAAAAGAAAACCAAAAATGTAATCAAGTGCCAAATTTTAAACCTAATAAATGGCTATTCGTAATACTAGTTTGCTTTCTAGGTCTGAATTTATCGGCTCAAACGCTTTTGATAAATCTATCGGTGAAAAAAGGGAGTTTACATGAAATACTGAAGGAGATAAAAAAACAGAGCGGAAAGAATATTGTCTATAACAATAACCTGATTGATAAATATAACGATGAAACCGTTGATTTGAAGGATGCAAAACTTGAAGATGTGCTAAAAAAAGTTCTTGAAGGGAAAGAGCTCAACTATAAAATAGTTGACGATGTTATTATCATTGAACCAAAAGCAGAAAAGTCAAGAATTGAAAAATCAATTACTATTAATGGAATAGTGAAAGCGGCAGATACTGGAGAACCTGTACCTTTTGCCTATGTCAAGGATATGAATTCGGCCAAGGTTCAAGCTTGTTCCGAAGCGGGTTTATTCAGGTTAACTTCTATGCTATTCCCTTTAAAACTTCAAATTAGTTCAATTGGGTATAGCCCAACTCAAGTAATCATTAATCAATCCGATACACTAATAATTGTAACACTTAAACCGGTTAGCATTAAGCTGAACGAAATCAATGTTTATACCAGTCGAAGCGGTATTCAGGCATCGAATGTTGAAACAATTAAAAGTACTGAAAGCTATAACCTTGCTGGTACTTCAAAAGATATATTTAGGTCTGTTCAAACTCTTGCTGGTGTAAGCACAAACAATGCGGCAAGTGCACGCTATAATGTTCGCGGAGGATCGTACGACGAGAACCTAATGCTTGTCAATGGTATTGAAATGACAGAACCTTACCACATCAAAATCTTCCCTCAGATGAGCATCGGTATTTTTAATATTGATTTAGTGCAACGAATAGATTTTTCGGCCGGTGGATTTAGCGCTGAATACGGCGATGCTCTTAGCTCAGTTATGAATGTTGAGTACAAAAAGGCTAACAACGATAGCCTTACAGGACGGATTAATTTAGGCATGGTAGATTTAGGGTTGGTAACTGAAATTCCTTTAAGTAAAAAAACGTCCATTCTATTTGGAGCGAGGCATAGCTACCTCGATCCTATAATAAGAATGACTATCCCAAATCAGATGATATCACTTAGGTACTACGATATTCAAGTCAAATTCGATTACAATATAAACCCTCGAAATAAATTATCAGTATTGGCTATCTATTCTGAAGACATAGATAAAATAGGTCCTAGAATTGATGAAGGCGTTTATAAAGGTAGTGGTTATTTGAATAATGCCCCAATAACTTACACCCAAATCCAAAAAGGACATGTTCTAGTCGATGCCAACTATTATGATCTAATGTTCGCATTAAAAAGTCAGCACATTTTATCGCGACGATTTATTATCAATTCCGATTTCTCGTACTATCATGAAAATGAGAATACTCCTCAAACTCGATATGATACAACAGTGTATAATTACTCCATTCCATCACTTTTTAACAGGATGTACTCCAGCTATAGCGATGTGAGGAACTATATTATTACTAATTTTGAATATAAGCTATCTGCTAAAATAATGTTTAACCAGAGTAATATTTTAAAGATTGGCATGTACGTAAGGCATTCGGAATTCGATTACAAACGTGTACTTACCTCAACATGGAATTATTATAACAATACCCAGCAATATCCCGATACTACTGAATTATTTTTGCAACCAGACGATGCTGAATACAACAGCACTCAGCTATTCAAGGCAAATGCTATTAAATTTGGTGGGTTTGCAACCCACATGTTCCAGATAACCTCAAAATTTTTAGTTAATATCGGAGTGAGAACTGATTATTTTGATTTGAACAAGGAACTTGACATAAGCCCAAGAGCCAACCTTTCATATTCTTTAAAACCCAATTTAAAAATCACGGCTGCTTGGGGTATCTTCTACAAATCGCCTCTTATGAAGCAGACGATGTACAGCTACTCCACATCGGAAAATACAAAAAGCCAAAAAGCAACGCACTATTTAGTTGGTATTGAGAAAAGTAGTGATAATAAATCATTGAAAGTTGAAGCATACTATAAAAGATATGACGATCTCATTCCAATGGAGCGTGCTTTAACAAGTGAGATCATTTATAAGGTAAAAACTAATACAGCTGAAGGGAATGCAAAAGGAATAGATTTTATTTACAGCGTTTCGAATAAAAAATTGGAATTTAGTTTTAATTATAGCCTTTCAAGCGCAAAAGAGAGGTTGAAAGGAACTTCAGACTATTACTCACGGTACACCGATCAGCGTCATACCGTATCATCGTTGCTTTTATTTAAGATGCTTCGCAAAAAAGAGTTCGGAATAAAAATTACCTATGGCAGTGGTTATGCGTACCAAGCAAAATACTATGATAGAACTATCGGTCAATGGGTTAATGGGGATAAAATTAGAACAGCTAATTTACCTTACTATTTAAGCGTTGACCTTCGGTTTAATAAGGAGTTTAATGTTTATTCCCATCCGCTACAGCTATATATCGATGTGATGAATCTTTTTGGCAGAAAAAATGTTATCGGTCATTCGTATCACATTAACGGGTATGGTCCTTATGAAATTGATGAATCAATGTTTGGTATAATACCTACATTTGGTATAATGTACAGTTTTTAATTTGTATGAACATCTCATAATCAAATCTATGGATAGATAATTCAAATTTTGTATCTTTAAAAGAACTAGACTATGCAGCAGCATCCCAAAACGAAAGCAAAATATTAGTAATTTCTAATTTATTAAAAAAAATACGATGAAAACAAAAATTTCAGTTTTGATAATAATCCTAACAGGGTTAATGACCACAATGTGCGAAAAAGACTATACGATAATAGGTAGTGGTGAACTAGTTGACCATACTGTTGATTTTTCAACCTTTAATAAAATCTCCATTGAAGGTCAAGCAGCTATTAACGTAACTTATGGCAATATCCAAAAGGTTACCATTAGCGCACAGGAAAATATTTATGAGGTTATGGACAATCACGTATCGAATGGTGAGCTGTTTATCGGCTATAAAAATAATACTAGCGTTAATTCGTCAAAGGGTATAAAAGTAAATTATAGTAACACCCACACCTATTACAGATTTTTCGGTTTATGGGTCGGGAGATCTGAATATTTCGGGAAATGCACAAGATGTATTTAATATAAGTATTATTGGTTCAGGTTCTGTTAATGCATTTGATTTAGAAGTTGGGAATGTGAACATTGTAATTTCAGGTTCAGGAGATTGTAAGGTGAAGGTTACAAAAAACTTAGATGTAAAAATAAGTGGCTCTGGTACGGTTTTATATAAAGGAAATCCAAGGATAAACCAATCTATTTCGGGTTCAGGCTCAATAAAGAATGCTAACTAAGCTTTCCTAGTTTCAAAATAAAAAAGCAGGAAATGCTAAAATATTCCCTGCATGCAACTGAATAATTATCAAATTCTAAATATACTGAAAGCCTTTCAATAATTTGATGGGCTTTCCTTTTTCTGCTATATTCGCAGCCTAAAATTCAATCTAATCTATTCACTAAACTATTCAAAAATGAGAAAATTATCGTTGTTGTTACTAATCTTAACAAGTTTCTTAAGCATGAAAGCTCAGAATGATAAACAGCAAAAGGCTGAAACACCTGATTATAGGTATAATTGGGATTTTACGGACATCTATCCTAATTGGGATGCTTGGTCGAAAGATTTTGAGGTAATAAAACAAGATATTCCTAAATACTTAGAATACAAAGGAAAACTTGGTGAAAGTCCAGAAAAAATGTTAGAATATTTTGAGTTTACTGAGAAAAGCAACACAATGATTAATAGGCTATATGTATATGTGATGTTGCAAAAAGATGTAGATGGCAAAAATCCAATGTATTCTAATAAAGAGCAAGAATTACAGAATGTATTTATTCAATTAGGAATGAATAGCGGTTGGGTTTCGCCTGAGCTGGCGACAATTCCTTCGGAAAAAGTATATAAATGGATGGAAACCAATCCAAAACTTGCTATTTACAAGCACGACATGGAAAGTTTCTACCGTTTACAAGCACATATCCTACCAGAAGCGACCCAAAACATAGTCACCCAGTTTAGTAGCGCTCTCGATGCAAGCTCAAGAATTTACAGTTCGCTTTCAATCGCGGATATTGAGTACCCAACAGTTAAACTTTCCACTGGTGAAGAATTAGTTGCATCTCCTGCAATGGTTTCAAAAGTTTATACCTCAAATCAGAATCAGGATGATAGAAAAAAGATGGGAGAAGCATCTAGATTGCCTTACCTAAAAACAAAAAATACTTACTCCGATATCTACTTAGGAATGCTTCAGGGCAGATGGGCATCCACAAAACTACAAGGTTACAAGTCATGCTTAGATGGTGTTTTGGAATCGAACAATATTTCCAAAGAAGTATACACTAATCTACTTCAAGTAGCAAAGGAAAACTCTCAACCGCTTCAGAAATATTACGAGCTCCGTAAGAAGGCTCTTAAACTTGACAAGTACTACATGAGCGATAATTGGGTTGAACTTGTAGATTTCTCAAAGAATTATAAATGGGAAGAAGCCGTTAGCATAGTAAAAGAAGCCCTAAAACCAATGGGAACGGACTATAACAATTTGCTTTTAACAAGTTTTCAGGGAGGTTGGATCGATGTTTTTGAAAAACCTGGCAAACAGACTGGAGCGTATAATATGACTGTATTTGGGATTCATCCTTACATTCTTATGAACTGGGACGAAACCCGCGATAACGTTTTCACTCTTGCGCATGAACTTGGACATGCAATGCACGGATTATTGGCCAATAACAATCAACCAATGGTATATTCTGGTTCAGCAACAGTTGTTGCTGAAGTGGCATCTACTTTTAACGAGAATATGCTACTTGACTACATGCTCGATAAATCGACCGACCCAAAGGAGAAAGTGACACTTTTAGTACAAGCAATCGATAATATTGTTGGAACATTCTATCGTCAGGCGCAATTCGCCGAATTCGAATATAAAGTACATGAAATGATTGAGCAGGACCAACCCCTTAATGCCGAAACTTTTGCTCAAATATATAATGAATCTGATATTCAATATAATGGAACTATGATTGAACGCTCGGAGGATGGTAAGTATTCATGGCCAAGAATATCACATTTCTACAACTACTCTTTCTATGTTTATAACTATGCTGTTTCATTCTCGGCATCAAGCAGCTTATACGAGCAGGTAGGAAAGGCTAAGGATAAAAAGTCGGCACAAGTAGCACTTGATAAATATCTTACCCTTCTGAAATCAGGAAGTAATGACTATCCAGTTATTCTACTTCAGAAAGCAGGCGTTGATTTAACCACCAAAGAGCCATTTCTGGCGGTAATTCGCCAAATGGAGAAATTGGTAAATCAGCTCGAAAAGGAATTAAAAACACTAGGTAAGATTTAAATCCTATTATGATTTTAAAAAAAGGGAAGAGGCTGCTCTTCCCTTTTTAAGTTTTATATCGAAACCTCACCGCTAAACTTCAACGAGGCCTTTACTCCGAAACTTTGAAACTTCTCACCCTCGAAACCTACGAATATTCCAATACCTCCGAAGATACTAATCTGCGAAATGGAGTAACCAAACTCATAGTATGGCTTACTGCCCTTTGTATAAAGATAAGAAGCATAAAGATTTTCCTCCCACATTCGATTGCTTATCCATGGAAGGTGCTTCAATGCTAGGTATGGCGAAGTATAGCTTACAAATCCTTGTGCATAGCCATATTCTGTGCTGTGCTTATAGTATTCGAGCAGCTGAAAACTATTCGCAAAATCGCCGATATTCACAGGTATCTCCTGCGTATTGAAATGCTTGAAGTCGGGAAAGTAGAGCTTGTCCTTCATTAAAAAATCGCCGTAAGCAACCTTATACGAAAAATTGTTACTAGATCCAACGCTAATCGACTGTTTAACACCAAATTCAAGTTGAACGAACTTAACATCACTTCCAGCAATATCAGGTACTCCAAGTCTAGTATCTAGGGTAAACGTCGGGTATTTTGACGATACCATATACTTGCGATTCTTGTACATCCTATAGAAGTACTCAGGTGTGTAGCTAAACGATAGCTTTGCAATAAAGGCTTGGTGATTGGGCGAGTACCTGCCTAAAATGGTATCGTTAATGGGTAAATTAGGGGTATAACTTTTCTCATCCTTTGGATAGAATGAGAAATCGGTACTATTTTCAAGCATTCTACGATCGTAATAACCAAATCGGACAAGGAAATCAAATCCATTGGCAAGGTCAATCCTGTTATAAATTTCTCCAAAATGATGCTCGTAAAGTTTCATGTAGTTAGCTCTGAATGCAAGCGAGGCCACTGAGTTTCCAAATGTATTAATCCCCGATTCTCGGTTAAAATCAGTGCTCTCGCTTCCAGTAGATAAACCAACATATCCTCGTCGGGATGGCGTATGCGAAAATCCGCCACTCAACCTACCCATCATTACTTCGCGGTTAAAGGCGTATGCAATTTGAGGATTCAAGCTAAAGCTTCTACTCTTTAAAGTTTTACTATATGAGAAGCTCATCCCGGTTACAAAACCATCAACGGTATTAAATTTTAGCTGAGAAGTATTTATTAACCCTGAGAAAGAGCTATATTTTGTTCTCTCCTTATCATGCCAGTAATGTCCAAAAATAACCTTTGAGAAAAGGCTCTTCTTTTTGGGTAGGGTATCTTTTTTACTATCAGCAGAATCTTTTTTAGCAACCGATAATCGCAATGCCTCCATCCCCTGAACTTCGTCAGTGGATAAAGCAATGGGGCGAATCGTATTCCATTGAGTAGTATCGGCTTTACGGGCTAACGAATCCACCTTAACGTTGAAATTATCCTTTAGTTCAAGGTTTTTCTTTGTAGTATCCGCTGCTTTAGCATCCTTCGCCATGAGCGTTGCCAGCTGATACATATCCTTGTTGCTCAAATCGTCCTTTTCAAGTAACTTTTCGATCTTCTCCTTTCGCTTCTGTTCTTTTACAGCCTCTTTCGGATTTTTTGTTCTGGGTTTTGCTATTTGTTGCTGGCTCGCCTCATTTAGATTATTCTGAATGGAAAGGCTAACCAAATTCTTTGGAACCTTTATATCGCTATTGATTTTAACGGTTTTGTACTTAACCGATGAAACGTATTTTACATTCCCCTCGTTTCCTAAAAACTTTCCGATAATATCGAAATTGTAATTAATGGGCAACCATATGTCTTTCTCCACCTCTCCAAAGGTCTGCTGAATACTAATAGTACCAACGATTGACTCAATAGTTAAATTTGCGCTATGAATACTCCAGTATTTATCGGCAATGTAGAGATAACCCTCAACCAGCTGTTTGCTTTTACGACGAGGAGTGACTTTAATTTTGTTTATTATTCTACCACCTTCCTTTGAATATCCCTCATAGCGATATTTATAGTGATTTAAAGCATAAGGAGAAAGCGGAAGTATTGTCTCCCCTATCTTGGAATCGTAAAGGCTGGCATTTACAAACTGCATAGCACCATTGTTCCCCTCACCCGATGGGAAATTGGATCGAATCATCTTAACGGTTTGGTCGTACTTATCTGGAGCCGTAAAATGGATATTGTTGACCGACTCCTGAAGATATAGCATTCCTTCTTTAGGAGCATCCGCCTCATTGCGCATTGCTCTTTTAACTATCCAGGTTAGTTTTACTATTTTTAACGTCCCCTTCAAATAAACTTCTGCTTCAAACTCCTTGATCTGGTTCAGATAGTATGGGGCCATGCCAATTGCCTTGCGGATTATTGCATAGGCCGGATCTTCGCTCCCTGGCTTCACGCTCACCCCTTTCAGCTCATAGCTCTTCGTATTGAGAGCAACGTTCAGCTTGTTACTACCGTCCTTAATTTTTATTTTTTTCTCCGTAGTTTCGTAGCCTAGGCATTGAAAAAGTATCGAATAATCGCCTGATTGTAGATTAAGGCTATACTGCCCCTGCTCATTCGACACGGTACCCAATCGTATTTCTTTAACAAATACCGTTGAGTAGGGTACGGGTTTTCCCTCATTATCGTTAATAGTTCCTGAAAGGGTTTGTCCGATTGAATTGGCGATAAAAAATGGAAGGAATAGAATGGTTAGATAAAGATTTTTCATGCTTTATTAAATTGTTTTAGATATAAGATAGAAAATCAGCAAAAATGTTACAGTTTGAATAATTATTAACAAATAATAACGATACAGATAAAATATAGAATATAATTATTATATTGATTATCAATACATAATATATTATTGATATGTCATAAAAATTATGAGAGATTCATTTTCAAAACTTATGCCAAAGCTATCGCCTAAACTTTCGTTTAGCGTACCCATCCAGTACTCCTCCAATGAACGATTTTCGATAGGATATCTGAGATTGATGGTTGTAATTATGGCTTTATTGCTGGGCGAAAAGATTGATACCTGCTGGCCTTTAAAACTTTCTAATGTTGACGAAGATAGAAGGGGTAAAAAATAGCCTGTATCGGTAAGCATCTTTACATTTACCCCGAGCCTAGCATACTTCGATAATAACCCGATATTGCCCAACGTGTGATCCTCACGAAGCCCTGTGGCACCGAGAATTGTAATATCAGTATAATTTCTTGCCAAGCACCACATTATAGCTTTAGTCAAATCGTTAGAGTTTTGATCAGGCTCATGGAATAGCCTATCGGAATACTTCATTTTGAGGCTATCGCTTAAGGAATCAAGATCACCAACTACCGCTGTTGGAGTAATGCCATAACTATCAACCTTTGTAGTAGCTCCATCACAGCAAACTACAATTTCTGCATCAGCAAGTGCTTTCAAAGGTATTTTATGCTCAGGGAACTTCCCATCAGCAACGATAACAGTTGACACCTTCCTGCCGGCAGACAGGGTTGACAGTTTTAGGTTAATCATGATACCTTGATAAATTGATGCTGTTTTGCTTTAGGTTTTAGTTTTTTTTGATTTTTAATCTTTGATTTTTGTCTTTTGACTTTCACCTTTCACCATCTCTTTCTTCCACTGATAATAGCCATACACAGCCAAGGTAAAATAGAAGAAAAATAGTATTGATGTTGGGTAAAGATCTTTCCATATAAACAGCACTAAAGATACTAGATTTACAACCACCCAAATCCACCAATGCTCAATAAGTTTTCGGGCAAGCATCCAAGTACCAGTTATACTTAACGCTGTAACAAATGAATCGCCATAGGGTACAGGAGAATCGGTATAATTCTTAAGAATAAATACCATTAACCCAAATAAAAATATGGTAATTAAAGTCAAATAAATCCATTGTTTTAGCGATGTTCGGGTAATTGGAAGTTCATGCTTAGAAGTTGAGTTACCGCCATACAACCAATGCCACCAGCCATAAAAGCTTATTACCAGATAGAATACTTGTAGTCCCATATCGGCATAAAACTTTGAGACAAAAAATACATAGACATAAAAGGCAGAGGTAATAATGCCCAACGGCCAAAGCCATATATTCTGCTTAATTTCTAAGTAAAGGTAAATGAGGCCTGCTATGGCCCCAAGTACCTCTACATAGTTATTTAATAACCACTCCATAGCTTAGTTGACCGTTGTTAGTTGACAGTTAGCTTTTCACTTACCACTTGTCGCTTGTCGCTTTAATTAAAACTCTACCCCTAATTTCACCATAAAGTTTGTTCCTGCTTGGGGAAAAAATCCATCTTCGCGATATTCTGGATCACCATTGGCGAATTGAGCTCGATAAACCCACGCATTTGCAAGGTATAAACTATTTAAAACATTGTTCACCGCAAGCTGTAAACTTATGGCTTTTAAACCTTTCATCTTTAGCGAGTAGTCAACTATAATATTGTTAACAAAATAGCCATCTAGTTTTCGTTCCGAACTACCTGTATTGTCGTAGTACTGATCTCCAACATACTTGCTAATCAGCGATAATGTTAGGGGTCTTATAGGGTTAATAGATATTTGGCTTGAACCCACAAAAGATGGAGAGAATGAAATGGGTGTATTACCTAGATTAGTCTGCTTTTGTTCTTGCGGAGTCCAATCAGTCGAATTATCATAAAGTTCAACATATTCAATAAAATTCTTAATCCTATTTTCGCTGATGGTTGTATTTACAATCCAACGTAACCAGCTTAATGGTTTAACTCCAACATTTACCTCAACACCCGCACGGTAACTCTTCTCAACATTTGTCATTAATGGATAACCAACATCGCTAAGTTTACCTGTAAGAACGAGTTGATCCTTGTAATCCATGTAGTATAGGTTCAATCCGATTACAAAAATTGGATTTTTAAATGTGTATCCAAATTCATAGTCAAATAATTGTTCTGATCGGGGAGTGTTATTTGAACCATACTTCATTGCATCCTTTAAATCCGCCCTCGAAGGTTCTCTATTGCCTACTCCAAACGAAGCGAATACCTCTTGGTTTTCAGTTATTTTAAATACCGAACCAAATTTTGGATTGAAAAACGCCCATACATGCGATTGATCTAGGTTTGCCAAATCGTCATCGGGACCTTTCAGCTTATAGCTAATTGTACGATACTGCAAATCAGCATACGCATTTAATTGCTCGGTAATTTGCACCGTAGATTTTCCAAAAAAATTGAAATCGGTTTTAACCCCATTATTATTGTACCACTCATAGTTTTTAGGAATTCCACCATTTATTTCAGTCCAAAGGATTCGACCAAAATGATCGCCATCGTACTTATTCCAACCACCACCAAAAGTTGCATCAACAATGCCTTGACGATAGTTTAACGAAAGTGTTGTTCCGTAAAAATCGTTATCGATCCATTTTTGACGAATTAGGTCTGTTTTGCTAAAAGTAACTCCACCAATAACTGGATCGATTATTCCATACTTACTAAATTTAGTTCCATCCTTGAACTCCTCATAATAGCCTGCTCCCTTTGTTAAATGCAACGCCGTTGAAAAACTAAGCCAACTTGCTAGCTGATGGCTATACATCAGCTGATAATGGGTTTGAGTATAATTATCCTTTTGATCCTTATAGTAATGGGTATTGCCTGCGGCATCCTTGTATATCCCTTCAGGGTTAAAGGTTCTGATGGAATCGAGCATATACCCAGGCGTTCCTGTCCAGGTAATCCCGGTATGCTCCTCGCCATGAATAAAATTAAACCTGAGCAAGCTCTTTGAGGTATGCCATGCACCCGTTAAAAACATCGAGCGATGGTCGGAGCTGCCCCTATCGATATACCCATCGGATTTTAGCTGTGAGAATCGACCCTCGAAGCTGAACTGTTTGTTTATTAAACCGGTTCCAACTATTGCTGAAGTTTTCCATGTTCCAAATGAACCTGTCAATAAATCAATTTTTGTAAATGGCTCAGGAGCAAGGGTTGATGTTTGAAAGTTAACCGATGCTCCAAATGCAGCAGATCCATTGGTTGACGTTCCTACCCCCCTTTGAACCTGAATATTATCAACCGAATTGGTAAAATCAGGCATATTCACCCAGTAAACCCCTTGCGATTCGGCATCATTTATAGGGATACCATTTACCGTTACGTTAATACGACTCATATCCGTTCCACGAATTCTGAATGCTGTATTTCCAACCCCCGTACCGCTCTCGGAGGTAGCCACAACCGATGGAATCATTTCCAATAAGAAAGGGATATCGAAACCAGTATTCGTTTTTTTTATATCCTCTTTACTTAAATTGGTTTGAGCTATTGGCATTCGAGTAGATGCCCTTGTTGCATTTACAACTATCTCCTCACCCATTATGGATGAAGGTTTAAGAGTAAAATCAAGTACTAAATCCTTTTCCAGATTTACCTCAATACTCTTTTTCTCGTAACCAATAAAAGAAACGGAAATGGTGTAAACCCCTGATTTAATCTTCATCATGGTGTATGAACCATTAAGATCAGACATGCTTCCTTGAAGAGAATTCTCAATTATAACTGTTGCTCCAATTAATGGACTTCCATTCTCATCGGTAATTCTACCCGATATCTGATAGGTAGCAAAGGACTCAACGGGTTTGGCATAAAGCCAAACTCCCATAAGCTGCAAAAGCAGCAAAAAGACAATTTTTTTCATTTTAAAATACCTTTTTTTGGTTAAAACATTATTTACTTCGCTAATGAAAAGGTTATCAAAACAGAGTGCACAAGCCGTTTTAAGAGCCAATCATTAGCAACCAAGAAAAGGGGGAATAATACTTTAAGGTCATTTAAAACTCTTGTCCCTTCGTCGGTACTAACCGCATCAGGTTCAAAGGGTATGATCTCAGCCCGTTGTATTAAGGCACCCCCAAAAGACAGCCTCAAAGATATGGTTAAAAGATTCAATCCTCCAAATAATAGCCCAATAATTACTGATTTATTCTGATTTACAAGCAAATAGTTATACATAATACTATTAGGCATTTAACTTCAATAATTCTAGGCTTTTATTTTTTGTTTCCTCTAATAATTTTTAAGATCATCGTATTTGAATTGAATTTATTGGTAACTTCGTTAGCATAGATTTTAATACTATTTCTCAAAAAACCATGAAACAGGATAAAATTGTAATATTCGAGAACAGAAACATTCGTAGACTATGGCACAATAACGAATGGTATTATTCAGTGGTAGATATTGTGGGAGCCCTAACCGAAAGCATAAATCCCCGCGATTATTGGTTTAAGATGAAATTAAGGGTGACAACCGAGGCTGGATTTGAACTGTCGACAAATTGTCGACAGTTCAAACTTGAAGCACCAGATGGTAAAAATCGATTAACAGATTGCGCCAACACCCAAGTACTGTTTCGGATTATTCAATCGATTCCTTCTCCAAAAGCAGAACCTTTTAAACAATGGCTGGCCAAAGTTGGGTATGATCGAGTACAGGAAATTGAAAATCCAGAACTTGCCCAAGAACGTATGAAACAATTTTATGAGCAGAAAGGCTACCCCAAGGATTGGATTGATAAGCGTTTAAGAGGCATTGCTATACGGCAAAATCTCACCGATGAGTGGAAAGAAAGAGGGATTGAGCATGATAGCGATTTCGCTATTCTAACCTCTGAAATATCAAAGGCTACATTTGGACTTACACCATCGGAATATAAAGATCTGAAGGGGTTAAAAAAGACAAATCATAACCTACGCGACCACATGAACGATTTAGAGTTAATATTTACAATGCTTGGCGAAAAGGTTACTACAGAAATATCTAAAAACGAAAAACCTGATACCTTTGAAAGAAACAAAAAGGTAGCAAAAAGAGGTGGAAGTGTTGCTGGCAAAGCTCGAAAAGAAACTGAAAAAGAATTAGGAAAAAGTATTATAACCAATCAGAATTTTTTATCAAACCCAGATTCTACAAATATATTGAACAAAAAATAGTCCTTCTTCATCTATACATTTAATTGTAATGTAATTTTTCTAAAAAAAATTACCTGTAAGTTATGCTTTACTAATCTTGTTATCAATTTCTATTGAACTTAAGCCAATTTTATTGGGATATATATTTTTTTGCATAACCCCTTCCCTTTTGCCTATTTTATTCGCAACTTTACGCCCTCGTAAATGCACAATTATGATAACTCTCGATAAGGCAATAGATATAGTTCTTTCAAACGCAAAGCAAATAAACAAGGTTGAAAGGGTTGATCTATGGAACTCAATTGGAAGGGTTTTATCTGCCAACGTAATTTCGGACATGAACATGCCACCTTTCAACAAAACTGCTGTTGATGGGTATGCATGCAGAATGAGCGATGCTAAAGGCGAATTAGAGGTTATCGAAACAATTCCTGCTGGTGTTGTTCCAACTAAAACGGTTACACAAGGCCAATGCTCTAAGATAATGACCGGAGCGATGATTCCTAAAGGTGCCGATTGCGTGCTGATGGTTGAAGATGTTAAAGAGATTGGCTTTAATAGAATAGTTTTTACAGGCGAAACTCCCCGAGCAAATATCTGTATCCTTGGTGAGGATATGAAAACTGGCGAAGTAGCAATTCAAAAGGGGACTACCCTTTCGGCTCAGCATATTGCCATTATGGCGGCTCTGGGTTGTACTCAACCCACCGTTTCGGTAAAACCTTCGGTTGCAGTTCTTGTCACTGGCGATGAGCTAGTTGAACCTCAGCAAAAACCTACAGGAGGACAGATTCGCAATAGCAACGGCCATCAACTTGTGGGGCAAATATTAAAGGCTAACGCCAAACCCAATTACATTGGAATTGTTAAGGATACCGAAGAGGCAACTTACAATGCAATCTCAAATGCATTAAAAGATAGCGATATAGTTATTCTTACGGGAGGCGTATCGATGGGTGATTATGATTACGTTCCATCGGTAATGAAAAAACTTGGAATTCAAATCCTATTCGATAGCATTTCCGTTCAACCTGGAAAGCCCACAAAGTTCGGGATTAAGGATGGAAAGATGATTTTTGGTCTACCTGGTAATCCAGTTTCATCGTACATGCAATTCGAAATACTTGTAAAACCAACTATTCAGAAGCTGATGGGCGGAGAACCAAATACAAAATCTATTGTTCGGTTACCATTAGCCAATGGCTACCAACGCAAAAAAGTTGAGCGATTAGGTCTTATCCCTATTTTAGTAAACGCTAACAATAAAGTTGAAGCCGTTGATTTTCATGGCTCAGCGCATATTTTCGCATTGGCAAAAACAGATGGTTATATCATGATACCATTGGGAGAGTCAGAAATAAAAGAGGGAGAATTGGTAGATGTTAGACCGCTATAATCGCAAAATAAACTATTTAAGAATCTCGGTAACCGACCGATGCAACCTACGTTGCACCTATTGCATGCCCGAAGATGGCATAGCCCAGGTGAAGCATGAAGATATATTGACATTCGATGAGATTACGGCATTTATTAAAGAGGCTGTTTCATTAGGGGTTAATAAGGTTCGAATCACTGGTGGAGAGCCTTTGGTAAGAAAAGGAATTGTTGATTTGGTTAGAATGATTGCCAAAATCTCTGGTATCGATGATTTAAGCATGACAACCAACGCTGTGCTGATGTCGCAATTCGCACAACCCCTATGGGATGCTGGCTTACGCCGAATCAATGTCAGCCTTGATACCTTAGACATCGAAAAATTCAAGTTGATTACCCGTGGAGGAAATATAAACGATGTATTTAAGGGTCTGGAAGAAGCAAAAAGGGTTGGCTTCAATCCAATCAAGATTAACTGCGTAATCGATAAATCATCCAATGAACCCGATGCCATTGCCGTTAAAGAATTTGCAATCAGCAATGGTTTTGAGGTGCGGTTCATCCCAATGATGAATCTTGAACAAGGTATTTTTGGTCAAGTTGAAGGCGGCGAGGGTGGAAATTGCTCTAGCTGCAACCGCTTAAGATTAACAGCAAACGGCTATATTAAGCCATGTCTTTTTAGCGATTTAGGATTCAATATCCGTGAACTAGGAGCAAGAATTGCCATTCAAACGGCCATTGGCCAAAAACCCGAAAGCGGAAGCCAAAACTTAGAGGGGGAGTTTTATAATATTGGGGGATAGAAGAGTTGTGTTGCTGTATTACGTTTTTCTGTTGTCTGTTATAAGTTATCTGTTATGGGTTGTGAACTTTATACTTTAACCTTTATACTTTAACCTTTATACTTTAACCTTTATACTTTAACCTTTATACTTTAACCTTTATACTTTAACCTTTATACTTTAACCTTTATACTTTAACCTTTATACTTT